>Ga0153954_1000523_pt1 | contig 29790 bp, 23 predicted proteins | sample TSFL038MetaG_FD_102277 | JGI IMG/M metagenome (GOLD analysis project Ga0153954, IMG submission 102277) | Attine ant fungus gardens microbial communities from Florida, USA - TSFL038 MetaG | ecosystem: Host-associated > Fungi > Mycelium > Unclassified | place: USA: Florida, Wekiwa Springs State... | reverse complement strand
CGCCGACTGTTCCGGCAATCCCTCAAACAGTTTATCGTCAGCCATCATTCTCTCCGGCAATCAATCTGCCTAGAGAATCATATTCGCCTGACGCTCGGTATGAAAAGATTCACAGCCTCTACGCACTTTCTCCTCGGGATGAGAAAGAGGACCGCTTGCCGCAATGACCTTCGACGACGTCAGAAAACTCACGCTGGCGTGGCCGGAGGTCGAGGACGGCTCCTCCTACGGCACGCCGGCGCTGAAGGTGCGCAAGAAGATGCTGGTGCGGCTGAAGGAGGATGGCGACAGCCTCGTCATGCCCAGCGTCCCCCTGGACGAGCGCGAGATGCTGGTCGAGACCCAGCCGAAGATCTTCTATTTCACCGATCATTACCGCGACTATCCGATGGTGCTGATTCGTCTGTCGAAGGCGAAGCGCTCGACCGTCGAGCCATTCCTGCGCCGGCGCTGGCGCGAGATCGCGTCGAAGGCCGTGGTGAAGACGTTCGACTCCAAGGCGTAGCTGCGTAGCCTGGGCAATGGCGCGCAAGCGCCGTGTCCACCGCGATCATTTCACGGCTACAATGGCGAGCACGTTATCTTTGCCCACCCTGTGAACTCCAATGAACTGCGAAAATTTCCTGGCCGCCGCGCTGAAAAATCCCGCCAATGAGCGGATCGCGCACGAGCTGTTCGCGCTCGCGCTGCCGGATGCGTGGCTGGTGTCGGGGTGCCTGGTGCAAAGCGTGTGGAATGTGCTGACCGGCCGCGCGGTGGATCACGGCATCAGCGACTATGACGTCTTCTATTTCGATCCCGACACGTCGTGGGAGGCCGAGGATGCGGTGATTCGCGCGATCGAGACGCGGCTCCAAGGGCTCGGCGCGAAGATCGAGACGCGCAACCAGGCGCGCGTCCATCTCTGGTATCCGGACAAGCACGGCCTGCCCTACCCGCCGCTCACCTGTTCGACCGACGGCATCGATCGATTCCTCACCGCCAATACCATGGTCGGAATTCGCCGCAGCGGCGACGGCTATAAGGTCTATGCGCCGAACGGCTTTGACGACATCGCCGGCCTGATCGTGCGCCCCAATCCGGGTGCGAATTTCTCACCGGCGAATTACGCGGTGAAGGCGGCGCGGTGGAAGAGGTTTTGGCCGGAGCTCACAGTGATCGAGCCCGGTGGCGCAGCTTAACTCCGTATCATCCCTGCGAAAGCACGGACCCATTACCACAGGGCGTAGTGTTGGGCATGCGCGTGGTCACGCCTCGCGCAACAACTCAATCCTGGGGTTATGGGTCCTGGCTTTCGCCAGGACGACGAAGAACGACAACCGGCGAGTTACCTGACCACGCCGGACGTAAAGCCCGCCCGCCGCCGCGGCGGCTTGATCTCCTTTTTCAGGAAGCAACGGGCTTCCTTGCCGACATAGCCGCGCCGCGCAAAGGTCCAGGCGCGGCATTTGTTATCGGCGGTGCAGGCCGCCTTGCAGGCATCCTCGCCATCACCGCCTTTCACGTCGACGCTCTTGTAGTCGCCGCCGGGCCGGTCGATCGCGGTTTCTTCGGTGCCGTTGCGCGGTTCAACGACGCCGGCGCCGCGCACGCCGGAGACGCAGCAATTGTCCTGAACACGAGCCGGCACCGAGCTTTTAAGCCAGCACACCGCGCCGATCGCGGGATCGGTCGGGTAGTTGAAGCTCCAGGCATGGCAGCGCTTGTCGCGCTCGCACATCAGCGCGCAGTCGGCCGGATCGCCCGACGTCACGGGCGCGCTCAGGTAATCGCTGCCCGGGCGATCGAAATTGCTCTGGGCGATGGCCTGGCGAGCGCCTCCTGCGGCCGCAAGCAAAGTGAGCGTCATCAAACTCGCCCTGAAGAGGCGGCCGATCCCCATGCGTGACTGCTTTCGATGATTGAACGTACAGCGCTTTCTTGTGTTGGAGCACGACCTCGATCGGAAAAACCGCGGCCCCCTTTTCCGGATCATGCTCGCAACCGCCATTTGATCGCCATCAACCTGTACGGCGGATGAACGGCCGTCGAAAAATGCTAGCGGCAAAATGACTTAAGTCCGCATCCAAGCCACCTACAAGCCACCTCAAAGGTGCTCTAAAACGCGTATTCGTCATAGGCCGGCTCAACCGAGCCGCGCCACGGACCATTGAATTTTTCCAGCAATTCCTCCGCCGGCGTCCGGCCGCATTCGATGATGCGATCGAGCGGCTCGAGATGCCGTGTCTCGTCCCGTCCCAGATGATCGATACGGCCGCGGCGGCGCAGGCCGGCATGCGCCAGCGCCAGGCACTCCTTGGCGATTTCAAATAAATAGCGATTCCTGATCCGGGCCTTGAAGCCCATGCGCGGGACGTCGTCGCGCAACGCCTGGCGCTCATGGGCGTTCCAGTCCTTGGCGATGTCCCAGGCGGCCTCGAGGCTGTCATCGTCATAGAGCAGGCCGACCCAGAATGCCGGCAGCGCCGGCAGCCGGCCCCAAGGACCGCCGTCGGAGCCACGCATCTCGAGATAGCGCTTCAACCGTACTTCCGGGAAAATCGTCGAAAGATGGTTGGCCCAATCCGACAGCGTCGGCCGCTCGCCGGGCAGGCAGTTGTTGCGGCCGTCGAAGAAGGCGCGGAAGGACGAACCGGAGACGTCGATATACTCGTCGCCGCGTTTCACGAAATACATGGGAACGTCGAGCGCATAATCGACATAGCGCTCGAACCCCATGCCGTCCTCGAACGCCCATGGCAGCATGCCCGCGCGGGCGTTGTCGGTGTCGCGCCAGATCTCGGAGCGGAAGGAGAGAAAGCCGTTCGGCCTGCCTTCGGTGAAGGGCGAATTGGCGAAGAAGGCGGTGGCGACCGGCTGCAGCGCCAGCGAGACGCGCAGCTTCTTCACCATGTCGGCTTCCGAGGAGAAGTCGAGATTGGTCTGCACCGTGCAGGTCCGGAACATCATGTCGAGGCCGTATTTGCCGACCTTCGGCATGTAGTTCTTCATGATCTTGTAGCGGCCCTTGGGCATCACCGGGATCTGCTCACGCGACCAGGACGGCGTCATGCCGAGCCCGAGGAAGCCGATGCCGAGGGGACTGGCGATCTCGCGCACCTGCGCCAGATGCGCCATCAGCTCGGCCAGGGTCTGGTGCACGGTCTCCACCGGTGCCCCCGACAGCTCGAACTGGCCGCCCGGCTCCAGCGAGATCGCGCCGCCGCCGGTGACGTCATACAGGCCGATGATGTTGCCGCGCTCCATGATCGGCTCCCAGCCGAGCAGGAGCTTCATGCCTTCCAGGAGCGCACCGATGCCGCGCGCGCCTTCATAGGGCACGGGGTGATGGCCTTCGAGCGTGAACGGCGTCTTCTCATGCTCGGTGCCGATCCGGAACTCCGAGGGAGGTTTCACGCCGGCAGCAATCCACGCCACGAGTTCGTCGCGCGATTGCAGCGGCGTCATATCGATCTGGTCACGCGCCATGCAAATTCCAAATTCCAAGTCAGAAGCGCGCAAGGGAGCGCGCGGGTAGCGGGAATGTCCACGCGACGAACGCGCGCGGACGCGAGAAACGAGAGCTGCTTCATCGGGCAGAACCGCCCTCGCCGATGGCCGGCAATTGCGCATCACTGCAGGAGCAACCCAGCCGGTCGAGCAGACCGCAGAGCTTGACGGCATCGGCATCCGACAGTTTCGAGCCGACGTGCTTTTCGATGGCCGCCGAATAGGCGCCCCACATCTTCTTCTGCAACTCGCGGCCCGCGTCGGTAATCTCGACGAACTGGCCGCGCTTGTCGATCTTGCATTCGCGCCGTGCGGCGAGCCCCTCGTCGACCAGGCGGTCGATCAGCCGCGAGGTGGAATATTGCGGCAGCAGCATCTGCCGCTCGAGCTCGACCGGACGCAGCTCGCCGCTCGGGGCGCGCGACAGTTCCAGCAGCGCGTCATACCAGGCGAGCGGCGGGAAGCCGGCCTTCTTCAATTCCTGCTCGACGGCGTCCAGCACCCTGGTCTGGACCCGCATCAGGCGGATCCAGGCGGCGGTCGCCTCGGTCGATGGTTTGCGCTTCATGATATGATCTTACCCATATCCCTCACGTTGCAGTGTACCGCACTGAATGCATCTGCATCAATCTTGACTATTCCATGCAGATGCATTTAGTCGTTCGGCCGCGAAACCCAATAACAAACGAGGAGGACCCACCCGATGAAGCTTTATTACGCCCCCGGCGCCTGCTCGCTGTCCCCCCATATCGCCCTGCTCGAAGCCGGCCTGCCCTACGATCTGGTCAAGGTCGACCTGCGCGCCAAGAAGCTCGAAAATGGCGACGACTTCTGGAAGGTCAATCCGAAGGGCCAGGTGCCCGCGCTGGCGCTCGACTCCGGCGAACTGGTCACCGAAGGACCGATCATCGTCCAGATGATCGCCGACAAGGCCGCGGGCAGCAATCTCGCCCCGGCCCGCGACTCGGCCGAGCGCTACAAGCTGCTTGAGTGGCTGAACTACATCACCACCGAGCTGCACAAGAATCTCGGCCCGATGTATTCGCCGGTGTTGAAGGACGACGCCAAGGCCTTCTTCAAGGACCGTGCCATGGGCAAGTTCAACTATCTGGAGACGCAGCTTGCCGGCCGCGACTATCTGATGGGCAAGCAGTTCACGGTGGCCGACGGCTATCTCTTCACCATGCTGATGTGGGCAACCGACCGCCTCGGCTTCGACCTCTCCGGCCTGCCCAACCTCATGGCCTACAAGGCCCGCGTCGCCGCGCGGCCGAAGGTGCAGGAAGCGCTGACGAAGGAAGGGCTGATGAAGGCGGCCTGAGCTTTCGCGAGCTCCGAACAAAACGAAAGGCCGGATCCATGTCCGGCCTTTTTTGTTTTTGCGATGAGCTGTCTGTTTCGCGAAGACTTGGGCAAAGAAAATTTGGGCAAAAACGGCGTTACGCCGATGTTAACCACAAAAGGCCTTCGCTGCGCGGCGCGGGCAGGCTTAATGCGCGTTTAACAGATTCACGCGAGTGTTTACCAACCAGCGCACCATCATCATCACGCAGCAAGAACTGCGGGCGTAGTTCAACCTCTCAGGAGGGGTTGTATGAGAACGCTTATCGTTGGTGCATTAGCCACAACCCTGGTCGGCTGTAGCTGTTTCGTATCTCCGCAGTCGGGCATTGAAGCCTGCGCCGGCGCGGACGGACACGGGTTCGCCTGTTTCGACAGGAATGTTGCTCCCAGTCGTCTCAGTCAGGCGACGGAGCCAGAACCGTCATCGGTCGACAAGGGCCCTGTCGTACCCAAGGAAAAAACTGCGCTCGCAGCGAGGGCGGCGAAGCCATCGTCTGCTCACGCCGACAAGACAACCCGTCACGCCAATCAAGCGAGAAAATCCAAGGCCGTCGCCGACGCGAAGGCGGAGTCCGCGCCAACAACGGCGGCCGCGCAGCCCCCGGACGCAATCGATCCGGTCATTGACAAGGCCAAGATCGCCGTAGCGGTGAAACTGGAGAACCCGGCATCCGCCGCTTTCAGCGAGATGAAGCGGTCCATGCGAAAAAACACGCTGGGACAATCCGTCGACACCATTTGCGGACGCGTCAAAAGCAAGAAGGCGTCGGGCGAAGACATCGGCGACAGACCGTTTCTCTATCTCGTGAAGGATGATGAAGCCTATGTCGCCGATGCCAACCCGACTTCACCGGAGTCGACCGCGTATCGCAACATTTGCAACTGAAGAGCGATGATTTCGCGTCATCGCGCTTGGCTTCTTGTTTGCGCATGATCTCCGCACAAACGCGTTTCCGCGTTTGTCGCGAGGGAAAACCGCTGCACGCTTTGCGCTAACGCGACCCTACGGGTCCGGATCATGCGTTCGCAGGACAGTTTTGGAAGTTCGCCACCTCGATACTTGGACGTTTCTTTTGATGCGGGAACATCATGGACGATCTTGCCGCTACCGCCGATCCTCTCAATGGTTCGCCAAAACCGCCGGTGATCGTGATCGTCAAGGATCAGGTCCTGCCGCGAAGCTGTATCGTCAATATCCTGAAGCGAGAGTTGGCCGGGTTCGAAATCGTCGAGATGGCGACGACCGGCGATCTCAGCGGGCTTTCGGGTAGGGACGTTCGGCTGATCGCATTCGACATGGGGGATGCGGAGATCGCCGATCCCTCGGTGGAGGATCGCCTCTCGCTGATCGAGGAGCTTTGCCCCAACGCGCATGTGGCGCTGTTGTCGAATCGCGACGACGAGGCAACCGCGACGGCCGTCATGCGGCGTGGCGTCCGCTGCTTTCTTCCGAGCTCGATCCCGGTCGAGGTCGCGGTTGCGGGATTGCGTCTCGTTCTCGCCGGCGGCGTCTACCGGCCGCTGCCGATCGTCAAACAGAATGGTCCAACCAGCTCCGGGCCGCTACCGACATGCACCGATACGCCGGAGCTGTCAGCCGCCCGCGCGCGCAACGGTTTTGCCAGGCTCGTGCCGGAGCGAATGCCGGCCGACCTGACGCCGCGCGAGCAACATGTGCTGGCGGCGTTGGAGCTCGGCCTTCCGAACAAGCTGATCGCCGTTCGGCTCAACCTTTCGGAAAACACCGTCAAGATGCACATCCAGCACATCATGCGCAAATGCCGCGCGCGCAACCGCACCGAGGCGGTGCTGCGCTGGAGCGGCCGATCCGGCGGCCACCTGCCATCTTAGTCCTACTGCGTCAAAAGTGGCTCTATCTCCTCATCCTGAGGGCTTGCGAAGCAAGCGTCTCGAAGGATGAGGCCACCAGCCGGGCCTCATGGTTCGAGACGCGTCGCAAGCGCGACGCTCCTCACCATGAGGGTTTTTGAACGCAGTAGAGCTGGATCATGACGCGGTCACAAGGAATCGCATCATGGTCTAATCTCTTTGATTGAACATGATCGCTCAGTCCTCCCGGAACGCGTTGTTGAAGCTGTCGAGCAGCGGCTTGAGCGCGTAGAGCGCGACCGTGCCGCGACCGGTCTTGATGAACACCTGGGCCGGCATTCCCGGAATGATCTTGATCGCGTCGTGTCCGGCGGCTTGCGGATCCTGCACGCGAATCTTGGTGGCGTAATAGGGCTGGTCGGTGCGCTTGTCGAGGAGACGGTCGGCGGAAACGCGCGTCACCGTGCCGTGCAGTGGCGCGACGCGGCGCTGATTGTAAGGCAGGAGGTTGACGTCGGCCTCGAGGCCGGGGCGGACCACGTCGATGTCCTCGGGCCTGACGCGGGCCGTGATGACGAGGCGATCCTGGCGCGGCACCAGATCCATCAGCGGCGCGCCGGCACCGATCACGCCGCCCGGCGTATGCACCTTCAGATCGGTGACGACGCCATCCTCGGGCGCCCTGACCGCGGTTCGCGAGAGCTGGTCGTTGGCCGCCTGCAGCCGCTCGCGAAGCTGGAAAATCTGGTTCTGCACCTCCCGCATCGACTGCGAAATCTCGTTCTGCCGGTCGTTCTGCAGTTTCAGGAGATTGGTCTGCGATTCGCTGATGACCTGCTCGGCCCGCGAGATCTGCGCGGTGATCTCGCCGCGCCGGCCCTCGATGTCGGCCGCTTCCCGCTCGAGATTCAGCAGGCGCGGTCGCCGCTCGAGCCCCTTTTCCACGAGCGTGGCGACGGCAGTCGCCTCGTCGCGGACGATCGCAACGCGCTTGGCGGCCGCGCTCGCCTGCGCGCGAAGGCCCTCGATCTCCTGTTCGACCTGCAACCTTTTCTCGCGATTGATGGCGACTTGCGACTGGAATACCTGCCGGCGCGTCTCGAAAATGTTCCGCTGGCCCGAAAGCACGGCCGCGACCGACGGGCTGTCCTTGTTCGCCCTCTCGAGCTCGGGCGGGAACGATACCCGCTCGTCCCCGCGCTGTTCCGCGATCAGCCTTGCTTCTCGCGCGATCGCGTCCCACAGCTGACCATTCAGACTCTCGACCTCCGCACTCGCCTTGGTGTCCTCCAGCGAGATCAATATCTGTCCCGCGTGGACGAGGTCGCCGTCAGCGACCCGAATGTCCTTGATGATGCCGCCCTCCAGGTGCTGGATGGTTTTTCGGCTCGACTCGGATTCGACCGTTCCGAGGGCGATCGCGGCGCTTTCGAGCGGCGCGACGCTTGCCCAAGTGCCGAGACCGAGGACAAAGCCGCCGACCAGCAGATCTCCGGTCCAGGTAAGACCGCGAAGCCGGTCGCGAAGCGCCGGCACCTGCTCTGAACACGGCGGGTTCCACCAGTTTGCCAGGCGAATGCGTGCCACGACCGCAAAGCTGCGCGTTTCGTCAAAGAGACCGCGGGCGCGTTGGTTGCATGTCATCGCAAGATCGGTCACGGCGAGACGCCAGCGCTGCTCAAACATTACGGCTCCTGTTGCTGCTGCGCCGGCTCGCTCGAGCTGAGTTGCGGTCGGGCCAGATATCTCTCGTAAATCTCCTCGCTGCCGCCGAATGCGCTGATCATGCCGCCCTGCATGATGGCGATCTTGTCGGTCGCGGCGAGGATCCCGATCCGGTGCGTGATGACGACGACCGTGGTGTTGGCCGCTTTCAATTCCGCGATGGCATCGAGCAGCATGCGCTCGCCCTGAGAATCGAGGCTGGCATTGGGCTCGTCGAGCACCACGAGATGCGGGTCACCGTAGAAGGCGCGTGCAAGGCCAAGGCGCTGGCGGAAGCCGCGCGAGAGACTGGTTCCTGCACCCATGACGACCGTATCGTAGGCCTGCGGCAGGCCGAGGATCGGCTCGTGAAGGCCCGTCAGCTTCGCCGCGGCAATGACCTTCTGCAGATCGCCACCGTCCAGCCGTGCGATGACGTCCTTCACGGTCTCGCCGAACAGATCGATATCCTGTGGCAGATAGCCGAGCCGCACGCCGGCGGAATCGCGCACGGACAAGACGTCAATATTGTCGAGCTGGACCGAGCCAACGGTCGGCGGGCAAACGCCGGCGATGATCCTGCCGAGCGTCGACTTGCCCGAGCCGGACGGGCCAATGATGCCCAGGCATTCGCCGGGCGCGAGACGAAACGACACGCCCTTCAGCATCAAATGGCCCGCGCCCGAGAAGGCCGCGCCCACATTGTTGACGACCAGACTGCCCCTATTGACGACAAGGCCGCCCTTCGGCCGTTCGGCGACGTCCCTGGGGTTCGCGCTATGCGTGACGGTGGCCATCACGCCGTTAAGCCGCCGGTAGGCAGCGAGCGCTGCCGCAAAGGCCTTCCAGCCCGCCATCGCGCCTTCGACCGGCGCCAGCGCGCGTCCGAACAACAGGCTTGTCGCAAAGATGATGCCGGGGCTTCTCTGCTGTTCCAGCACCAGCCAGGCGGCGGCGCCCATGACCAGAACCTGCGCCAACGCCCGCAGCGGCTTGGAGACCAGCATGACTGTCTCGCTGCGGCGCTGGGCGATGTCGTGCGCGCTCCTCGAATCCAGCGCCGCCTGCTGCACCAGCAGTGCGGCGCTGTCGAGCATGCCCATGGCCTTGATCACGTGGACGTTCCCGACGGCAACGCCGAAACGCCCGTTGCTCCTGATGAGCGCTGCAACCGACCGCGCCAGCGGAGCTTCCGTGACGAGATCGCCGGCAAATCCGAGGCCGAGAACGAGCAACGCCGTGGCGGTGCCGATCACCCCGAGCAAGGGATGCACGAGGAACAGGACAAAAAGGAAGAGTGGCGTCCAGAGCACATCAGACAGCATCGGGCATGCGCCTGACTCGGCGAACTGGCGGAGCGTCGAAAGATCGCGATACGCCTCGGACGCGCGCGCCGGATCGGACCGATAGGCATATTCGAAGCACGCAGAGACCACCGCCGGCCGCAACCTGTCGTCAAGCCAGCCGCCGATGCGCCCCAGCATCGCGCGGCGCAATGCGTCGAGCACGCCGCCGACCATGACGGCAAAGGCAACGATGAGCGTGAGCATGATGAGCGTATCGGCGCTGCGGCTCGACAGCACGCGATCGTAGATCTGAAGCAGGTAGATCGAAGGCGCCAGAAGCAGGAGATTGTAGCTGCAGCCATAGATGAAAACGAGTCCCAGCGACCCCGCGCAGGCACGAAGCGCCATATCGAGCGGCGTCTGCGGCGCCGACATCATGTGCAGCCGGGGCGGCGGCATCAGCATTGCGGTCCCCCGCGAGATCTAAAAGTCCAGCCCTTTTGGAAGTCCTTGCGCCCGTTTCCGCCGGCGTCGCGAAGAGACGAGAACCGGCGGCCCTGGCCGCCGGTCCCGCTGTCATGCAGCTCGATCAGATATGCACGTGCACGTCGCCACCGACGGCGTAGTTGTCGTCTCCGCCGTTGCCGCCGATGCCGGCCGCCACGTTTTGCGACATGTCCGCCGCCAGCCAGTTGCTCTGATAGGCCGTGGTGTCGGCGCTCACATTGGAGGTGTCGTGGCCGCTATAATTGTGCTGGTCGCCATTCGAATCGGCGCTCCCGCCAACGGCCGTGGAATACTTGTCCGCGTGCGCGTTGGCGCTGCCGGCGTCCCAGGATGCCTTCTGGTAGACGTGGTCGCCGGTATTGACGGACACGTCGGAACCGTAGGCCTTGTTGGTGGGATTGAAATCGATGTGCGCGTTGTCGGTGATGTTGCCTTTGTTGATACCGTCTCCACCATTTCCGGCGCTGTTGCCGCCCGTCGAAATGGACTTGAACGCGATGGTGTCGGATGGGATCGAGTGTGACATCATTTGAAGCTCCCTGGTTAGGTTTGCGCAGCGTGCGGCCCAATTTGGACGCGGTCGATTTTGGTTTTGCGCATCGCATCGGCCAAGCTGCCAAAACTGATGCCACTCATCCGAAGAGGAGTACGCCCAAAAGGCTGGCGACGCTCCGCAGCAGTCGACGCGTTGAAGCAACGAACGATGTCCGGCTCTCCCGATTAAGGGCAAGCTGGCGCGACTCGCTGACGAGCCGATGCAGCGATGAGGCTAGGCGTGAGCGGCCAGATGAAGATCGGAGATCAGATGCAGGGCGGCATCGCCACCGAGGGCCGCGTTGCCGTGGCCTCCATCTCCGCCGAGGCCCGCGATCTGGATCGCGCCCTGATCGAATTCGACATTATTGGTCTGGTGAGCGTCGGCCGTGGAGTTGGGCCCTGCCACCGCAATGTTGATCGGTGCGTAGATCGCAATGTTGAGGTCGACGAGGCTCCCGGCGAAATGGCCATCGCCACCGGAGCCGGCGCTGTTGCCGCCGGTCGCAATGACGTCGGAGCCGATCAGGCCCAGGAGAGAAGAGAGGCCATCGGCATTCCCGCCGATCGCAGCATTGCCGTTTCCGCCGCTGCCGCCGATACCTGCCATCTGAACCGCGGATTGATCCAACACCACATTGTTCGATTGATCGGCGTGGCTCGTTGAATCGTAGCCCGCGACCGCGATGTTGATCGGGTCATAGATGGCGATCGCGGTGTGAACCATACTGCCGGAAAAATATGCGTCGCCGCCATTGCCGGCGTGGTTATCTCCGCTTGAGATCGCATCCAGCCCCGTCGGGCCGATGCCGGAGGCCGGCATGGTGCCGATACCGAATTCCGTCGTGGGACCGGCCGCGGCGTGACTGTGAGAATCAGTGCCGTCGCTGGACGCGTCTCCACCGGCTGCCGCATTGCCACTCCCGGCGCTGCCACCACTGCCGGCAATCTGGGATGCAGGTTGATAGAATTGCGTCCAGTTCGATTGATGGGCGTCAGCATTGCCATGAGACCCTGCCACCGCGATGTTGACAGGACTGAAGACGGCGACCGGAGCGTGCACCATGGCGCCCTGGAAGACGCCGTCGCCACCTATGCCTGCGCTGTCGTCTCCCGTCGCGCCGGCGCCGGAGCCGCCCGATCCGAAGGCGCCGCCGGCGCTTCCACCGATGGCGGCGTTGTCGTCACCGCCATCGCCGCCAATCCCGGCGATCTGGGTCGCGGACTGATCAAGAAGCGCGATGTTGGTCTGGTGGGCCGTAGCGGACCCATGAGTAGCCGACTGCGCGACATTTTGCGGCTCGAATGCCGCATACGGACTATCGATCAGATCACCCGAGAAATAGCCGTTTCCACCGTTGCCGGCACCGTTGTCCCCGGTATCGATCGAGAAAAAGGGCTGCGAACTTGCCGAAAGCCATGTAGATGAGGCTTCGCGCCCGAGATCCTTTTGGCTCAGCTGAAAGCCGTCCGTAAGATGCCGAAGACCCATGGCCGATGCCCCTCACCAGAACCGATTCACGCCGACTGGATGGACGCGTACGGCACACAATGTCACCTCGCCAAGCGAGATGCCGAGTCATCAGTTCGAGTACGGACGTTTGGGCGGGAGAGGTGGGTTCGACCACACCCGTTCGGGTGCGTTACTGGCATCGGCGGCCAAAGGCCGTCGATGTGTCCCAAGAAGGACGTGTCCCAAGAAGGAAGAAAGTGTGTCTCGTCATTCCGGGATGGCCCAAAGGGCCAGGCCCGGAATCCATAACCACGAACGGAGAATATGGATTCCGGGTTCGCGACTTCGTCGCGCCACGGAATGACAAGGAGAGACAGGGCGAGGCAGCCTCTTGTGGCCGGTCCAACCTCACAAGAGGATAGGACCTACTCCGCCGCCTGCATCGCCGGCTTCTTCGGCGGGAAGCGGCCGTAGAAGGTTTCGCCTTTCGCCGCCATCTCTTCCAGGAGCTTCGGCGGGGTGAAGCGCGAGCCGTATTTGGCCTCCAGCTTGTGGCAGAGCTCGACGAATTTCTTCGTGCCCATGAAGTCGATATAGGACAGCGTGCCGCCGGTGAACGGCGCGAAGCCGAAGCCGAGGATGGAGCCGACATCGGCCTCGCGCGGATCGACGATGACGTGATCCTCCACCGTGCGGGCGGCTTCGACCGCCTGCACCACCAGGAAGCGCTGCTTCAGTTCCTCGACATCGAGCGTATCAGGGTCGAGATGCTTCGGCTGCAGCGCCGCAATCCCCGACCACAGGCTCTTCTGGCCCTTGCCCTTCTCGGGATAATCGTAGAAGCCCTTGCCGTTCTTGCGGCCGAAGCGGCCCTGCTTCTCGACCATCTCGATCATCATCTTCTTCTGCGCCTGATCGACGGCGTTGGGACCGAGATCGGCCTCGGTCGCCTTCATGATCTTCAGGACCAGATCCAGCGCGACTTCGTCGGACAGCGACAGCGGCCCGACCGGCATGCCCGCCATCTTCGCGGTGTTCTCGATCATCGCCGGCGGCACGCCTTCCATCAGCATTTCCAGGCCCTCGGCGGTGAAGCGCAGCACACAGCGGTTGGCGAAGAAGCCGCGGGAATCGTTGACGACGATCGGCGTCTTGCCGATCTGGCGCACATAGTCGAGCGCGGTTGCGATCGCGAGGTCGCTGGTGTTCTTGCCCAGGATGATCTCGGTCAGCATCATCTTCTCGACCGGCGAGAAGAAATGGATGCCGATGAATTTCGACTGATCCTTGAACTCTTCGGCCAGCGAATTGATCGGCAGGGTCGAGGTGTTGGAGGCGAAGATCGCGCCTTGCTTGAGCAGCGGCTGCGCCTTGGCATAGGTCTCGGCCTTGACCTTGCGGTCTTCGAACACGGCCTCGATGACGAGGTCGCAATCGCTGAGCGCGTTGTAGTCGGCGGTCGCGGTGATGCGCGACAGCGTGGCGTCGCGGTCCTTCTCGCTGGCGCGGCCCTTCCTGACGAGATCGTTGATGACGCTCTCCGCATGCGCCTTGCCCTTGTCGGCCGAGGCCTGGTCGCGGTCGATCAGCACCACATCGATACCGGCGCGCGCCGAGACATAGCCGACGCTGGCGCCCATGAAGCCGGCACCGATCACGGCGAGCTTCTTCACCTTGCTCGGCGGCACGCCTTGCGGGCGACGCGCACCCTTGTTCAATTCCTGCATCGACAGGAACAGCGAGCGGATCATCGCTGCCGCTTCGTTCGAACGCAGCACTTGTGTGAAATAGCGCGACTCGACACGGAGCGCGGCGTCGATCGGCAGCTGCAGGCCTTCATAGACGCAGCTCATGATCGCGCGTGCCGCCGGATAGTTGTCATAGGTCTCGCGGCGGTAGATGGCGTTGCCGGCCGGGAACATCATCATGCCGGCCTTGGAATAGATCGGGCCGCCGGGCAGCTTGAAACCCTTCTCGTCCCATGGCGCGACGGCCTTGCCGCCGCCCTTGATCCAGTCCTTGGCCGCCTTGATCATGTCGGCAGCGGGAACGATGGCATGGATCAGGTTCAACGCTTTCGCCCGATCGAGCTTGATCGCCTCGCCCTTGAGCAGAAGCTGCATCGCGTCCTGCGGCTGCACGATGCGCGGCACGCGCTGGGTGCCGCCGGCGCCCGGGAACAGGCCGACCTTGATCTCGGGCAGGCCGAGCCGCGTTTTGGGATTGTCGGCCGCGACGCGGTAATGGCAGGACAGCGTCAGCTCGAAGCCGCCGCCGAGCGCCAGGCCGTTGATCGCGGCGGCCCAAGGCTTGCCTGAGGTTTCGATGGCGCGGAAAGCGAGCGAGAAGCGCCGGCTCTGGTCGAACAGCATCTGGTTCGCCGCAACCTCGCCCTTCTCCTTCAATATCTTCGCATAGGTGTGGCTCATGCCCTCGAGCATCGCCAGATCCGCGCCGGCGCAGAACGCCTCCTTGCCGGAGGTGATGACCACGCCCTTCACCGCGGCGTCCGCGGAGGTCTGCTTGACGATCGTCTCGAGCTCCTCCATCGAGGTCTCGTCCAGCACGTTCATCGAGCGGCCGGGAATGTCCCAGGTGACGAGCGCAATGCCGTCGGCATCCAGCTCGAATTTGAAATTCTTGAAGGCCATGTGGTGCGCTCCCTCACGCCGGAATGCGGCGGTTATCTCTGCTGTAGTAGGGTGGGCAAAGGCGCGACTGCGCCGTGCCCACCATCACTTGCCGAAAAATCGATGGTGGGCACGCTTCGCTTTGCCCACCCTACGATCTACGTTCGTCACACCCGCTCGATGATGGTCGCGGTGCCCATGCCGCCGCCGATGCACAGGGTCACCAGCGCGGTCGACTTGTTGATGCGCTCGAGCTCGTCGAGCACGGTGCCCAGGATCATCGCGCCGGTAGCGCCGAGCGGATGGCCGAGCGCGATCGCTCCGCCATTGACGTTGATCTTGTCGTTGTCGATCTCGAAGGCCTGGATGTAGCGCAGCACCACCGAGGCAAAGGCCTCGTTGAGCTCGAACAGGTCGATGTCCGACTTCTTCATGCCGGACCGCTCGAACAGCTTTTCGGTGACGTCGACCGGCCCCGTCAGCATCATCGCCGGCTCCGAGCCGATATTGGTGAAGGCGCGGATCTTCGCACGCGGCTTCAACCCGTACTTCGCGCCCGCCGCCTTGCTGCCGAGCAGCACCGCGCCGGCGCCGTCGACAATGCCGGACGAATTGCCGGCGTGATGCACATAATTGACGCGCTCGATCTCCGGATGCGACTGGATCGCGACGCCATCGAAGCCACCCATCTGCGCCATCTGGACGAATGATGGCTGCAACTGCGCGAGCGACTGCATGGTCGTGGTCGGGCGCATATGCTCATCCTTGGCAAGGATGGTGAGCCCGTTGACGTCCTTGACCGCCACCACCGACTTGTTGAAGCGGCCCTCGTCCCAGGCCTTGCCGGCGCGCTGCTGGCTCTGCACCGCATAGGCGTCGACGTCGTCGCGCGAGAAGCCGTATTTTGTGGCTATCAGGTCGGCCGAGACGCCTTGCGGCATGAAATAGGCGGGCACCGCGATCGAAGGGTCCATCGGCCAGGCGCCGCCGGAAGCGCCGATGCCGACGCGGCTCATGGATTCGGCGCCGCCGCCGATCACGAGCTCATGCTGGCCGCTCATGATCTGGGCGGCGGCAAAATTCACGGCATCGAGGCCGGAAGCGCAGAAGCGGCTGATCTGCACGCCCGGCACTTTCTCTCCAAGCCCCGCCTTGATCGCGGCGAAGCGCGCGATGTCCGAGCCGGCCTCGCCGACCGGATCGACCACGCCGAGAATGACGTCGTCGACGGAATCCTCCGGCAGGTTGTTGCGTTCCTTCAGCGCTTTCAGCGGCACGGTGGCGAGCGCAAGCGCGGTCACCTCGTGCAGTGAGCCGTCCGCCTTGCCGCGGCCGCGCGGGGTTCGAACGTGATCGTAGATAAAAGCCTCGGGCATGACGCGCTCCCTAAAAGATGATGTTCGTCATATGATATCGGATTGAGCCAAACGGCGAAAGCGAAACTCCTTACTGGAGCATGATCTTCTCGGAAAACCGGTACCCACTTTTCCGGATCATGCTCTAGAACGCTTCCGCCGCCAATTCCATGGTGGTGCCGCTGCCGGTCTGGATGCGCGCCAGATGCAGCGCCGTTTCCGGCAGCATCCGCTCCATGAAGAAGCGGCCGGTCACGAGCTTGGTTTTCAGATAGGCGGTCTCGCCGTCAGCCGCAATCTTCTCCATGGCGACCTTGGCCATCCGCGCCCACATGTAGCCGAGCGTGACGAAACCGAACAGCTGAAGGTAATCGGTGGCGGCGGCGCCGGCATTGTCCGGCTTCATCATGGCGTTCTGCATCAGCCAGGTGGTGGCCTGCTGCAGATGGCCGAGCGCATTCGACAGCGGAGCGATATAGGGCTTCATCGCTTCGTCGCCGCCATGCTCCTTGCAATAGGTGCCGAGCTCCGAAAAGAACGACATGATGGCGCGGCCGCCGTCACGCGGCAGCTTGCGGCCGACGAGGTCGAGCGCCTGGATGCCGTTGGCGCCCTCATAGATCATGGCGATACGCGCGTCGCGGACGAACTGCTCCATGCCCTGCTCGGCGATGTAGCCGTGGCCGCCATACATCTGTTGCGCCTGCACCGCGTTGGCAAAGCCGGTGTCGGTGAGGAAGCCTTTCAGAACGGGGGTCATGAGACCCATATGATCGTCGGCGGCCTGACGGTCCTTCGGATCGGGCGAGCGGTGATTGACGTCGCTTTTCAGCGCGGTCCAGATCACCATCGCGCGCGCAGCCTCGTTGAAGGCGCGGATGGTGAGCAGCGTACGGCGCACATCGGGATGCACGATGATGGGATCGGCCGGCTTGTCCGGCGCCTTCGCCCCCGTCAGCGCGCGGCCCTGCAATCGCTCGCGGGCATAGGCGACCGCGTTCTGGTAGGCGACCTCGGACTGGGCGAGGCCCTGCACGGCAACACCGAGCCGGGCCTCGTTCATCATCACGAACATGCCCTGCATGCCCTTGTTCTCTTCGCCGATCAGCCAGCCGGTGGCGTTGTCGTAATTCATCACGCAGGTCGAATTGCCGTGAATGCCCATCTTGTGCTCGATCGAGCCGCAGGTGACGCCATTGCGCTGGCCCAGCGAGCCGTCGGCATTGACCAGCACCTTCGGCACCACGAACAGCGACACGCCCTTGATGCCTGATGGCGCACCTTCGATGCGCGCCAGCACGAGGTGGATGATGTTGTCGGCAAGGTCATGCTCGCCGGCCGAGATGAAGATCTTGGTGCCCGATATCTTGAAGCTGCCGTCGGCCTGGCGGATCGCCTTGGTGCGGAGCAGGCCGAGATCGGTGCCGCAATGCGGCTCGGTGAGATTCATGGTGCCGGTCCACTCGCCGGCGATCATCTTCGGGACATAGGTCTGCTTCTGTTCCGGCGAGCCATGCACCAGGAGCGCTGCGGTCGCACCCATGGTGAGGCCGCCATACATCGAGAACGCCATGTTGGCGGAGATCTGGAATTCGTTGACGGCCTGGGAGAGCGTCACGGGCAGGCCCTGCCCGCCATATTCGGTCGGCGCCGACAGCCCGAGCCAGCCGCCTTCGGCGACCTGCTTGAACGCCTCCTTGAATCCCTTTGGCGTGGTGACGCTGCCGTCGTCATGGCGTTTGCAGCCTTCGAGATCGCCGACGCGGTTCAAGGGCTGCAACACCTCTTCGGCGAGCTTGGCGGCCTCGGAGAGAATCGCCTCGCGCACGTCGGACGAGGCATCGGAGAAGCCGGGCAGATTGTCGTAGCGGTCGATCTGGAAGACGTCGTTGAAGAGGAAGTTCACATCCTCGACTGGGGCTTTGTAGATCGGCATGACGTTCACTCCGGCGGGCAGATTTTGAAATTGGCGTTGATTGACGTGAAAGCTCGCGACGCCGCGATCACGAAAGTTTTGGGATCACGAAACCTATCGGCAGGACCTTAAACTTTTCGGACCGGCGGGGAAGCAACTATCGTGACGCAGCGGCTCGTTGCTCATCATCCCTCGGGTCGAACCGGAGGTATCATGCACTCGCATGACCCGCCTGTCGCATCAGCTCTTCTCCCATCAGCCGGTGCAGCAGGTTGATCGCCTTGAGCGGGCGCGCCATCACCTTGAAATGCGTGATCCGCGCGTCCTTGTCGAAGGTGATGATGTCGACGCCATTGATCTGGATACCTTCGATCTTGTTCTCGAATTCGAGCACCGCGCCGTTCTCGCTTCGCCACTCACCGCGATAAATGAAGCCAGGGCCGCCCAGCACCTTCCCGGCGCTGACGAGATACTTAAATGTTTTGTCACGCCCACGCTGCGGGGTACGAACGACCGGGCTCTCAAATACGACATCCGGATGCAGCAAATCCCAAAGCACCGCATGGTCGTGGGACTTCATGAGGGCGTACCATTTGTCGAGGCCGGCCATGGTCATGGGACGTCTCCTCTGAGGCCAACGCACAAGGCCCTTGTCGGCGGGCCAGTCAGTCCGGAACATCATATGCATATTGACGCATATGCGCCTATGCGCATAAAGTCAAGCGGCTGGCCTGGTGGAGGCAGACATAGGGAGGCAAGTCATGGCGCTCGGCGACGCAATCCTCGCATGCCTGACGGAACGTCCGATGACGGGCTATGAGCTCGCCAAGACATTCGATGCCTCCATCGGCTTCTTCTGGAAGGCCGACCACCAGCAGATCTATCGCGAGCTCTCCAAGCTGCGCGACCGCGGCCATGTGCAGGCCCGCGAGGTCGTGCAATCCGGCAAGCCCAACAAGCTGGTCTACACCCTCACCCCCGAAGGGCGGACGGCCTTCCGGCATTGGGCGGCCCGGCCGAGCGTGCCGGCGTCGATCAAGGACGATCTGCTGGTGCGAATCTACGCGCTCGACTGCGTCGACATCGAGCCGTTGCGCGCCGACCTGATGGCGCGGCTCGAACACCACCGCGATCGCTACGAGCGCTACGAGCGGCTGCTCAACAAGCGCTTCCCACAGGGCGTCGCGGCTCCCGCCGACATGGGCAAACTCCTCGGCTTGAAGATCGGCATGCGCCATGAGCGCGTGGTGGCGGAATGGTGCGAAGAGGCGATCGAAATACTCTCGAACATGGCCCAGCGCGGCAACGTCGTACCGCTCGGGGACGGCGAGCGCGAGACCAATGGTTGAGCCGCGCGCGAGAATCCCCGTGGGGCAACTTTAAGGTCCCGTCGCCGCATTCCTTAACCCGTTCTTTACCCTAAAGGGAAAAAGTCGACGTCTGAGGCAGACGATCTCCGCGGAATCCTATTGTCTTTGCAGTGGGACGCGCGGGGAGGCTGCAGGCGCCGGGTGGGGCGCCGGAGTCGGAACCGGACGGGATCATGAATTCGCGCGTATCGTGGAGTGTCGACGGCATCGATCCATCCGTCCGCGAGAGGGCCGAGGCCGCCGCACGCCGTGCGGGCATGTCGCTGAATGACTGGCTCAATTCCACCCTCGGCGATTCCACGCCGCCCAATTTTCGCGATCCCTCTGCTCCGCCTTCGCCGAGCCGCGACGTCGCCGACATCCATCAGCGGCTCGATTCCATCACCCAACAGATCGAGCGGATTTCGCAGCCGATGCCGCGCAACGATGCCGCGCGCGAGCAGGGCGTCGCCCGTCATCTCAACGACGCGATCTCGCGGCTCGACGCAAGGCTGTCGCAGATCTCCAGCCCGCAAGCCCAGCGTCAGACCCAGGTTCAGACCCAGGTCCGGCAGCAACGCCAGGCTGAATCGGTCGAGCGCGCCGCGAGCCAAGCCTATCCCTCACAGACCCATCCCTCCCAGGCTCAGCCGTCGCAGGCCTATCCGTCCCAAGGCTATTCATCCCAAGGCTATCCGTCCCGAGCCTATCCCTCGCAGGCCGGCCAGCAGCCGCAGGCTGCCCCCGCCTATCGCTACTCGCCGCCGCTGAGCCCGGCGTCGATGGACTTCGCGGTCGCGGAAATCGCGGCGCGGCAGAACGAGCTTGATACACCGCCGCAGCGCGCGACGCCGCGCCATGCGCCGCCGATGGCTCCTCCCCCGCCGGGTCCGGATTTCTCGTCGCTGGAACGGCATCTGTTCAAGATCACGAGCCAGATCGAGGCGCTGCAGCGCCCTGACATCGAGCAGTCGGTCGCGGCCTTCCGCACCGAGCTCAACGAAATCCGCACGGCCATCACCGAGGCGATGCCGCGCCGCGCGATCGAATCGATCGAAAGCGAAGTCCGCTCGCTGTCCCGCCGCATCGAAGACGGCCGACAGAATGGCGTCGACGGCCAGGTGCTCGGCAATATCGAGCGCGCGCTCAACGAAATCCGCGACGTGTTGCACTCGCTGAAGTCGGCCGAACAGCTCACCGGCTTCGACGAGGCGATCCGCAATCTCGGCGCCAAGCTCGACATGATCCTGCGCGCCAATGACGATCCGGGCACGGTGCAACAGCTCAAGAGCGCGATCACGGCGCTGCGCGGCATCGTCTCGAATGTCGCCTCCAATGACGCGCTGGCGCGGCTTTCCGAGGACGTGCATCTGTTGTCGTCGAAAGTCGATCAGCTCGCCCGCGCGGGCGGCAGCAGCGATTCCTTTGCGGTGCTGGAACAGCGCATCGCCGCGCTGACCGCGGCGCTGGAGAGCCGGCCGCAATATCAGGACAATTCCGAACAGATTGAAGGTGCGCTGCGCGGACTGTCCGACCGCATCGACCGCCTACAGGTCGGCAACGACAGCGCGTCGGCCTTTGCCCATCTCGAGCAGCGCGTCTCCTATTTGCTCGAACGACTGGAATCTTCGAGCGATCACCGCTCCGGCAATCTCTCCCGTGTCGAGGATGGGCTGCAGGACATCCTGCGTCATCTCGAGAACCAGCATGCGGCGCTGGCGTCCTTTGCCGACAACCAGCGGGCCGCGCTCGCGTCGTTTGCCAACAGCCAGCCGCGCCCCGATGATCCGCGCGATGACGGGCTGATCGACCTCCTCAAGCGCGAGCTCTCGGACATCCGTTTCAGCCAGTCGAAGGCCGATCGGCAGACCCAGGACTCGCTCGAGGCGGTCAATTCGACCCTCGGCCATGTGGTCGACCGCCTGGCGATGATCGAAGGCGATCTGCGCGCGGTGCGCTCTGCCCCGCCGCCCGCAGCCGTTGCTCCCGTGCCGTTCGAGCCGCAATCCCCGCCGCGCGTCGCAATGGCGCCGCAGATCAAGCCGGAATTGCCCAATCCCGCTGCCAGCCAGTATGCCGCAAGCCAACCCGCAGCGAACGAGCCTCCAGCAATTCCTGCGGCAATTGAAGTGCCGCATTTTGCCGCCGCGCCGCGCGATTTCCATGCGGCCGAATCGGTTGCGCCGCCGCCCTTGCCTTCCGCTCCGCCGCCGCTTGCGATCAGCGACATCCTGACGCCGACCTCGGCGCCGCGTCCGGCGCTGGCGCCCGAACTGCCGCCCGATCACCCGCTCGAGCCCGGCACACGGCCAGGCGGCCGCCTCTCCTCGCCCTCCGAGCGCATCGCCGCTTCCGAAAGCGCGATCAGCGAAATTCCGGCGCCGCCAAAGGAGCCGGTCTCGTCCTCGAGCTTCATCGCCGCCGCGCGCCGTGCGGCCCAGGCCGCGGCTGCCCAGCCGCCCGTTGACAAGAAGGCCGAGAAGAAGGCCAAGGAAAAGAACAAGCCCAAGGATCAGGCGAAGGATCAAGCGAAGGATCCAGCCAAGAACGGCGACCAGCAGCCGTCGACCATCACCACGAGGATCCGCTCGCTGCTGGTTGGCGCGAGCGTGGTCGTGATCGTGCTCGGCACGTTCAAAATGGCGATGAACCTGCTCGATGCCGGCAACCTGGTGCAGATTCCGCTCCTCGAGCGATCGGCCCAGCAGCCAGCGCCTGCGCCGTTCACGGATGCGGGCGCCAAAGCGCCCATGTCGGCGCCGATGTCCGCCCCCGAGCATGCGGCACCCGGCCCCTCGATGACCTCGCCGACCCCGATCGACCGTCAATCGTTCAACAATCCCGCACCAGCCGCCCCCGACGCGAGGGCCGAGATCCCGCAAGCCCCGGCGGCCTCCGCAAGCTCCGGCGCTTCGGGCGACGTCACCGGCTCGATCCCGAAGGCGGCGAACGGCAACAAGCCTCCGCTGATCCAGGTGCCGCAGGGTGAACGGCTGCCCGATCTGATCGGTGGACCCAATTTGCGCGCGGCCGCGCTCAAGGGCGATCCGACCGCGGCCTATGAGATCGGCGTGCGCTTCGCCGAAGGCAAGGGCGTGTCCCAGAATCTCGACGAAGCCGCGAAATGGTACGACCGCGCGGCGCAGGCCGGCATCATCCCCGCGATCTTCCGCCTCGGCACGCTCTATGAAAAGGGCATGGGCGTGAAGAAGGACCCCGAGACCGCCCGCCGCTATTACGTGCAGGCCGCCGAACGCGGCAATGCCAAGGCGATGCACAATCTCGCGGTGCTCGACGCCGACGGCGGCGGCAAGGGCCCGGACTACAAGAGCGCTGCGGGCTGGTTCCGCAAGGCCGCCGACCACGGCGTCGCCGACAGCCAGTTCAACCTCGGCATCCTCTATGCCCGCGGCATCGGCGTCGAACAGAACCTCGCGGAGTCCTACAAATGGTTCACCCTGGCGGCGACGCAGGGCGATGCCGATGCGGGACACAAGCGCGACGATATTGCCAAGCGCCTCGACGCCCAGTCGCTGGCGGCGGCGAAGCTCGCGATCCAAACCTTCACCCCCGAACCGCAGCCGGATGACGCGGTCAACGTTGCGACGCCGCCGGGCGGCTGGGATTCGGCCACCGCGACCAAGCCCGCGGCAAAGGCGACCGCAACCAAGCGCGCGGCGACCGCGCGCTTGTGATCGTCCCGTGATCTGGCCGCGCGAGCCGGCCGCATATACCTCAGCACCAGGGCCGTGTAGATAGGGCGCGCGGGCGCCATGGTTCGAGACGGCGCATTTGCGCCTCCTCACCATGAGGATTTTGAAGCGCGCAGCTTTGTGATTTGAGGATCGAATGTCCGTCAACGACCGCGACGATAGCGAAAGCGGTTTCCAGAGATCGCCGACAGGGCCCTGGGTGACGCCGCCGCGCGCGCCTCCGCGTCAGCCGCAAGCGCCCGAGCCGCAGCCCGCGCCGCGCCTGCGGCAGCGGCGGCGGCCGATCTGGTCGGTGGTGATCTTCCTGTTGTTGATGCTCGGCGTCGGCATTCGCGCGTACCGGGATTTGTCGCGCCCCGAGGCCTGGGCCTATTGGAAGGACCAGTATTTCTCGCCAAGCCTGACCTCATCGCTGGTCGCCAATGCCGATTTCGACGGCTCGGGCCATGGCCGGCCGGCGCTCGCGATCCGCGGCACGATCGGTCCCGCCGCGGCGAACTGGCTCCGCGAGCGGCTCGACGAGGCCCACCTCGCGCCGGGCGACATTGTGCTGCTGTCGTCGCCGGGCGGCAACCTCGGCCAGGCCGTCATCATGGGCGAGGTGATCCGATCGCACGGGCTTGCGACCGCGGTCGGCGTTGCCGATTCCTCGGGCCGCATCAGGCCGGCTTATTGCGCCAGCGCCTGCGTGCTGGTCTATGCCGGCGGCAAGCCGCGCTATGGCGTGGAAGGATCGCGGCTCGGCGTCCATCGCTTCGTGACCACCGCTCCGGTGCACGATCCCGTCGCCGACACCCAGCGCACCGCCGGAATGGTGCTGGGCTATATGACGAGGATGGGTGTCTCCTCCTCGGTCGTGGAGGCGATGTCGGAAACCCGGGACGTGCGCTGGCTCGATCCAAAGGACGCGCTGGCGATGAACCTGATCACCGAGCCCGTCGTCACGCGCTGACCTTCCGCGCGACAGTCTGGATTGCTTCGCTTCGCTCGCAATGGCGATGACTTGACTGCCTGCCCCAATCATCTTCGTGAGGCCACGGGCCGGGTCACAAGATAGATGCCGAGCGCGACCGGCACGATGCCGGCGAGATCGCGCAAGGCGACATGCTCGCCGAGCACCAGCCACGCGAACAGCATGCCGAGCGGCGGCATCAGGAAATGGTAGGCGCTGGCTGCGGTCGCGCCGCACGCTTTCAGCAGATGGAACCACAGGAAGTAGGCCAGGATCGAACCGCCGAACACCAGGAAGGCGAACGCGAAGACAAGCCGCGCGCTCGGCACGATCTCGCTCACATCGGCGAAAGTAAGCGCGATCGGCGTCAGCACGATGCCGGCGGCGAGATTCTGGATGCCGTTGCCGATCCAGAGGCTGCCCTTCGGCGCGAACAGCTTGAACAGGATGGTGCCGGCGACGATGGAGGCGAGCGAGGCCAGCGTGAAGAGAATGCCGTGCAGGCTGTCGGTTCCGACCGACATGCGATGCCAGACGATGGAGCCGACGCCGAGAATGCCAAGCAGGAGGCCTGCGACCTTGCGCCAGGTCAGCACCTCGCCGAGGAACAGCGCGGCCAGCGCCGCCGTGAACACCGGATTGGCCGAGACGATGAGCCCGCCGAGGCCGGCCGAGACTGATTTGAGGCCGGTATAGCCGAGGCCGAGATAGAGCGCGTTGTTGGCGACGCCGAGGATCGCGAATATTGCCACCTCCCGCCAACTGAGCTGCCAGCCGTCGCGGCGGAAGGCGGAGGCGCCCAGAATCACGACGCCCGCCAGCGAAAACCGCGCGGCGAGCAGGATCAGCGGCGGACAATCGGTGACACCGATCTTGCCGGCGACAAAGGCAAAGCTCCAGAGCAGGCAGAACAGGCCGATATAGAGCGGCAGCGCATTGAAGCGGCTGCGTGGGGCGCGAACAGCGAGGGCGGGCGCGATGGGCATGGCGGGTCTCCTTCGCGCCTTGATCTAGGTCGCCACATTGCTATTTGGAAATTAAATGATAGACTGAATGTCAGTCGATTTATAAATGGCGAGTCGGACATGCTCGACCTCGAACTGTTGAGGAGCTTCGTTTCGGTGGTCGATGCCGGCGGCTTCACCCGCGCCGGCGAGCGCGTCCACCGCACGCAATCGACGGTGAGCCAGCAGATCCGGCGGCTGGAGGAAGATCTCGGCCAGATCCTGCTCAACCGGAACGGCAAGGACGTGACGCCGACGGAAGCCGGCGAGCGACTGTTGTCTTACGCCCGGCGGCTGCTGTCGCTCGCCGAGGAAGCGCGCGACGTGGTCGGCCGGCCGGGCCACGAGGGCGCGGTGCGGATCGGCATTCCCGAGGATTTCGCCGCCTACCGGCTGGCAAAGCTGCTCGCGGCATTTTCGCGATCGCATCCACTGCTTCGAATGGATGTCCGCGCCGATCAGAGCGTGTATCTGCGGCGCGATCTCGAGCGCGGCGATCTCGATCTCGCGCTGCTCAAGCGCGACGCCAATGAAAAGGGCGGCATCGCCTCCTGGCCCGAGCGCGTCCACTGGGTGACGAGCAAGAGCCACCCGCGCGACACCCGCATGGGCTCGGTGCCATTGATCGGCTTTCCCGCGGGCTGTCTCTATCGTTCGCGCGCGATCCACGCGCTGGAAAGCGCCGGCCGCGCCTGGCACATGGCCTACACCTCATCGAGCCTCGCCGGGATCCAGGCCGCGGTCGCGGCCGGCATGGGCTTGAGCATTTTGTCGGAGATCGCGATCCAGGCCGATCACCGCGTGCTGACCGCAAAAGACGGTTTCGCACCGATCGACAAGACGGAAGTGGCGCTGGTCGCCTCGCCCGGTGCCAGCCCGGCGACGCTACGGCTGGCGGACAAGCTCGCCGAGTTCTGCGACACCGTGCAGGCCAAGGCGGCGTAGTTCTTCTCCCTCTCCCCGCCCTTGCGGGGAGCACCCGTAGGGTGGGCAAAGCGCAGCGTGCCCACCGTCTTTGGTAACCATCGGAAAGATGGTGGGCACGGCGCAAGAGCGCCTTTGCCCGCCCTACAATCTCAGAGAATCAATAACACCGTGACGCCGCGATCGAGTGCACGCGGCTGTCACCGAGCACATGCGCCATGAAGGCGGGCGCGCCGAAGATCTTCGTGAATGCGAGATCGCGGATGCTCAGGCCCCCGGTATAGGCGCCGAAGGACGGCATCACCAGCCGCTCGGTATCGCAGGCGAAGCAGCGCCGTTCCATGGCGCGACCGCGGGTAGCTACACGCGCCTTCGGATGCAAATGACCGGCGATCTCACCGAATTTTCCGGTGGGCTCATGACGGAATGCGATCGGCCCGATCGCAACCTCGGTGGCGACGACGCCGCCGAGATCGGAGGGGATGGCGGGATCGTGATTGCCGGATATCCAGATCCAGTCACGCCGCAGCTGCAGCGCCGTCAGCGCATCGCGATCGGAATCGGACAGCCGCTCATGCGCCTCGCGGTCATGAAAACTGTCGCCGAGCGCGATCACCCGTCGCGGGTCGTGCCGGGCGATCACGGCGGCAAGCCGGCTCAAGGTCGCCACGGTGTCATAAGGTGGCAGCAGCACGCCGCGCGCCGCAAAGCTCGAACCTTTTTCCAGGTGAAGGTCGGAGACGATGAGCAGGCTCTGCTCTTCCCAGAACAGCGCGCCGGAGATATCGGCGAGCATGGTGATGCCGGCGATATTGACTGTCGAGGCGCGCATCCCTGGAACTTCCGAACTCTGCGCGCCCGCCGTCACGTGATTTGCCCGCTACCCTGTCGCCTCTTTGACGAGCTCTTCAGCTGCTTCCGCCAACAGCTCGTCCGATGCTTCGCCATAAACCGACTCGCGCCCGATTTCCAGCATCACGGGAACGGCGAGCGGCGAAACATGGTCGAGTTCCCGATGAGTGATTCGCCCGTGGATTCGCGACAGCATATCACCGAGCCGCTTCAGGTCGAGCAGGCCGGTGGCGGCATCGGCGCGCGCGCCACGAAGCAGGACGTGATCGGGCTGGTGCTTGCGCAACACGTCATAGATCAGATCGGTCGAGAACAAGACCTGGCGGCGGCTCTTGTCCTCGTCGGTGAAACGCCGCGCAATCAGCCCGGAGATCAGCGCGCAATTGCGGAAGGTCCGCTTCATCAGCGCGGATTCGGCGAGCCACGCCTCGAGATCGTCGCCGAGCATGTCGGTTTCAAACAGCGCATTGAGATCGAGCTGGCCGTGACGGATCATGAAGGACATGTCACCGACGCCCCAGATCGCCAGCGCATATTCGTTGGCGACAAATCCGAGCGGCCGGGCGCGGGCGCGCTCGAGCCGGCGCGTGAGCAGCATGCCGAGCGTCTGATGCGCAAGCCGTCCCTCGAAGGGATAGCAGACCAGATAATGCTTGCCGCCCCGCGGAAAGGTTTCGACCAGAAGCTCGCGGAGCGCGGGCACGCGGGAAAAATCCTTCTGCAGCACCAGCCAGTCGCGCACCTGTTCGGGCAGCGCACCCCACGCACGCTTGTCGTCGAGCAGTTTGCGCACCCGCTCGGCGAGATAGGTCGAGAGCGGAAACTTGCCGCCGGCATAGGAAGGGACCTTGGCTTCCTTGTCGTTGGCGCGGGAGACATAGACCTGGTCCTCGACCAGAGCCTCGTAGCGCACCACCTCGCCGCCGAACACGAAGGTGTCGCCGACGACGAGCCCCTCGATGAAATATTCCTCGATCTCCCCCAGCATCCGCCCGCCGCGCGCAATCGCGCCGGTCGAGCCTGAACCGCCGGCGCGCGAGCGCACCAGCTTCACCTTCAGCATCGGCTCTTCGACGATGGTGCCGACATTGAGGCGATAGCTTTGCCGGACGCGCGGATTGGCGACGCGCCAGCGGCCGCTTTTGTCCTGCTTGATGCGCGCGAAACGCTCATAGGTCTTCAGCGCATAGCCGCCGGTCGCGACGAACTCGACCACGTCGTCGAAATTTTCGCGCGACAGATTCGCATAAGGCGCAGCCGTCAACACCTCCGCATAAAGCTCGTCGGAGAGAAACGGCTCGCCGCAGGCGCGGCCCAACACATGCTGCGCCAGCACGTCGAGCGCGCCGGTGCGGAGCGGCGGCGTGTCCTGGGCATTCTCGGCGATCGCATCGATCGCGACCGAACATTCCAGCACCTCGAAACGGTTGGCCGGAACGAGCACGGCGCGCGACGGCTCGTCGAGACGGTGATTGGCGCGGCCGATCCGTTGCATCAGCCGCGACGATCCCTTCGGCGCGCCGATATTGATGACGAGATCGACATCGCCCCAGTCGACGCCGAGGTCGAGCGAAGAGGTGCAGACCACGCCGCGCAGTTTTCCGGCCGACATCGCGTCCTCGACCTTGCGGCGCTGCGCGACATCGAGCGAGCCGTGATGCAGCGCGATCGCAAGTCCATCGTCGTTCATGCGCCAGAGGTCCTGGAACAGCATCTCGGCCTGGCTGCGGGTGTTGACGAAGACCAGCGTGGTCTTGTTGCGCTTGATCAGCTCATAGACCTCGAGGAGCGCGTGGCGCGCGGTGTGGCCGGCCCAGGGCAGGCGCTCGCGCGTATCCAGCATCTCCACGATCGGCGCCGCGGCGCCGCCGGCGATGACGATGTCGGCGGATGCGCTCCTGCCCGCGGGCTGCGGCACGAGAAAGCGCGCGAGCTGTTCCGGCTCGGCAACCGTGGCCGACAGGCCGATCGCGCGCAACTCGGGCGCAAGCTTCCACAACCGCGCAAGGCCGAGCGAGAGCAGATCGCCGCGCTTGGAGGTGACCAGCGCATGCAGCTCGTCCAGCACGATGCGCTTCAGCGACGAGAACAGATAGGGCGCGTCGTCGGAAGCAAGCAGCAGCGCGAGCTGCTCGGGCGTGGTGAGCAGGATGTCCGGCGGATACCGCCGCTGGCGCTGCCGCCGCGACACCGGCGTGTCACCGGTGCGGGTCTCGACCTTGATCGGCAGCTTCATCTCCGCAATCGGCGCTTCCAGATTGCGCGCGATGTCGACCGCAAGCGCCTTCAGCGGCGAGATGTAGAGCGTATGCAGGCCGCCACTGCGCTTCACGCCACGGCCGGTGGAGATGAAATGGGTGCGCTCGCGTGCTGTAGCTTCCTCTCCGCTTGCACGCTGCTCAAGCTCCCTCCCCCTGAAAGGGGGAGGGTCGGGGTGGGGGTCAGCGGCTTGCTCCGTGCCCGCGGCTGACCCCCGCCCACCATGCTGCGCATGGCGACCTCCCCCTTTCAGGGGGAGGTGACTATCCGCACTCAGCTCCACCAGCGTCGGCAGAAAGCCCGCCAGCGTCTTGCCGGCGCCGGTCGGCGCGATCAGGAGCGCCGAGCGGTCTTCGCGCGCTTTCTTGAGCAGCGCCAACTGATGCTCGCGCGGCGACCAGCCGCGCGCGGCGAACCATTTCTGGAAACGGTCCGGCAGCGCAGGCGCCTCAGGCGGCGATTCGAGGAGATCGAAGAGCGACACGGGTTAAGAGCTAAGGTGTCGGAGGCCCTTCGTCGAGGGTGGCGAGGACGCTATCGTGCCACAATACGGACCCTGCCCCTCACCCTGAGAGGCTGTGACCCTATTTCAAGTTTAGCAGGTTCTGCGCGAAGGATTGGCTGCTGCGAGCCGAGCGGAAGGTTGGGGTTGATGGCTGGCTTCAGGCCATCGCCTGCAGCATGCGGTTG
>Ga0153954_1000522_pt1 | contig 29790 bp, 26 predicted proteins | sample TSFL038MetaG_FD_102277 | JGI IMG/M metagenome (GOLD analysis project Ga0153954, IMG submission 102277) | Attine ant fungus gardens microbial communities from Florida, USA - TSFL038 MetaG | ecosystem: Host-associated > Fungi > Mycelium > Unclassified | place: USA: Florida, Wekiwa Springs State... | reverse complement strand
CCTCCGACGGGGTGCTGGTGGCGATCGGCGACTCGTTCAACGGCAGCGCGTTCTACGTGCGCGAGGGAATCCTCACCTTCGTCCACAATGTGGCCGCCCTCGCGATCACCCACGTCCGCGCCGAGGAGCCGCTGCCGGCCGGGGGGCACGTGGTCGAGTACCGGTTCGACTACGACGGCGACGGGCCCGGCAAAGGCGGCACCGGACGCCTCCTGATCGACGGCCGCGAGGTCGGAAGCGGCCGGGTCGAGCGCACCGCGTTCTTCATCGGCCGCGGGCTGACGATCGGGGCGGATCCGGGCACCCCGGTCACCGACGACTACGCGCGCGGCGAGGAGTACCCCTACACCGGCAGGGTCGAGCGGGTCGACATCGTCGCGGGCACGGACGCGACCGAACCCTCGCGCCGGCAGGTGTTCGACACCGCGATCACCACCCAATGAGGAGGGAGGAGGTAGACCGACGCAGGCTCCCCGCCTTTCGTCGACGCAAGGTCGTCGACCCGGCGCTGGACGTCCGCGAGCAGCGGGAGCCCTTCGAGCAGCACGAGCAGACGGGCGCGCCGCCGGGCGCGCCCAACGTGCTGCTGGTCGTGCTCGACGACATGGGCTTCGGTGCGTCCTCGGCGTTCGGCGGGCCGTGCGAGATGCCGACCGCCGAGGGGCTCGCCGAGGAAGGGCTGCGCTACTCGCGCTTCCACACCTGCGCGGTCTGCTCGCCGACCCGGGCGGCCCTGCTCACCGGCCGCAACCATCACGCGGTCGGCATGGGGAGCGTGCCCGAGGTGGCTACCTCCTCGCCCGGCTACGACGCGATCCGCCCGGCGAGCGCGGCCACCCTCGCGCAGACCCTCCGCTACAACGGCTACGCCACCGCCGCCTTCGGCAAGTGGCACCAGACGCCGCCCTGGGAGCAGGGGCCGACGGGCCCGTTCGACCGCTGGCCGACCCACGAGGGCTTCGACCGCTTCTACGGCTTCATGAGCGGCGAGGCGAACCAATTCTCCCCGAACCTGGTCGAGAACACCACCTTCATCGATCCGCCCGCGGGCGAGGAGCAGGGGTACCACCTCTCCGAGGACATCGTCGACCGGGCGATCGAGTGGATCCGCGAGGTGCGCGCCTTCGGCGGAACGCAGCCCTGGTTCGCATTCCTCGCCTTCGGTGCGACGCACGCGCCCTTCCAGGTGCCGGAGGCGTGGCGGGACCGCAACCGCGGTGACTTCGCCCACGGCTGGGACGAGCAGCGCGAGCGCACCTTCGCCCGCCAGAAGGAGCTTGGCATCGTCCCGGCGGACGCCGAGCTGGGGGCCTGGCCCGACGCCATCCCGCCGTGGGAGGAGCTCGACGACACCCGGCGGCTGGCGGCCGAACGCTTGATGGAGCTGTACGCGTCGTTCGCCGAGCACGCCGACGTCCAGGTCGGCCGCCTGATCGCCGCGCTGCGAGAGCGCGGCGAGCTCGACGACACCCTGGTGCTCTACCTGCTCGGAGACAACGGCGCCGCCCCGACCGGCGGCGCCGAGGGCGCCTTCAACGTGACGCTCCACTACAACGGGATGAACGACAGTGCCGAGCACATCGTCGAGAACCTCGACCAGCTCGGTGGCCCTCATTCCTATGCGGAATATCCGCTCGGCTGGGCGCTCGCGATGGACACGCCGTACCAGTGGATGAAGGGGGTCGCCTCCCACTACGGGGGCACCCGCAACGGCCTGGTCGTCCACTGGCCCGACGGGATCGCCGCACGGGGCGAGATCCGCCACCAGTGGCACCACGTGATCGACGTCGCGCCGACGATCCTCGAGGCGATCGGCCTGCCGCATCCCGATCAGGTCGACGGGATCGAGCAGGACCCGATCCACGGCACCTCGTTCGCCTACAGCTTCGACGACCCCGATGCCGCCGAGCGCCATACCACTCAGTACTTCGAGATCATGGGCAATCGCGGCATCTACCACGAGGGTTGGACCGCGGTGACCAAACACGCCCCGTTCCCCGGCGCGGACGCGGCGGGCAGCTCGGGCTTCGAGCGGGACCACTGGGAGCTCTATGACACGCGGAGCGACTGGACCCAGGCGCGCGACATCGCCGCCGCGCACCCTGGGAAGCTTGCCGAGCTGCAGGACCTCTTCCTCTCCGAGGCGAGGCGCTACAACGTCCTGCCGCTGGACGACCGGGGCACCCCGCGCTTCGACGCCGAGGTCGCCGGGCGCCCGGTGATCCCGACGGCACGGTCCGTGGTGCTTCCCGGCACGGCGGGCCACCTGCGCGAGCACGTCGTGCCGAACGTGAAGAACCGCTCCCATGAGGTGGTGGTGGAGCTGGAGGCGTCCACCGCCGAGAGCGACGGCGTCCTCGTCGCCCAGGGCGGCCGCTTCGCCGGCTGGAGCCTCTACGTGAAGGCGGGCATCCTCACCTACGCCTACAACCTGGCCGGGATCGAGTCGACCGCGATCGGGGCGACTGAGCCGCTTCCCGTCGGCCGCCATCGGGTCGCGATGCGCTTCGACTACGACGGCGGCGGCTGGGGGAAGGGCGGCGAGGTGAGCCTGCTTCTCGACGGCCGCCCGATCGGCTCCGGCCGGGTCGAGCGGACGATCCCGTTCTTCTTCTCCACCGACCAGGGCCTCGACGTCGGAATCGACCGCGGCTCGCCGGTCACCGAGGACTACTCGCGCAACGGCGGCAGCCCCTACGACGGCGCGATCGAGTCGGTCAGGATCACCACCGCCGACAATGGTGAGGAGGTCGCGAGCGGAGATCTGCTGGAGGCGATGCTCGCCCAGCATTGAGCGGCGTCAGGCGTCGAAGATCTCGTTGACGTCGCCGGCCGAGACCGCGTGGACGCCGTCGATCTCGTTCAGGTCGGCGGCCAGCTCGGCGACCGTGCCGCTGCCGTGGACCTCGAGTGAGACGGTGACGCCACCGCCGTGGCCCTCGCCGCGCTCGACGTTCACGTCGGCGACCTTGAAATCGCGCGAGGTGCAGGCTTCGAGGACCTTGCGCAGGATGCCGCGCCCATCCTCGTAGACGACCCGGATCGCCGAGGGCGCGTAGGGCGAGGCGGGCAGCCTCCGGGCGAGTGGCGCCAGCACGTAGACGGTCGCGAAGTAGGCGACGGTGGCGGCGATCGCGAGGATCGGCAGTGAGGCGCCCGCCGCCGCGCCGACCGCGGCGGTCAGCCAGACGCCTGCCGCGGTGGTGAGCCCGCGCACCGAGTCGCGGCGGACGAAGATCAGCCCGGCGCCGATGAAGCCGATCCCGGAGACGATCTGGGCCGCGACCCGGGAAGGATCGAGGACCACTTCGTTTTCCTTCAGCACGTCGAAGAAGCCGTACTTGGAGATCAGCATGAAGAGCGCCGACCCCACCCCGACCAGCGTGTAGGTCCGCAGCCCGGCGCTTTTCTGACGCAGCTCACGGTCGAGCCCGATCGCCGCGGAGAGCGCCAGCGCCAGCCCGAGCCGCCAGACCAGATCCCATTCGTTCATCCGGCACATTCTCTACTAATTCGCTCAAGAAAGACCACATGGCGGCCCGGCCAGATGAGCGCCGTCTAGGTTGCCGCGAAGCCCCCGTGCGCATCTGCCCGGGCCACTGATCACGCTCGCGGCAGCGCGCTCGATCGGCCGAGCCGCCGCGGCGCGGGCGCGGTCTGCGGGCTACTGCCTCCCGTCGGCGCGGATTTGGGCGGAGGGTGAAGCGGTGGTCATCGTGTGGGCTCCGTCGTTTCTGGATCAGGACTTGGACGCGACGCGCTCGCGAACTCCCGGCGCCTGGTGGGCGCCAAGGCCCCGGAATCGCTCGCCGGGAAGGTCGGGGGTCCAGCGCGAGTACCAGCCGGGGTCGTCCTCAGACCAGTGTCCGGGCGTGTAAGAGCTCTCGTCCCAAATCTTGTACATGTCCGCGTAGTACTCGACGGCGACGCCGCCGGGCCCCTCGATGTAGGCGGCAAGGTTGTTGCCCATCCCGTGGCGGACCGGGCCGGCGATCAGCCGGTCACCGAGCTCCTCGACCAGATCGCCGAGCCGCCCCAGATCGGCAAGGCTCTCGATCTCCCATGCATGGTGATGGAGGATGCCGCGACCTTTCAGCATGCCCATCCCGTGGTGCTCGGCATTGCAGCGCATGAAGGCGCCGCCTCGGAAGTGGTCGGAGATGCGGAAGTCGAGGACCTCCCGGCAGAAGGCGATCATCTCCTGCGGGTCCTCGACCGAGAAGTTGACGTGGCCGAAGCGGCGCGGCCGGATCCCGGTCCCGGCGTAGTTCGGCTGGTCTTGCGGCATTCCGGTGTAGACCTCGAAGATCATCCCGGCCGGCGTCTCGAAGACGATCCCTTCGCCGAGGCAGTCGTCGATCGGACCTTCGCCGAGTAGCGGCACCTTCGCCCGCTCCAAGCGATCGCGGATCTCCTGCAGCGCCTCCGGGCCGTCGGCCTCGAGGCCGAGGTGGTCGAAGCCGTCGGCATCCGCGGCGATGTACTGGAGTGAGTGACGAGGGGCGCCGTGGGTGAGATCCACCTGGGTCGTGGTGGCCTCGACGACCCTGAGTCCCATGATCGTCGTCGCGTGCTCGACCGCCGCGTCGAGGTCCTCGACCTGGAGGGCGACGTGCCCGATCGCGCTGATCACACTCTTCTTCATGCCGCTGCCTCCGTTCGCTCCGGGATTGCCTCGTTTCGCAGTTCGCCGATCCCGGCGATCGTCGTCGCAAGGACGTTCCCTGCCTCGATGAAGCGAGGCGGCTTCCTGGTCGAGCCGATGCCTGACGGGGTGCCGGTCATGATCAGATCGCCGGGGGAGAGGGTGATGAAGCTGCTCAGGTAGGAGACGATCGCGGCGGGTCCGAAGATCAGGTCCGAGGTATCGGCTTCCTGCATCGTCTCGCCGTCGAGCGCGCAATGGATCGTCAGAGCGGACGGGTCGCCGACCTCGTCAGCGGTGACAAGGACCGGCCCGACCGGGGTCGCCCCCTCGAACGTCTTGCCCTGTAGCCACTGGCCGGTGCGGCGCTGCCAGTCGCGCATCGAGACGTCGTTGGCGACGGTGTAGCCGGCGACGGCATTGAGGGCGTCGGCCTCGTCGAGGCGGCGGCCGACGGCCCCGATCACGATTGCCAGCTCCGCCTCCCAGTCGACCAGGCGCGACTCGGGCGGCAGGGAGATCGGATCCTCGGGGCCAATCAGCGCCCGGTTGTACTTGGAGAAGACGGCCGGGTGGTCGGGCAAGTCCAAGCCCGCCTCTTCGGCGTGGGCCCGATAGTTGAGTCCGATGCAAAAGATCTTCTCAGGGTTCGGGATCGGCGTCGCGAGGTCCGCCCCGGCGGCCGGAAGTCGATCTCCGTCGAGTCCCGCCGCTTCACGCCAGCCGGAGCCGGAGGCCAGGAGAGCGCCGACGTCGGAATAGTCGAGGAGCACGTACTCCTCGCCCTCCAGACGCGCGGCGCGGGTGCCGTGCGAAGTTCGCAGCGTTGCAAGCCGCATCAATCTCCTTCCCGGACCGCGAATCGCGATCGCTTCTCGTCCGAAGGACTGTATCATGATCACCATGACCATAGACTTGGGCGGCATTCGCGGAGTAACCGGGTTCGATCACGTCGGAGTCTTGGTCGAGGATTTCGCGGCGCCTCGGTCGCTGCTCGCTGCGAGCCCAGGGGTGGAGGTGGCCCGCCCCGAGCCCGAGCCCGCGCTCGGAGTGGAGATCCTCTGGGCGAGAGTCGGCCCGACCTGGCTGGAGTTCATGCGCCCGACGGACCCCGCAAGCCGGGTCGCGAGGCTGCTCGAGACAGGGGATAAGGGCGTGCATCACGTCGCCTTCACCGTCGTCGACATCGAGGCCTCGTTGGCGGGACTGCGGGAAGCCGGGTTCCCGCTGCGCGACCCAGTTCCTCGCGTCGGGGCCCACGGCAACCTGATCGCCTTCCTCGAGCCCGACGGCATCGCCGGCACGCTGATCGAGTTGGTCGAGCGGCGCGATGCCTAAGCGTCTTTCTGGATATCATCACTACTATGTGTGAAGATTTGGATTGCCGCCGCCGGGACCAAGACTCGCAATGAGCAGACAAGACGCCGACATCCAGGAGACGCCGGTCCTCATCGTCGGAGGTGGAGCGGCCGGACTCTCCTCGTCGATCATGCTCGCCGGCCTCGGGGTCGGCTCGCTGCTGGTCGAGCGCCATCCGGGAACGTCGCTGATCCCCAAGGCCCACATCATCCACTGCCGCACGCTGGAGATCCTCGGTCAACTCGGTCTCGAGGAGGAGTTGCGCGAGGCGGCCTGCCCGCCGGAGAACTTCACCCATACCTCGTGGTACACGAACCTCGGCAGCGAGGAGCTGTGGGACGGCAAGATCATCGCCAGCATCCCATCCTGGTCGGGCGGCCCGTTGGCGGAGCACTACGCCGAGATCACCGCCTCGCCGATGGCCAACCTGCCTCAGCACCTGCTCGAGCCGCGGCTGCGCCGGCACGCCGAAGAGCTGAACGGAACCGACCGCGTCCGCTTCAACCACGAGTTGACGGCGCTCGAGCAGGATGACTCCGGGGTCCTCGCGACGATCCTCGACCGCGAGAGCGGCGAGACGTCCCAGGTCCGGGCCGATTACCTGATCGCCGCCGATGGTGGCAAGACGGTCGGCAAGATGCTCGGGATCGAGATGGTCGGGCCGGAGCCGATCGTCGACGCCGTCTCCCTCGCCTTCGAGGCCGACTTCTCCGAGTACCTGCAGGAGGACTACTCGCTGATCCGTCTCTTCCTGTCTCCGAATCCGGACGGGACGGTCCGCCGCTTCAGCCTCGTCGCCAGCGGGCCGGAGCCGTGGGACCGCAACTGCGTCGGCTGGCGCAGCACCGCCGTGCTGCCGGTCGGCTCAGAGCTGAAACCGGACGCCTTCACCCCCGACCAGGCGATCGAGCAGCTGCGCACCCTGCTGAAGCTTCCCGACCTTGAGGTCCGCAACATGACGATGGGTCACTGGCTGATCGAGTCGGTGGTCGCCGAGCGGTTCGTCGACGGCCGCACCTTCCTGGTCGGCGACGCCGCCCACCGCCACTCGCCGATGGGCGGGCTCGGCCTCAACACCGGCTTCCAGGACGCCCACAACCTCGCCTGGAAGCTCGCCGCGGTGCTCGGCGGGCAGGCGTCGCCGACGTTGCTCGACACCTACGAGACCGAGCGCCGGCCCGTGGCCCAGCGCCGGGTCGACTTCGCCACCTTCTCCTTCTACAACCACCTCTCGGTCAGCGGTGGCTTCGGCATGTTGCCCGGGGCGAGCGAAGAGCACAACCGCGCCGTCCTCGAGCGCCTGTTCTCCGAGGGTGCCGACGGCGAGACGCGGCGCGCCCAGCTGGAGGAGATGATCGGCACCCTGCGCCGCGAGTTCCAGCACGCCGATCTCGACCTCGGCTACGAGTACGCCGACAGCGCCGCTGTCGTGCCCGACGGCAGCGAGGCGCCTCCGCGCGATCCGGTCGGCTACGCGTACGTGCCCGTCGCCCGACCCGGTCACCGCCTTCCCCATGCCTGGCTCGAGCGCGACGGCGAGGCCGTCCACACCCACCAGCTCCAGGTCCCGGGGCGGTTCCTGCTCCTGGCGGGCGAGGCCGGCGCGGCGTGGGTCGAGGCCGGCGCGGCGATTGCCGCCGAGGACGGCATCCCGATCGACGCCTACGTGGTCGGCCCCGACGGCGCGCTGCGCGACCCGGACGGCAGGTGGGCCGAGCTCCGCGGGCACGAGCCCGGCGGCGCGGTGCTCGTCCGTCCTGACGGCCACGTCGCCTTTCGCGCGCCCGCCGCCTCGTCCGCGACGGCGGCCGAGCTGCGGGGGGCGCTTGACGCCGTCCTGGGACGCGGCGCCGCGGTGACCGGCTGAGCTGCGTTTTCAAAGTACGTCCAAGCAACAGAGGAGAGACAGATGTCAGACGCTTCGGTCGCCGAGAACAAGAGGATCGCCCAAGCCTTCTGGGAGACGGCCTTCCGGGACGCCCGCCCCGCCGCCGCCGCCGAGCGGTTCCTCGGCGATACCTATGTCCAGCACAACCCGCAGACCCCCGATGGCCCAGAGGCGTTCGTCGGCGCGATCGAAGGCATGCACGGTGCCGCGCCGGGCTTCAGCGGCGAGGTCAAGCGGGCGATCGGTGAGGACGACCTGGTCGTCCTGCACAGCCACGTGAAGATGAGCGCCGAGGATCCGGGCATGGCGGTGGTGGACATCTTCCGCGTCGTCGACGGCAAGGTCGTCGAGCACTGGGACGTGTTGCAGGCGATCCCCGCCGAGTCGGCCAACGCCAACACGATGTTCTAGGAGTGCCCGCCGGCATGAACCCCAGCAACCTCGAGGAGCGTCTGCCGCGGGCGATCCGCTATGCCTACGACAACTCCGAGCACTATCGCTCCCAGCTCGACGAGCTCGGCGCGGTGCCCGAGGAGATCGACTCCCTGGAGCGGCTCGGCGAGCTGCCGGTGATGCTCGACAAGGCCGCCGAGATCGAGCTCCGCGCCCGCTCGCTGGAGGAATCCGGACACCCGTTCGGCGAGCACCTCTGCGCTCCGGTCGAGGATGTGGTCAGCGTCTCCTCGACCTCCGGGACGACCGGTGACCCGACCTACTACGCGTTCACCGCCGCGGACGTCGAGACCACCGACCGGTCCTGGGCGAAGGCTTTCGAGCTTGGCGGCGTCAAGCCTGGTGACACCGTCCTCCACGCCTTCGGCCTCTCGATGTTCCTCGCCGGGGTACCGGTCGTCCGGGCGCTGGAACGGATGGGCGCCCGCCCGATCCCGGTCGGTGCCGAGGTCGGCTCCGAGAAGCTGACCCGGATCGCCCGCCAGGTGAGGCCGGCGGCGATCTGCTGCACTCCCTCCTACGGCGAGTACCTGGGCGGCAAGGGTGAGCTGACCGACCTCGGCATCCGCCACATCTTCTGCGCCGGTGAGCCCGGCGCCGGCCTTCCCGAAGTGCGTCGCCGCCTGAGCGACGGCTTCGGGGGCGCCACGGTGACCGATGTACTCGGCGGCGTCCACGGCGTGATGAACGTCTCCTGCTCGGCCCACGCCGGCATGCACATGCTGGGCTACGAGAACTGCATCCAGCAGTTGATCGATCCCGATACGGGCAAGTCGATCGAGCTGGTCGATGGCGCCGTCGGGGTGCGAGTGAAAACGACCCTCGACTGGCGCGCCCAGCCCCAGCTACGAGCTTCGATCGGCGACATCTACGAAGTTCGCACCGCGCCCTGCGAGTGCGGGCTCGACCTGCCCCGCGCCCGGGTCCTCGGACGCACCGACGATCTGCTCATCATCAAGGGGGTGAAGCTCTACCCGGCCGCGGTGCAGAACCTGCTGACCGAGATGCAGCCGGCCTTCACCGGCCACTTCCGGATCGTGCTTCCAGAGCCGGGGCCGAAGATCGAGCCACCGCTGAAACTGAAGGTCGAGGTTGCCGCGGATCAGCCCGAGTCGGTGGTCGACGATCTGATCAACCGCATGCACGACCGTTTCTCGGTCACGCCGACGGTGGAGGCGGTGACGGCGGGCTCGCTGCCGCGTACGACCCACAAGGCGAAGCTGATCGAAATCGTCGGTTCCTGAGGGCGTGGGAAGCGGGCCGGGCGCCGTTTGCGCGTTCGTCTTTCATCTGTACAATGGCCATGGTTACTACCGTTAATGGCGTCTGCCGCTGGGAGCGGTTTCGGGCGCCGGGAGATGGACCCGCCCTTCGACCGACCGGAGTTTTGTATGCCGCTCAGCGCCCTGGATCCGAGTTCCGCCCTCATCCTGATCGACCTTCAGAAAGGCATCACCGCCGCCCCCTTGACGCCCAATGACGCCGATTCGCTGCTGGAGCGTGCCGGTGGCCTGGCGCGTGCCTTCCGCGCCGCCGGCTCGCCGGTCGTCAACGTCCGCGTCTCCTTCGCCGCCGACTTCGCCGACGCGCCGAAAGGCCGCGTCCAGGCCGGCCCTGAGGAACTGGGGCCGCCGCCGGCACCGGGCTGGGACGACCCCGACCCGCGCCTCCCGCACGAGCCCGGAGACGTCGAGATCACCAAGCGAGGCTGGGGTGCCTTCCTCGACACCGAGCTCGACCTGCAGCTCCGCCGCCGCGGTGTGACCCAGGTCTTCCTGGCCGGCCTTATGACCAATATCGGCGTCGACACGACGGCTCGCGAAGCCCACTTCCGTGGTTACAACGTGGTGATCGTCGAGGACGCCTGCAGCGCGACGAGCGACGCCGAGCACGCCTACACGATCGAGCAGATCGCCCCCAAACTCGGCGAGATTGCCACAGCCGGAGAAGTCGAGGACGCGGTCAGAGAGAAGGAGCCCGCATGACCACCACCGCAAACCCCGTCCCGCTGGCCGAGGCGGACCTACCGTTCATTGACGTCAACGACCAGCAGTTCCTGGCCGATCCGTTCCCCGTGCTCAGCGACTTCCGCGAGCGGACCTCGCTGGCGCTCAGCTCGCGCGGCGTCGAGGTCCTCCCCTACGAGCTCTGCGCCGAGCTGCTGAACGATCGCCGCCTCGACGTCGTCACCTGGGAGGCCTTTGCCGTCAAGGGCGCGCCCGAGATCATGGTCGACTACCTCGAAAAGGGACTGCTCTCCAACATCGGCCGCGAGCGCCACGACCGCATCCGCCGCGTCTTCGTCCAGGGGTTCCGGCCGGGCACGATCCAGGCCCAGCGGCCGACCATGGAAGTGATCGCCGATCGCCTCATCGACGACTTCGCCGCCGCCGGTCGTTGCGACGTGATCGAGCAGTTCTCCGGTCAGTTCTCGATCGAGGTGACCTGCGCTCTCATCGGCATCCCGGCCGAGGACATCCCGACCTTCGCCCACGCGACCAAAGAGCTGGCGCTGATCTTCTCAAACCCGCTCGACCCGGTCCGCGACCGGCTCGACGCCGCCCTCCACGAACTTCAGGACTACTCGCGCGAGCTGGTCGCCCGCCGCCGCGCGATCCCCCCCGAGGAGCGCAGCGAGAACTTCGTCAACCTGCTGATCGGCCTCCAGGAAGCCGGCGAGAAGATCGAAGGCGACGAGCTGATCTGGGGGATCGGCAACCTGCTCTTCGGCGCGATGGACACGACCCGCTTCCAGGTGGTCGGCGTCCTCAAATCGCTGATCGACCATGGCGCCTGGGAGCAGGTCGCCGCCGATCCCGAGCTGATCCCCGGCGCGGTCGAGGAGGCGATTCGCTGGGCCCCGGTGGTTGGCTTCGTCCCTCGCCGGGCGCTCAAGGACGCCGAGATCGAAGGCGTCGTCATCCCCAAGGACACGGTGCTGATGCTGAACGTGCTGGCCGCCAACCGCGACCCGTCGCGCTTCCCCGATCCCTACCGCTTCGATATCAGCCGCGAGACCGGTCAGCGCCTGCTGTTTGGTCGCGGGCTGCATAAGTGCCTCGGGGACCGGCTCGCCTGGCTGATCCTCGAGATGGCGGTGGAGAAGTTCACCAGCCGCCTCACCGACGCGCGGATCGTCGGGGAAACGATCTTGACGCCGCGCAATGAGCAGTTGATCGGCAACGAGAGCTTCGTCATCGAGTACCAGCAGCGCTGAGCCAACCGCACCCCGAGGAGAAAGAGCAAGATGAGCGCTTCGTCTGATCTGGACGTCCTCTGGAACCCGATCAAGGTCGGACCGATCGAGCTCCCCAACCGGGTGATCGTCTCTGCTCACACCGTCGCCTTCTTCGACGAGCCGATCGTCGGCGATCGCTTCATCGATTACTACGAGGAGCGCGCCCGCGGAGGGGTCGGGCTCCTCGTCACCGGTGCCGAGGGAGTCCACCCTCACGGTTGGCGACCGCCGCATTACCAGGCCTGGCGTGAGGACGCCGCCCCTCGCTATCGCCGGCTCGCAGACGCGGTCCACAAGCACGGCTCGAAGATCTTCACCCAGCTTTGGCATTCCGGGCTGCAGACGACGGGCACCATGGTGCTCGAGAACCAGCATCCGGTTCTGGGACCGTCGGCGGTGCCTTCGGCGGCCTTCGGAAAGATCGCCAAGGCGATGGAGCAGGAGGACATCGAGACGGTGATCGATTCCTTCGGCCGGGCCGCCGAGCTGGCCCGGGATGCCGGGATCGACGGGGTCGAGGTCGGCGGCGCGCACGGTTACCTGATCTCGAGCTTCATGTCGAAGGTCTACAACCGTCGTGAGGATCGCTATGGCGGCAGCGTCGCCAATCGCTGCCGGTTGGCGATCGAGGTCGGCGAAGAGATCCGCCGGCGGGTCGGCGCCGATTTCCCGGTCACCTTCCGGATGGTCTTCCAGGAGTTCATCGGGGAAGGCGGGTTCGAACCGGACTACTGCAAGGAACTGCTGGCCGAGATCCATGCCGCGGGCGTCTACGACTCCTTCAGCATCAGCGGCGGCAGCTATCACCAGCCTTGGGCGATGGTGCTGCCGACCGTCGCCGGGCTCGGTACCCCTTACATAGAGCACGCGGCGATGGCCAAGGCCGTGGTCGGCGGCGACGTGCCGATCGCCGCCGCCGCCGGGATCCGCACCGTCGGCCAGGCGGCGCGGGTGATCGCCGCCGGGGACGCCGATCTGATCGCGATGACGCGCGCCCATATCGCCGACCCCGAAGTCCTCCGGAAGGCGCGCGAGGGGCGTGCCGCCGAGGCCCGCCGGTGCGTCGGCTTCAACCAGGGCTGCATCCACCGCCAGGCGCTCGGCGGCATGATCAGCTGCACCGTCAACCCGGTGGTCGGCCGCGAGGGTGCCTGGGGCATCGACAAGCGCGGCACCGCCTCGAGCCCGCGACACCTGCTCGTCGTCGGCGGCGGCCCGGCCGGCATGAAGCTGGCCGAGACCGCGGCCGAACGCGGTCATCGCGTCACCCTGGTCGAGCGCGAGGAGCGGCTCGGCGGCCAGCTCGCTTTCGCCGGCCGGCTGCCCTTCCGCGAAGCTTGGCTGGATTACGTCGAGGACCTCGGCAGCAGCATCGAGCGGCTGGGAGTGGAGGTCTCGCTCGGGGACGAGGCAGATGTCGACAGGATCCACGCGATCGGCGCCGACCTGAACGTCGTGGCGACCGGTGCCGCCTATGACAAGACCGGCTTCTCGGTCTACCGGGCCGATCGCACGGCGATCCCGGGAGCGGCGGAGAACGTCCTTGACCCGATCGAGGTCCTCGCCGACCCCGATCGCTGCGGCCGACGGGTGGTGATCGTCGACGACATCGGTGACCACGCCGCGCTCGGCGTCGCCGAACTGCTCGGCAACGCCGGCCGCGAGGTCCACCTGGTGACGATGGCGCCGTTCGTCGGCCACTACGTCGCCCAGTCCTTCCACGCACCCGGGATCTACTATCCCCGCCTTGCCGCCGCGGGCGTCGAGCTCGTGCCCTCGACGACGGTCGTGGAGGTGACGCCGGACAAGGTCGCGGTGATGGAGGTGTGGAGCGGCAAGGCCCGGGAGATCGACGCCGACACCGTCGTCGTCAACATGCTGCGCGAGAGTCGCCAACGTCTCTACCTGGAGTTGCGCGACGCCGGGCTGCCGGCCCGCCGGATCGGCGACGCCGTTGCTCCGCGTCAGGTCGACGAGGCGGTCTACGAGGGAATGGAGCTGGGCCTCGGCTTCGAGAGCTTCCTGGCCTCGATCGCGCCTACCGCGACCGTCGGCGACTGATCGGGGGTGGAGAGATGACCAATTTCCAAAGTCATCGCGATCTCGGTGATCGACAGGTCCTCGAGATGGCACCAGGCGGCGAGGGCTCGGCCGTCTTCGACGTCGTCGTCGTCGGCTCCGGCGCCGCCGCGCATTCGGCCGCCGTCATGGCCGGCCGCGGCGGCTCCAAGGTGGTCATGCTCGAGGTTGCCGACCGCATCGGCGGCACCTCGTGGCGCTCCTCGGGTGGGTACTGGATTCCGAACAATCCACCGCAGCGCGAGCGCGGGGTGAAGATGGAGCGCGAGGCGACGTTGAAGCACATGGCGTCCCTCTCCTACCCCGATCGGTTCGACCCGGCGGCCGAGCAACTCGGACTCGGCGGGCGCGAGTACGACCTGCTGGCGACGTTCTTCGACGAAGCGCCGCGGATCATCGACGAGTACGAGGAGGAGGGCATCCTCAGCTCCGTGCAGATGGACTATCCCGGCCGCGAGGACGGTATGCCGCCCTACTGGGAGACCGCCTACGACCGGACCTCCGGCACCGTCATGGGCCCGCGCGCGATGACCTCACGCGAGCGGCAGCCCGCCACCAATCTCGGCGCCGAGGCCATGCAGCGCCTCACCGGCGGCGAACAGGGTGATGGTGCCGACCTGATTTCCCAGCTCGCCGAGACCATCCGGGAGCTCGGCGCCGAGGTCCGGCTCGAGCACCGCGCGACGGCCGTCGTCCAAGGCGAGGACGGGGCGGTGATCGGCGTGGTCTGTGACACGCCTGGCGGCGAGGTCACGATCTACGGCCGGCAGGGCGTCGTCTTCGCGACCGGGGGCTTCAGCCACGCCCCCGAGCTCGCCGCGCGCTACCTACGAGGCCCGATCGTCGGCTCCTGCTCGGTCGGGACCGCCCGTGGGGATTTCGTCGGGATCGCCCTCGAGGCCGGAGCGGAGCTGGGCAACATGAGTCAGGGCTGGTGGACCGAGCTCCCGGTCGAGCTGGTCAAGACCATGCCGGAGGCGCCCGAGCTGATGGCCTGGATACCGGGTGCGAGCTCGGTCGTGGTCAACGCGCACGGCGAGCGGGTGGTCAACGAGAAGCTGCAGTACAACGAGCGCGGCAAGGTTCACTTCGTCCAAGACGCGGAAGGTGGCTGGCCCAATCGGCTCCTCTTCCTCGTCTACGACGACGCCGTCGCCCGCGACGACGGTGGTTGGCCGGGGCGTTGGCCGGTCCCGCCGCCGGGGGAGACGGGGGAGCATGTCATCGAAGGAGCGACGCTTGCCGAACTGGGCCAGAACATCGCCGCTCGGCTTGTCGGCCTCGCCGACCAGGTCGGTGGGTTCCGTCTCGAGGACGATTTCGCCGACGGTTTGACCCAGACGATCGAGCGCTTCGGCCGATTTGCCGAGGCTGGCGTCGACGAGGACTTCGGCCGCGGAGGCACCGATTCCGATCGCGGCTACTCCGAGCCGCCCCGCCCCGGTCTGCCGAACGGCACGATGGCCCCCTTCGAGAGCGAGGGCCCCTTCTACGCGATGATCCTCGGCGCCGCCACCCTCGACACCAAGGGAGGGCCGAAGATCGACGTCAGCGGTCGCGTCCTAGGTGCCGGAGAGACCCCGATCCCGGGCCTGTACGGCGCGGGCAACTGCATCGCCTCGCCCGCCGGCGAGGCCTATTGGGGCGGCGGCGGGACCTTGGGGCCGGCGCTCGTCTTCGGCTATATCGCCGGCAGAAGCGTTGCGCTGGAGTCCCGGCGGCAAGTGGGTGCCCCGGGGCTGCCGAGCTCTCAGGTCGAGGAGGCGAGCCCGTCGGCTCCGGCGCGTCCGGCGATGTGATCATCCACCGAGCTCCTCCCGCCTTTTCGACGCGGCGCATCTTGACATCTAATGTTAATCATGAATATAGTTGTGTCGCGCACCATGAATTAGGCATGCGGGAACGTGCCGCGGGTTATTTGCAAACCGATAAGGAGGAGCATCTTCGTGAGATTTGTCCGGCTGACCTTTGGATTGGCGGCCTGCCTCTTGGCAGCGCTGGCGATCAGCGCATGCGGCGGTGGCGGCAGCAGCTCCAGTTCATCGGGCTCGACCGAAGCCGCCGCGGAAACCGCGAGCGGCACCGGCGGTGAAGGCGAAACCAGCGGCGAAGGGACCGAATCTGGCGGCTCCGGAATCAGCCAGGAAACGGTTGCCCTGACCGCCAAATACGTCGGGGTACATCCCGAAAAAGCGGACATGAGCCTGCCACCGGTGGAAATCGGCTTCATCAATCAGAGCGGCAGCGTTCCGGCTTTCCCGGAGCACCTCGAAGTCGGCAAGGCCACCGAAAAGTTCATCAACGAAAACCTCGGCGGCGTCGAAGGGCACCCGCTCAAACTGAACATCTGCATCACGCAGTCCGAAGCGGACGGCCAGAAATGCGCCGCCAAGTTCCTCGCCAACAAGAACATCAACATCGTTCAGATGGCGCTGTCGGTCGAAGGCAACGCATCCTTCTACAAGACCGTCGGCGACCAGCTGCAGACGATCGTCGACAACCCCGGCGCCGAACAGGACTACTCCTCGCCGAACGTCTGGGAGCTCGACGGCGGGGGCACCGGCGAGCTCTACGCGGTGGCGCTCCCGGTGAAAGAAAAAGGAATCAAAAACGTCACGATCGTCTCCTCCAACAACCCGGCCGGCAAATACACGACGGAAAAGATCCTCGCGCCGCAGATGGAAAAATTCGGCGCCACGGTCAAGACCGCGTATGTGTCGGATACGGCCACCTCGCCTGAATACGTCTCGGCGCTGCAGGCCGCGGGTGGGCAGGAAGCGGAAATGATCAGCCTGATCGCCGCGGCGACGCCGGCCTGCGTCAGCCTCTACGAAGGCATCAAGCAGCTCGGGATCGAAGAAACCCCGGTGAGCACGCTGTTTACCTGCTGGGGACCGCCGATGCCGGAAATCACCGGGGGCGGCCCGAACGGTTGGCCTCTCGCCAGCCTTTCCCGCTACCAGGGTCTCGAATCTCCGGAAAGCAAGGCCTACCGGAACGCCATGGAAACCTACGGCGCGGAAAAATACATGATGATCGGCAACACGCCGAAGACGTTTGGGGACATGCTCACGATCGACAGGTGGGCCAATGAAATCGGCTTCGAAAACCTGACGCCGGACGCATTCAAGGAAAAGATCATGTCCTTCCGCGGCCCGATGTGGGCGGTGCCAGGCAAGATCGAATGCGGCCACAACAAAGTCACCATCGGTGTCTGTGGCTTCGAAACCCCAGTCACGGTCTACAACGGTTCCGAATGGGAAGCGCTCCCCGACGTGAAAGCGCCGGCTGAAGGCTAGGAGTACCTGGCCGACGGAGTGGAAAGCCAGATGTCCGACGTAGTGAGCACCGAGATCCCCGCAGAGGGCCAGCCAGTCGGCCGGCCCTCTGCGGGACCGTCGCTGAACATGTCCAGGTACCGGACTCCGCTGATCGTCGCGGGGCTGATCCTGGTCGCCTGCGCGGTGTTGTCGACCGACCGCCAGGCGGTTCAGTCGGTGCTCTTGGGCGCCGGGAGCGGGGCGCTGATCGCGGCCCTCGCGCTCGGTGTCGTGGTCAGCTATCGCGGGTCCGGTGTGGTGAACATCGGCACCGGTGCGATGGCGATGTACTCAAGTTACGTGTTCAACACCTTGAACACCGAAGGCTCGCTGCTCCTGATCGGGTGGAAAATCCACCTCGGCGCGCCGATGGCCTTTGCCCCGGCGCTGATCGTCACCCTGGCGATCGGCGCGCTGTGGGGCGCGGCGCTTTACCTGCTGGTCTTCGCTCCCCTCCGTGGGGCGTCGCCGGTGGCGAAGCTGGTCGCCTCGGTCGGCGTGCTCCTCGTGCTCCAGGCGATCGTCGTCCTCACCTATGAAGCGACGCCGATCGCGGTGACGGCGAAGCTGGTCAGCGGCTCGGTCCACCTGCCCGGAGACGTGATCGTCGCCTCGAACCAGCTGCTGCTGGCCGGAGTCGTGATCATCGTCGCGATCGCCTTGTGGGCGATCTACCGGTTCACCCGGTTCGGGCTGGCGACGCGGGCGGCGGCGGAGGACGAGCGCCACCTCTCGCTGCTCGGCCACTCGCCGACCCTGGTCAGCGGCGGCAATTGGGTCTTCTCGGCGATGATCGTCTCGTTGTTCGCCGTGCTCACCGCGCCGATCAACACCTCGATCGACCCGAGCACGATCACGCTGCTGATCGTCCCCGCCCTCGCCGCGGCACTCTTGGGGCGGTTCACCTCATTTGGCTACGCGGTCCTCGCCGGGCTCGGCATCGGGATGCTCCAGTCGCTGATCCAATACCTGTCGATCAAGCCGTGGTTCCCGCAGGCGGGAGGAGCGCCGGTCCCGGGGATCGCCCAAAGCGTGCCGCTGGTCATCATCCTCGTCGCCCTGGCCTTCCAGCGCGGTGGGGTCGGCAGTCGCGGCTCGCTCGGCAGCGTCCGCCTGCCCTTCGCCCCGCAGCCGAAATATGTCCTGCCCAAGCTGGCCGGCGGCCTGGTCATCGGCATCGCCGGCTTCCTCCTGCTCGGCTCGCAGTGGCGACTGGCGGAGACCAACACGATCGTCGGCATCGCGATCTGCCTTTCCTTCGTGATCTTGACCGGATACGTCGGGCAGGTCTCGCTTGCCCAGATGGCCCTGGCCGGGGTGTCCGGGTTCACGCTCGCCAAGCTGAGCACCGGCGCGCTTGGCCTCGGCTTTCCGATCGCCCCCTTGATCGGTGCGCTCGGCGCGATGGTGGTCGGCGTCCTCGTCGCCGTCCCGGCCCTGCGGGCCCGCGGCGTACAGCTCGCCGTTGTGACTCTGGCTGGTGCCGTGGCGATCGAAAATCTCGTCTTCACCAATCCCGTCTGGTCCGGGGGCCTGCAAGGCGCCAGCGTTCCACCGCCGCGGCTTTTCGGCTTCAAGTTCGGGCCGACCGATCCCTCCAGCCTCGGTGGCGGAACGATCCCCAATCCCTGGTTCGGGATCTTCTGCGTGATCATCGTGGTCGGCATCGCCGCCCTCGCCTGTGCGCTCAGATCCTCGGCCTGGGGTAGGCGCATGCTCGCCGTCCGCGCGAACGAGCGCGCCGCGGCCGCCGCGGGTGTGTCGGTGGCGCAGACCAAGGTCGTCGCCTTCGCCATCTCCGCCTTCGTCGCCGGCCTGGCGGGGGCTCTCTCCGGTTACCGTTTCGGCGGGGTGACTCCACAGTACTTCGGCGTCTTCGCCTCGCTTACGTTCCTCGCCTTCGCGTACATGGGCGGCATCTCGAGCGTCACCGGCGCGGTGATCGGCGGATTTCTGGTCACCAACGGCCTCGCCTTCACCGCGCTCGAACAGTGGTTCGGACTCTCGCCCGACTACGCCGTCCTGGTCGGCGGCCTGGGCCTCGTCGTGACGGTGATCACCAATCCCGACGGGATCGCCGGAACCTGGCGCCAGATTGGTAGGAAAATGCAGCAACGATCGCAACGCTCCGAGTCGAGCCCGCCGTCCGACGGCGTTGCCGGCGAGCCCGGGGCCACCGCCGTCGTCACCGCCTTCGCGAAGGGATCCCGGTGAGCGCGCTGCTCGAAGCCCGCGGGGTCACCGTCAGCTACGGCGGCGTCCACGCCAACAAAGATGTGGATCTGGTCGTGCCCGAGGGCGCATTCGTCGGCCTGATCGGTGCCAACGGCGCCGGCAAGACGACCTTCGTCGATGCGATCACCGGCTTCACCCAGATCGCGAGCGGCGCGATCATCTTCGATGGCGAGGACATCTCGGAGCGGCCGCCCGATTCACGGGCCCGCGCCGGCCTCGTGCGGACCTTCCAGTCGCTCGAGCTCTTCGATGACCTGACGGTCTGGGACAACCTGCTGGTGGCCTGCGAGACCAGCAAATGGTGGTCGCTTCCGGCCGACCTCGTCCGCCGTCGCTCGAGCGCGGTGGACGAGCGGATCCACTGGGCATTGGCCACGGTGGGTCTCGAAGGCATCGGCTCACGGCGGCCGGAGGACCTCTCGCACGGCCAGCGCAAGCTGGTCGGCGTCGCCCGGGCACTCGCCTCGCGCCCCAAGTTGCTGCTTCTGGACGAGCCCGCGGCAGGCCTCGACGCGACCGAGTCGGCCGAGCTTCACGACGTGCTGCGGGGGCTGCTCGACCAGGGCATCTCGATCTTCCTGATCGACCACGACATGGGCCTCGTGCTCTCCGTCTGCGACGACATCTACGTGCTCGACTTCGGCCAGATCGTCGCTCACGGAGATCCCGCCCGCATTCGTCGTGACCCGGCGGTGATCGCCGCCTACCTCGGCGATTCGGCCGGTTCCGAGGTGGCGGAGGAGCTCGCATGAGTGAGAATCTGATCGAGCTCGACGGCCTGTGGACCGGCTATGACGGGGTCCCGGTCGTCCGCGACATCAACGTTCGCGCCGCGGGAGGTGAAATCGTCGGGATCCTCGGCGCCAACGGCGCCGGCAAGACCACCACTTTGCTGACCATCTCCGGCGTCGTCAAGCCGATCAAAGGCAGGGCACGCGTGCTCGGCGAGGAGCTTCCGACCCGTTTTCCCCATCGCTTGGCGCGCCGCGGTGTCGCCCACGTCACCGAGTCCCGCAACCTCTTCTACGACCTGACCGTCGGCGAGAACCTGCGCCTGGCGCTGCGTGGGTCGCGAGCCGATCGGAAGGCGGCGATGGGTGCGGCGCTGGAGCTGTTCCCCGCCCTGGAACCGCTCCTGAGCCGCCGGGCCGCGCTCCTCTCGGGAGGCGAGCAGCAGATGCTGGCCCTCGGGCGCGCCCTCGTCTCGCGCCCGAAGGCGCTTCTGCTGGACGAGATGAGCCTGGGTCTGGCGCCGATCATCGTCGAGCGCCTGATGGACACGGTCCGCCAGATCGCCGACCAGACCGGCTGCGCGGTGATCCTCGTCGAGCAGCATGTCCATCTCGCCCTGCGGATAGTCGATCGCGGCTACGTGCTCTCGCACGGCAGCATCGAGGTCGAGGGCAGCGCCCAGGAGCTGAACGCCAATCGGGAGGTCCTCGAGTCGAGCTATCTCGGCGACCTGGCGCTGGAGCCGGAGCAGAGCAGCAACGGCCGGGCCGGCGCCGCGCCCCCGACGCGGTCGAGCTGACCAACCTAGCCAACCAGACCGAGCCGAGGACCAGAATGAGCAACGAGACGATCTCAGCGTCGGACATCGAGGGCCTCAACCGCCTCATCGCGATCGAGCAGATCCGCAACCTGCACGCCCGCTACTGGCGGTTCGTGGACAGCCAGAACTGGGATGCGTTCGGGGCGCTGTTCACCGCCGACGCCGGTTTCACCGAGCACCTCACCGGCTTTCACTGCGAGGGGGCCGGGGAAATCCAGGCGGCGGTCGCGGCCTTCCTCAACGGCGCGACCACCGTCCACCACGGTCACCAGTCGGAGATCGAGGTGCACGACGACGGGACGGCCGACGCGATCTTCGTCATGGAGGACTACCTGATCTTCCCGCCCGGTGCCGTCAATCCGGGAACCGGCGCGCCGATGTCCACCTTGCACGGATACGGACACTACGTCGAGAAGATCGTCAAGGTCGAAGGCGAGTGGCGTTTCCAGCAGGTCGACCTCTACCGCGTCCGCGTCGAGACCGAGGGGTCCGCCGCCACGGAGTTCCCGCCCATCCTGCTTCAGAGTTGACCTACCGCGAGGAGATTCAAGATGAACGCAACGAATAGCGACCGCCTGCAGGAGCTGCTCGATCGCCAGGACATCACCGAATGCCTGCAGCGGTACAGCCGGGGGCTCGACCGGAGCGATCGTGAGCTGGCCAAGTCCGCTTATCACCCCGATGCCCTCGACGACCACCAGGCCTACATCGGGCCCGGCCACGGTCTGGTCGACTGGGGCGACGGCTTCCACCACGAAGTCTGGGCCTCCCACCAGCACTACCTCTGCAACTGCACGATCGAGCTCGACGGCGACACCGCCCATACCGAGACCTACTTCATCGTCGCCGCGCGCAAGCGCGACTCCTTCGAGACCTTCCTTTGTGGTGGCCGTTACATCGACCGCCTCGAGCGGCGCGAGGGGGAGTGGAAGATCGCGGCCCGGATCTGCACCAGTGAGTGGGTGCTGGAGGAGGAGGTCGCCGCGAAGATGATCCCGATCAGCTTCCCGATCTCGCGCGACCGCGACGACGTCTCTTATCAACGGCCGTTGCAGGTGGAACGCGAGCAGCGGATCCTCTTCGGCCCCGGTGCCGAGCAGGCCGAGGCCGCGGAGTTCGCCGCCGGCGAGTAGTCGCGTGCCGCAGGTCAAGCTGGTCTACCTGGCGCGGCGCAGCCTCGACCTGGCGGCCGACGAGTTCCCCGCCCGCTGGCGGCGCCACGGCGAACTGGCGATGAGCCTCCGCAACTGGGATTCGACGATCGCCGGCTACACCCAGTGCGACAACATCGGCGATCCCTGGGACGGCGTCGCGCCCGGGACGGGGGAGACGTGGTCCGACCACGAGGGCGTTGGCTCGATCTGGTTCCACGACGAGGGTGCCGTCGACGAGTTCGTCAGCCACCCCGACTTCCCGCAGCTCCTGATGGACGAGTGGGCTGCCTTCGACGATCAGGTCGCCAACACCTCGGTGTTGGTGACCGAGGAGGTGCTGAAGGAACGGCCCGGATCGGCCGTCCGACTCTTCCATTTCCTCTCTGCCGCTCCAGGCGTCTCGGCCGCGGAGTTCGAGGAGCGGTGGCGGCTGCACGCGATCGACACGATGCGTTCGGCCGACCTGACCCGCCCGATCCTCAGCTACGTCCACAACCACCCGATCGCCGCGGCTGCCGCCGACGAGGCGCTCGGGGACACGGTGGCGATGGGGCTGCGGGTATCCGGCATCGCCGAGCTCGGCTTCGCCTCGAAGGTTGACCTCCGCTCCTACCTCTCCCACTCGCGACGGGCGGCCGTGCGGCCGGCGTTGGCGGAGTTCGCCGACCCCGCGAAGACGGTGACGATCGCGACCGGCGAGGTCACGATGTGCAACCGGGTCCGTCCTGAGGGGCGGGCCCCTGCTCCGTCCTGAGCCCCGCCTCGATCATGTCCCGGCGCGTCGCCGCCGCAATACCGCCGAGAGCGCCACGGCGACGATCAGGGCAACGCCGTTGTAGGTCGGTTCGATCCAAGCCGGCGCGCCGACGAGGACCAGGCCGCTGAGCGAGGCGGCCAGGAACGCGATGGCGACGAGGGTGCCCAGCACGTTGTATTCGCCCGGGCGGATCGTCGTCGACCCAAGGAAGACCGCCGTAAGGGCGGGCAACAGCAGATTGGGCCCGAAGGACGGATCTGCCTGCCCGGAGGTCGCGAGCTGCGCCATGCCTCCGCAACCGGCAACCAGGCCCGCGAGGACGAAGCAGATCACTTTGAGTCGCGAGACCGGAAGTCCCACCAGAAAGGCAGCACGTTCATTGGCCCCGGTTGCGGTGAGGGACCGGCCAAAGGGGGTTGCGCGCATCAGGTATCCGACGGCGGCGGCAATCGCGATGAGGATGAAAAACACAGTCGGGACCGACAGCCATCGCTGCCGACCGAACTCGATCAGGTTCGGGGAGATTCCAGACGTGATCCCGATGCCCTTGCTGTACCAGAGCGCGAGTCCCGCGATGATCGAAGCAGTTCCCAGCGTCGTGATGATCGAGTTGACCCCGATCCGAGCCACGAGCAGTCCATTGAAAAGGCCAAGCAAGGCGCCAAGCGTCAAGGCACCGGCGACGGCGAGGGCCAACGGCACGTTGCCGTCGGACATCAACGCGCCGCCGGCGAGGCTGCAGATGCCGAGGATCGCCGCCACCGAAAGATCGAACTGCCCGACCACCAAGGGGATGAGCGCCGCGATCGCCAGGATCGCCAGGACGGACTGACTCGCCAGGATGCTGCGCAGATTGTCCATCGTGAAGAAGGTGTCCGGCTCGAGCGCGGTGAAGAGCGCGATGGTCGCCAGCAGCACCAAGACCAATCCGAATCGCTCGACGAAGGCACTCAGTTGGGAGAGGCGCGCTCTTTCCAGGCGACGCGGCGTGTTCGTCGGCCGGTCGGCGATGGTCTCGGTTGGGGTCACTTCGCTTCCTCCTCCGTTGCGGCATTTGGCTCGTCCCCGTGGACGAGGTGGCTCAGTCGGACCCGATCGATCCGGTCGCCGGTCAGGCTGTGGATCAGTTGGCCGGCGACCATGACGACGATGCGATCACTCAGCTCCACCAGCTCCTCCATGTCGGAGCTGACCAAGAGGACTCCGGTGCCCCCGTGTGCCGCCGCGCGGATCATGTCGTGCACCTGCTGGCGGGCGCCGACGTCGACACCTTGGGTCGGCTCGTCGAGTAGCAGCAGTTTCGGGTCGCGGCGCATCCAGCGAGCGAGCACGACCTTTTGCTGATTGCCGCCCGAGAGGTTCGACATCAATGCCGCTGGGTCGGGCGGTTGGATGTCGAAGCGCTCGACCAGTTCCCGGGTCGCGAGGTTCTCGCGACGTCGGCTTATTCGTCCGCCGGTCCAGAACTCCGGCAGCACGGAGACGGAAAGGTTCTCACGCACCGTAAGTAGCCCGAAGGCTGAATCGCGACCGCGGTCCTCGGCGATCATCGCGACTCCGTGGGCCATCGCCTCGGCCGGACCAAGGCCCCCCAGGCGGGCACCCGCAATCTCCACCTCGCCGGAGGAGCGGGGCCTGGTTCCGAACACGGTCTCAAGCAACTCCGTCCGCCCCGATCCGATAAGTCCCGCCACCCCGACGACCTCTCCTTCGTGCACCGTCAGGTCAAGGTTCTCGCTGGTGGCGGTACAGACCTGATGCATCGCCAACACCGGGCTGCCGGCAGATGTGGGCGCGGATGCATCGGGGAGAGGCTCGCCGTGGTGGGCAGCGAGCGACCTGCCGATGATCGCCTCGACCAAGGTCCGACGGTTGAGTTCGTCGCGCGCTTTCACGGCGATCCGTCGGCCGTCGCGCAGGATCGTCACCCGATCGCAGGTGTCGAGAATCTCGTCCAGCCGGTGACTGACCAGGGCGATCGACCAACCGTCGGCGGCATACCTACGCACGGCGGCGAGCAGGGTCTCCACCTCGGTTTGCGTCAGCGCGGCAGTGGGCTCGTCAAGGATCAGGAGGCCGGCGTCCGCCCCGTCGCAGTCCTGGAGGGCGCGGGCGATCGCGAGCATGGCTCGTACCGCGGGGTCGAGCTCGTCGCACGACTGCTCCGGCCTCGCCGGGACGTTGAAGCGGTCGAGGGCTTCTCGCGCCTCGGCGTTCATCCGCCGGGTGTCGACGCGCCCGAACCGACTCGGAAAGGTGCGACCGAGGAAGAGGTTCTCGGCGACGGACATCGTCCCGAAAACCGGGAAGTCTTGATGGACGACGCGGATCCCGAGTGCGCGCGACAGGGAGGGGGTGAGGCTGGCGGCCGGAATCTCACCATGAGGACCGGCAACCTCACCGCGGTCCGCGCTGTACACGCCCGCCAGGATCTTCACCAGGGTCGACTTTCCGGAGCCGTTCTCACCCACCAATCCGTGAATTTCGGCGGGACGCAACTCGAGATCGACATCGACCAGCGCCTTGGTGGCAAAGAATGTCTTGCAGAGGCCGGTCGCACTGAGGGCGATCCCGGCCGGGATCGGCGATGCTGCGGAGGCCTGGTTCATCGTCGGTGCCGCCGGGTCACCGGGTGGTGACATCAACGTGAAGTCGGGTCAGACGCGCCCGCGCTATTCGCCATTGCCCGTCGTCCAATATGTACGAATCGTGGTAGTGGCCGAAGCCGTCGTAGCCCGCCAGCTCTGCGTCCTCCGGGAACCAGAGCGTGTCCTGCATCGCCCAGATGGCAGTCGCAGAACCTGGTTCTGTGACCTCGATCTCATCGTTATAGCCCCGGTGGACCGTGGCCACGAGCGGCTTGACCGCGTTGCGGGCCCAGTCGACGATCGCCACGCGACCCTCGATGACCGGACCGTCGACGATTGCGCTTGAAGCTGACATGTCGAGAACGGCGTCGGCGGTGAAAACTTCGCCGAAGCCCACCCAGTCTTTGGTGTCGACGCAGCGGAAGTAGCGTGCTTTCAGCTTGCGGATCTCATCGAGTGCGCTCAGGCGCACGAGCTCATCCATGGTCGGCGAAGGCCTGACGGACGTCGGCAAGGGGGCGGCCACCGACTTCCTCGGCGACGACCCGAGCGTGGTAGCGAATGTCGATCTGGAGGAAAGTGATTTTCCAGCCCGCCTCTGTCAGACGAAAGCGATGCTGGTAGGTGCCGGCCAAGATCTGGGTGTCGGAGGTAATTTGGAGGTGGTAGGAGGAGGCGCTCGCCGCCGCGCCGGTCAAGCTGATCTGCAGGTTGGTCGCACAGTGGCCGGAGTAGTGAGGATGGCCCGCTTCGGGACCGGCCGTCACGCTCGGCGCGTAGAAGTCCGAGACGATCGAATCGCGGCCCCGGTAGACCTCACCGGATGTCGGCGATCGAGCGTCGAGCCCGGTTATCTCAAGCTCCGCATCGACCGTGAAGAGATCGCCCACCGTATCCCAGTCCCGCCGGTCGATCGCGAAGATGTAGGTACGGTGAAGATCTCTGATCGCCTCGATCTCCTCAAGGCGCCTGACGCGTTGCTCGATCGTCTCGGTCATCTGATCCTTTCGGTGTTGCGGCACCGAGGGTTCTTGCCTGAAGAACCCTCGGCGTGCCTCTCCTAGCGGACTCCCCAGTCCTTTTCGTAGTTGGCGGAGTAGTCCACCGGTGCTTCGTAGTACGTTTCTGGCTTGGCGTTCGAGGAATCGACGATGCCAGGTGCGCTTCCGCCGGGAACCGGTTCCTGCCCCGCGAGAAGCCTGACGGCCGCATCGACAGCCTCGTAGGTGAGCCAGCGACCGTCGACACCGACGTCAGCACTCTGGCCGGCTTCTTCCGCGATCAGGCTTTGGTCCGCGGGGAGGCCTTCGACCGAGATGTGGAGTATTTCGCCCTGTTTCTGAGCGGCGACGATCGCGGCCGCCACCGGCGGAGCGGCCGCGTCATATGGGGTGACCACGACGTTCGTGTCCGGGTATTTGATCAGGGCCGATGACGCTTTTTGCTGGAGCGGTGGCCCCGTCAGGTCGGCAAGGGTGAACGGCACCGCCTCGACCTTGCATTCGCTGCAGTTCTGTTCGATGTAGTCGTTGAATCCTTCGATCGTGTAGTTGGTGATCGCGAATTCGTTGTTCTCGAAGGACAGGATGTTGGCTTTCCCGTCGGTGTTGGCGGTGACCCACGCTGCCTGGATTTCACCCCACTTTGCGGCGGTTTCGGCGAGCGTCTTCTCGGGGCCGAGCGAGGGGTTGTAGCTGAACAGGGGTTCCGTTTCGCCTTGACTCGGGTCGTTGCAGTCGAGGGCCTGTTGGCTGATCACCAAAATGCCCTTTTCTTTGGCTTCTTCGAGCTGGGGTTTGACTCTGGAGCAATCGGTGCCGGAAGGAATGATCGCGTCGGCGCCGGCGACTATCGCCTGGCTGATTCCCGCTGCCTGTCTCGATGGGTCGAGCTTCGTGTCGTAGACCGTCAGCTTCCACCCGTAGTTTTCGACCAAGGGTTTCAGCGCTTCTTCTCCGGCCTTCGTGACACGAGCGCAGCCGGCGGCTGCCTGTCCGCAGGAGATGAGCCAGATGTTCTTATTTCGCGGAACCTTGACCGGCTGGTCGGGGAGGTTCGTCCACGGCTTTCCAGATGCTTCCTCGCCGAGGAACTTTTCCGCGGCGGTGACCTCCGCGGCTTCTGATCCGCCGCTCGAGCTGGTGCCGGCGGTCGTCTGCGAGCTTGACGAGGAGCTACTGCCGCCGCCGCAGGCAGCAATGGTCATCGCGCTTGCCGTAAGCGCGAACGCCAAGACGATCATTCCAAACCTCTTTGTCACCGCGTGTCCTCTCTGTAGGGCGACCACTTCCCGGGCGGTCACTCAGGTCATCGATGACTATCATATGTACATCAGTTACCAAAGGCAAGATATATAAGATAAGCTCTTTGCCGTATGTCCGAGGATCTTCAAGAGTGATCGGCCTCAACTGGATAATCGTGCCGCCCGATGGCATGAGCTGGGACCGCTTTGACGAGTGGTATCTCGGTTCGCACACGAAATTTGGGAAGCGCTCCCCCGGCATCGTGCGCTACTCGATCAGTCGCGCTTTCACTGGCCAGCCAGGGGTCGCCGCCGGGACCGTCTACCGAGTCGCTCAGGAGTACTGGAACGACTGGGACGATCTAGAGAAAAGCTGGAACTCCCCCAGTGCCTTTGCCACGCTGGGAGACGGCCTGGTGCATATCGGCGCCGACCCGGCCATCAACCCGGCAATCTCCCTAGGCGAGGATGTCCAGCTTCCGGTCGCCGTCCCCGCGCAGTTCAGCACCGTTCGGCGCGGCTACCGTGGTAGTCCCGACGGCACGCACGTGAAGCTGCTCGCTTTTGGTTTCGCCGCTGACCCGACCAGACTCGCAAGCTGGTATCGCCAGGCTTGCGAGTCGCTTGGCGAGGACCAGGCGGTTCGCGAGCACATCTTCGGGACCCGGCTTGGCCGGACGCTGCAGATCGGTTACCTCGCCAGTATCCCGGCGCCAGGACAGCTTTCTTACGATTGGAATCTCGAGCTCTGGTTCGATGACCGGCCTCAGGCTGAGGAGTTCCTGAGGAGCCGCCCGTTTCTCAAGGCGTGGACGGAGCTCAAAGCGAGGAGCTCCGGCGTCCTGGCCGCCTTGGTTCGAAGCCAGGAGATGCTGGTGAGCATGGACCCCGTCGACCACAGCGAGGCTTGACCTACACCGACACGATGCGGCTTGGCGATCCGATCAGGCTTCGCATGCAACCGGGCTTCATCTGGTAGATGCGTAGCTGCCAGGTCATCAGCGGATGCCTTCCGGGTATTTGGCGAGGACGCTCGCATCGTGCATCGGCAGGACGTGGTCGGCGTCGCGTTTGATCCGTGCCAGGGCATCGAGGGCATCGGGCATGCTGATCACGTAGGCGGGCGGCAGTCCCTGGGTGACCGCGGGGTCGACCAGGTAGGCCGCGTCGCCGCAGATGATCGCCTGCCCGGAGGGAACGTCGACGTAGATCAGCTGGTGGGCGGGGGAGTGACCGCCGGTCACCACACCGCGCACTCCGGGGGCGATCTCGCCGTCGCCGTTCATCAGCTCGAGCTGGTCCCAGAGCGGCCCGACGAGCTTGGCGATGTCGATCCGATCGAAGAAGGCGGCGGGGAAGAGCGGCGCCGCGGCGTAACGCAATTCGTCGCGCTGGACGAAGATCCGGGCGTTCGGGAAGCGGTCCACCAGGCCGGTGTGGTCGAAGTGCAGGTGGGTGAGGACGAGCTTGCCGACGTCGCCGGGCTCGAGCCCGTGCCGACCGAGGGCCGCCTCGAGGTTCTGCGTCTCGCTCTGGCGAAAGGAGTAGCCGAGGTTGTCGAGGAGCCACTGCGCGTCGCGGAAGCCCGCGTCGACGACGATCGGCTCCGGGCCGCCGAGGATCAGATAGGCGAGGACCGGTGACCAGACTTTGGTTCCGGGGGTCATCCCGAAGACGATGAAGCTGGTGTCACCTTCGCTTTCACCGAGGTCGAGCGGGTGGATCTCAAGCGCCATGTTGTAGCTCCCTCACACCGAGCTGGGTGCGGAGGTCATCGACCAGCACCGGCAATTCGTCGATTTCGCGGACCCCGCCGAAGACGGTGAAGTCGGGTCGGATCAGCACGGCGTCGACACCCAGGCCCTCGAGCCAGGGCCCGTATTCGCCCTCGAGATCGGCCGCCTCGTCGGGTCCGTCGCCGAAGGTGACCGCAGCGCAGCGCAGCGTCTCCAGCAGCTCACGCTGAGAATCGGACAGCACCGCGAGCGGGTCGCCTTCGCGCGAGATCAGGACGAATCCCCAGCCGACGACATCGTCGCATCGGCCTTCCTCGACGCCGCGGCGGATCCGACCCTGCGGCGAAATCACCCCGGCCGGCGCCGCGGGCTCGCCGCCCTCACCGCGGTGCAGGATGCCGGTTTCGACCTGCGGGATCTCCGGTCGTGGCAGCCCACCGCCGTGGCGAAACGCCTCGTCGCGTTCGGCGGCTTTCTCGGGGTCGCGGATGCAGGCGATGTTGGCCAGTTCGATGCCGCCGACCGTGTAGGTGCGGACGTGGGG
>Ga0153954_1000521_pt1 | contig 29798 bp, 27 predicted proteins | sample TSFL038MetaG_FD_102277 | JGI IMG/M metagenome (GOLD analysis project Ga0153954, IMG submission 102277) | Attine ant fungus gardens microbial communities from Florida, USA - TSFL038 MetaG | ecosystem: Host-associated > Fungi > Mycelium > Unclassified | place: USA: Florida, Wekiwa Springs State... | reverse complement strand
CGCCGCCGTCGTCAAGCCGCGGCAGGTGGCGATGTTTCTGGCCAAGATGCTGACCCTGCGCTCGTTGCCGGAAATCGGGCGGCGTTTCGGCGGCCGCGATCACACCACGGTCCTGCATGCCGTACGCAAGATCGAAGCCCAGCTGCAGAGCGACACCATCTTGCGCGAGGAGCTTGAGTTATTGAAACGGATGCTCCAGGAGTGAGGGATCGCGTCAGCCGTTGGCGCGGCGCTGATTGATGGTCGTCTACAAAATCGTCGCTACTGAAGAATGGGTCGCGGCCCAGTCGGCAGGCGTCTTCGCGGGCGCGGCTGTCGATCGCGAGGACGGATTCATTCATTTCTCGACCGCGGGCCAGGCGGCTGAAACCGCCGCCAAGTGGTTCGCGGGCCGGAAAGATCTGACGCTCGTCGCGATTGACGCCGGAGCGCTGGGCAAGGACTTGCGCTGGGAGCCGTCGCGCGGCGGGGCGCTTTTCCCCCATCTCTACGCCCCTCTGCCGATGAGCGCCGTCCTTTGGTCGCGGCCGTTGCCGCTCGGATCGGACGGGCGCCATGTTTTCGGAAGCCTTGAGCCGTGAGCTTGGCCGCCGTTGCGGGCCTGGTCCTCAAGCGCCTGCCGCCGGAAACAGCGCATCGCGCGGCGATCAACGCGTTGAAGGTTGCTGGACTCGGGCGCCCGTCCGCTCTCGATCCAAGTCTCGTCGTCGACGTCCTGGGGCTCAAGTTCCCTAATCCTCTGGGCTTGGCCGCGGGTTTCGACAAGAATGCCGAGGTTCCGCGCGCGATGCTCCGGCTGGGCTTCGGCTTCGTCGAGGTCGGCACGTTGACGCCTCGGCCGCAGCCCGGCAATGCTCGCCCCCGCCTGTTCCGATTGCCCGAGGACGCTGCGGTCATCAACCGCTTCGGCTTCAACAATGACGGTTTCGAACCGGCGCGGGCGCGGCTCTCGCGGCGGCCGCCGGGTCTCATCGGCGTCAATGTCGGCGCCAACAAAGACGCCGCCGACCGCGTCGAGGACTACGTGCTCGGCGTGAAGACCTTCGCGCCCTTCGCCGACTATCTCACTCTCAACATTTCCTCCCCCAACACGCCCGGATTGCGGGAGCTGCAGGGGCGCGAGGCGCTCGATGAACTCATCGCCCGCGTCGTCGCCGCCCGCGACGCGACCGAACCGCGTCGCCCGATGCTGCTCAAGATCGCGCCCGATCTTGACGACCGTGGGCTCGAGGACGTCGTGGCTGTGGCGCTGTCGCGTCGGATCGACGGACTGATCGTCTCCAACACGACGACGGCGCGTCCCGCTTCTTTGATCTCCAGGAATCGCGGCGAAGCAGGCGGCTTGTCGGGCCGCCCGCTGTTCGAGCCGTCGACAAGGCTGCTGGCTCGCGTCCATCTCTTGACCGGCGGCGCGATGCGGCTCGTTGGCTGCGGTGGGGTGGAGGACGCCGAGACGGCGCTCGCCAAGATCGAAGCGGGCGCAAATCTGGTGCAATTCTACACCGGCCTTGCGCTCAAGGGGTATGGCCTCGTCCATGAGATCCTTGAAGGCTTGAGCCGCGCGGTCGCGTCGCGAGGCGTGAGTCGCATCGGCGAACTGGTCGGCGCCCGAGCAAGCGCCTGGGCGGCGCGACCATTGGCGGGCGCCGGCGACGGCATGCGTTGAAACGCAGCGCCAAGCCGACGCCGCTCGAGGCCCGCATCAAAACCGCTCCTGCTGGACTGGCTGCCTCTGGCTTATTTGATCGCCCCGATGCATTGGTCACCCTTGGCTCGCGCATGCTGATCGAACCGAGACGCCGGGCCGGAGCTTCTTGAGGGTGGAATCGAACGCCATGCGGAATTTTGAACTTCCTGGTCGATCGCTGGCTCTCGGCAGACGAGGCATGGCGGCGACATCCCACCCAGCCGCAACGCTTGCCGCCGTTGACGCCTTGCGTGACGGCGGCAACGCGATCGACGCCGCCGTCACGGCGTGCGCGGTGCAATGCGTCGTCGAGGCGGGGTCTACCGGAATCGGCGGCGACTGCTTCGTGCAGTTCTCGCCCAAAGGTTCAACCGACGTCATCGCGTATAATGGCTCCGGGCGAGCGCCGATGGCGGCGACGCCGGAATGGTACGAGAGCCACGGCGTCAAGACGATCGAGCGCCACTCACCCCATGCGGTGACCGTTCCGGGCGCGGTCGAGGCTTGGTCCCGGCTCATCGGGGATCACGGCCGGCGGCCGCTCAAAGCGGCGCTTGAACCCGCAATCGCCTTGGCGCGTGACGGCTATGCGATCTCGCCTCGTGTCGCCTACGACATCGCCAAGCAGCGCGATATCCTCCTCAATGATCCAACGGCAAAGCGGACCTTCTTGACCGACGGCGAAGCGCCGCGCGTAGGCGCGCTCCAGCGTCAGCCTCAGCTAGCGGACACGCTCGAAGCCATCGGTCGCGAAGGGCCGACCGCTTTCTATCGCGGGCCGATCGCGGACGACATGGTCGCGTATCTCCAGAGCGTCGGCGGACTCCATACGACGGACGATTTCGCGCGCGCCAAGGGCGAGTACGTGAAGCCAGTCACGACGGAGTTTCGTGGACGAACCGTCTACGAATGCCCGCCGAACGGGCAGGGCATCGTCGCCCTGATCATCTTGAACATCCTCTCGCGCTTCAAGGCGAAGCCGGATCCGCTGGACATCGACAATCTCCATATCGAGATCGAAGCCGCGCGTCTCGCCTATGCCGCGCGCAATGCATTCGTGGCCGATCCAGCGCTCGCCGACGTCCCTGTGGACTATCTCTTGTCCGACCGGCTTGCTGACGAACTGGCGGCGAAGATCGACTTCTCGCATGCGATCAAGGATCTGCCCTCATTCGCCGGCGCCGAGCACAAGGACACCGTCTACATCGCCGTCGTCGACGAGGAGCGCAACGCCGTCAGTTTCATCAATTCGCTCTACACGACATACGGCAGCGGGCTCATGAGCCCGAAGACTGGCGTCGTGTTCCAGAACCGCGGACAGGGCTTCGTTTTGACGCCCGGCCATCCCAACCAGATCGGACCCGGCAAGCGCCCAATGCACACCATCATCCCCGGCATCGCGGCCGAGAACGGCCGCGTCTTCATGCCGTTCGGCGTGATGGGCGGTCATTATCAGGCGCTTGGGCACGCGCATCTGCTCGCCAAGCTCTTCGACCAGCGGCTCGACCTCCAGGCCGCTATCGATCTGCCGCGGCTGTTCCCTATTCCAGGGACCAACATCGTTGAAATGGAGCAGCGCCTGATCGATCTTCATGGGCCCGGACTTGAAATGCGTGGCTTCGTGGTGCAGCCGGCGACGATCCCGATCGGCGGCGCCCAGGCGATCGCCATAGACTGGGAGCGTGGGACCCTTTTCGGTGGCTCGGACCCGCGGAAGGATGGGTGCGCCATCGGCTTCTGACGGCTCCCTCGGGAAAAGCACGATCTCTTGCTAAGGAAGACAGATGAACTTCGACGCGCAACTCTACATCGACGGACAATGGCGCATGGGCCGCGGGGGGCAGGCGCCGGTGCTCAACCCTGCGAACGAGGAGACCATCGGCTCGCACGCTGTTGCTGACAGCGCCGACCTCGACGACGCGCTCGCATGCGCGGAGCGCGGGTTTCAAAAATGGCGCCGGACGTCCGCCTTCGACCGGTCGAAGGTGATGCGCCGTGCGGCCGATCTCCTGCGCGAGCGCAATGAAACCATAGCCCGGATCATGACGACCGAGCAGGGCAAGCCGCTCGCTGAATCCAGGTTGGAGGCCGCAGCCGGCGCCGACATCATTGACTGGTTCGCGGAGGAAGGTCGGCGAACGTACGGGCGCATCATTCCCGGACGGGCGAACAACGTCAGCCAACTGGTGGTGATGGATCCCGTCGGTCCGGTTGCGGCTTTTTCGCCCTGGAATTTCCCGATCAATCAGGCGGTGCGCAAGATTTCCGCGGCGCTTGCGGCAGGATGTTCGATCATCCTGAAGGGCCCGGAGGACACGCCCGTCAGTTGCGCCGCGCTTGTGGCGGTTTTTGCTGACGCCGGCGTGCCCGCGGGCGTCATCAATCTGGTGTTTGGCGACCCAGCGAGAATCAGCAGCTATCTGATTCCGCATCCGACAATCAAAAAGATCTCGTTCACCGGGTCGACCGCAGTCGGCAAACAGCTTGCATCGGTCGCTGGTCTTCACATGAAAAGGGTGACGATGGAGCTTGGCGGCCACGCGCCTGCGATCGTGTTCGAAGACGCCGATCTCGATCGCGCGGTGAAAGTTTTGTCCGCGTCGAAATTTCGCAACGCCGGCCAAGTCTGTGTCTCGCCGACGCGGTTCATCGTGCATGAGAGCCTCTATCCGAAATTCGTCGACGGCTTCGTCAAGGCAGCGAAGTCGATCAAGGTCGGCGATGGGCTTGCGGAGGGCGTGACGATGGGGCCCGTCGCGCATGCGCGGCGCCTGGACGCTATGGGGGCGCTGATTGCGGATGCGGTTTCCCACGGCGCCAAGGTCGCGTGCGGCGGGGAGCGGGTCGGCAACCGCGGCTATTTCTTCGCGCCGACTGTGCTGACCGACGTTCCCTTGGGCGCGCGGGTCATGAACGAAGAGCCGTTCGGCCCGATCGCCCTCATGAGCGCCTTCAGCAAATATGATGACGCGATCGCCGAAGCGAACCGGCTGCCTTATGGGCTCGCCGCCTACGCCTATACGAAGTCCGCGAAGACGATGGCGGACGTTGGCCAGGACGTCGAGAGCGGCATGGTGTCGATCAATCATCACGGATTGGCGCTGCCGGAATTGCCCTTCGGCGGGGTCAAGGATTCCGGCTACGGCTCCGAAGGCGGCGTTGAGGCGCTCGAAGCCTATTTCACCCCGAAGCTGGTGACCCAGATGACATGATCCCGTGATCGCCTTGGCGGCGCTTAAGACGGGACACAGGAGCCGCTTTGCCGCGATGTTCCTCCACGTCGCTTGGCGCGACGTGGCTCGGGCGTTCGGCGGAGAACAGCCGTGAGGCGAAAATTTTCGCTCGCGCATTTGACTGTGATCCGTCTCGCGCCGCCGGCGGCGATCGAGGTCGCCGCTCGCACGGGATACGAGACGGTGGGACTGCGCTTGACGGGGGGAACGGAGATTACCCCCGCCTATCCGCTCATGGACGACAAGCCATTGATGCGAGCGACCAAGGCCGCAATGGCGGCGTGTGGCGTCGGCGTGCTCGACATCGAGTTCGTTCGGATCGCGCCGGAGATCGACGTCGGGTCGCTCGAGCCTTTCGCGGCGGCCGGCGCGGAGCTGGGCGCCAAGCACATGATCACGTCCGCCTACGATCCTGATCTGAGCCGGTTCACCGACCGGCTGGCCGCACTGAGCGACCTGGCGTCGGGCTATGGAATGCGCGCTGTGCTCGAGTTCTTTCCGTGGACGGTGGTTCCCGATCTCAGCGCGGCGCTCAAGATGGTCGAAACGGCCGAGCGTCTGGCTCTCGGGATTCTCGTGGATACGCTTCACTTCAACCGATCGACAAGCACGCTCGATGAGTTAGATCGGATTCCCGCATCGCGTTTGCCCTTCGTCCACGTCGCCGACGCGCCTGTGCAGGCGAGCTACACGACGGAAGAACTCTTGCAGGCGGCTCGCGTGGAGCGTTTGCCGCCCGGCGAAGGCGGCATCGACATCAAGCGCATCCTCAGCCACATGCCTCAGGACATCCCCGTAGCCCTGGAGGTTCCGATGGCGGCTATGGCCGCGGCGGAGGGCGAAGAGGCGGTTGCGCTTCGCGTGCGTCAGGCGGCGGAGCGCCTGCTGGACGGTTGAGCGACGCGCCTCGCTGCGGCCGCTCAAGATCGCTGTCAGCATGGAGAGCCTCCCTTCGCCATTTCGGCGGTCATGGCTGGCGGCACGGCGAGATCCTCGCCCGCTGCCGGCGGCGCAGGCGATTGATGATATAACAAATAAATCGCGTATAATAGAAAACTTCAAGACGGAAAGCGCGATTTTTGAAGGGCGGAACTAAACGGGGTCGTAACCCACTGATTGCGTTAGGGGGCGCCGGTAAAATTGCGGCTACGTGGTTGGCGCCCGCTTGTCCCTCTGATCGAGCTGCCTCGCGGAGCGCGCGTTCGCGGCGAAAGGTAGGCCGGTCTCGCGGCGACGATCGATCTCGCTCGCGACGCGGACGGCCGTGCGTGTCCGGGATCAGAACTCGACTTCGAGCCTGAGCTTGGCGAGCTGGCGCGGGAACTCGTCGAAATCGACGCGGCCGACTGGCGTCTGTGCGAGGAAGGCGGCCGAGAGGTCGACCTTTTCGTTGATCTGGTAGTGGAAAGTCGGCCCAAGATAGAAGGCTTGCCCCTCAAAGCCGCGCGGAGCGATGCCGTTATAGGCGCGGTCGTAATCGGCCTCCGCGCCGAACATCAGCGCCGGCGTCGGGCGATAGGAGAGCGCGGCGGAAGCGGAAATGAGAGCCGTGTCCTGCCACGGCTGACCCGGAATCCGCGATCCGTCCGGCTCGTAGACGAGATTGACCGCGCCATAGAGTCGTTTATCGGGGGACACGTAGTCCGCGACAGCGCGCAGATTCACCCTGAAATCATTGGCCTGCTGCCCAGCATCGGCGATGATGCTGTACTCGGGTTCGACCGCGAACAGCAGTTGGATCGGAAGAGCGGCCGTCCGGTGCATCGCCACGTACCGAAGCTCGACGGAAGCGCCAGAGAAATTGACGCCCGCAAAGTCGGGTAGGTCCGGGACGCCTCGAATGTTCTGGCCGAGCACACGCGCCCCGAACTCAAGCGCGAGCGAATCGGTCAGCGTGGGTTCGAAGATGAATTCTTGTTCGATCGAGTGGAAGACCCCCTGCTTCCCGCCAAAGGAGCCAGTGCTCTCGAATTCGAGCGAGCGATCCCCCGCCTCGCCGACGTCCGCGCCCTCGAGGAAGCCAAACAGATTCTTGGTGTCGAGGGCGTAGAAGGGATTGTTCGGCTGTCGCGCTTTGAGCTGATCATCGTCGTCCGCCGCTGCAAAGGAGGGGGCGCAAGCGATTGCGACGGCAGCGCCGAACTGGTGGAGTTTGCAGCGTCGGCGCAGGCCGCCAAACTTTGACGTCGTTCTGGACAACACGGCCGTCCGTCGCGCTCTAGCCGGCGTGACGCTTGAGAAAGCCTAACGTCTCGTCGTTGAACTTTTTCACGTTCTCATAGATCGGGGCATGGGCGCACATCTCGAATATGACGAGCTCGCTATTTTTGACGCCGCTTCTGAACGGTTCGACGAAGCGGGTCGAAGTCACCATATCGTGCTGACCGAACGTGATCTGGGTTGGCGCTGTGATCTTCCCGAGCTGTCCAACTGCGTCATGGGCGATCACGGCGTCCGCCTGTCGAAGGAAGGCGTCGACAGGTTGGGCTGGCCGGCTGCGCACGAACCCAGCAAGCTGGTCAATGTATTCAGGTTTCGCTGCGTACAGTTCGGGCGTGAAGCAGAATGGAAAGATGCCCTGAACGATCATTTCCTGAACGCTGCCCAGCGCGCGGGCGATGGTCTGCCAGCCGCTGACGACCACCTTCAGAAATGGATCGCTTTTCGGCCAACAGGAATGCAGCGACAGTGTCTTGACGCACTCGGGATGTTTGCTCGCGAGCCATAGGCCGATTGCGCCGCCCATCGACAGGCCGCTCACATGTGCCTTCTCGACGCCGATTGCCTGCATGAAGGCTGCGACGTCGTCGGCCAGCGCGTGGGTCGAATAGGCTCCCTCGGGCTTGTCGGTCTCGCCCGCTCCTCGGGGATCGAGCGCAATGCATGTGAAATGCTTGGCGTAATCGGCGACCTGGAAGGCGTAGCAGGCGTTGTCGGCGGCGAGATAGGGAATGAGGATGAGCGGCTCCCCCGATCCTTGGCTCTCGTAGTGGATCGTGATCCCGTTCGCCTTGACCTTTGGCACGAACCCCTCCCGGAACGCGTCTGCATCGGACGCTACGCCCTCGCGCCAAATCAGGTCAATGGACGGACGCGTCAGCGGTCTCGCAGCCTGCGGCGCAACTGGTGAGACGGAGATCCGCGGATTGCGGAAGCAAAGGGCGAGCGCGCTTAGACTTAGCGCGCCGCGCCGCCGGCTTTCTTCCAGGCGGATATGCCGCCTTCGAGGTGCCGGGCTGAGGCGAGGCCCTGGTCTTGCGCCGCCTGCACCGCCATCGCCGAGCGCTCGCCAAACGCGCAGTAGAAGACAATTGTCTTGCCCGAGCGCGCGAGCTCGTGAATGAGACCGCCCTCGGCGATGTTGTCCTGAAGCTCGCCATAGGGGGCGTGCAGCGAGCCGGGTATCGTTCCAGTCCGCTCCCGCTCGTTCCGCTCGCGTAAGTCGATGAGCGCGACCTCCGGCCGCCCAACCAGCGCCTTCGCCTCTTGAGGGGAGAAGGCCCAACCCTTGCGCGCCACATCCTCCTGATGCAGCCCTTGATGGATGTTTGCGGGAACGGCGACGTCCATCATCTTTGGGTTGGGCAGATGGAGGCTTTCCATCAGCTTCGCATATTCGTCGGCGTCGCGAACCTGGAGGCGCGGATTGAAGCGCTTCTCTTCGCCGATGGTGCTCACCGTGTCGCCCTTGTAGTCGTGCGCGGGAAAGACCAGCGTCTCTTCGGGCAGGCGCATCAGGCGCTGCAGGCTCTCATACTGGGCGCGGGAGTCGCCGTTCTGGAAATCAGTGCGGCCGGTGCCGCGGATGAGCAGCGTGTCGCCGGTGAACACGCGGTCGCCGAAATGGAAGCTGTAGGAATCGTCAGTGTGCCCCGGCGTGTACAGGACGTCGAGGCTCAGACCCTCGACCGCGAGCTTGTCGCCGTCCGCGATCCGCATCGAGACAACGTCGACTTGGCTCTGCTCGCCCATGATCGTGATGCAGTGGGTGCGATCACGCAACGCGCCTAAGCCGGTGATGTGGTCGGCGTGCAGATGCGTGTCGACCGCCTTCACGAGCTTCAGATCGAGCTCCTCCATGAGCTTGAGATAACGGTCGACCTTCTCCAGCACCGGATCGATAATGAGCGCTTCGCCGCCGCGGCGACTGGCGAGCACGTAGCTATAGGTGCTCGAGACGCTTTCGAACAATTGCCGGAAGATCATGCAAGGCTCTCCGTCGCGTATCCTCTCGCTGCCTACTTGAGCTCTTTGCTTGGGGGTTGAGAAGCTCCATCCGAGGCTGCCGCCTCCCGCAAGGCCGTGAACGCGCCGCCGATTACGGCGGGGCCGAATTTGTCCTCGCCATTCGGCGGCCGGCTGTTGACGGACCCTGTGATGAGAAGGTCGTCCTGCGGCCAATAGGCGAAGATCGTCCGGAATCCGAGCGTCTCGCCCTCATAGAACCAATAGACGCCGCCCAGCTCCTTTCGATAGAAGCGCCCAAGGCCAAGCCCGAAGCCGACCGGATCGTCCGCCGTCGCCTCGAACAGGGGCTTGCCCGTCTTGTTCGAGACAAGCGTCGTCATCTCGTCGAGCTGCTCTGCGGGGATGACGCGCTTCCCGAAGAGAGCGCGAATCCACAAAGCAAGATCGCGCGGATTTGAGATGACGGCTCCAGCCTCCGCCGCCCAGGATAAGTTCCCCGTCCGCATGTCCTTGCCGATGAGCGGCGCGACCGTCGATACGCTGCATGGCTTCGGTTGGTAGTCGAGGCAGTCCTGCAGCAGGAAGAGGGCGCGGGGCACGCGCGCGAGCACGGGGGCGGCAGCCGCCGGCCCCGGATGCGGCCCATTGGCGTAGAACGTGTCGTGGAGCCCGAGCGGCTCGAGGATCATCGTTGTCAGCGCCTGCTCGTAATTCATGCCGGACGCCGCCTCGATGATGAGGCCGGCGAGGATGTAGTTGGTGTTGGAGTAGAACCATCCCGACACGGGCGGAAAATGCTGGCCATTGCCGGGATCGACAAAGCCAATCAGATCCTTGGCGCTGAACTGATGGTGGATGTCGGCGGCCTGGATCTCGCCGATGGCGACTGTCTCCGAATAATTGGGGATCGGGCTCGTCATCTGGAGCAGCGCGCGGATCGTGACATCCTTCCACGCCGGATATTGCGGCAGCCATTTCCCGATCGTGTCGTCGAGCCTGAGCTTGCCCGCCGCTTCGAGCTTGAGGATCAGCGCTGCGGTGAATTCCTTGGTGTTGCTGCCGATCTGGAACAAGGTCTCCGGGCCGATCGGCTTTTTGTCGCTGAGCCCGTCATCGCCGGCATAGACCGCAAGGATCGGTTTGCCCGCGCCGCGATCGACCTGCAATGCGACGCCGGAGAACCCTTCGATCGAGGCGCGGTCCTTGACGTAGGCGTCCGCCACCCCCTGCAGCCGCGCTTTCAGCGCGGCCTCGTCGGTCATGGCCGGCGCGGGCTGAAGTCCGGCGCCGCTGAGGAGCGCGAGGATGAAAGCCGTCCTGGCAAACCTCACCGAAACCGCTCCTCATCTCGCGCGATGCGCGTTCGCCGGCGCTCGGCTCAGCCCGGCTGTTTGACGATGCGGATATAAGGCTTGGGCGAGCGCCAGCCTTCGGGAAACATCGTCTTGGCGTCGTCGTCGCTGACTGAGCCCGAGATGATGACGTCGTCGCCATGCTTCCAGTTCACCGGCGTCGACACTTTGTGTTTCGCGGTGAGCTGCATGGAATCGAGGACGCGCAGGATCTCGTCGAAATTGCGGCCTGTGGTCATCGGATAGGACAGCATGAGCTTGATCTTCTTGTCCGGCCCGATGACGAAAACCGATCGCACGGCCTGGTTTGTCGCCGCCGTCCGGCCCTCGGACGTGCCCGCCTCCTCGGCGGGGAGCATGTTGTAGGCCTTGGAGACCTTGAGATCGTGGTCGGCGATGATCGGGTAGTTGACCTTCGCGCCCTGGGTCTCTTCGATGTCGTTGAGCCAGCGGACATGGGATTCGCTTGGATCGACGCTCAGGCCGATGAGCTTCGCGCCCCGCTTGGTGAACTCAGGCTCGATCTTGGCCATGTAACCAAGTTCGGTCGTGCAGACGGGGGTGAAGTCCTTGGGGTGAGAGAACAGGATCGCCCACTTGTCGCCGATCCATTCGTGAAAGTGGATCCGACCTTTCGTGGTCTCGGCCTCGAAGTCGGGCGCGGTGTCATTGAGGCGAATCAGCATGGGTCAGTCTCCTTGTTGGCGTTCTGCCAATGTGGGAGTGTTAGAGCGGGCGGTAAGGGCGGTCTGTGACAAAAGTTACGAAGCTCCCGCGGCGAGTCGACCGAGGCTCGCCGGATTGACGACCTCGATCTGCTCCCGGCTAATTCGAATCCACCCCTGATCAGCGAAACTCTTCAAGAGGCGGCTGACGATTTCTCGAATGCTGCCGAGTTCGTCCGCAAGCGCCTGGTGGGTCATGCGGATTGGGGTGGGCTTGCCGATCAGCGAGGAGGCGAGACGCTGGTCGAGCTTCTGGAAAGCGACCGCCGCAACCAGCTCCATCATTTCCGTCATCCGCTCGGCGAAGCGTGCGAACACCTGATTGCGGAAAGGCTCGAGCTGGCCGCAGAGATCCCGGAAAGCGGGCGCCGGAAGCACGATCATCTCAAGATCCTCGCGCGCCTCAGCATGCGCATTATAGGTCGATTGTCCAAGCAGGCACGCGCAGGTCAGAATGCAACTGTCGCCGGGCCCAACGTCGTAGAGGTGCAGCTCTCGCCCGTTTGGCGCGATTTTCGAGACGCGCACCGTTCCGGACAACAGCAGGGCGAACCCGCGACAGAGATCGCCTTCGTCGAACAGTGTTGCGCCAGCGGGAATCTTCATCAGCGAGGCGGCGCGAAACATGCTCTCGCGCTCCCGCTCCGGCAGATCTGTCAGCATGGAGTAACGCTGAAGCGCTCGCTCCACTGTTGCTCCGTCAATCATGTTTGGCCCCGCGCCGCGCGCGCTCCAGAACCTCTACGACTTTCAAGGCTTCGAAGAGAATATCGTATGACGGCCAATAAGTGAAAATTACCCCAAAGCCAAGCGTCTCGGCCCATATCCTTGCCGCTGGGCGCGCCCCGCCCCGCAGGTCGAGCCGAACCGTGCAAGTTGCCTCGTGCTCCAGGCGCTTTATGATCGGCGCATGACCGAGGCGGAGATCGCCAAGATCGCGACATGGCTCGCGAAGGCAGGGCTTGAGGGACGGCAGGAGACCGCCCTGGTCGACGGATTTTGCAGCCGCGCCGCCGCGGGCGGACTGCCGCTCGCGCGCGCGATGCTTCTCGTCGACACGCTCCATCCCATCCATGAGGGACGGGCCTTCCGCTGGGAGCGCGACAAGCCGGAAGCGACCCTGACCGAGTATGGGCGAACCGCGGAAGGGGAGGCGGCGGAGCGGTGGCGCACGAGCCCCCTCTACCGGCTCTTGATGAGCGGCGACTCGCTGTTGCGCCTGCCTGTCACAGAGGAGACCGAGGCCGAGTTTCCTTCCTTCACGGAGTTTCGCGAGGCCAAGTTCACGGATTATGTGGCGATCGTCAATCGCTTCGCCGAGGACGGCGTGATCGGCGAGATGGACTGCATCTATTCCTACTGGACGACGGATCGGCTTGAGGGCTTTTCCGACGACGAGATCGGCGCGCTCAAGCGGCTTACCCCTTTCCTCGGGCTCGCGATCAAAGCGATCTCTCTGGGGCGCATCGCGGAAACGTTGGTCGAGACCTATCTCGGGCGCGACGCCGGCAGGCGGGTGTTGAGAGGGCGCATCGAGCGAGGGGTGGCCGAACGGATCGAGACGGTGCTGTGGTTCAGCGATCTGCGCAATTTTACGCGCATCTCCGAGGCTTCCGCGCCTGAGGAAATCATCCCGCTGCTCAATGATTACGCCGAGGCGATTATCTCCTCGATCCAAAAGAACGGCGGTGACGTCCTGAAACTGATTGGGGACGGCGTGCTCGCGATTTTTCCAGCCGAGGAGCCGAGTCGGGCGTGCGCGGCCGCTCTCGACGCCGCGAACGCGGCGCGAGAAGCCGTGGCGGCGCTCAACGCGCGGCGGCTCGAACAGAGCCTGCCGGCGACCGAGATGTATCTTGGTCTGCACATTGGGGAGGTTTTCTACGGCAACATCGGCAGCAAGGATCGTCTCGACTTCACCGTCGTCGGCCCGGCGGTCAACGAAGTGAGCCGCATCGCCGCAATGTGCCGATCGGTCGATCAGCCGATCCTCATCTCGGCGGCGTTCGCGCAATCCTGCGCGAGCGGGAATCACGCGTTTGCCTCTGTTGGGCGCTTCGCCTTGCGCGGCGTTGGCAAGCCTCAGGAGTTGTACACGCTTGATCTCACCGCGATGCCGGCAGGCTGACGCCGGCGATTTTCCGCAACAAAAGATAAAAGCCGGCGGTGACACCCCCGTTGACCGCTCCGGCCAGCCCGCCGGGCTCGGATTCATCTCCGTGAAGTTGGGCTGGCCGAGCGCGGCGGCCGCCTTTGGGGCGGCTTGACGCGTGCGCCGCGCCGCCCGATACGACGCCGCATGATCTCGCCCGACCCATGCGTCCTTAAGGTTGAGCGCCTGGAAAAGTCGTTCGGCGAGGTGCGCGCCGTGGAGGGCGTCAGCTTCCACGTTGCGCCCGGCGAAATCGTCGGCCTGCTTGGACCCAATGGCGCAGGCAAGACGACCACGATCAATATGATCCTCGGGGTGCTCGAGCCGACGAGCGGGCGGATTGCGATCGAGGGCGTCGACCTCGCGGAGGAGCGCAGCAGGGCGTTGTCCTGCACCAATTTTGCGGCCGTCTACGCGCCGCTGCCCGGCAATCTCACGGTCGAGCAGAATATGCGTGTCTTCGGCATGCTCTATGCGGTTCCTGACCTCTCGGCCCGGATCGAGAAACTGCTCGACGTCTATGATCTCAGGCGTTACCGGCGCAGCAAGGCCGGGGTTCTGTCGTCGGGAGAACAGACTCGCCTCTCTCTCGCCAAGGCCATGCTCAACCGCCCCCGGCTTCTTCTTCTCGACGAGCCGACCGCCTCGATCGATCCCTCGAATGCGCGCGACATCCGCGCCGGCATTTCCAAATTCGTCGACAACGGCCTTTGCGGGGTGTTGTGGACAAGCCACAACATGTACGAGGTCCAGGCCGTCTGCGACCGCGTGCTGTTCCTTTCGCACGGCCGCATCGTGCTCGAGGGCGATCCGAAGACGCTGCCCGACGAGCATGGGGCGGCGTCGCTCGACGATCTCTTCGTCAATGTCGCGCAAGAAGCGTTGCATAACGGCGCCCACCGATGAACGCCTCGAGGATCGGCGCGGTCGTCTTGCGCATGTTCTATCTCTATCGCGGCAGCCCTCAGCGGGTCTTTCCGATCTTCGTCTTCGTCGCGATCGATATTCTGGTCTGGGGCTTTCTCACCCGCTACCTCAACTCCGTTTCACATGCCGACTTCAACTTCGTGCCGGCGCTGCTCGGCGCGGTCCTGTTATGGGATTTTCTGACGCGCGTGATGCAGCAACTGACGATGACCTTGTTCGAGGACGTGTGGACGCGAAACTTTCTGAACTTCTTCGCCTCTCCCTTGAAGACGTCCGAATATCTGGTCGGCCTCCTGACCGTGGCGATCGTCACCAGCGGCTTGAGCCTCGTCGCGATGATCGTGCTGGCTCAAATCGCGTTCGGATTGTCTTTCTTCTCGTACGGGATCGCGATCGCTCCGTTTCTCATGGTCCTGTTCATCACCGGCATCGCGCTCGGCGTCGCCGCGTCTGCTCTGGTGCTCAGGCTGGGGCCCGCCTCCGAATGGCTCATCTGGCCGATCCCGATGCTGATCTCGCCATTCGCCGGCGTGTTCTATCCCGTGACTGTGCTGCCCGCGTGGATGCGGGCGATCGCGCTCATCCTGCCTCCGTCTTACGTGTTTGAGGGGATGCGGGCGGTCGTCGCGGGGCAGGGGCCTCCATGGGACCGACTGGCGATCGGCGGCTCGCTCGCTCTCGTCTATCTTGCGCTCGCCTGCATCTTCTTCTTCTCCGTGTACCGCTCGGTGATCCGCAACGGCCTCATAGCGCGTTACAGCGCCGAGACTGTGACCTAAAGAGAGAGATCGCTCTGCTGCCGCGCACGGGGCTCGCGGGCGTGACTGTCGCCGATGTCGGCGACGCCGTGCTTGCCCGAAGCCAAGAAGCGCAAGGCGACAACGACGACGCCTGGCGCGAACCGGCTGACATTGCGAAACCAAAGAGGTTAGGCTAACACCCGCCGCCGGCGGCCTTGCCGCATGGTAGGGAGCTCTCGGATGATCAAGTTCTACTATCACCCGTCGCCCAATCCGGCGAAGGTCGCTCTGTTTTTGGAAGAGTCGGGCCTCGAATACGAGCTCGCACCGGTCGATACGCGCAAGGGCGAGCAGTTCTCGCCGGAGTTCCTCAAGATCAATCCGAATGCGAAGACGCCGGCGATCGTGGACGGCGAAGCGACGATCTTCGACTCGAGCGCGATCCTGCTTTATCTCGCGGAGAAGACGGGACGCTTCCTGCCCCAGAATACGCCGAAGGCGCGCGGCGAACTCTTGTCCTGGCTCTTTTTTGTGTCAAGCGGAATCGGCCCCTATTCGGGACAGGCCTTCCACTTCAATGTCGCGGCCCCTGAGAAGATCGAATACGCGATCAATCGCTACAACTTCGAGACGCGCCGGCACTGGAAGATTCTCGACGATCGGCTGGCAGGCCGGAAGTATGTGCTCGGCGACGCCTATACGATCGTCGACATGTCGGTTTGGGGTTGGAGCTCGGCCGCTCCGTTCTTGTTGGGCGCCGAGACTTGGTCAAAGATGACAAACGTGAAGCGTCTCATTGACGAGATCAACGAGCGTCCGGCCGTCGCCCGCGTCAACAAATTGAAGGAGAAGCATGCCTTCAAACAAGAGTTCGACGAGGAAGCCAAGCGGCATCTCTTTCCTCATCAGACGCAGAAGGCGAGCTAATTCGCTCACCCCTTGGCGCAGGTTAGACGGCTCTGCCGATCACAGCGCCGATGCCTGCCGTCACAGCCATCGCCAGCGCGCCCCAGAAGCCCACGCGGAGCGCTGGCCTCACCATCGACGCTCCCCCGGGCCCAGGCGCCAAGAGCGCCGAGCGCGACCAGAAAGACCAACGCCGCGGCCGGGACGGCCTTCACGACTTCGCCTTGTGGCGCGAGGAAGGCCGCGAGCGTTGGCAACGCGGCGCCGATTGAGAAGGCCAGAGCCGACGCGCAGGCCGCCTGGATCGGTTTTGGCTGGGAGTCCTCGGTGAATCCGAGCTCGTCGCGCGCATGCGCCTCGAGCGCGTCCCTGGCCATCAGTTGACCGGCGACCTCTTGTGCGAGCTTCGGCTTCAAGCCGCGTTCCTGATAGATCTGAGCGAGCTCCTCCTTCTCCTCGACCGGGCGTTCCTTCAGCGCTCGCCGCTCGCGGGCGAGATCGGCGGTCTCGGAATCGGCCTGTGAGCTCACGGAGACATATTCGCCCGCGGCCATCGACATTGCGCCCGCGGCCCATCCGGCGACCGCTGCGGTCAAGATTTCGGTCCGCCCGCCCGTGGCGGTCGCCACGCCCATGATGAGGCTCGCGGTCGAAATGATTCCGTCATTGGCGCCGAGGACGGCCGCCCGCAGCCAGGCGGTCCGGTGGACGTAATGCGAGTCGGGCCCCGGCATTGCGGCGCCTCACGAACCTTCCGTCCTGTCGCTTATCACGGTCAGATGACCGTTGGCCAACCGCTCGCGGACAGGCAGGCGGCGCGTTAAGAGGCCGCGCCTTCATAAGCGCCTCCGCCCTTGCGAACAAAGAGCGAAACATGGTTGCGTCGCCCCATGTCGCTCGCCTTGATTCGCTCAAGCCCGGCCGTCGATCTCAATCCCGAGCAGCAGCTTGCGGTCGAGCACGGGATCGGCGATCCACAAGGTCCGGGACCGCTGCTCGTCGTCGCTGGCGCAGGCTCCGGCAAGACGGCGATGCTGGCGCACCGCGTCGCTGCGCTCATCCTCGCCGGCGCCGATCCGAAGCGCATCATGCTCGCGACCTTCTCCCGCCGCGCCGCGGCGGAACTCGGCCGGCGAGTCGAACGGCTGCTCGCCCGTCGCCTTGCGCCTGAGGCGGCCGCTGCGGCGACGCCGGCCTATGCGGGAACGTTTCATGGGCTGGGCGCGCGCTTCCTGCGCGAATATGCGACGCGGCTCGGGCTCGATCCGCAATTCACCATCCACGACCGCGAGGATTCCGCCGATCTGATCAACTGGGCGCGCCATGAGGCGGGCCTCGGTGAGACGAAGGAGCGTTTCCCGACCAAGGCGACGTGCCTTGCGATCTACTCACGCGTCGTCAACGCGCGCGGCGATCTGAAGGCGACGCTTGGCAGGTGGTTTCCCTGGGCGGCCGCGCATGAGGACGCGCTTCGAACGCTCTTCGCTTCGTACGTTGACATGAAGCAGCGGCAGAACGTGCTCGATTACGACGATCTCCTGCTCTATTTCGCCCAGATGCTGACGGAGCCCGAGATCGCGGCGGAGATGGCCGTGCGCTTCGATCATCTGCTCGTCGACGAATACCAGGACACCAACGCGCTCCAGGGCGAAATCGTCTTAGGCTTGAGGCCACAGGGACGAGGCCTCACGGTGGTCGGCGACGATGCGCAGTCGATCTACTCGTTCCGCGCCGCGACGGTGCGCAACATCCTCGATTTCCCGTGCGCCTTCGATCCGCCTGCGCGCGTCGCGACGCTCGAACGCAACTATCGTTCGAGCGGCGCGATCCTCGCCGCCGCGAATGCCGTCATCGCCCTCGCGCCGGAGCGCTTCGCAAAAAATCTTTGGACCGAGAGGCCGCTCGGTCCTCCTCCGACGCTGGTGACGGTCGTCGACGACGCTGACCAGTCGCGCTTCGTCGCGACCCGCGTGCTCGCCAATCGCGAGGGCGGCGCTACGCTCAAAAGCCAGGCGGTGCTGTTCCGCGCTTCCCACCATAGCGCTGCGCTTGAACTCGAACTGACGCGTCGCAACGTGCCGTTCGTCAAATATGGAGGCCTCAAGTTTCTCGACGCCGCCCATGTTAAGGATGCAATCGCGCTTCTGCGCTTTGCAGAGAATCCGCGCGACCGGATTGCAGGCTTTCGTGTCGCGCAGCTCGTGCCGGGCGTTGGGCCGAAGGTCGCCGAGACGATCGTTTCCGCTGCGGCGGCGGACGATGGCTTTTTGGAGATGCAGGGCCTCACGCCGCCGGCGCGGGCTCGCGACGGCTTTTCCACCTTCGTCGACCTCATGCGCAGGCTCGCGTCGCGAGCGGCGCCGTGGCCGGCCGAGATCGGCGACGCGGTGGCCTGGCTGACCCCGCTCATGGAGGCCCGGTACGACGACGCGCAGATCCGGATCACCGATCTCGAGGCGCTTGAGCGCATTGCCGACGGCTTTCCCTCGCGCGAGCGTTTCTTGAGCGAGCTTGCGCTCGATCCCCCCGACGCGACCAGCGACGAGGCGGGGCCGCCGCTCAAGGATGAGGACTATCTGATCCTCTCGACGATCCACTCGGCGAAAGGTCAGGAATGGCGGTCGGTTTTCGTCTTGAACTGCGTCGACGGCTGCATTCCCTCGGATCTCGCCACCGGCTCTTCGGAGGAGATCGAAGAGGAGCGTCGTCTGCTCTATGTCGCGATGACGCGGGCGAAAGACGAGCTCGCGCTCGTCGTTCCGCAGCGCTTCTATGTCCATGGGCAGCGGCGCAACGGCGACCGCAGCGTCTATGCGAGCCGCACACGGTTCATTCCGGCGCCGTTGCTCGAGCGCTTCGACCGCGTGACGTGGCCCGAAGCTGCTCCCAAAGCTCAGCGCATTGCGGCGGAGGGCCCGCGCGTTGATCTACAGGCGCGCATGCGGGCGATGTGGCGGTGAGGGTCGCGGCGTATTTCCGTCGCAGGAATTCATCGCGGGCATAGCGCAATCGGAGATTTACGCTTTGGTGCGTCCTTACATCATTTGCCATATGGGCGGCTCGATAGACGGCGGCCTCCATCCGAGCCGATTCACCCGGCCCGCGGCCGGCGTGTCCGCCGACGCCTTGCGCGGCCATTACGAGGCGGTTCACGACCGCTTCGAGGCCGAGGGCTGGATCGTCGGGCGGAGAACCATGGCGGAAATGGCCAAGGGGCGCGAACGATCTGTCGCCGTCAACGCGCCGCTGGCGCGCGAGCCGCACCTCGGAGATCGGAACGGCAGGAGCCTCGCTATCGCGATCGATCCGTCCGGGCGCGTTCACTATGGCAAGGACAATGTCGGTGGCGATCATGTCGTCGCGGTGATCGGCGAGCAGGTCTCGGACGCGTATCTCATGGAGCTCCGCGAGGATGGCGCCTCCTACATCTTCGCCGGGCCTCGGGGTGACGACCTGCCTGGCGCGATGGCGCAGCTTGCGACAATTTTCGGCGTCAAGAAACTCCTTCTCGAGGGCGGCGGCAGGATCAACGGCGCGTTTCTCAAGCATCGCCTGATCGACGAATTCAGCACGCTCATCTATCCGGCGGTCTATGGCGTGGCCGACGTGGAAAGCATCGTCGCCTACGACAGCGCGAGCGGCGAGCGCCCGGGCGCAGGACAATCGCTGCGCCTGATCGGCTGCGAGACCTTGGAGGGAGGCATGGTCTGGCTGCGCCATCGCGTCGAACCGGCGCCGGAAGGATAGCGGATCGACGCGGCGTGGCTGAGTCTCAAACCCGCCTTTTTTGCTTGCGCGAGGGGAGAAACTCAATAATAGCTAGCATGTTAGGGCGATCAGCCGACGGGCGTCGCGAGCGCGGCGAATAAAAGTCGGAGAGCGCGGAGGAAGGCCGGCTTGCCGATTCTTGAGTTGAGTCAGGTTTCCAAATACTTCGGCGCCATTCACGCGCTGACGGAAGTCGACTTGACGCTGGATGAAGGCGAAGTCCTCGGCCTGATGGGCGACAACGGGGCCGGCAAGTCGACCCTCGTCAAAGTCATCGCCGGCAACTTCCCCCCGACCCACGGCGAAATCCGCATCGCCGGCGAGCCGGTGCACTTTCATAAGCCTGTCGAAGCGCGCGAGAAGGGCGTCGAGGTCGTCTATCAGGACCTGGCTCTCTGCAACAACCTGACGGCCGCGGCCAATGTGTTCCTCGGCCGCGAGATCAAGAAGGGCGCGGGGCCGTTCCGCTGGCTCGACCATAGAGCGATGGCGAAGCGCGCTGGGGAATTGTTCGGCGAGCTCAAGTCGGAGACGAGGCCCCGCGATCTCGTGCGGCAGATGTCCGGCGGACAGCGTCAGGCGGTCGCGATCGCTCGCACCCGCCTCTCCCGAGCGCGTATGGTGCTGATGGATGAGCCGACCGCCGCGATCTCCGTGCGGCAGGTGGCGGAGGTTCTCGACCTGATCCGGCGGCTCAAGGAATCCGGCATGGCCATCATCCTCATCAGTCACCGCATGCCAGATGTGTTCGCGGTCTGCGATCGGGTCATGGTGATGCGCCGTGGACGCAAAGTCGCCGACAAGGCGATTCATGCAACCACTCCTGAGGAGGTGACCGGTCTCATCACCGGCGCCATTCACGCGGCCTGAAGGCGGTTCCGATGTCGAGTGAAGCCGCCAAGCCCCCGCCTCACGCCGACGTCTCGATCGAATCCGTCCTCGGCGTTCAACAGCACAATTTCTGGCAGCGCATCGCTGCGGCGCAGTCTTTCTGGGTGACGGTCGCGCTCGTCGTCATCTGCGTCGTGATGAGCTGGCTGCAGCCGGCGTCCTTCGCCTCGTCCGAGAATTTTTTCAACATCACCCGAAATTTCTCGTTCATCGGGATCATGGCGCTGGGTATGACCGCGGTCATCGCGACGGGTGGGATCGATCTCTCGGTCGGCTCGATCATGGGCCTGACCGCGGTCGCGAGCGGACTCATGCTCGAGGCTCACTATCCAGCCTGGGCGGCGATCGCGGTTGGCCTGCTCGCGGGCGGGATTACGGGTCTCATCAATGGCCTGGTCATCGCCTATGCGGGCATATCGCCGTTCGTGACGACGCTCGGCATGTTGTCGATCGCCCGGTCCGTGGCGGTCGTGCTGTCCGGCAACCGCATGATCTACAATTTCGGTCCCGGGGGGCCGGCGTTCAAGGCGCTCGGCAGCGGAGCGCTTGCGGTCGGGCCGAAGTTCGATCTGAGCTACCCGTTGCTGTTCCTGATCGTTCTCACGATTATCTTCGCGGTCGTCTATAAGATGACGAGCTGGGGCCGCCATGTGCTGGCGATCGGCGGCAACGAGCAGGCGGCTTTGATGACTGGCGTCGCGGTCAACCGCATCAAGGTGCAGGTCTACGTCGTCTCCGGCCTCGCCGCCTCGTTTGCCGCGATTCTGAGCGTGGGCTGGACGGGCTCGGCGATCAACGCGCTCGGCGTCACTTACGAACTTCTGGCGATTTCGGCGGCGGTCATTGGCGGCGCAAATCTCATGGGCGGCGAAGCGAGCGCTTACGGCGCTTTCATCGGCGCGGCCCTCATCTTCGTCATCCGCAATTCGCTTCTGATGGCGGGCGTCGATTCGAACTGGCAGGGCACCTTTGTCGGTGTGTTCCTGATCGCAGCGGTCTACCTCGGAAAAATCCGGGGGGCGAAACGCGAGTGACCCAAGCGGGCCCGCGTCAAATTGGGAGGAACAAGGTCATGCTCAAGTTATTGCTGACTGGCGCGGTCGCCGCGGGAGCGCTGATCGCCGTTTCCGCGTCCGCTCGCGCCGCCGACGCATACACCTTCGCGCTCGTGCCCAAGAACACCAACAATCCCTTCTTCGATCAGGCGCTCGCCGGCTGCAAGAAGGCCGAGACGGAGCTCAAGGGCGCTGTCAAATGCCTCTACATCGGCCCTGGCGAGCATGGCGGCGGCGACGAGCAGGCGCAGATGGTCGCCGATCTCGTGACCAAGAAAGTCGACGGCATCGCCGTCTCGGCGGCCAACGCCCCCGCGATCGCCAACGCGCTCAAAGACGCCGCGGGCAACAAGATCCCGGTCCTGACCTGGGATTCGGACCTGCTTCCTCAGGACAAGGGATTGCGGGCCGCTTATGTCGGCACGCACAATTATGACATCGGCGCCAACATTGCGAAGCTTGTCATGCAGATCAAGCCGAAGGGCGGCACGATTTGCATCCAGTCCGGCGGCGCCGCCGCGGCCAATCACAATGAGCGCATGCAGGGCATCCGCGACACGCTCGCCGGCAAGAAGAGCGCCGAGTCGCCGGGCGAGCGGCTGACCGGTCAGAACGGCTGGACGGAGCCCGCCGGCTGCCCGCTGTACACGAACGACGACTTCCCTCTATCGGTGCAACAGCTGGAGGACATGCTCGCCAAATATCCGAACCTCGACGCGTTCACGCCGACCGGCGGCTTCCCGCAGTTCGTGCCCGACGCCTACGAGAAGGTCGCGACCAAGTACAAGGACAAGATCGGCTCAGGGCAGCTTGCGCTCGTCGTCGCCGACACCCTGCCGGTGCAGATCGATCTCCTGAAGAAGGGTCTCGCTTCCGGAAACGTCGGCCAGCGGCCGTTCGAGATGGGATACAAGGCGATGTATTTCTTGAAGGACATGAAGGACGGCAAGGCGCCGCCGGCCGACCCGACCTATACCGGCCTTGATGTCTGCACGCCGAAGAACGCCGACACCTGCGTCGGCGGCGGCAACTGAGCGTCGCGCTTTGGACACCGAGGGGTCGGCCTAGCGCCGGCCCCTCGTTCAAGCGAACGTCTCCGCGATGAGGGCGCCGATATCCTTGTGAACCGCGTTGCGCGCATCCATCGGCGCGGACGACCCGGTGTAATAGACCGCGGCGACAATGGGCGCGCCTTCGGGCGGCCATAGAATCGCGATTGTGTTCGTCGATCCGCGTTCGCCGCTGCCGGTCTTGTCGCCGATGCGCCATGTGGGCGGCAAGTCGGCGCGCAGTCGCTTGTCGCCGACTTTGTCGTCGATCAGCCAGCTTTGCAGCTGATGGCGCGATGCACCTGACAGCCAATCGCCCACGAGCAGCTTTTGCATGTCGGCCGCCATCGCGTGCGGACTCGTCGTGTCGCGCTCGTCTCCCGGCAGCGATTCATTGAGCGTCGGTTCATTGCGATCGAGCCGCGTCACATTGTCGCCGAGCGAGCGCGCGAACCGCGTAAACCCCGCCGGTCCGCCGATCGACTGAAGGATCAAGTTCCCGGCGGTGTTGTCGCTCCAGTCGATCGCCGCGGCGCAAAGATTGGCAAGCGTCATGCCGCCCTCTGGGACATGCGCCTTGGTGACGGGCGCGTACTCAAGAAGGTCGCTCGACCCGTATGCGATCCTTCGGTCGAGACGCTCGGCGCCCTCATCGACGCGTTTGAGCGCCGCAGCTGCGGCGAGAAATTTGAACGTGCTGCACATCGGGAACCGTTCGTCGGCCCGATGCTCGAGCGTCGCGTTCGTCCCTGTGTTGCGCGCCAGGACGCCGAGCCTTCCACCCTCCCGCGCCTCGATCTCGGCGAGGCGCTTCCTGCCGCGTTCCATTCGCTCGTCGGCGGAGAGGGCGGCACGCGCGCCAAACGACGCCGCTACCGCCGTGAGGCCGGCAAGGAACAATCGACGGTCTCTCCGAAGCATCAACGCCCTCTCAATCGCTTGCGCAGCGATCCGCCTGACGATTGAGGCGTGCGGATGGCGCGCCGCTCCGCGCGCGCCGGTACGACGGGCGTTGCGGACTGACGCGCATCTGCGATACGCGTCTACGGGCGCCGCTGCGGCAGTGAAGGTCTCGCTCCGAGCGCGCCAATGATTGTGCGCGATGATTGCGGTCCGCGCCGGTGTTGGACCTTAGGAGGCGTGCGGGACGCGCCTCATCGGGGGGAGGACGGTTCATGCGCTTACTTGTCGCCGGCGTCGCCATTGCGGCGCTGTTCGCGGTCTCGGCGTGCTCCAAGGGCGACAGGGGCGAGCAAGGGCCGCCGGGCCAGCAAGGGCAGCAAGGTCCCGCTGGCCCTCCCGGCCCAAAGGGCGAAGCGGGCGCGCTCGGCGCGATCGGCCCCCAGGGACCGAAGGGGGACACCGGAGCTGACGGCCCGCCCGGCGCCAAGGGCGAAACGGGGCCTGCGGGGCCGCCCGGACCTCCGGGCCCGCTCGGCCCGGACGGTCCGCCCGGACCAAAGGGCGATGTCGGCGCTGCCGGACCGCCTGGATTGCAAGGACCAAAAGGCGAGCCAGGGCTTGAGGGGCTGGCGGGCCCGCAGGGGCCAAAGGGCGAGGCGGGGTCCACTGGACCGACGGGGCCAGCCGGACCGATCGGCCCAAAGGGAGAGGCCGGGATCGCGGGCGTGGTCGGCCCGCGCGGCCCGATAGGGCCTCCGGGGCCGAAGGGAGAAACCGGCGCAGCTGGGCCCAAAGGAGAGGTCGGCGCGATCGGGCCTCCCGGGTCGGCTGGGCTGAAGGGCGACGCGGGCCCGGCAGGACCCAAGGGGGATACGGGCGCTGCGGGGCCTGCCGGACCGCCAGGGGAGGCGGGCAAGACCGGACCAACTGGGCCGAAGGGAGAAGCGGGCGCGGCCGGGCCCAAAGGCGAGGTCGGCGCGATCGGGCCTCCCGGGTCGGCTGGGCTGAAGGGCGATGCGGGCCCGCCGGGACCCAAGGGGGATACGGGAGCCGCCGGGCCTGCCGGACCGCCGGGGGAGGCGGGCAAGACTGGACCAGCCGGGCCGAAGGGAGAAGCGGGCGCGGCTGGGCCTCTCGGGCCCCCCGGACCTCCCGGAGAGGCGGGCAAAGCCGGACCGGTCGGGCCGAAGGGAGAAGCGGGAATAGCGGGCCCGATTGGCCCCCGCGGTCCTGCCGGACCCTCTGGACCGAAGGGCGACGTAGGCCCGGCCGGGCCGAAAGGAGAGGTCGGCGCGATCGGACCCGCGGGATCGGCGGGGTCGCCAGGGCCGAAAGGCGAAACGGGGCCGCCCGGGCCGAGAGGAGAAATCGGAGCGGCTGGCCCCGCAGGGCCGCCCGGACCTCCGGGGCTGACTGGGGCGTCGGGACATATCGGCCCTGCGGGCCCTCAAGGTCCGTCCGGGCCGCCCGGAGCGGGCGCGAGCTTGCGGGTCGTAAGCGCGACCGCTGAAGCCTCGTGCGGCGCGGACGAGATCATGGCGAGCGCCTATTGCGCCGGCGGGGCGACCCTGCGCATCGAGGGAACAACAGGCGCGAGTTGCGACGGCGGCGTCAAGGCGGTCATCGTCTGCGCGAAGCAGTAGCGCAGAGGACCGGATCGGGCGCCCCCCGCGTCTCGTCTGGATGCGCGTTCAGCATGAGTTCATCGCGCCCGCGATAGTCAAAGAGAGCGGCTCCGCGTTTGCGGGGCTGCGATCAGAGACCACAAGACGCGAAGAAGGGAGGCTTGATATGTCGAGTTCAAGGTTCGCCCCGATCGCCGCAGCGATGCTTCTGGCGATAGGTTTCGTGCTTTCCGCCCAAGGGCCCGCGAGTGCGGCTAAATTCTGCGCGCAGACGAGAGGGTCGACAGCTCAGGGGCATCCTGACTGCTCATTCTCGACACTGGACGCGTGCCGCGCCCGCGTCAGGCACAGGGGCGGTGGACACTGCTACAAGCTCCACTGACGAGCAGAAGCGCGCCATCGAATGCGATGGCCCGCAAACCCAAGCGGGCGCGGCTGGACAGCGCCATGTCGCCGCGCGAAACTCAACCGCGGCGAGGCGCGGCGGCGAACGAAGCAGGCGGGCGCCCCAGCAGGAGGAAGCGATGATTCGATTGACGGTTCTCTATCCCGCCAAGGAGGGCGCGACGTTCAACTACGATTATTATTTCAACGACCATCACAAGCTGCTCGTCTCCCGATGGAAGCCCGAGGGGATGGTGAGCTGCGAATTCGACAAGGGCCTGTCCGATCCAGCCGGAGGAAAGGCCCCGTATCTCGCCATCGCTTATCTCAAGTTCAATTCCGTCGATGATCTTCAGAAGGCGCTCGCGAAGCACGGCGCGGAAATCATTGGGGACGTTCCCAACTACACGAAGATCGAGCCGATCATGCAGGTCAACGAGGTGATGGCGAGTTGACCTCGGATTGAGGTCACGTCGAAATGGGGCTGCGGCGCCGCGAGCGCTGCGCCGTTCCGGACGCCAATATGGGTCCGAGGCTTCCGCGGATTAGCCGGCAGGGCGGGCGATAGCCGGAGTTTGGAATCACTCTTTTGGCGCATTGACAGTCAAGGCGCGCCTCACCATTCTCGGTCGGAGAAATACGGTGGCTCTGGGCTTGGGCGGCCGCGCGCCGTCTCACGTCGGACCCACCTACGACGGGAGGAAATGGAATGAAATCATTGACAAGCTTCGCGATCGGCGCGGCTCTCCTGGCCTTCGCCAGCTTTGTGTCTCTAGCCGCCTCGGCCAAGGACCTGACGGTCGGCGTCTCCTGGTCGAACTTTCAGGAGGAGCGCTGGAAGACGGATGAAGCCGCGATCAAAAAGGCGCTCGACGCGCACGGCGCCAAATACATCTCGGCCGACGCCCAGGCGTCGCCGACCAAGCAGCTGACCGACGTCGAGAGCCTCATCGCCAAGGGCGCTGATGTGCTCATCATTCTCGCCATGGATTCGGAAGCGATCCTGCCCGCCGTGAAAAAAGCGAGCGACGAGGGCATTCCGGTCATCGCCTATGACCGGCTCATCGAGAGCCCCAACGTCCTCTATGTCACCTTCGACAACGTCGGGGTGGGGCGCATGATGGCGAAAGCGATCACGGCGGTGAAGCCGGCCGGGAACTACGCCTTCATCAAGGGCGACAAGGGCGACCCGAACGCCGACTTCCTGTTTTCGGGCATGATGGAAGTTCTGAAGCCCGCGATGGACGCCGGCAAGATCAAGAACGTCGGGCAATCCTATACCGACGGGTGGAAGCCGGACAACGCGCAAAAGGAAATGGAGCAGATCCTCACCAAAAACAACAATAAGGTCGACGCCGTGCTGGCCGAGAACGACGGCATGGCGGGCGGCGTCGTGGCGGCGCTCGGGGCGCAGGGCATGGCGGGATCCGTTCCGGTGTCGGGCCAGGATGGCGACCACGCCGCGATCAACCGCATCGCGCTCGGCACGCAGACCGTGTCGATCTGGAAGGATGCGCGCGATCTCGGCAGGACCGCGGCCGAGGCGGCTGTCGCGCTCGGCGGCGGCAAGAAAATCGCCGACATTCCCGACGTGAAGCCGTTCACGGGCGGCGCCAAGGGGGTCAAGGTCAACGGCGTTCTGCTCACGCCGCTTCCGGTCACGCGCGACAACCTCAACGTCATTGTCGACAAGGGTTGGATCACGAAAGCGGAAGTCTGCGCCGGCGTGAAGCCGGGTACGGTCAAGTTCTGCGGGTGAGTTGACCGCGCCAGGGCGCGGTGAAACAAAAGAGAGCCGCGTCGTCTGTCTGAAGGCGGCGCGGCGGTCGTCGCAGCGCCGCCGCTCTGATCGGAGCGGCGATAAGATCGGGAGGAGTCATGGCGTCTGCGGCGTCGAGCGCGACCAGCGTGGCTCCCGGGGAGTCGCCTGTTCGACGATTTCTCCGAGCCACCGAAGTCGATACGCGCATGCTCGGCATGATCGGCGCGCTGGCGCTGATCTGGATCGGCTTTCATCTCTACACGCTGATCGCGAACGGCGAGGGCCTGTTCCTGACGCCGCGCAACCTGTGGAACCTGTCGGTTCAGACTTCGTCGATCGCGGTCATGGCGACCGGCATGGTGCTCATCATCGTCATGCGCCACATCGATCTCTCGGTCGGGTCGATCCTCGGCTTTGTTTCGACGATCATCGGCGTCGCCCAGGTCCGCCTTCTGCCGGTCTATCTCGGCCTCGACAATCCGGCGATCTGGGTCATCGCGGTCATCCTCGCCTTGATCGTCGGCGCGGCGATCGGCGCCTTTCATGGCTCGCTCGTCGCCTATCTCGGCATTCCGGCCTTCATCGTCACCCTCGGCGGCCAATTGTTCTGGCGCGGCGCCGCGTGGTGGGTGACGACCGGACAAACGATTGCCCCTCTCGATGAGCGCTTCGCCCTCATGGGCGGCGGACCGCATGGGTCGATCGGCGCCATGGCGAGCTGGATTCTCGCCGCCATCTGCTGCGCCGGAATCGTGCTCGGGCTCTATGCCGGGCGCCAGCGGCGGGCGCGGTTCCGCTTTCCCCAACGGCCGATGTGGGCGGAATATGTCATCGCTCTCGTCGGCTGTTTCATGGTCCTCGGCGCGACCGCCATCGTCAACGCTTATCCGTGGCCCGAGCGCGTCGCCGCGGCCTACGCCAAGGCCAACAACATTCCCGTGCCTGAGGGCGGGCTGTTCATTTCGACCGGATACGCCATTCCGGTTCTGATCGCGATCGTCACCGGCCTCGTCATGACCTTTCTCGCAAGGCGGACCCGGTTTGGCCGTTATGTCTACGCCATCGGCGGCAATCCGGAAGCCGCCGAACTTGCCGGCGTCAATACGAAGAAGATCACCATCATGGTGTTCGCGCTCATGGGCGCGCTCGCCGGGATCGCCGCCTGCATCGATTCGGCGAGGCTCGATTCGGCGACCAACGTGCTCGGGCAGTTTGACGAACTCTACGTGATCGCGGCCGCGGTGATCGGCGGCACGTCGCTCGCCGGCGGCGTCGGCACGATCTACGGCGCCCTCATCGGCGCGCTCGTCATCCAGTCGTTGCAATCGGGCATGGTGCTGCTCGGCTTCGACTCGGCCTTCCAGCAGATGGTGGTCGGCGTGGTGCTGGTCGGCGCGGTCGGCATCGACACCTTCTACCGCCGCCGAACCGCCAAGGGTTGAGCCCATGGAAGCGAGCGCCCAGACGCCCCTGGTCCAGATGCGGGATATCTCGATCGCCTTTGGCGGCGTGAAAGCCGTCGACCACGCCTATATCGATCTCTATCCCGGCGAAGTGGTCGGTCTCCTCGGCCACAATGGCGCGGGCAAGTCTTGCCTCATCAAGATTTTGTCCGGCGCCTACAAGCGCGACAGCGGACAGATCTTCATCAACGGCGAGGAAGCCAGAATCGACAATCCGCGCGACGCCAAGCGCTATGGCGTCGAGACCGTGTATCAGGCGCTCGCGCTCGCCGACAACGTCGACGCGGCCTCGAACCTCTATCTCGGGCGCGAGCTTCTCACGCGTTGGGGTACGCTCGACGACGCCTCGATGGAAGCCGAGGCGCGCAAGGTGATGGGCCGGCTCAATCCGAACTTCCGCCGCTTCAAGGAGCCGGTGGTCGCGCTTTCGGGCGGCCAGCGGCAGTCGGTCGCGATCGCGCGCGCCATCCATTTCAACGCGAAAATCCTCATCATGGACGAGCCGACCGCGGCGCTCGGGCCCGCGGAGACGGCGCAGGTCGGCGAACTGGTGAAGCAGCTCAAGGCCGAGGGCCTCGGCATCTTCCTCATCAGTCACGACATCCACGACGTCTTCGATCTCGCCGACCGGGTGACGGTGATGAAGAACGGCCAGGTCGTGGGCTCAGGGCGCGTCGAGGACATGACCAAGGACGAGGTCCTCGGCATGATCATCCTTGGCAAATGCCCGCCGGGCGCGATCCCCGGCCCCGGCGCGATGGTGAACTGAAGTCGAGGCCTGACGAGCTTCGGACTGCGCAGCTGGGCTCATCTCGACCGATTGCGAAGCTCCGGGTCAGCTACGAGACGAATGCGCCATCAAAGGGGGTCTGATTGACTCTTGGTGCAAATCCTTTCCTACAGCGGCATCATGCGAGCGCGGAGCAGATCGACGCCGGCGCGGCCATACATGGCACGCTTGAGGGTCTTCAGTTTGTTGATCTGTCCT
>Ga0153954_1000520_pt1 | contig 29895 bp, 19 predicted proteins | sample TSFL038MetaG_FD_102277 | JGI IMG/M metagenome (GOLD analysis project Ga0153954, IMG submission 102277) | Attine ant fungus gardens microbial communities from Florida, USA - TSFL038 MetaG | ecosystem: Host-associated > Fungi > Mycelium > Unclassified | place: USA: Florida, Wekiwa Springs State... | reverse complement strand
GAAGACGATACGCCAGGATCTGGAGGCCGTTCGAAACGCTGTCTCAGAGCCGTGGAGCAACGGGCAGACCGAAGGACAGATCAACAAACTGAAGACCCTCAAGCGTGCCATGTATGGCCGCGCTGGCGTCGATCTGCTCCGCGCTCGCATGATGCCGCTGTAGGAAACGATTTGCACCAAGAGTCAATCAGACCCCGGTTAAGTGCTATCCGACATGCAGGCTCAATCCGCCTACCTGTCTTACGTCGATGTGTTCTGGGTGCTGATGCTGCTCTCGCTCGCAGCCGTCCCCCTAGCCATGAGCTTGCGCAAGGTCAGGCTTGATGGAGGTACAGCGCCAGCGAGGCACTGATTTAGAGAATATTGGAGGATGAGGCGCGTCGGACTTGTCACTAGCGGCTGAAACCAGTCGGTCCCGCCCCGCTGAAACGGAAGACTGAAACATGGAATGGACACACGGCCCCTCCTTCGAGCAAGGGGGAATACGCTTTCGTCTCTGGGCGCCAGCTGAGGCGGGGGTCGACCTTGTGCTCGACGGAGGAAACGATCCCGTCGCAATGACACCTGCAGCGAATGGCTTCTTCGATACGTTCGTGAAAGGGCTTGGGACGGGGACGCGCTATCGGTTCACGCTATCCGACGGGCGTCAGGTTCCCGACCCTGCGTCCAGGTTTCAGCCGGACGACGTCAACGGTCCGAGCGAGGCGATCGATGCAAGCGCGTATTGCTGGCGGGAATCCTGGGAGGGCCGGGACTGGGATGACATCGTGCTTTACGAGCTTCACATTGGCGCTTTCTCACTCGCAGGCACATTCGCCGGAGCCGCATCGAAGCTCGATCATCTCGCCGCGCTCGGCGTTACCGCTGTCGAGATCATGCCGGTCAGCGACTTCAGCGGCCGCTGGAACTGGGGCTACGATGGCGCGTTTCCCTACGCTCCCGATGCAAGCTATGGGCGACCGGAGGATTTCAAGTCCTTTGTCGAGGCGGCCCACGGGAAGGGGATCGCCGTGCTGCTCGATGTCGTCTACAGCCACTTTGGCCCTGAGGGGAACTTCGTTCCGCTCTACGCGCCTGACTTCTTCACGAGCCGGCACAAGACGCCCTGGGGCGACGCTATCCAGTTCGACGGAGCGCACGCGCGTCCCGTGCGCGACTTTTTCATCGAGAACGCCGAATACTGGATTGAGGAATTTCATCTCGACGGACTTCGCTTCGACGCCGTCCACGCCATCAAGGATGATACGCGACCCGATCTGCTCGACGAACTCGCCGAAAGGCTTCGATCGCGCTCTCACTGGCCGATCCACTTGCTCTTGGAAAACGAAAGCAACGATCCGCGACGTCTGGCGCGTCATGGCGGCAAGTCCGATCTCTACACTGCGCAATGGAATGACGACATCCACCACGTTCTCCATATCGCGGCTACTCATGAAAGCAGCGGCTACTACGCCGCTTATGGCAGCTCGGAGCTTCTGGGAAAAGCGCTCGCCGAAGGCTTCGCCTATCAAGGCGAGATGATGCCCTATCGGAACGCGCCGCGCGGCGGTCCAAGCGCAGAACTGCCGCCCGGCGCCTTTGTCTCATTTATCCAGAATCATGATCAGATCGGCAATCGGGCGTTCGGCGAAAGACTCACTATGCTGGCGCCGCCTGAAGCGATCCGGGCGCTTGCGAGCGTCTATTTGCTTGCTCCACAAATCCCTATGATGTTCATGGGCGAGGAATGGGGCGCCGCTCAGCCGTTTCTTTTCTTCTGCGACTATCACGGCGAACTTGCCGACGCCGTGCGCAAGGGGCGCCGCAAGGAGTTCTCGCGCTTTCCGGAATTCGCCGACCCCGAACGCGTTGCGAAGATCCCCGACCCGTCAGCCGAGGCGACATTTCTCGCGTCCAAGCTCGACTGGGACCGGGTCGATACGGACCATCTGGCCTATTATCGAGAGTTGGTCAAAACGCGCCGCGAATATGTCCGACCACTCCTGCCTTACATCCAACATGGCGGCGAGGCGCTCGTTGTGGGCGAACAGGCGGTGCGAGTCATGTGGCCGGCCGGAGAACGCCGCCTCCTGCTCGACGCCAATCTCAGCGCTTGTAAGGTCGACGTTTCTCCGATTGGAGGGCGAACGTTTTGGCTCTGTGGCGAAGCTGAATCGACGCTCGGCCCTTGGAGCGTACGTTGGGCGATCGCATGAACGCCCCGCGTAGCACCTACCGCTTACAACTGCACGCCGGTTTTGGGTTCCTCGGAGCCGCGGCGATCGCGCCTTACCTTGCCCAACTCGGCGTCAGTCACGTCTATCTGTCCCCGATCTTCAAGGCGCGCCCCGGCAGCATGCATGGCTACGATGTCGCCGATCACAACCAACTCAACCCGGAACTCGGGACGGAGGAGGATTTCGCGTCAATGATCGACGCCTTCCGCCGTCAGGGCCTCGGGCGAATCCTGGACATCGTTCCCAATCACATGGGCGTATGGGGCGCCGACAATCCCCTGTGGCTCGATGTCCTGGAGTGGGGTCCGTATTCGCAATATGCGGGCTGGTTCGACATCGACTGGTCAGCGCAAGAAGGCAAGCTGCTCGCGCCTGTGCTTGGCGCGCAATATGGCGAAGAACTGAGATCTGGGAAGCTCAAGCTCCATTTCGAAGCCGACGGAAGTTTCGCCGTTTGGGCTTATGAGGCCCACAAACTGCCGATCCACCCGCTGACCTTCCCGCAAATTCTTGGTCACCGACACCCGACGTTGGACCGCATGGCAGACCTTTTTCTCGACCTGCCGCAATGGCGCCCGCAGTCGGCGGAAAGGGCGCGAAGCCTGAAGACCGATCTGGCGCAGCTCTCGCGTGAAGAGGGCGGAGCGTCGGCGGCGCTGGAGAGCCAGATCCAAAAGTTCAACAGCGACTGGCGCGAACTGGATCGCCTCATCCGGGAGCAGTTTTGGCGCGTCGCCTTTCATCGCGTCGCAGAGGACGAAATCAACTATCGCCGTTTCTTCAACATCAATGACCTCGCGGGTCTTCGAGTCGAGGTCGGCCCGGTCTTCGACCATGTGCACGCGCGCATATTCCGAATGCTCGAAAGCGGTGAAATCGACGGCCTCAGAATCGATCATGTCGATGGGCTGTCTGATCCCAAGGCCTATCTCGAGGCGCTTCGGGCTAAAGCAAGCCGGCCGTTTTATCTGGTCGTCGAGAAGATCCTGGCGCCGCACGAGTCATTGCGGGCCGACTGGCCCGTCGAGGGCACGACTGGCTACGACTATACAAATCTTGCGCTCGGTGTGCTGATCGATCCTGGAAGCGAACTCGCCTTCACGCGGGCCTATTCTGACCTAACCGGAGAGGACCAGGATTTCGCCACGGTCGCGCGCGACTGCAAGCTCAGGATCATGGACAATGAAATGGCGAGCGAACTCAACGCGCTCGGTCGCCGCGCCGCGCAATTGGCCGATGAGAGTCCGATGACTGCGGATTTGACGCGCGCATTGCTCCAACGGGCTATCAAACAAGTTGTCGCGAATTTTCCAGTTTATCGGACCTATCTCGATCTAGCGGGGACGCCAGCGGACGCTGACCGCCGCGATATCACCTGGGCGATGACGCGCGCCCGGCGTTCCGATCCGGATGTTCATCCATCCGCCTTCGATTTCCTACAGAACACGCTGATGGCGGAATCGGAGCAGCCGCCCACGCAGGAACTCAGCCATACCGCGGCGCTCCGATTCGCCATGAAGGTGCAGCAGTTCTCGGGTCCCGTCATGGCCAAGGGCGTCGAGGACACCGCCTTCTATCGCTACAATCGGTTCGTTGCGTTCAACGAAGTCGGCGGCGCCCCGGAACGCTTCGGTCTCGCCCCGGCCCTCTTTCACAAGGCGAACGCCGCGCGAGCCCAGAACTGGCCGCACGCTATGTTGGCGACCGCGACGCACGACACCAAGCGCGGCGAAGACAATCGGGCGAGGCTCGCAGTTCTCTCTGAAATGCCGGGGGAATGGCGTCGGCAGGTCGAGACCTGGACCCGCGTCTTGCGCGCGCGACGCGGCGACGTGGAGCGCAAAGCCCCACCTGACCGCGACGACGAATACATGCTTTACCAGATGTTCGTGGGCTCCTGGCCCGTCGACATGCTCGACGATCCGAGCGCCGAGCAGAAGGAGGCCTATGGCGCCCGCATTCAGGGGGCGATCGAGAAGTGCTTGCGCGAAGCGAAGCGCCGATCGAGCTGGGCGGCGCCCGACGCAGAGTATGAGCAGGCGACACAGGCGTTCGCGATTGCGGCGCTGCGCTCCGACACTTTCCTTTCCAATTTCTTGCCCTTCGTGCGGCGTGTGGCGCGGCTTGGGATTGAGAACAGCCTCGTTCAGACTGTCGGCAAACTCACAACGCCTGGCGTTCCCGACATTTATCAGGGCTCCGAGCTTTGGGATCTTAGTCTCGTTGATCCTGACAATCGACGGTCCGTCGACTACGCCCACCGCGAGTCCGGTATGATCGAACTTTCCAGCCATCTAGAGGTCCCGGAGCTGCGCGCTGCGCTGTTCAAAACGCTCATGAACGAGTGGCGCGACGGCAGAGTGAAGTTGGCCACCATTGCGCTATTACTCGCTCTCCGCCGCGAGGAGCCGGGGATTTTCAGCATCGGCGACTATCAGCCGATTGAGATCGAAGGCGATCGATCGAATTGGGCCTTTGGGTATCTTCGCGCTTCGGGCAGTCGGCGACTCGCCGTCGTGATCGCGCGTTATCCCGCGCACCGAGAGCGGGAGGCTGAATGGACCGCCATTGCGCGCTTGCCAAAGGGTCGCTGGTTTGACTTATTCCGCGGCTCTTGCGCTAACGTCGGCGTCCCGCTTCGAGAATGGCTCAATCCGCTGCCATTCGCGGTGCTATTGGCGGAGTAGAGACAGGCGGGCGCTCCCCTAAGCCGGCCGGTGATCCGCCCGTTCCGGGACGCGCTCGAACAAGAGCATAGAGCGCGCGGTAACGTCGTAGACTGCGCCGATGTGGAACTGGCTCGCGGCCAGTTGCGGGTCTGTGGTGTCAAAGAGGCGTTTCCAGCCCTCTGCTTCATAGCTTGGCGGCAAAGTGAATTTGACGACGTCATGATGAGCGTTGAATACCATGAGGAGCGAGGTGTCGGCGCCCCGCCGCTTAATTCCGGTCGCCTGCCCACGGCCGTCCAACAGCATGCCGAAGCAACGCGTCGTCTCGCTGTCCCAGGTCTCGGAGGTCATTTCCACGCCTGTGGCGTCGATCCACGTAACGTCCTTGACGTCGATGGCTGTGTTTATTTCCCCGGTCAAGAAGCGCGAGCGCCGGAGCACCGGGTAGAGGTGAAAAGCGGCGGTCAGCTGACGGAAGAAACTCACCAGCGACAGACGCTCCTCGTCCATCGTCCAATCCACCCAACTCGTCGTGTTATCCTGGCAATAGGCGTTGTTGTTCCCGCCTTGGGTGCGACCGAATTCGTCGCCAGCTGGGATCATCGGCGTTCCCTGGGACAAGATCAGCGTGGCGAGCAGATTGCGGAGCTGGCGCCAGCGCAGTGTTTGGATGTCCTTGTCCTTGGTAGGCCCTTCGGCGCCGCAGTTCCATGAGCGGTTATCGGAATGCCCGTCGCGGTTGTCCTCGCCGTTCGCTTCGTTGTGTTTGTCATTATAGGAGACGAGATCTAGAAGCGCGAAGCCATCGTGCGCTGTGATGAAGTTGACGCTCGCCCAAGGCTTTCTGCCGCGAAAGTTGAACTTGTCGGGCGAGGCGCATAGTCGCGGGGCGAGCGTCTTCGCGCTTGCCTGGCCGCGCCAGAAATCGCGGACGTCGTCGCGAAAACGGTCGTTCCATTCGGCCCAGCCTGGAGGAAAGCCGCCCACCTGATAGCCGCCCGGACCGCAATCCCACGGCTCGGCGATGAGCTTGACCTCGGCGAGCAGCGGATCTTGTCCGAGGACCTTCAAGAATCCGCTCTCAGTGTTGAAGCCGTCGGGCTCGCGAGCCAGGATCGTCCCCAGATCGAAGCGAAACCCGTCGACCCGCGCTTCGCTCACCCAGTAACGCAAGCTGTCCACAACCATCTGGATCACCCGAGGATGGCTCAGGTTGAGCGTGTTTCCGGTGCCGGTGTCATTGATGTAGAAGCGCGGCTGATCCGGCATAAGGCGGTAGTAGGCCTTATTATCGATGCCCTTGAACGAAAGGGTCGGACCGCGCTCGTTGCCTTCAGCCGTGTGATTGTAGACAACATCGAGGATCACCTCGAGGCCTCCGTCGTGCAGCCGCGCGATCATCTCCTTGAACTCGCGCAGAGAGTTCGGCACGTCTGAAGCGTACCGCGGGTCTGGCGCGAAAAAGCCTATCGAATTGTACCCCCAATAGTTTTTCAGGCCTTTTTCCAGCAGATGACTGTCATCGACAAACGTGTGGACCGGCATCAGTTCGACTGTCGTCACACCGAGCGATTTGATGTAGTCGACCACGGGTTTCGAACCGAGGCCGGCGTAGAAGCCTCGCAACCGCTCGTCGATCTCAGGGTGCAGCTGTGTAAAGCCCTTGACGTGGGTCTCGTAAATGATGGTGTTTTCCCAGGAGACGCTGCGGCGCCGATATTCGCCGCGCCAATCGAAATTCGGGTCCACGATGACCGACTTTGGCATGAAGGGAGCGCTGTCGCGATCGTCGAAGGTCAGGTCGTCCCCCTCCGCTCCGATCGTGTATCCGAAAACGGCAGGATCCCATGTCAGCTTTCCCGCGTGGGCGCGGGCGTATGGGTCAAGCAGCAGCTTGTTAGGGTTGAAGCGGTGGCCAGCCTCCGGTTCAAAGGGACCGTGGACACGGAATCCGTAGTAAGTCCCTGGACCAACCTCGGCCAGGTGACCGTGAAAGACTTCGTCGGTCAGTTCCGGAAGTTCAAAACGGTCGCTCTCCCGGCCATCGACAGCGTCGAACAAGCAAACTTCGACGCGCGTCGCGTTGGCTGAGAAGATTGCGAAGTTCGCGCCATTTGCGTCCGCCGTGGCGCCGAGCGGATAGGGTTTGCCTTCGCTAATTCTCATTTCGCCCAGCCAGCAGCGCTCATCCAGCGCCACAGGGACCTGGATCTCCAGCTCTACAATCTCGGCGTCGGCGGATTCGTTCCATTGGCCACCGTACAGCGCGCCAGTGCTTTAAAAAATAGTGATGTGCCTGGAACCCGGGGGCCTCGCGTTCGTTGAGACGTTTGGTGCATTGCGAAGACGAGCGCGGGAAGGGAACTTAGGTGGAGCATAATCTCAAACAGAGGTTTCTCGGCGTTCCCCTCCATACAAGTTGCGATCCTTCGGAATTCGGCCACAAAACCCTGGACGATTTGCACCGTAAACGGGAGCCTCGTCGCGACGATGAGATACGATGGGCCGTCCTGAATGCGCTCCACTGGGATCTCGCCGTTCCCCACAACTGCATCGGCGTGACTGTGACATCTGGCTGGGTGACGCTCACCGGTCAGGTCCGTCGAGCCTATGAGAAGTCGTGCTGCGAAGCAGATGTCCTGATGACAGCGGGCGTCCTCGGCTTGACCAACAAAATTGAATTTAAACCAGACTGATACCTCGCTGGTTAAGCAGTGGAACTTCTGCATCGTTCGCGCCGGTCTCTCGTTGCGCCTTCTTGAGCCGCGGCCAACGTCAACTGTCCGCTCGGCACCGAGGAGGGCCGCGATAGGTTAAGTCGCGAGGCTAAGTCGCGGTGTGGGACCGGTGGCCCCATTAGCATCTAACATACTGAAATGATGTTACGAACGATGGTTCGATGGTGCCGCAAGAGGCACCAGGGTTCGTCGCGCTCGTTTCAATATTAATCGTCCAGCGCGGCGACTGACGACGCGGATCGGCGTGCCCCAGAGCAAGGGCTCTCTCCTGCGAGCGCTGAAGCGCAACGTGCAGCGTCGAGCCTGCGCAACTCCTGTTCGCGGGGTCTACGTCGATAACTGGAGCTGGCAGAAAGGCGCCGCCTACGGAACGAACATGGTGGACCTGGAATGTCGAGAGATTCCCCGATATCCTACAGGATCTGTCTGCCGAGTCGGCCTCGAACTGGCTCCGGGCGCGTCGGTCGATTGAAATGTTGAGCGGAGACCGTCGCGACTTCATCATCGTATGTCTACGGGGTGCCTTGGACATTGCCTATTCCAGCCCAACCGCGACAGCGGTGAAGACTTTCACATGTTCGCGCTTTGCGTATTCCCCTATACTTCGCGCGAGCTGCAGTACACCAGCGCTTCGGTACTCGGCTTCACTCGACCCTTGGTCCGCGGCGGAGAGCCTCCTCCGCTTGGGGCTCACGAACCGAGCGCCAGAAGCATCCATTAAACTCCCAAGTATCGAACCTACGAGCATCAATTTCTTTTTCCTTGGTATCGTCTCCAGGTTGCGGCCGCGCAGTTTTTGCCGAGTCTTTGTGCTAGTCTAGGCTTCGCAGGGACGCGCCATGAGCGAAACTGGGAAATTTCCCGCCCTCGTGGCAGCCGGTTTGGCGGCGTTCAGGTGGTTCGGCGCCGCCGACGAACGCTGTGCATGGGCGGAATTTCTATCGCTTCGCAGTCATGGCGGTGCGCTTAAGCGCGTGGGCGACGGTTGCCGGCCGCCATGAAATCGAACGAGGAAGATCGAGAACAATCCGAGCGACCGAGCGGCGCGCCGCCGGAAATAGCCAGTTGGCTCGAAAAGCTCGGGCTTGAGCGGTACGCATCCGCATTCATCGAGAACGACATCGATTTCACCGTTCTGCGCGATCTTTCCGACGCAGACCTTCGGGAATTAGGCGTCGGCTCGCTCGGCCATCGCAAACGATTGCTGGCTGCGATCGAAGCCCGAGGCCGGGCGCCTCCGCAGACGACGGTGGAGCGGGTCGCAGCGCCGCAAGGGGAGCGACGCCAAGTAACCATACTTTTTGCTGATCTCTCCGGATTCACGGCGCTCTCACGTTCCTTGGACGCCGAACAAGTTCATGAGGTTGTGGCGCGCTTCACCTCGCGGGTCGACGGCGTCATCGTTGGCTACGACGGCTCGATCGACAAGCATATCGGCGACGCGGTCATGGCGCTGTTTGGCGCCCGCGTGCCCATGACGACGATCCGTTGCGAGCCGCGCGAGCGGCTCTCGATATCCATGAAGCCTTGGCTCGATCGAACGAGAATTCCCCTCACCCTCTCCAGGCGCATATTGGAATCGCGAGCGGCGAAGTCGTCGCCGGAGCGGTAGGTCGCGCTGATCGACATGACTATACGGTGCTTGGCGACTCCGTGAATCTGGCGGCGCGACTCGTCGCCGCCGCGGCCCCCGGCCAAACATTGCTCTCCGATCGCGTGTTTCAGGCGCTGGGCGGGCGGGGCCTGTGCGAACCGATCGGAGACCTCCAATTCAAGGGAATCGATGCCCCGGTCCGCGTTTGGCGCCTCAACGGCGTTTCTGGCGACGCCCCGCTGAGTTCAGGTCGAAGCCCTTTCGTCGGCCGCGAAGCGGAACTCGAGCAATTCAGAACTACTCTCGAGGCTTCGCTCAGCCGGCGCTCCGGGCGCGTCATTTACGTGCGCGGCGAGGCCGGAATCGGCAAGACGCGGCTGGTCGAGCAAATGCGGTCCTTTGCCGAGACAAAGGGATTTCGCGTCCATCGGAGCCTCGTGCTCGATTTCGGCGTCGGCACGGGGCAGGACCCAATCCGCAATCTGCTACAGAGCTTCCTTGATCTCTCGCCTGTGTCATCGCCCGAGGAAAGGCGCGCGGCCTCCGAGCATCTGGCGGAGCGAGAAATCATCACTCCGCCGCAACTCGTCTTTCTGAATGATTTCCTTGATTTGCCGCAAGTCGGCGAATGGCGCGCGCTCTATGACGCGATGGACAGCGCCTCGCGCAATCGAGGGAAGCGCGCAGTGGCGACGGCGGTGGCGGGCTACGCCTGCCAAAACGACCCGACCCTCGTTATCGTCGAGGATCTGCACTGGGCCGACCCACAGGTCCTCGCTCATTTGGCGGCCATCGCCTCGGCGATGACTAACGGCGCGGGCCTCCTAGTGATGACATCGCGTGTCGAGGGCGATCCAATCGATGCGGCGTGGGGCGCCGCCTGCCGCGGAGTTCCCTTCGCCACGATTGACCTCGGCCCCTTGAGACCTTCCGAGGCGCTGAGCCTCGCCGGCGGCTTCATCGACACCAGCCAGCGCTTGGCGCTCGCCTGCATCGAGCGCGCCGCCGGCAATCCGCTTTTTCTCGAGCAATTGCTGCGCAACGCTGAAGAAGGCAGCGAAGACATGGTCCCCGCCTCGATTCAGAGTCTGGTTCTGGCGCGGATGGACAGGTTGGCCGCGCGTGATCGCCTCGCGTTCCAAACCGCCGCCGTCATCGGCCAAAGATTCGATTTGGGCTTACTGCGGCGTCTCATCGAGCTTCCAGACTACACATGCGACGTGCTCGTCGGCAACGCCCTGATCATCCCCGAGGGGGACGATTTCCTGTTTGCTCACGCGCTCATCCAGGAGGGCGCCTATTCGTCCTTGCTCCGCTCGCGTCGACGCGAATTGCACCGGCAAGCTGCTGAGTGGTTCACGGATTGCGATCCTATGCTCTACGCCCAGCACCTGGACCGCGCCGAGGATGCGCGCGCGCCAGCCGCTTATCTCGACGCCGCTTCGGCGCAACGGGTCGCGTTTCGGTCCGATGCGGCGCTTAAACTGGTCGACCGCGGCCTCGAGATCGCAACCGACGCCGGCGACCGTCACAGGCTGACTTGCCTCAAGGGCGAATTGCTGCGCGACCTCGGAGACATCGCCTCATCGATCGCGGTTTACCGGCAAGCGATCGCCGCGTCGCCCCATGACGAAGCCTTGTGCCGCGCACAAATCGGGCTCGCTGACGGACTTCGGGTGAGCGAGGGGCTCGACGAAGCTTTGGCGCTTCTCGAGGAGGCGCAGGCCTCCGCCGAGCGTCATGCGATGGTTCCGGAGCTGGCCCGCCTTCACCACCTGAGGGGAAACATATTCTTTCCTCTCGGCAATATCGAAGGATGCGGGCGGGAGCACGAGCGCGGTCTTGCCTTCGCGCGGCGCTCGGGCTCCGCCGAGGCCGAAGCTCGCGCGCTCGGCGGCTTAGGCGACGCGGCCTACGCTCAGGGTCGGATGCGCACGGCGTTCGAACACTTCACCCGCTGCGTGTCGTTGAGCCGCGAACACGGGCTCGGCCGCATCGAGGTCGCGAATCGATCGATGGTCGGCTTCAGCCGCTTCTACCTTAATGAGCCCCGGCGTGCGCGCGCGGACGGCGACGACGCCGTGCGCGCCGCGGCCTTAGTCGGACAGCCGCGGGCTGAAATGCTGGGTGAATTCATGGGCGCCTTCGCCTGCCACGAGCTCGATGAATTTGAATCGATGAAAGGTTATCTCGAACGGGCGTTGCGGCTCGCCCGTCAGCTCAACGCCCGTCGCTTTGAAGCGCAGGCTTTGGAGAAGCACGCTCGGATCCTGCTTCGCGAGGATCGCCGAGCCGAGGCAATCGAAGAGTTGCGTGAAGCGCTGTCGATCTGCCGGGAAACCGGGACCCAATTCTGCGGGCCGATTGTGATGAGCGCTTTCAGCCTGGCAGTGGAAGACCCCGCCGAAAGAGAAGCGTCGCTTGTCGAGGGAGAGCAAATGCTGGCTCGGGGCGCTGTCGCGCATAACCATTTCTGGTTTCATCGCGATGCGATCGAAGCCCTGCTGGCGGCCAGAGACGCCGACGGCGCCATGCGCCATGCCGCCGCGCTCGAGGACTATGCGCGGGACGAGCCCCTGCCGTGGTCTTCTCTTTTCGCTTCACGAGGTCGGTGTCTCGCGAGCGTTCTACGAGACGGTCTTTCGGGCCGACTGGTCGAGGAGTTGAAACACATTCGCACCGAATTGCTGAAGGCTGACCTCAAAACCTACGTCGGGCGCGTCGACGCCGCACTGCCTGGATAATGGTGCGACGGCCGCTCGGACGCGAATTTTGTTAGCAAATGCCCGCCGTCCGGCCAACCGCGTCGCCTGCCTCAGCCAGCCGAGGACGCACGACAAGTCCATGGCGAGCGCATTACGCCGGGCATTCGGCTACAGAGCCCTCGGTTTCGTTTGTTATGGCCCTCGGCTCGACGGTCTTAGCCCGCTCACTCCGCCCTTCCACGTTCCAGGCAGTGTGACTCGAATCTGCGCCAGTGCGCTGAATTCGCCTTCCTGTCACCGGCGATTCTACCCAAAGGCGGAGTCACCGGAATGCGGTGAGCGTCTTTTCAAGGCATCACCGGCCCGGTCACCATCCTCAACTGGTCTTTCGTGCGCGACGACATTCCACGCAGCGAAGCTTGTCGGCAGATCGCGCTTGCGATCCGAGACGAGGTGCTCGACCTCGAAAAGGCCGGCGCCGCGATGATTCAGATCGACGAAGCGGCGTTACGGGAGGGGCTGCCGCTGCGGCGGAGTGAATGGGACACTTATCTCAAATGGGCAGTGGAGTGTTTCAGGATCTGCGCCTCCGGCGTCGCGGACGAAACGCAGATTCACACGCACATGTGCTATTCGGAGTTCAACGACATCATCGGCGCCATCGCGGCGATGGACGCCGACGTCATTTCGATAGAAACATCGCGCTCCAAGATGGAGCTGCTCGACGCGTTCCGCAGCTTCAAATATCCAAACGAGATCGGCCCGGGCGTCTACGACATCCATTCGCCCCGCGTGCCGGCGCCGGGCGAGATGCGCGACTTGATCATGCTTGCGCGCAAGCGCCTGGATGATGCGCAGATCTGGATCAATCCGGATTGCGGCCTCAAGACCCGTAGATGGGAGGAGGTGCGGCCGGCGCTTGTCAACATGGTAGCCGCAGCCCGGCAGTTGAAGTCGGGCTTGAGGCCGCGCAATAGCCAGATGACCTCGATGTTGCGATCGGCTTCCCGCTCTAGCCGGCGGCTCGACCGCACCCGGTTCAAGTAACCGTAAATATAGAGCTTCAACAGGTCGCCCGGCGCGTAGCCAGGCCGCCCCGTCGCCCTCGCCGCTACCCGCGCGAACCCCGCCGCCGCGAGGTCCAGCCCATCGACGAAGACGTCAATGAACCGAACCGGATTGTCGGCATCGACGTAATCGTCCACCGCCTCCGGCAGCAAAAGCAGCTGGTCGCGCTCGAAGCCGGCAATGTGAGTCATGCCCGATTCTAGCCCGCGCCCCGATTCGAAGGAATCCGCCCACACCGACTTTCCGCACGGTCTGCAAGGTTTGTACGCTAAACCGCGTTATCGCGGACATATGGGGAACTCTGGGTCTTTGAGCTTGCCGAGTTGCTGTCGAGCTGCTTTTCGCCATCTTGCAGGGTCGTGTGCCTTCGCGCCTCCGGACCCTCGCTGCGATGAGAGTGGTCGTGGTGCGCCCGAGATTACTCACGCACGAATTCGATCCCGGCGGCGAAGAAATTGCCCAGCAGCCGGCCCGTCGCCGTATTCTCGTCAATGGATGCTCCTGACCGGTGAGTATCTTCAGCCCCACGCCGCGGCAGCCGAGGGTCGGCTGTCGATGCGTCAAGTGAACGTTCCCAAATTCTTTTGTGTGACAAACCCGCCGAGCGGACTCGGTGAGGGTTGCGAGGCGGGTTAGGCTTTGTCGTCGACGCAGGAGGATGGCCGGCATGGCGCGGCGGGAGCTGCTCACCGACGATGAGCGCCGGCGCATCTTTGGAGTGCCGGAGACCGAGGCCGATATCATTCGGCACTACACTCTGTCACCCGTCGATCTCGAGCTTACGACCGACCGGCGCGGCAGCCATAACCGCCTCGGTTTCGCGGTCCAGCTTTGCCTGCTGCGCCATCCGGGCTTCGGCCTGCGCGCTGGCGAATCGGTGCCCGAGGCGGTGCTCAGCTACCTCGCCCACCAGCTCGGCGTCATGCCGGCGGCGTTTCGCGACTACAGCCGCCGTGCGCAGACCCGACTCGACCATGCGGGAGAGATCTCCGCCCATCTCGGGCTCCGCGCCTTCACCCACGCCGACGTGCCGCTCACTCTCGACCTCGCAGCCGCGGGAGCGTGGTCGACCGACAAGGGCGAGCCGATTGCGCGCGGGCTCGTCGAGGGCCTGCGCGCCGCCAAGCTCATCCTGCCTTCTGCCGATACGATCGAGCGGGCAGGCTTGGCCGGACGCGCCCGTGCCCGACGGCGGGCGGCCGAAGCTCTGATCGCGACGTTGACGCCCGAACAGCTCAACCGTGTCGACGCGCTTCTCCTCAACGACGCTAAGCTCAACTCCACCCCGCTCGCCTGGCTGCGCGACGTCCCGGAGTCGCCGTCGACGACGAATATCAACTGTATCCTCGAGCGGCTCGCCTTTGTGCGCTCGATCGGCGTCACCGCCGGCGTCGCAGACGCCGTCCACGAGCATCGCTTCCGGCAGTTCGTGCGTGAGGGCGCCGCGGCGCCCGCCTTCTTGCTTTCCGATTATGCAGCCAGCCGGCGCCGGGCGACGCTCGTAGCGAGCTTGATCGACGCCGAGACGCGGTTGTCGGACGCCGCGGTCGAGATGTTCGACAAGCTTGTCGGTTCCCTGTTCACCCGCGCCAAACGCGGCCAGGAGAAGCGCTACCAAGCAACGACCCGTGACGTCGGCCAGCTCATGCGCCTGTTCGGCCGAACGATTGCGGCGCTCTCGGAGGCCCGCGAAGGCGAGACTGACGCGATCGCCGTCATCGACGAAGCAGTGGGCTGGCACCGGCTGCTCGCCGCTAAGCCACAGGTCGACGCGCTTGCCGAACTCGCCGGCGGGGACATGCTCGTCGCGGCGGCTGAGCGGTACGCCACAATTCGGCGCTTCGCGCCGGCCTTCCTGGACACCTTTATCTTCCGCGCGGCTGACGCTGGGACCGCCTTGATGCAGGCCATCGAGACCTTGCGCGATCTCAACCGCCGCAACCGGCGCGAGGTGCCCGAGGGCGCGCCGCTGCCGTTCCAGAACAAGCAGTGGAAGCGGCTCGTGCGCGAGGACGGCAGGATCAATCGCCGCCTCTATGGGACCGCGGTGCTCTCGACCCTGCGCGACCGCCTACGTGCCGGTGATGTCTGGATCGATGGCACCCTCAACTACCGGCGCTTCGATGCCTACTTGCTGTCGAAGCGCGAAGCGATCGAAATCGCCACCAAACTATCGATCGACGCCGACGCGAACGCCTATCTGGCGGAGCGCGCCCGCATGCTCGACTGGCGGCTGAAGGGTTTCTCGCGGCTGCTGCACCAGGGCAAGCTCGACAAAGTCTCCCTGGTTCGCGGCAAGCTGAAGGTGGCGCCGCTGCCACCGCTCACGCCGCCCGAGGCCGAGGCGCTTGATCGGCGCCTCGACGCGCTGCTGCCGCGCGTGCGGATCACTGAGCTCTTGCGCGAGGTGACGGCCCGCACACGCTTCCTCTCGGCGTTCCGCGATCTGCGCACCGGCAAGACGCACCACAATCCGAACGCGGTGCTCGCCGCTGTGCTGGCCGACGGCACCAATCTCGGCCTCGAGCGCATGGCGAACGCCAGCCAGGGCGTGAGCTACGCCCAGCTCGCCTGGACCCACAACTGGTATCTCTCGGAAGAGAACTATCGCGCAGCGCTTGCCGCAATCGTTGACGCGCACCAACAGCTACCGTTCGCTCGTTATTGGGGTGATGGCTCTGCCTTGTCGTCCGACGGGCAATTCTTTCGCGCTGGCCGTGAGCGCGCTGGCGCCTCCGAGGTGAACGCCAAATATGGCGGCGAACCAGGCGTGAAGATCTACACCCACCTCTCCGACCACTTCGCCTCGTTCCACTCCCGGGTCATCTCGGCGACCGCGAGCGAGGCACCGTATGTGCTCGACGGTCTGCTGCTGCGTGGCGGGTCCTTGGCCCCGCGGGTGCACTAGACCGACACTGGTGGGGCGACCGATCATGTCTTCGCGCTCTGCCATCTGCTGGGCTTCCGCTTCGTGCCGCGCCTGCGCGATCTCGCCGACCGACGGCTCGGCTCGATTGACCCCTCGTCGGGCTACAAGGGTCTGGAGTCGCTGATCGGGCGGTCGATCCGCACCGACGCGATCGCCGAGAGCTGGGATGACATCGTCCGCTTGACTGCGTCGATCAAGGCCGGCGCCGTCGCGCCTTCGACCATGCTGAAGAAGCTCGGCGCCTACAAGCGCCAGAACCGACTCGATTTCGCGCTCGGCGAGGTCGGGCGAATCGAGCGCACGCTGTTCACCCTCGACTGGCTCGAGAGGCCGCTGCTGCGCCGGGCCTGCCAAGCTGGCCTAAACAAAGGCGAGGCGCGGCACGCGCTGGCGCAGGCGGTCTACGCCCATCGGCAGGGACGCTTCGCCGACCGCACGCTGGAAAACCAGGAGCACCGCGCCTCGGGGCTGAACCTCGTCATCGCTGCCATCGCGTACTGGAACACCCTCTACCTTGAGCGCGCGGTCGAACATCTGCGCGGCCGGGGCGAGCCCGTGGCGGAGGAGTTGCTCGCCCACGTCTCGCCGATGGGCTGGGCACATGTCGGCTTGACAGGCGACTACCTCTGGGAACGGCCCGATGTGATCATCCCTGGCGGCTACCGCCCGCTCAACGACGCCGGCGCGCGGCTTCGACCGGCGGCGTGACCGATGTTCATGGTCTGTCCACCAAAACGCGGTTTAGCGTACAAACCTTGAGGTGCTCCCCACTGGCCATCCCTGCTGGCCTCCGCCCAGCCTGCAGGTTGAATCAGAACAACACCGATTCGGGAATCCCAAGCCGATTCAAATTCGATACAGCTCGCTCTAGTCCATTTGTAGGCTTGAGCGGATGAGCTTGATCAGCTGCTGGGCATGCAGATGCAGAGGTAGTCCGCGCCTTGTTATGACCCCGACCTCACGATACGCACCGGAGTTACACAGAGCGACAATTCGTGACTGGCCAATATTGGCATTTCGCAATGCGCCCTTAGGAACGATCGCGACCCCAAGGCCGGCTTCCGCTAACGCGATCGCCGTGATTGCGTTTTGAACTTCGTATTGCGCGTGGAGCTGCACGCCTAAGCCTGCAGAGATGCGGTCAATGATACCGCGTGTTGCGGTCGTACGGTTGAGCAGAATAAGCGGCGAATTGATGAGACTACCGATCGAGATCTCTTTCTGGCCGAGATCGAAGGCCGGAGGGATGCACGCCACGAGCGGATCCTTGCCGATCGCATTGAACTCGAAATCGGCCATATCGGGAATGGGAGGCCCAATGAAAAAGTCTGCCTTTTCGCTCTCGAGCAGGTCGAGGGCTCCCTCAGTGGGAATCTCCTGGACGCCCACCACAACGTTCGGGTGTTTAATCTTGAAATTCGCCAGAATATTCGGCATTCGGGACGATGCGAGAGTCGGAGCGCAGGCTATCACAATATACCCGCGTTTTCTCTGAGCCGCCTCGCTAAGTTGATCCAGCACCAAGTTGACGTCCATCACCGTCTTCTTGACCTGGGCTAGAAGCGTCTGCCCTTCCTGGGTCAATAAAACGCGTCGTGAGGTACGGACGAATAGTACCACTCCAATCTGCTCCTCCAGCTCACGTATTTGTAAACTTATCGCGGAAGGAGAGCGATTGGCCACGTCCGCCGCCCTCCGAAAGCTCTCCTTCTCCGCGGCTAGCAAGAAGGTATGCAGAAGCTTCAGGTTGATGTTGGCCATGAAAATCTAAGCGGTCGCCTCGAGGCACCTTAGCAGCCTGACCCTTGTGAGGCGATCTCGCTAGGGTCGAGCCAGCACGCCGGAACCTCCTTGCTTCGGTTCGGGCGGGCGCGCGCGTAGACATAGCCGCAGGACGGCGACGTCGATTTACTCAGATCACCGCCATTTTCCTAAGACTCTCGATCGTCCGATCGTCGATCTTCAGGATCCGGGACAATATGTCTTCCGTGTCGCGTCCGAGCGCGGCGCCGAGCGATCGCGTCGCCGGCGGCGTCTCCGACATCTTCGGCATCCCGGCCGGGATCGCGAGCTTGCCGACCCGCTCGTCCTCGAAAGTTTCCAGCGCGCCGCGGGCGCGGTACTGTTCGTTCTCAAAGATCTCAGCAATGTCGAGGATCTTTCCGCATGGAACTCCGGCCTCGTTGCATTGGGATATAACGGCGTCCGCCGACAATGCGCCGACCCATTTGGCGACCGCCGCGTTGACGTGATCCCTCCCGGCGATCCTCGCCTCTCCCGTCGCGTAGCCGCCGGCCTGGATGAGATCCTCCCGGTCCATTAGACGCGCCAGGCGGCCGAATATCTTGTCCGACGAGCAAGCCAGCGCGATCCATTTTGCGTCCCGGGTCTGCCAGTGCCCGTGGGGGACGACATGGGGGACCTCCGCGCCCATGCGCGATCGCACCGCCCCGGTCTTCTGATAGACTGGCGCGAGTTCGTCGAGCAGCCGAAAGATCGACTCGTACAGTCCGATGTCGATGGACTGTCCGCGGCCGGTCGCTTCCGCGTGGCGCAACGCGATCAGAACGCCGACCGCCCCCCAGAGACCCGAGCAATAGTCGGCGAGCGAGGTCGAGCCCGGCACGACCGGCGGTCCATCCGGCGCCCCGGCCAGGTGAGAAAGGCCGGAGAAGGCGTGCGCGACCCGGGCGAACCCGGGCATGTGCCGCAGCGGGCCCGTCTGCCCATAGCCCGAGACCCGCAGAAGAATCAGCTTCGGGTTGATCGCGCTCAGACGGTCATACCCGAGCCCCCAGGATTCCAGGGTGCCGGGGCGAAAGTTCTCGAGCACGACGTGAGCGGATTCGGCGAGTTGAAGGAAAATCTCCGCGCCTCGCGGAGACTTGAGATCGAGAGTCATGCTCTTCTTGTTTCGGGCCTCGCTCAGCCAGACGTAGGAATCTCCCGCCTCCGAAGGCGTGCCGAACCTGCGGAGGGGATCGCCTTCCCCGGGCTGCTCGATCTTGATGACCTCGGCTCCGAAGTCCGAGAGGATCGTTCCGCAGAAGGGAGCGGCTATGAAGGTCGCGATCTCAAGGACGCGTATGCCTGCGAGCGGGCGTGAGGCAGTCAAGTTCGGGCGCCTTTCGCGTCGGCGCGCCCGACGAGCTCGGCGCGGTCGAGGATGGTTCTCGCCATTTTCAGATGCGCGAGATCGATCAGCACGCCGTTGACGGCGACCGCGCCGGCGCCCCTTCCGATCGACGCCGCCATCGCGGCCTCGACCTCATGCGCCCAACTGATCTCCTGGGGCGCCGGGGAGAACACCTCGTTGGCGATCGAAATCTGACTGGGATGGATGGCCCATTTCCCTTCAAAACCCAAGGCCGCCGCGCGAACCGCCGCCTCCCGGTATCCGGCCGGATCGGCGAAGTCCGCGAAGGGCCCGTCGATGGCGCGCAAGCCATGCGCGCGGCATGCGTTGGCGATTCTGGCCATCGCGAAATGCCACTGGTCGTTGAGATGCCTACCGGCGTCGTCGCGGATTCCATAGCGCGGGCTCGGCCTTCCGATCACGGGATCATAAGTGCGCATGTCGATCGAATAGTCGCCGAGCCCGAAAATCATCGCCTCAAGGCGGGGCGATGCTCCGGCGATCGCCTCGACATTCGCCACGCCGCTGGCGGTCTCGATCAGGACTTCGATGGCCAGCGGATACGCACGCGCCGCTTCGCGCTCGAGCCCACAGATCAGTTGATCGACGAATCGCACGTCCGAAGCCGAGCCCGCCTTGGGGACCAGGATGAGGTCGAGGCGAGTGGCGCGGGAGGCAAGCTCCACGATGTCGCGCACGCCCCAGGGCGTGTCGAGCGCATTCACCCGCACCGCCACCTGCTTGCCGCCCCAGTCCAGTTCGTCCAGCGCCGCGATCGCCATTCGGCGCGCCGTTTCTTTGACGTCGGGAGCGACGGCGTCCTCCAGATCCAGAAACGCGGAGTCGGCGTCGCATTGCGCGGCCTTCTCCAGGAAGCGCTTGTTGGAGGCCGGCACGGCCAGCTCGGACCGTTGAACGGGCAGCCTCTGGCCAGTTCGGGCCATGCGCGTGATCTCCTTTGCAAAGCCAACCCGGACGGAAGGTGTGGGACGCCCGGTCGGCGCTTGGCGCTTGTCACGGATTGAATCGCCACGAAAGACGCTGAGGCAACCGTCAAAAACCTAAAGGGCCGTCGAGTTTATCTCATCGCGGCTCAGCCGGACCGTGCAATAATCCTCAACGACCGATTAGGTTTTTCGCTATTGCCTCCGTGGGGCAAAACATTGTTGCATCCGGCCTGGAGGCTGGCGTTTTCCGGGGAGGAGCGCGCGCCCGGTTAGTGCACATCAGGCCGGGCGGAGCTTCCGTTCACAGGACGCGCGGCTTCCCAAGGCTCGGAAACATCGGCAGCAGCCGAGTCCTGGGCACGAACGGATGTCGAATTGCGACAGGGAGGAATTTTGCATGAACCGACGTGGCGCGTGGCGCAAGGCGATGATCGGAACGACTCTCGCGATCGGTCTGGTCGACGCGGCGCATGCGGAGGAACCAGGTCTGACCGAGGCGAAGGCGCTTGTGGCGGCCCATACGCAAGTCCCAAGTTTCAGTCCCACGATGCCTCCATTCGACGCCACAGCCTGCGTGAAGGGCAAGAAGCTGCTCTCGATTCCGGTCTCCAGCACGATCCCATTCGTCCAGGGCGTCGAGGCTGCCCTAGAGAAGACCGGAAAAGAGGTCGGCCTCGAAGTCATGCACTGGAAGAATCAGGGGAGCCCCACCCAATGGGTGCAAGGCGTGGAATATGCGATCGGCAACAAGTTCGATGCGATCGACCTGTTCGGCGGAATCATTCCCTCGTCTATCGGACCGCAGGTGAAGGCCGCGCGCGAGGCGGGCATCAAGATCTTTGGCGCGAGCTATTCCGACACCACACAAACAGGAGACCCACTCGCCGACGTCACTCTCGCACAGCCGTATAGCAAGGCTGGAGAGATCATCGCGAGCTGGATCGCCGCGAAGACGGACGGAAAGGCGAATGTCCTGATTCTTGGCTCCGACGACATTCAGCAGTCGCCGCCCTTCGGCAAGGCCATCGCCGCCGCTCTCGACAAGGCGTGCGCGGGGGGGTGCAAGCACCGATATGTTAGCGTGAATATTCCCGACTGGGCGACGAAGATCCAGCCCACGGTCCAGTCCGCGCTCCTTGCCGATCCGACGATCAACTACGTCGCGCCGCTCTATGACAGCATGTCGCAGTTCGTCCTCCCTGCCCTGGCGATTACCGCCAAGAAGGAGGAGGTGAAGATCGCGACCTTCAACGGCACGCCCGAGGTGATCAACACGGTGCGGACCGGCGATGTCGAGATGGACGTCGGAGAAAGCCTGAGCTGGATGGCGCGCTCCATGCTCGACGGCTACATGCGCGGACTGTGCGGCAAGGACGGCGGCAAGGAGCTGAACGTCCCCCTTCGCATATTCTCCAAGGACAATGCCGCCGAAGCCGGTGTTCCGGCCGCCTTCAACCAGGGCTACGGCGACAGCGACGTTGCCGGCTTCAACAAGCTCTGGGGCGTGAAGTGACGGCTGGCCAGCCTTCGGCCGCCAGCGCGCTTTCGATCCGAGACATTTCAAAGGCGTTTGGCGGCGCGAAGGCTCTGGCGGACGTATCGCTGGACATTCTTCCTGGGGAGGTTCACGGCCTGCTTGGCCAGAACGGTTCGGGCAAGTCGACCCTGATCAAGATCCTGGCCGGCTTCCATGCGCCCGAACCGGGCGGGACGATGTCGGTCGCGGGGGCCGAATGCGCGTTTCCGATGCCGGCGGGCAGGGCGCGCCAGCTTGGACTGTCGTTCGTCCACCAGCATCTCGGACTCCTGCCGTCGCTGACGGTTCTCGAGAACATGATGGTCGGCGAATTTGCGGCGCGCCGCTTCTCGGCGATCCGTTGGAGGCGCGCGAAGGCGCGGGTCCGCGAAACGTTCGAGCGATTCGGGCTGTCCGTCGATCCCGACGTCCCTGTCGCGGACCTGTCTCAGGCGACTCGCGCGCTCGTCGCGATCGTGCGCGCTTTCGATGAGGTGACCTCGTCCCGCGCCGCGGGCAGAGGCGTCCTCGTTCTCGACGAGCCGACGCCATTCCTTCCCCGCGCCGGCGTCGAGCGTCTGTTCGCTCTCGTCCGCAAGATCGCCGGCGAAGGAACCGCCGTCGTCTTCGTGTCTCATGACATCGACGAAATTCTCGAAATCACGGATTGCGCGTCGGTGCTCCGCGACGGACGGCTCGTCGGATCGCTCGTGACCTGCGAATCGACCGCGGATGACTTCATCCGCATGATTGTCGGGCGAAAGGTGGATTATTTCCGGTCGTCTCAACGCGACCTGTCGGGACGGGCGGTTGTCGCGGAGATCCGCAACGCCGGGGATGGTCTGCTCGACAGCGTCTCGCTACAGGTTCGACAGGGAGAGGTGGTCGGACTGACCGGGCTCATCGGGGCCGGCTTCGATCGCCTGATCGCGCTGGCTTACGGTTCATCGCGCGCGAGCTCCGGCCAGATGTCCATTGGCGGCGCGACCGTGCCGCTCGCCGAGATGACGCCCGCACTGGCGCTTCGCTCGCGGATCGCGTTCCTTCCCGCCGATCGGCTGGGCGCGGCGGGCGTGGGCGCGCTCAGCGTCCGCGACAACATGACGCTCCCGATCCTTCCGACGGGGGCGGCAGGTCTCCTCGTGGACTGGCGCAGCCTCGAGGACGTCGCGCGGCGCCTGGCGTTCAGCTATGAGGTCCGCCCGAATGACCCATCGCTGCCGCTTTCGGCGCTCAGCGGCGGGAATGCGCAGAAGGCGCTTCTTGCGAAATGGTTTCAGACGGAGCCGGCGCTCATGCTTCTCGACGAGCCCGTGCAGGGCGTCGACGTGGGGGCGCGGCAGCGCATTCTCTCGACGATCCGATCGGCCGCGGAGAATGGAATGGCGGTGGTTCTCGCGAGCACGGATTCGGAAGTCCTCGCCCAGATCTGCGACCGGGTGCTGGTCTTTGCGCGGGGCAGAATCGTCTCCGAATTGACCGGCGACCGGTTGACCAAAGCCTCGATCGCGCAAGAATGTCTGATGAGCACCGCCGGCCTGTCCCCAGTACAGTCTCCGGGGCTTCAGTGAGGATGAAGGCGGAAAGCGGAACCGTGGCGGAGAAGCCATTCGCCCAGGAGCCCAAGCGAGGAGCGAACTGGGTCTCGCTCTTCGAATCGGTCGCGCTCGTCGGCGCCTCGGCGGTCCTGTTCGCGCTCTTCAGCTATCTCAATCCACATTCCTTTCCGACCTGGAGCAACATTTCCATCATGCTGGGGTCCCAGTCGGTCCTTGTGATGCTGGCGCTCGCGCTGATCATTCCGCTGACGGCAGGGGATTTCGATCTGTCCATCGCAAGCGCGATGAGCCTGTCGGCCATGCTGCTCGCGATCCTCACCGTGCAGGACGGCGTCGGGCTCGGCGCCGCAATCGTACTTAGTCTGGTCGTTGGCGTGGCGATCGGGGCCGTCAATGCGGGCTTCATTCTGTTCTTTCGCATTCCCTCTCTGATCGTGACGCTCGGAATGGGCACGTTTCTCTATGGCATCGTGCTGTGGATCAGCGGTTCGAACACGATAACCGGGCTGCCGCAGGAATTGGTGACATGGGTGATGGTCACACGCCCCTTCGGCATTCCGGTCGCCTTCTACTATGTGCTTGCGGTGGCCGCGTTGCTCTGGCTGTTCTTCGGATACACGACCGCGGGCCGCCGCCTTCTCTTTGTCGGGCGAAACCGTGAGGTGGCTCGCCTTTCCGGCATCAATGTTGGGCTGACCCGTCTGCTCGCGCTTGTCGCGTCGTCCACGCTCGCCTCTGCGGCTGGCGTCCTCTACGCGGGCATGATCGGCTCCGCGGACCCGGTCTCCGGTCAGAGCTTCCTCTTGCCTACGTTCGCCGCCGCGTTCCTGGGGGCCACGACGATTTCTCCGGGGCGCTTCAACGCATGGGGAACGGTTATCGCGGTCTATTTCCTGGTGATCGGCATCACCGGCCTCACAATGCTCGGCGTCGAAACCTACGTGCAGCACCTGTTCTACGGTGGAGCGTTGGTCCTCGCCGTCTCCCTTTCCCAGCTGGTCCGCAAACGCGAACAGCAAGATTTCAGCTGACGCCATCGATGACGCACAAGGATCTCATCAACAATCCCGGGGCGCGGCGAAAGGTCAGCGCCGTAAAGGCGGCCGAGCTGTTCCTGGCTAGAATCGCCGAGCGCACGCCCGCGGTTCGCGCCGTCATCACTCCGACGCCCGATCTCGCTCTCGCTGACGCGCTGCGAGTCGACGAAGCGCGCCGGCGGGGCGCGCCGTTGCCGCTCGACGGGATGGCGATCGTCCTCAAGGACAACATCGACGTCGGCGGCGTGCCGAGCGCGAGCGGTTCGCTTCTGCTCGGCAAGGAGCCCGCCGTCCGGGATTCGAGGGTTGTCGAGCATTTGCGCGCGGCGGGCGGCGTCATTCTCGGCAAGTCGCAGAGCACCGAATTCATGTTCGCTCTCGCATCCAATCCGCGCTCGACCTCCGCTCTGAACCCGTGGGACAGGAAGCGGATCGCGGGCGCCTCCAGCAGCGGCAGCGGCAGCGCGCTTGCCGACGACCAGTGCATCGGCGCGCTCGGGACGGACACGGGCGGCAGCGTGCGGATTCCGGCCGCCTTCTCCGGCGTTTCCGGGCTGAGGCCGACCTTCGGCCTTGTGAGCACGACGGGCGTCTTCCCTTTGTCGCGCTCCTTCGACGCCATAGGGCCGATGGCCCGCTCCGCTGACGATGTCGCCAGGCTGTTCGAGGTCATGATCGGGTTTGACCCTTCCGACTCGCGCTCCATCCCCACACGCCCCGTCGAGGCGCGGCCCGAGTCGTCCCTGCGCATTGGGACGCCCGCTCAATTCTTCTTCGATCAGTGCGACGCCGAGATCGCCGCGGCCGTCCATGAAGCCGGCCGCCGTCTCGAACAGCTGGGCCATCGCCTTGTTCGGGTCGATGCGCCGCTCGCATCGGCGGCCCAGCAGGGGTTCACGGAATTTCTGTGGTCCGAAGCGTTCGCGCTTCACCGTGAGCGGCTGGCCACGCATGCCGATCGGATGAGCGTCGACATTCGCAAGCGCCTGCGATTCGGAAACAAGGTGACGACGTCTCGCCTTGTCGAGGTCATCGAGACCATGCACGCCTGGCGTCAGCAATTGAGGATGGTCTTCGCCGACCAGGCCGACGTTCTCCTGACGCCCACCGTCGAGTGCCTTCCACCGCTCGACGCAGACGCGCGCGTCGGACGGATGCCGGGGGTCACGCGGCTCACTTATCCTTGGAGTTTCGCCCACTTGCCGGCGATGTCGATTCCGTGCGGTTTCACGACCTCCGGCCTGCCCATCGGCCTTCAGCTCGCCGCCGCTCCCCTCGAGGACAGGCGTCTTCTGATGCTCGCCAAGCAATACCAGTCCGTCACCGACTGGCATCTTCGGCGGCCAACCCAGTAATCCGCACCCGATCAGGAATGGAGTCGTCTCTCATGCAGCTCATCGATCGAACCGACGTTCCCGGTCCGCGCCGGGACTATATCGGCTACGGACCGAACCCTCCCGCCGTCGTTTGGCCGAACAAGGCCACGCTCGCCCTCAACCTCGTCCTCAACATCGAGGAGGGGTCCGAATATTCGCATGTCGCGGGCGACGCGAAAAACGAGCCGGGCTCTGAACTTCCCGGCTGGGGCATGGAGCAGAAATATCGCGATCTCATGCCCGAGCAGGTGTTCGAATACGGCAGCCGCGCGGGCGTATGGCGGCTCCTGCGCCTCTTCGACGAGTACGGCGTCAAGGCGACCATGTTCGCAACCGCCGTGGGTCTCGAGCGCAATCCCGCAATCGGCGAATGGATCCAGAAAGCCGGCCACGATGTCTGCTCGCACGGCTGGCGTTGGGTGGAGCACTGGCTCTTGAGCCGCGACGAAGAGCGTCGGCATATCGCGGCGGCGATCGAGTCGATCGCCAAGACCTGCGGCGCGCCGCCCGACGGTTGGTACTGCCGCTATGCGGCCAGCGTGAACACGCGCGAGCTCGTCGCCGAGATCGGCGGCCCGCTCCTCTATGATTCTGACGCCTACAACGACGATCTTCCCTACTATGTCGATGTGAAGGGGACCCGCCGCCTTGTCGTTCCATACAACAGCCTCCCGTATAACGACGCCCGTTTCGTAGGGAACATGACGCCCTCGGACTACGTCGACATGTGCAAGCGCGGCATCAACGAATACCGGCGGGAAGGTCTGGCGGGCCGCCCGAAGATGATGTCGATCGGGATGCATTCCCGCTGGGCCGGCCAGGCCAGCCGCGCCAATGCGGTCCGCGAAATCATCGAATACGCGCAAAGCTTCGGCGACGTGTGGTTCGCCCGGCGCGTGGACATCGCGAAATGGTGGGACGAGCATCACAAATCCTTCACCGTGTGATCGCTCGCGGCCCCCGGAACCGTTGACGATGGAAAGCTCTCCGGCGGAGAACATGGAAGAGACGGTTTCTGACTACATTGTCGTGGGCGCCGGCGCGTCCGGATGCGTCGTCGCGGGCCGGCTCGCCGAACGGTCGTCCACCGTGACGGTCCTGGAGGCGGGCCCGAGCGACGACAGTATCTACCTGAAAATCCCGGCGCTCGGCTTCATGGCCATGTCGAAGGATGAGTACAACTGGAATTTTGAGACCGAGCCGGTCGCGGAGCTCGACGGACGCCGCCTGAACATTCTGTCCGGGAAGATTGTCGGCGGTGGGTCCAGCATCAACGGGCTCATCTATTCGCGCGGATTCAGCCGCGATTTCGATTACTGGCGTCAGCTCGGATGCACGGGCTGGTCTTTCAGCGACGTCCTCCCCTATTTCAAGCGATCGGAAGCAAGCGAGCGGGGGGAAGGACCTTTTCACGGCGCGAGCGGCCCCATGGGCCTGCGTCGCGGCAGCTCGAAGCTGCCGATCTATGGCGCGTTCCTGAAGGCGGTCGCGGACGAAGGGTATCCGATCGTCGACGACCTCGTGTCCGACCGCGAGGGCTTCGGGTACTACGACACGAATGTTTCGCCGAGCGGCCGGCGGATGAGCGCGGCGGTCGCCTATCTGAGGCCGGCGATCAAACGCGGACATCTCAGACTTCATACGGGCACCGCCGTGCGCCGCGTGCTGTTCGAGGGCGGCCGCGCGGTCGGGGTCGAGGCACTGCATGACGGCCGCGTCAGAACCTTCCGGGCGCGCGCGGAAGTGATCCTGTCCGCAGGAGCGATTAAGACCCCCCAGCTCCTGATGCTGTCGGGCATTGGTCCGGGAGCGCATCTCTCGTCGGTCGGCGTCGCTCCGCTGGCCGATTCACCCGATGTCGGAGCCAATTATCAGAACCATGTCCCGTATACGTTGCAATATCTTTGCCGGGGAAATGTCTCGGCCTACGGATATCTGAAGCCCGCGAACGCCATCAGGCTGGGACTCGAATATGCTCTCCTACGGCGAGGTCCGCTCGCGGAGACCGCGTTCGGAGTCGGAGGCGCCTTCCGGTCGGACGGATCTGTCGAGACGCCTGACATCCAGGTCGTGGTTTCCGGCGCAATCGTCTTCGGGGCAGGGACGGCGAACGCGGAGCTCAAGCGCGAGAAGAGCTTTCGAGACCATCTGCCGACGGCGGAGGGCTTCGCCGTCATGGTTTATCAGGGCTCGCCGAACAGTCGCGGTCGCGTCAGGCTCAGGTCCAGCGCTCCCGACGATCCGCCGTTGATCGACGCCAACCATCTCAGCGATCCGCGTGACCTGCCGACGCTCATGATGGCCGTGAAGCTGATGCGGAAGGCTATGCAGCAGCCTGCGATCCGGCAATTCATTTCGCGCGAAGTTTCACCCGGCGAAGCGATCAGCGACGACCGGGGGCTCGAAGCGGAGATTCGACGGAATGGGGGAACGGTCTCACATCACTGTGGGACCTGTGCAATGGGTCGAGATGATCGTTCGGTCGTGGACAGCGAGCTTCGCGTGCGGGGTGTCGACGGACTTCGCGTCGTGGACACTTCTGTCATTCCGGTCATCCCGAACGCGACGCTGCATAGCCATGCGCTCATGATCGGAGAGCGGGGCGCGGATTTTGTTCGCCCGACGTGAGCCGCGCTGAAGCGGCGAAGTTCGACGATCCGTCAACGCCTCTTGCCGAACTTGGTGGGAAGGACTGGTAATGAATGTCGCCAGCGCATTTGGGCCCACATGGTTCGTAAGCCCGTGGAACGATCCTCAAGATCCCGTAGTCAGGCGGCGGGTGGTCGTTCACGACACGACCTTGCGGGATGGCGAGCAGCAAGCGGGTATCGTATTCGACCCGCAGCAAAAGGTTGCGATCGCCGCTGCGCTGGACGATTTAGGCGTGGATCGCATTGAAGTGGGTGTGATCGGTTCTCGTGAGGAGGTTGGCCTTGTCTCGCGGATCGCGTCAAACCGGAAGCGCGCAGAAATCTGGGCGATCGCGACTCCTTCGCTCGAGCATGCTGAAATGGCAATCGATTGCGGCATCAATGGAGTTGGGCTGGTACTGTTCGCAAATCGACAGCATCAAAAGGTCTTCGGAGTCGACCTCGAACATAGTCTCGCGGCTGTGGTTACGACCGCTCGGCGACTTCAGGAGTCGGGCGTCAGGGCGACGTTGTTCGTAGCCGACGCTCCGAGATTTACCCTTCCGGAGTTGGTGAAGGTTGTCGAGGTCATCAACGTGAGCGCCGCCTTTGCCGGATTAGCTCTGATGGACACGTTCGGCAGCCTCAATCCAGCCGGGGCTGGGAGACTAGTCTCGACTGTCCGAATGATGACGGATCTCTCGCTGGAGTTTCACGGTCACAACGATTTCGGCTTGGCGGTAGCCAATTCTCTGGCCGCGTTCTGCGCGGGCGCGCAAGCCATACATGCGACTGTGCTTGGGCTTGGAGAGCGAGTAGGCAACACTGCCCTAGAGGAACTCATTTTAGCTGCAACAATCCTGCATCGTGCTGAAAGCTCGATCGAGTTGAGCAAACTGACCAGGATCGCGCGCCTTGTGCGTGATGAAACTGGAATACGGTTGGCTTCCAACAAGCCTGTCGTTGGCGAGCATATCTACGACGTTGAGACCGGAAACATCGCGGGGCAGATGACCAACTGGGCTTCGATGAATGAACCCATGCAATGGTACTTTCCGTATCTGCCTGAACTCGTTGGCGGTGGACCGATAAATTTCGTTCTAGGGAAAGGGAGCGGCGTCGCGAACGTGGAGCGGGCGCTTGAGCGATTGGGGCGCGACAAGATTTCGCCCGAGGTTATGACAAGATTGGTCGGCGAAGTTAGGCGTGCCGGCCGCGATCTCCGGAGAAACCTTTCGGACGGAGAGTTTGAAGAGATGGTCGATAGGCTTGAATGAGCGATCATAGCGTCCGCGCCGGGGTCCGACTCGTAACAACTCGAAGTTTGAGGCTGACGTTCGAGCGTGAGGCCTGATTGCACGAGTTCCGGAGCATCTGCCGCGCGAGCGGGTCGTCATCCCCGCTCCGGAGACTTGCCCATGCTGCGGCTCGGCCAAGGTGTCGAAGCTCGGCGAGGACATCACCGAGACGCTCGAGGGTCGTTCCTCGTCAATAGAAGGTGATTCAGACCGTCCGCGAGCGCTTCTCATGCCGAGAATGCGAGACGATCACGCAGCCGCCGGCGCATGCTCACGCGCCCTTGTGCGAGGCTTTCAAGTGGACGCTCACTTTTTGGTAAAACAGTCCTGCCTTATTCAAACTGGCCCACTACCCGACGTTCTAGCGCACTTCGGCATCCACTGGCCAAATCCATTGAGGCAGGCGGACTTTGCTCAGTCGGCTCGGGTCAAGGCGAGGCTGGCTTGGGGGCTCCGTACGAACGCCGCGAGGATTCG
>Ga0153954_1000519_pt1 | contig 29896 bp, 28 predicted proteins | sample TSFL038MetaG_FD_102277 | JGI IMG/M metagenome (GOLD analysis project Ga0153954, IMG submission 102277) | Attine ant fungus gardens microbial communities from Florida, USA - TSFL038 MetaG | ecosystem: Host-associated > Fungi > Mycelium > Unclassified | place: USA: Florida, Wekiwa Springs State... | reverse complement strand
TCTTTCCATCCCATGTTTTCCTCGAATTAAAAGGAGATAGGATAATTAATTTGTGTCAGCGATGTCCTGCATCAAGTGTCAGCGATGTCCCGAGTCTATACAGGGGGTGAACGGAGCGAAGCGAAGTGAAGGGCCCTCCCAAAAAATCACTGCGAATGACACGAAAGGGGCCCCCCGAGACACGCCAGTGCAAGGAGGGGATGAGTGCATGAGCAGCCAATGGCTGAAATGGCAAGGCAGAATTGGTCCGAACGACCGAGGTTAGTGTTTCCACACAGGCGAGGGAGGGAGGGCTGGTTATGTGAAGCCAGTTCAGCTCAAGGGGTTGCGGGGACAAGGGCTGACCTTGTCCCGACAAATAAAAGAGTTTCTTTCTTTAATTCCATTTCTAACTTCTCTCCACTTTCTGATTTTATTTCGGTCCGACAAACCCACATAGGCAACACAACAAAGTCATATGGATTTTGTTTGGGCGAGGGCAAAGGCAAGGGCACGGGCAAGAAAATGCCATGCTTAGAGAATGCTTTCGGAAGGGGGAGGGAGGCGGGAGAAGAATTCGGCGCGAAGGGTAGGGTTGTTTTCGAAGCAGCCTTTAAGGGTGTGAGTTTCCATAGTGGCGCTTGTGTCTTTGATGCCCCGTGCGAGGATGCAAAAATGGGCAGCATGGATAGAAACGGCTACATTTTCTGTATCGAGCTGCTCGCTAAGGGATGTGGCAATTTGGGAGGTGAGCCTCTCTTGAACTTGGGGGCGTTTGGCAAAGTAGTGGATAATTTTGGGGATTTTAGAAAGTCCTAAGATTTTTTTATGGGGAAAATAGGCTACGTGAGCTTTACCGACGATAGGGACAAAATGGTGTTCGCAATAGCTGACAAAAGAGATGTTTTTAATGAAGATGAGCTCATGTGAGATATTTTCTTCCTGGAAAGAAGGCTGAGGAAATTGGGAAGGATCAAGTCCTGAGAAGATTTCATCGACATACATCTTTGCGATCCGCTCAGGTGTTTTGCTTAAAGAGGGATCGGTCAAATCGAGGCCCAAAATCTCCATTACTTCTTTCATTTTCAAAGCAATGAGTCTTTTTTTTTCTGCCTCATTCATTGGGCTAAATAACCTTCCAAGTTACCATCAAAAATGTGGATCCCATCGGCTTCAAAGGAGATGATTTTAGTCGCGAAATGATCAATTAAGCTCCTGTCATGGCTGACTACAATAGCAGTGCCAGGATACTCTTCTAATCCCCAGCCTAGAGCTGAAACGGCTTCGAGGTCAAGATGGTTATTAGGCTCATCGAGGATGATGAAATTATGCTCTTGTAGCATCATTCCTGCAATGATCAAACGGGCAGTTTCCCCTCCTGAAAGGGTGGCCACATCTTTAAAAGCGTCTTCCCCTCCAAACAACATTTTTCCGAGGGCGCTTCTGATTTCTTGATCATAAAGCCCCTCTTTACGATCGCGCAGCCAGTCGAATGCTGTTCTTTTTTCTTCTTTTGCAATGATATCATGATGATTTTGAGGGAAATAGTTTGTCAAGACCTGATGACCATATTCGATAGTCCCCCGGTCAGGTTTGAGAACTCCAGCAATCAGTTTAAGCAAGGTTGTTTTGCCCTGTCCGTTGTTACCGATCACGCCAATTTTGTCATCGCGGTGAATTTCCAAAGAAAAATTTCGAATGACATCTACCCCTTCATAACCTACAGAGACTTTATCGAGCTTACAGACAATTTTACCCGATTGTTTCTCTGACCTTGGGAAGCGGATGTAAGGGCGTTGGATATTGGATTGTTTCAAATCTTGTGGCTGAAGCCTTTCGATCTCTTTAAGCCTCGATTGCACTTGTGAAGCACGTGTACCTGCTCCAAAGCGGGCCACAAATTCTTTGAGTTGAGCGATCTTTTTTTCTTTTGAGCGCGCGTCCGCTTCAGAGCGTTCCCTCACCGATGTTTTGGTGACGATCATCTGATCATAATTTCCAGGGTAGATGATGATGGTATCATAATCAATATCAGCAATATGAGTTGTTACGGCATTCAAAAAGTGGCGATCGTGGCTAACGACAATCAATGTACCTGTGTAGCTATGGAAGAAATTCTCCAGCCAACCAATCGATTCTAGATCAAGGTGGTTTGTAGGCTCATCAAGAAGAAGAGCTTGAGGGTTACCAAAAAGAGCCTGACAGAGTAAAGCTCGAAATTGCTGATCGGTTGGGATAGCATTCATCTTGAGCTCATGGAATTCTTTGGGCACACCAGCACCAATCAAAAGTTCTTCAGCATTGGATTCAGCGCTATATCCATCTTCATCGGCAATAATCTCTTCAAGCTCGCCGAGGCGCATCCCAACTGCATCGGTCATTTCCCCTTCATAAAGCTGATCTCGCTCTTGCAAAGCATCCCATAAACGGCGATTGCCCATGATCACTACATCGAGCACTTTCATCCCTAAAAAGGCTTCAATATTTTGCCGTAAGATACCCACTTTATCGGGTAGAGAAACAGTACCGCTTGTCGGTTCAATCATTCCCATGATAATTTTCAGCAAAGTTGACTTACCTGCGCCATTTGGACCAGTTAAGCCATAGCGATAGCCGGGATTAAAAGCGATCGTGACACCATCAAACAAAACCCGACTGCCAAAACTTTTGGAAATTTTATCTAAAATAATACTCATAGAAGCCTGATAGAGGATAAAGGATATCTCATAAAAAGAGAATATTTTTAACGGTTTTAAGCGCGTGGGTGGGTTTTATCGTAAACTTCTTTTGTCAGTTTAGGGGAGACGTGGGTATAAATAGTCGTTGTCGTAAGTGAGGTGTGACCAAGAAGGACTTGGATGGTTTTGAGATCCATCCCATTTTCTAGCCAGTGTGTGGCGATAGTGTGACGGATGGTGTGGGGTGTCACTTTACCGGCAAGGCCGCTTGAGAGAAGGTATTGGTCAAACTTCCGATCGACTGAACGGGTGGTGAGTCTGGTTCCTAAACGGTTGAGGAAAACGGCTTTAGGATCAGCTTCGGGGCGGTGACCATGAATGGCTAGGTACCGTTCGGGGTGATTAAGGTAAGCGAAGATCCATTCCGCAGCATTTTTTGTGATAGGGATAATCCGCTCTTTTTTGCCTTTACCTTTAAGTTTGATGGTTAAAGCAGGAAGATCGCAGTCCATTCGGTTGAGGTTGACAAGCTCGCTGACACGAAGGCCGGAGCTATAAAAAAGCTCCATGATACATCGGTCCCGAAAGCCTAAATAGTCTTGAATATCAGGTTGATCAAATAAATGCTGCACCTGTTCGTAACTCAAGGAGACAGGGATTTTTTTTTCCAATTTGGGGCTTTCGAGCTCTTCTACGGGACTTTTTTCTAGTAAATGTTGGCGTACGCAATAATTAAAAAAGGTGCGCAAAGAAGAAAGCCTACGGGCAATTGTCTTTTTTTGAGCATGGCTTTCTAACAAATTTGCGAGGAAATGGCGCACCGTTTTGCGCTCAATCTGCTGAAGATTTAAATGTCCTTGAGCGTTGAAGCTGTCTTTGTAATGAATTCTTGGTCCTTTTTTTTCAGGCGGTAGATCTTTTTCGAGAAACTGTTTAAGAGAATCAAGATCGATCGCATAGTTGCGTAAGGTATGTTCGGAAGCATTTTTGACTACTTTCAAATACTCAAGGAATTGGTAGGCTGCATGGATCATAATTAACTAGATGATCGGGCACGGGCAAAGGCACGGGCACGAAATTTGAGTTTAATATATAGTCGATTCAACTTCAAATGAGACATTTTCACCACGTCAAAGCTCTCGGGCTTGATCGATCGTAACCGACCCCATATTTCTAATATTGGGCCGGTTACGATCGATCAATCGCGAGGCTTTCACGTAGGTCAAAATGTCTCATTTGAAGTTGAATCGACTATACGTTTTTAGTTAGAAATGGGAAAGATCTTTAAGTCTTCGGCAGCGTATGCATTGGGAAAAATGGTGCGGGCCTCTATTTCAAAATCGCGTGGATTGAGATAACGTGCTGAGAAGTGTGTCAAAATCAGCTTTTCAACATCTGCATCATGTGCTATTTGAGCCGCTTGCTTAGCTGTTAAGTGATAATGTTTTGTAGCCAGGTCGCGGTGTTCTTCTAAATAGGTGCTTTCACAAAGCAGCAGTTTTGCACCACGTGCAATTTCGATAGCATTTGAGCAGAATCTTGTGTCGCTGATGATAACGATAGCATCACCTTGGCGGACCCAGCTCACATCATCAATTCGAATCTGTTGCCCTTCCACAGTTATCTCTCCAAGCTCTTCAAGAGTGCGTACGAGGGGTCCTAGAACTTTTGCTTCTTTGAGTTTTTGGGCATCAAATTTGCGGCGGTTTGGCTCTGTGATTCTCCAGGCAATGTTGTCAATTCCATGCTCTAGGAAGGCTGCTTCGATCCGGAATTTTCCATCATCTTCGACAAGGCCAGATTCGGTCACTGGATGTTCGATCACTTGGATGGTTTCGTGATAGATGGTTCCATAGCGGAGCCGGTCAAAGTATTTCTTGCCACTTGCAGGGTAATAGCAATGGATAGGATGGGTCACTTTATCAAGGTTAAGACGCATGAGCATAGAGCCAAAGCCTAAGCAGTGATCTCCATGAAAATGACTGATAAAAATCCGAGTCACACATGTCGGAGCTACATTGGCATAAATAAACTGCCGTTGAGTCCCTTCTCCCGGATCAAACAATAGCCCTTCGTCATTCCAACGAAACAAATAAGCTCCATGATTTCTTTTCCGAGTGGGTTGCTGGCTAGAAGAGCCTAAAATGACCAAATCCTTGACAGACATAGCAGTGGAGCATATCCGTTCTTCCATCCTTAAGTCAAGACGCTAAGCGTGATCTTTTCGGACTATTCTGGATCAACGCGTTCAAGCCGGACACTGAAGTAATCTTCTGGTTGGATTTGTTCGATGGGGTTTTCCCGGGCAGTTGAGCGGAGGCAATTGTCGATTGCGATGGTGATGATTAAGAGGGGAACTGTGGCGCAAAACATATATAGCGGAATATCTGGCGTGAGATAACGGGCTTGCGCAAGGCCAATCAAGATGACTGTTGCCAGGGCTACGATGATGGTTGCGACCATAAAAGCGCTGGAAGCGTAACGCATATCATCTAATTTTTTATAAAGAGCGCGTTTCTCAGGTGAAAGTGCCATATCATTAGGATCATATGTTGGTTTGGGCACAGTTTGGGCTACAGGAGCTGACATAAGTTTGACTCAATACCGGAGGTTATGTTGTATGGCAAAATAGCGAAGCCTTCCTAAAAGATAGCCAACAACCCCACCTGTGATGTGAGCCGTATTGGCAATACTGATAGAGGCTGCAAAAGTACCAAAGATTTGCATCATAAAAAAAACAATTTGCAGGGCAAACATCCCTATCACAAAGATCATTAAAAAAACTAACGTAAAGCGTTGTAGAAGATACCCTTCCCAGGGAGCGACCTGCTGCCGAGCCCAAATAAAGGCTGCCATGCCTACGACAATGCCAGAAAGGCCCATAAAAAAGGGCCCACTCATCAGATATTGCGCAGTGTTTGAAGCGATGCCCGTTGCTAGGATCAAAATGAGGTATTTGAACCATCCTAAACGGAATTCAATCTGATTACCTAGGAGAATAAACCACAAGACGTTGAAGAAAATATGGAGGAGATCAAAATGTAAAAGGGCAGGGGTGAATATACGCCAGATTTGTCCTTGGCGGATTTTTTCAAAAAGAGGTCCTTGATAGCTAATCGTGGCATTGCCATTCTTATAATGGGCGACAAACCGTTCGTAAATTCCCATCCAAACAGGTGTTTGCTGCATTTCTTGTATGATCTTGTAGGCTTCTGTCGTAGGTGAGGCTTTTTTTTCGATTTCCTCGCGTGTATAGACTTTCAGCAAACGGTCGCGCAATTCAAAATAGGCTGGGTAATCAAAGATCAGAGCCTTTTCAATCGGTGCTAAAATAGGTGCTGGAATGACCCCTGGAATTTTGGGAGGCGCTAAGCTTCCCGAGCGTTGCACTTGAGCCCAAATGAATAAAAGCACGACAAGGCTTAAGATGATCATGGACACAGTCCCATAAGGCGCAGTAGAAAGAATGCCTCGCCTGCGTCTTGGAAGGGTTTCTGTTTCGTCTTCGTTTGCAATTAAGGGAGTTTCTTCTGGAAAAATTTCCTCTTGAGTGATGCGAGGTTTCGCGTCATAGTGGGCGCGGTATTTAGGATCGTTAGGATGGGTTTTATATTGTTGATAAAGTTCTTGGGCACGTTCTACCTGATCTTCATCATAAACCCAAACGCGGAATTGACCCTTTTCGGTTCCAGATCCCTCTTCACATTCATTTTCAATTCCTTGCCCTGCTAGAAAGTAAGAAAAAGCTAAAGGGTTTTCTCGCGGTAAATCTGTAATTGTACAGATCAGACGCATGATGGGCCTAAATTTTGGATCGTTTCAATCAGTTGGGAAGTGGCAAGTCCGGGAATGCGGTCAACCAAATGTAGTCGTCCTCCCCCTTCTTTGACAACTTCCGCTTCAATGCAATTTGGTCCATATTCGATCCCATTTACGTGTACATCGGGTTTAATCTTCTTTAAAATTTCCCGAGGGTCTGATTCATCAAACCAAGTCAGAAAGTGGATAAATTCAAGAGCTGAAAGCATTTCTAAACGGTACTGTAACGGGACAATCGGTCTTTTTCGACTTTTATAACGTTTAATAGATTCGTCTGTATTGACAGCAAGGATGAGTATATCGGCCATTTTTGCAGCTTCATAAATCATATACAGGTGACCTGCGTGCAGCAAGTCAAATGAGCCATTGAGTGTTGCAATGGTCACGCCTTCAGCACGGATGGCCTGCACTTTTGCTTCTATCTCTTCAGGGTGGATCCATTTGCTGCGACTATGACTTTTCCAATCCTTTAAAAGATGGGTCATAAAGTCATCTCCGAGAAGGCGAGATGGAAGATTTCATCGTAGTGTTCAACAAAGTGGACTTCCAAATTCTTCTTCAAATAAGGGGGAAGCTCATCATAGTCACGTAAGTTATCTTTAGGGAAAATCAAAATTTCTAATCCTGATCTGCGTGCTGCGATCAATTTTTCCCGTATCCCTCCTACACCGAGTATCCGACCTGTGAGAGTAATTTCACCTGTCATACCCAGATTATCCAAAACAGGCGCATCTAAAAGCAGAGATAAAAGAGCCGTTACCATGGTGACACCTGCAGATGGACCATCCTTGGGTGTTGCTCCCTCTGGTATGTGGATGTGGACCTGTGATTTTTCAAAAAAAGTGTAGCCTGGGGCATATTTATAAACTGCGCTATGGAGGTAGCTCCAAGCAATTTGCGAAGATTCTTTCATGACATCACCCGCCTGGCCGGTCAGGTGCATGTCAGTGCGCTCAGCTGCCACCTTAATCGCTTCAATATATAAAGTGGCGCCCCCTTGAGAGGTCCAAGCAAGCCCGGTAGCCACTCCTACTGGAGTTCTTTCATAAAAGCGGTCGCTTAAGAAAATAGGTTTACCCAGGTATTCTGAAAGATTTGTTTTTGTAATGGTGTGCTTTATCGCTTTTTTACGGCGCCCTTTTTCCCTCTCTTTCACAACTTCAAGAGCAATCTTACGTAAGATTTTTTTGATCTGGTTATCTAGATTACGTACGCCAGCTTCTCTTGCATAGCCATTGATTAAGGCTCGCAAAGCGTCGAGAGTGAAGGTGACGTCGTTGGCTTCAAGTCCCATTTGCTTGCGGGCGCGAGGCACAAGAAATTTTTTTGCGATCTGGATTTTTTCTTCCATCACATAGCCAGATAGGCGTAGCACTTCCATCCTGTCGAGCAAAGGCTCGGGAATGGTGTCCGTCATGTTTGCTGTAACAATAAACAGAACATTGGAAAGATCGACCCGAACGTCTAAGTAATGATCTAGAAAATCCCGGTTTTGTTCTGGATCAAGGACTTCAAGGAGTGCGGAGGCTGGATCCCCATGAAAACTCATCCCCATTTTATCGACCTCATCGATCATAATGACGGGATTCATGGTTTGATTCTGTTTAAGAGCTTGGACAAGCTTTCCTGGCATCGCTCCAATATAAGTACGGCGATGCCCCTTGATTTCAGCTTCATCGCGCATCCCTCCCACAGAAAAGCGAAAAAATTTCCGGTTCAATGCACGCGCAATGCTTTTGCCAATACTTGTTTTACCTACCCCTGGCGGTCCTACCAGACAAATAATGCTCCCCTTAAGTCCACCTGTCAATTTTCCGACACTGATTAACTCAAGGATTCTTTGTTTGATTTCTTCTAAACCGTAATGATCTTTTTGCAAGATTGCCTCAGCTTTGGCCAAATCATGCCGCTCTTTGCTAAACATGCCCCAAGGAACAATCGTCAGCCAATCAACATAATTGCGGCAAACACTATATTCTGCAGAGGAAGAGTCGAGGGTTTGAAGCTTGTCCATCTCGTCTTGGATGGTTTCCATAACGGGGGGAGGAACCTCCCTTTTCTTCAGACGCCCGTCAAACTTTTCTGAGTCGATCGATTTTTCTTCTTTTTCGAGACCCAGCTCTTTTTTGATGGTTTTAAGCTGTTCACGCAAGAAATATTCTTTTTGGCTTTTGGTGATTGTAGCTTCAATCTTTTGATTGATGCTACTTTGTAGTCTGCTGAGGTCAAGTTCCTTTTTCAAAAGAGCTAGCGCTTTCGTGATCCGCACTTCCATGTCGAATGATTCCAAAATCTCTTGAAGTTCCTCACGTGTTGCTGTGGTCAATGCCACAGCAAAGTCAGCAAGTTTTCCTGGCTCTGTAAAATCTGAGTGGCCTAAAAAGATTTGCAGCTCTTCTTTGAAAAGGGGGTTTAATTTTAGCAGCTCTTTAATCACGGAGATAATGTTGATGGAATAAGCTTTTAGCTCTTCCGTAATGGCGTGTGTTTCAGGACGGTAACGGACGTGGGCACGCAGGCTTTCTTTCTCTTCTTTAAGAGGCTCTACAATTTCAAGCCGCTCTTCCATGTTCAAAATGACTTGTGCGCCTCCCCCTTCCACAGGAATGATGCGTAAAATGCGAGCAAGCACTCCTACTTTGAAGAGGTTGCCAAACCCTACTTTATAGATGTTAGCATTCTCTTTTTTTGTGAGCACAAGCGCCACATATTTCTCGTCTTGTTTAGCGATTAGCTTCAACACCTCATAAAAAGGACCAGGCTCAATTAAGATAGGGGCAGCCATACCGGGAAAAAATGGACGTCTATTAAGAGGGAGGACAAAAAGCTCGCTGGGGTACTTGGGTGTGGCGGGAGGATTAGATTCGAATGCTTCTTCCAACGCATCTTCTAATTCAGCTTCAAAGGCTTCTTGTTCTTGGTTCTGTTTTTCCAAATTCCGACCTATATTAAAAATCCCATCAGTGTAACAACGCCCTCCAAAAGATGCAAGAGAGAGAGGGGATCCATGAGAAGGGTTACAAATTCTCTTTAATTCAATCTTTAGATTACCATATCATTTTATTTTGTTTCTAAAAGAATGAAAATGGTTTTTTTAAAAACCCTAGTAATAGACACAAGCACCGATAAATCTCTCGCCATTTTTACGCAGGGGTGTGATGTTCTTTTAAAAATTTTAGTGCCATCAGGAGCTAAATGCTCTCAAGCCTTAATAGGAATAATTGCCGAAGGGATGAAGCAACTTGATTTTGATCCTCAAGCAGTTGCTGTTTGCGTGGGCCCTGGTTCTTATACGGGGATACGCGTTGGCGTTGCTGCAGCGAGGGGGCTGGCTTTTCCGAAAACGCTGCCTTTAGTAGGTTTTTGTTCACTGGAAGGTTTTATCAGCCACGAACAAGGGAAATTTTCCTCTGTCATTGATGCCAGGCTGCAAGGATCTTATGTGCTTAAGCAAGAAAGAATAGGTGAAAAAGTGTTGCAGCATGGAGAGCCTTGTTTTGTCACAAAAGCTGAAATAGATAATTATTTGAAAGGATGGCCGAATCTAGCAGGACCACATTTGGGCTATCCAGATGCTCAACATTTGGCAAAAGTGGCGTCTGATAAGCTGTTTGAATACAAAGGGGAAGAATTAAAATTGCTTTACCTGCGTACACCTGAATATTCAGCCAAAGGACAAGGGTGATCATTGAAAAGTGTAAATATTCGATTTTAATTCCATCACGTAATGGCGCTCAATATCTCCCCCATGCTGTCAGAACTGTTTTGTCTCAAAACTATCCCGATTGCGAGGTCATTGTAAGCGTCAACCATTCGACAGACAATTCCCTAGAGGTTTTAAAGCAATTTGATGACCCAAGACTTAAGGTAATTGTCCCACCAAAACCGTTGTCGATGACAAAAAACTTTGAATGGTTGTTGCAGCACGCGCAGGGTGAATGGATTGCGATCATTGGTGACGACGATGGGATCATGCCTTATTTTTTTGAAGAAATGGAAGGGATTTTAACTCGATGGCCAAAGGTAGAATGTGTTACCTCTCGAGGGGCTTATTACTCGTGGGGCATTGGTAAAGTCAACTACTCCTATATCCGCACCGAAAAAATCATCCAGAGTAAAAGATGGCTCCTTTCCATGTTTGTGGGGACAAAAAAATATCCCGATCTGCCGAGTCTTTATACTGTTGGAGTGGTAAAGGACTCTTTGATCCAGAGGATTTTACAAAAGTCCCAGGGTCAATTTTTTCATGATCTTGCTCCCGATGTCTATTCGGGTGTAGCCATCGCTGCTAGCATCCCCTGTTTTTTGCAGGTGGGAACTCCTTTATTTTGGAGAGGCACCTCTTCTAAGAGCGTTGGCATGTCCCATATTTTATCGGCCTATGGAACAGCAAATGAGGAAATGCAAAGGCGTGCACAGGAATTTCAGCAAATGTCGCAAAAAGATGGCATCAGTGTTGCCGAGGGCATTTATCTCGATTTGTGGCTTTACGGAATTAGCCCTTTCATCATTTATGCTGCCTTTAAAAGGCTTCCATTTAAGACTAATCTCTTTCAAGGAAAATGGGTCGAATGGCTTATTTACACTGCTATTTTAAAAAAAATCGATGAGCTTTACGACAACGGGGAAAAACAACAAGCTGAAGTTCTAGAAATTGTTTATCGTCAGCAACTTAAAATGAATGGCATTTCGCCTAAGCAAGTCCAAAAAATGGCCTTTCTAAAATTTAAAATCATTCTCCCTTTCCGCTTTTTAGGAAGATGGTATCAGTCCTTGCAGAAGAAAATCAAGAGGCCTGCAAGGGGTCGTCTTGATGCAGAAAGTCCTAGTCAATTCCCAGATTTAGGAGTCGCTTCAGAAAAAATCCAATCCATCAGAAAAAAAAGTAAATAGACTTCTTACATAACCTTCCTTACGTGCCTGTGCCTCTGCCCGTGCCCGACCCACTGGCACTTTCTAACATAGGGTCATTTGTGATCGTTCAGGCCCGGGAGCTTTGGCGCGGTCAAACGTTGTAATTTTGGGCTGAATCAACTAATACCAAATCCGGGAAATAACGTCATGAATTCGGACTGTATAACATACCATCTTTAAACAATCGTTTCTTGCCCATGTTTAAAAACATGCGCTTCGAAACGATCGTTCAAATCTGTCACGTTACTCAGCCCGTATTCATGACGTTATTTCCCGGATTTGGTATAAAGGGAAAGAAATAGGCTCTAATACCGTCTTCTTGTATAATGCTTTTCCATGGATGGACTTCAGGAAGTTGATATTTTTTCTGCATGGATTTTGCAATATGGCAGCTTCGTCCTCTTTTTTTTACTTTGCCTTGGCATTTTAGCTTTGCCGATTCCTGAGGAGACTTTGATGGTGATCTCGGGGGTTTTGATGAGTAAGGGCAAGCTCAATATTCCGCTCACCGTTTTTTTCTGTTACGCCGGGGCCATTGCTGGCATCACAACAAGTTACCTACTTGGCCGCACGGCAGGGCATTATTTATTTGCAAAATATGGTCGTTGGGTAGGAATTACCCCCGCAAGGCTTGAAAAAGCCCATCGCTGGTTTGAACGTCTGGGTAAATGGCTTCTGGTTGTGGGTTATTTTATTCCCGGGGTGCGCCATTTTACCGGGTTTTCAGCAGGTGCCACCGAGATGCATTATAAGCAATTTGCTCTTTTTGCCTACAGCGGGGCGATCATTTGGGTCACCACTTTTCTTTCTTTAGGATATTTTTTAGGTGGGTATTGCTTAGAATTTTATGAAAAATTAGAGAATATCGATCTCATTACCATAGTCATATTTATTATTGCAGCCGCCTTAACGGTCTTTATCATCCGCCGACGCTACCTTAAGAGTTGAAAGCTAATCGAAGGACTGTTAAAATTCTGCTCTCTATATCAGAAACCATAAGGATAACCTGACCTATGCCAAGCGTGAAAGTGCGAATTGGAGAGACAATTGAAAAGGCTCTCAGAGCATTAAAAAAGAAATTAGATAAAGAAGGGGTGATGAAAACGGCTAAAGCCCATCGCTATTATGATAAGCCTTCTGTAAAAAAACGTGCGAAATCTAAAGCTGCTGCTAAGTATCGCAACCGATGAGAGTAGACAAACAAATGGATTATTACGAAATCCTCGGGGTTTCTAAAAGTGCTACTGAAGATGAGTTGAAAAAAGCTTATCGCCAGAAAGCGTTGAAATTTCACCCCGACAAAAACCCCGGCAATCCCGATGCAGAAGCCCATTTCAAAGAAGTTTCTGAAGCCTATGAAGTTTTAAGCGACCCTAAAAAACGGGAAATGTACGACCGTTATGGGAAAGAGGGAGTGTTTGCCGGAGCGGGCGCGCCAGGCGGACATCCAGGTTTTGGGTCGATGGAAGAAGCGTTACGCACCTTTATGGATGCTTTTGGCGGCGGCGGCGGTGGAGAATCTATATTTGATTCCCTATTTGGTGGTATGGGCGGAGGGCGTGGAGGCCGAGCTCAGGTGCGGCAAGGTGCCAGCAAAAAGGCGACAATCCGCATTTCTTTTGAAGAGGCAGCAAGAGGCGCAGAGAAAGAATTACTCGTGACACGCAATGTCACTTGCTCAACTTGCCAAGGCAGCGGCTCTGCTTCAGCAGATGGTGTGAAAACATGTTCCCGTTGCGAAGGTTCAGGTCAAGTTTTCCAAACACGTGGTTTTTTTAGCATGTCCGCTCCCTGTCCCCAATGTGGCGGGGAAGGAAGAGTGGTGACAGATCCGTGTAAAGAATGCCGTGGCTCAGGTGTTGTCAAAGATAAACAACATGTAAAAGTACATATCCCCGCTGGTGTAGATACGGGTATGCGACTTAAGATGTCAGGGTATGGTGATGCTGGAGAAGCTGGTGGACCTCCCGGAGACCTTTATGTTTTCATCAATGTTGATTCCCATCCACTTTTTGAACGGGAAGGGGACGATTTACTTCTTGATCTTCCGATTGGATTTGGTGAAGCAGCTCTTGGCGTCAAAAAAGAGATCCCCACACTGGGAGATGAAGCCTGCCGTTTGACTATTCCAGAAGGGACACAAAGCGGTAAAGTTTTCCGCATTAAAGGAAAAGGATTTCCCAATGTCCATGGAAGGGGTGCGGGAGATTTATTAGTACGTATCTTATTAGAAACGCCTACCCATTTGACGACAAAACAAAAAGAGCTTTTAGAAGAATTTGCGAAAACTGAAGGTGCCGAAAATCATCCACGTAAAAAGAGCTTCAAGGAGAAGATCAAATCTTTTTTTAAAGAAGACTAATCGCACACACTGGAGGTTGCATTGAAACAAGTAGCCATTAAAAGCTCGTCTCAAGCTGCACAACAAACACTTAAACTTTTATATCTTTCCCGTTTTGCCGATGAAAAAATGGCAAAACTTGCCAAACAAAGCAAAGGGGGAACTTTTCAGCTTTCTGCTGCAGGGCATGAGCTTGTTGGTGTCGTCTGCGCACAGGCTTTAATATCAGGGAAAGATTGGGGATTGCCCTATTACCGTGATCAAGGCTTTGCGCTTGGGATCGGTTGTCATTTGCGTGAGCTCTTTGGTGTTTTTTTAGGAAGGTCTACCGAAAATCATTCGGGCGGTCGGATGATGCCCCACCATTATTCCGACAAATCTCGACGCATCATTTGTCAATCCAGTGTTGTAGGGTCACAATTTTTGCACGCGGTCGGAAAAGCTCTTGCGATCAAAAATACTGGAAAAGACGAAGTTGTTTATGTATCAGCGGGTGAGGGAGCGACCTCGCAAGGCGATTTTCATGAGGCGCTTAATTTTGCTGCGATCCATTCCTTACCCGTCATCTTTGTCATTCAAAATAATGGGTGGGCCATTTCAGTTCCTGTTGAAGAACAATCGGCGGGGGGTAGTCTCATCAATGTGATGCGCGGCTTTCATGGGATGGCTGTCGAAGAGGTAGATGGCACCGATTTTGAGCAGCTGAAACAAGCGATGGACCGTGCTGTCATGAGAGGAAGAGCTCATCAAGGTCCCACAACTTTGATGGCTCATGTACCCCGTATTGCTGCCCATAGTAATAGCGATAATCCCAAAAAATATCTTTCAGATGAGCAAGAGCATGGTCAACTCACGAGAGATCCCTTACCCCGTTTTGAGAAATGGGTATCTGACCAAGGCTTATGCACAGAAGAAGAGATCGAATGGGTAAAAACAGCAGCTTTTGATGAAGTGGAAGAAGCAGCCTCGCAGGCAGAAAACTTACCCTTCCCTTCCCCAGGAAGTAGCCGTTTTCACGTATTTGCACCTTATGATCCCCCCGTTTCACTTTTAGAGGAAATTCCGCAAGAAGGGGAGAAAATCGTGATCATGGATGCTATCAATCATGCTCTCATCGAAGAAATGGAACATGACCCACATGTTGTTGTTTTTGGACAGGATGTGGCCCATGGAAAAGGGGGCGTTTTTGGAATTACCCGCACTTTGACGGAACGTTTTGGTAAAAACAGGTGTTTTAATACGCCCCTCGCAGAATCAACTATCGTAGGGATTGCCATTGGGCTGGCAATTGATGGGAACCATAAACCTGTTGCCGAAGTACAGTTTGCTGACTATTTATGGACAGGAATCAATCAGCTGTTCAATGAGGCCTCGAGTATCCATTACCGTTCAAATGGGCAATGGGAAGTCCCCATGGTGCTGCGAATGCCCTGTGGAGGTTATATTCAAGGGGGTCCCTATCACTCACAAAGCATCGAAGGATTCTTGACCCATTGTCCTGGTTTAAAAGTGGTGATTCCAAGCAATGCAGCAGATGCGAAGGCTCTTTTGAAAACCGCGATCCGCGATCCAAACCCCGTTATCTTTTTAGAACATAAGGGGTTGTATCGTCAACAAAAATTCTGTGCCCGTGTTGAGCCATCGAAAGATTATCTTCTCCCTTTTGGCCAAGCAAATCGTGTACGTGAGGGGAACGATGTGACAGTGATCGCTTGGGGAATGATGGTTGTCATGGCCTACGAAGTGGCTGAAAAGCTTTCTTTTGAGGGGATATCAGTTGAAGTGCTTGATTTGCGCACTTTAGTGCCGCTGGATAGCTCAAGCATCATGCGTTCTGTACAAAAAACTGGTAAGGCTTTGATCGCGCATGAAGCCCCCCGCAACTGCGGTTTTGGGGCTGAAATTGCCGCACGCATCAATGAAGAAGTATTTGAATATCTCGACGCACCCATCAAACGCGTTTGTGGGTTCGATAGTCCTGTGCCCTATAGCAAGAACCTCGAAAATGAGGTACTTCCCCAAACTTCCGATCTTGAATCAGCGATCCGTCAACTCGCGCGCTACTAATGACACTGAACTACAAAAACCCAGAAGTGTTGTTTCGAGGGAAAAGGGTTAATGTGCTTTCTGTAGAAGCTCCCCATCCTAAGGGTGGATTGATCAAACGTGAAGTGGTGGATCACCCAGGTGCAGTTGTGATTCTGCCTCTTTTGGATCCAAAGACTGTCATTTTAATCCGCAACGACCGTTATGTGGTGCAACAAACACTTTGGGAATTGCCAGCGGGGACTTTAGAAGCTGGGGAGGATCCTGCTCTTTGTGCACAGCGTGAGCTCCAAGAAGAAACAGGATATCAGGCTGAAAAGATCACCCCCCTTTTACGTTTCTTTTCAACACCTGGTTTTTGTAACGAAATTCTCTACGTCTTTTTAGCCGAAAAGCTCGCCTATGTTGGACAAAACCTCGATGAAACAGAACACATTCAAATAGAACCAACCCCCCTGTCAAAAGCCCTACAGATGATCCACGAAGGTATCATCCACGACGCCAAAACAATCTCCTCCCTCTTATATTTTAATACCTTTTTCTAAAGGATATCAAACACAAAGACGCAAAGGCACAAAGACGCAAAGAAATGGAAAAAATTAAAATCCTTCTTCGCGTCTTTGTGACTTTGTGTTTAATTTTACGCCTAGAACAAAAAAGCTAGTCAGAAGAACGGTAAGGAGCCATGAAGGGAAATGGGAGACATATATGGTTTTGAGATGCAGAGGTGGCGATTCTGTGATGCGTAAAATCCAATCACAAAAATAGCCGTTCAAAAGGTGAAGCCAGGGTCCAAAGGGAATGCTAAGAATGAAAAAAAGGAGAGCCATACTGGCAAAAAAGGGGAAGAAGAGATTGTAGAAAAGGCTATTGAGTGAAAAGTTGTGAAAGACATTTAGGAGAAGCGGTAACAAAACAAGGTGCACTGCAGCGGTTAATGCAAAACTAGAGCGCAGAAGGGAATAGCCGATGTAGCTCCATTGCCAAACGACATTTTTAAAGATGACATGCTTGAATTTCTTTTTGGGAAGCCACTTTTGTAAAAGCTGTTCACAAGGAAGATAAAAAAACAGGATGCCACCCGTCGCTAAAAAACTCAGTTGAAAACTGAGTGTAAGTGTTGATAAAGGGTCTATCAGAATCGCTAGACAAAGAGCAACACCTAAAGAATTGATCCCCGAAGTTCTCCGTTCGAATAATAAACCCAGCAAGAAAACCATGGCCATCATCCAAGCCCTCAAGATGGAAGGGGTGTTGCCCACAAACATAAAGTAAAGAGTCAACCCGCACATAAGGGCAATCGATTCCATTTTAGGGGGTAAAAAAAGACGGAATAAAACATGTAGCACCATCGCAATAAGAGAAAAATGAAGCCCTGAGATGGCCATGAGATGGGAAAGTCCCAGCTGATTAAATTCTTTTTGCAAGATTTTATCTTCTAATTGCCCTGTCACGATCCCTGATAAAAAGTGAGAAGCTCTTTTTTGAGGAATACACTGTGAGATATAAGCTTTAACCTTTTCTTGTGCCTTGTAACGCAAATCTATACAGTTAAAGCGCGCGGACTTCTGTATCCACTTCCCGTGGGTTTTTAAAGCGTATTCATAGCTGTGAGTTTTTCGAATTTTGCCCGCAATATGGTAACTCTTCTGGGCTGATAGATATTCCTTGGCAAAGCATCGGCATCGGACACGACCTTCTTTAGTGTGCAATGTGCCTTGGTAAACCCATCCTTTTCCAAAACGTTCACTCTTGCGGATTGAGTGAATATAAAAAACACCATCAACAAGTGTGCCAGAGGTGGGAAAGGTATAAAATTGATACGCCACAACGCTTGGTAACAAAAAAAGAGTTGCCACGCTAAACACTTTCTTTTTATGCAAAAGCAATAATAGAAAGGGAAAGAAAGCTAGAGGTGAAACAAGGGCAAAAAAACTGCCAAAAAGCAAAGAAAGTCCATATAATAAAGCCGGGTACCTCCTCCAAAAATCATTCATACATGAGACTTTTTGCGTAATCATTCAGTCGGGTATTGACAGATAATTTTTTAGTGTTAATCTTTTCAAGAATTTCTTAATGGCAAAACCATAGGAGGTCATTTTGAGAAATTTTCGAAGTTTCATCACACTATTTTTATTCATTTCCTGCATTTTAAATGTTATGCATGCTCATGAGCCAGCTCATATATCTGCTTTTACACCCGAAGGTCTACAAAAGTTTTATGTTAATGCCAGTGATGTGAAAGTTGCTGATGATGGTATTTTTGTAAATTTTAGTGGGTCTACATTGATCGTGCAGTCCATTTACACCGATGAATGTGGCTGCTATATAGTTGGGAGAGGTTACTGTGGATATTGTGGAAGACCATGCGATGATATGGGAAGATGTCAATGGCCTAAATGCCCAAATTATGGTCGATAATGAAATCTCGGATAATCGCAGGGTTGGTAATCTTGCTTATTTGCTGTGTATTTATAGTAATCGCCTATAGTACACAGCAATCAACTATTTCAGGAGGCAATAGAGTTCAAAAAGCCCTTAGCAAGATTTCTAAAGAAGACTACGCTCAACTAGAGCAATTATTCCGTATCTTATTTTTTGAAAACTATTTTGCATACACATTGTTTGGATCCAAGCCGATGACTTATCATGGTGCTTTTTATGAACAACCTATACATGTAACTATTGACAATCCAAACTCTGAGCTTATTTTTTTAACAAATTGGAAAATTTGGGAAAAATATTCTAAGCTCCCAGAATTTAAGTCTGAAAATTTTGTGTTCATTTACGAAAAAAGACCTGAACTTTTTGGGATTCATTTTATAAGCAAAAGGAATATTTTGAGCTGTGTACGAGATAACATTGACATATTTAAAGATATTTTGGGCTCAGAAATTAATCCTGAAAAGGTCCTTCAAGCAATTGAAACCAGTAATGACATATACGAAACTTTAGGTGATACACATCTGCTCTACGGTATTCTCTTTGGCTTTGGAACGCAAAATGCAATCGCCTTTCATCAGAAGTTTGATCTCGAGCTTCCGCTACCTGATCCTATGCCATTCCATACTGAAGAGCCAGAAGACCATCCTTTGCCCTTACCTTACTTTATGACATTTTTTCCTAATGCAGAGACAGAACGTTTGCAAAAACAATATGCTAATGAACGAGAGATGATTCTTTCAAAATACTCTAAAGGCGATTTCTTAGAGATTACTCTGAGAGAATTACTTGGGGTCCAATAGTAAATTGATACCTAAATAGGCTACGCAAGAGGTCTGTAGCAAAAATTTCTAAGAAATATTATACTCTAAGGCTTATGAAAGATCATATCCATGATTTCTTTGGAGACAAGGTTCCCTTTCATCAGGTGATCGCCTTACACGAAGAGCCTATAGCAGATTGGGATACGATTACAAAAAAAATGCCTCTCTTGCCAAGGGGTTGGTATGAATTGTCTCGTCTACCCCTTGAAGACAGGATCGAATTTTCCCATGAATATTGGTTAGCGAAACTTCCCTTTATTGAAACTGTCTCGCTAGAAAAAAGATTGAGCGAGTTTTTTGAAAACTTGGAAGAGATCGGAATATATGCCACTCAACTTAAAAAGGGGGGTACGTTTGAGATTCATATGGTCTATAGCTTGAAGCAGGAAGTGGGTTTTTTTCAAGGTGGGCCGCCAGCCAGCTCTGATACCATCACAGCGCTTATAAAACGGTTTGCTCATGTTAATTTGCCCCTTGATTATCTGGCGTTTTTACAAATTCATGATGGCTTTAGCAAATACACTGATACTGGAATGATCAAGACACGCGATATGTCCCAAACGTATCAGCGTTTACAAAAGCTTCTTGTAGAAGATTTGCTCGTACGACCAGATGGCCAGGTGATTTCGCCCGAAAGTTTGATCCCTTTTTATGAATCATTTGGCCTGCATAGTTACCAATGTTTCTATTCCGATTGGTATCCTGAACAAGAGATGGGGAATGTTTACTTTTCTGAGCACGACCGTTCAATGAGTAACTTTTTAGATCCTTATTCTCTTGAGGAAAATTTAGCCTTCTCTTCATTTTTGGGATGGCTAGTTTTTTATTTGGAGGATATTTGGCATATTTAGAGATTTCAATTCAGTTTAAAATTTTATTCCGAATCGACTCTATAAAAAAACTTGGCTCTTGTCCTCAAGTTAACAGTATGTGATGATAGATAAGCATGAATCAAGGAAGAATTGTGCGAAAGATCAGGGTTAAAAATGAGCAAGGATTGCACACGCGCCCTGCGACACATCTTGTGAAATTATTACATGAGTCTAAAAGCGAGATCTTTTTTACTTTTAAAAAGGAAAAGGTCAATGCAAAAAGCATCTTAAATATACTGATGCTGGCAGCTCACAAAAATGCCTTGATTACAGTTGAAGTGAAAGGAGAGGATGCAGAGGTCACGATGAAACGTATTATGGAGGCTTTTGACAATGGTTTTGGAGAGGAATAAGTCGTGACATATAACAAAGATGAGGCATGGGGTGAGTTATGCTTACAAGGGTACCCCATTTGTCCAGGTATAGCGATTGGTCGTCCTTTTTTCTTTACGGTTGCTGAAGAGAACATTCCGGAATTTTCAGTTCCACACGACCAAATTGATCAAGAAGTTGACCGGTATTACAGTGCTTTGAGTAATTCGAGAAAAGACCTTTTGTCGTTGCAAACGCGACTTCAAAAAGAAGGAGTGAGTGAGGCTGCTGCCATCTTGGGCGCCCATTTAGAAATCATGCGTGATCCTTTGATGACAGTCGAAATGGAAGAAGCCATCCGCAGAAGAGGCAAAAATACGGAATATGTTTTTAAATCCGTTTTAGGTGAATATGAAACCAAATTCAATAAAATCCCAGATGAATTTTTCCGAGAAAGGCTAAAAGATTTTCAAGATATTTCACGCCGCATCATTGGACATTTACGCAAGCATGAAAGATGTACTTTGGCTCAGCTTAATTACCGCTCGGTTGTTTTTGCGCATGAGTTATCTCCTTCTGACACAGCCGAAGCAAATACTGATGTGATCGAAGCATTTGTCACTCGAAGCGGTGCTGAGACTTCCCATGTCGCCATCATGGCTCGCGCAAAAGGGATCCCATTTGTCTCAAATGTGGATTTTCCAGATTTGACAATCGCCGTGCCGCCTCGTGTCGTTGTTGACGGGTGTTCCGGAGAAGTGATCATCAATCCTTCAAAAAATACAATCAAACATTACCGTGAAGAACAAAAGAAAATGAGAATCAGAGCCAAAGGGCTTCAAAAAAGAGGATCCCTTGATTCTGAAACATACGATGGCTACCGCACACGTTTGACCGCCAATATTGAGGCTTTTAATGAACTCGATACGCTGCATGAATATGGAGGGGATGGTGTTGGTTTGTTCCGTTCAGAGTATTTGTTCCTTTCTAGAGATGTTTTTCCTTCTGAAGATGAACAGTTTTTAGTTTACCGCAGTATAGTTGAAAAAGTTGAAGGGGATACCTCTGTCATCCGCACGTTTGATATCGGAGGAGATAAATTTGGTAATTTTCATATCAATCGGTACGAAAAAAATCCCTATCTCGGATGCCGCGCCATCAGACTCATGCTCAAAGAGCGCCCCATTTTTCAAACACAGATCCGAGCCATTTTGCGGGCAAGTGCTTTTGGCGAACTGAGCATCCTTTTTCCTATGATTTCAACGGTGAGTGAGCTGCGGGAAGCTAAAGCCATTATTGAAGAAGCTAAAACAGATCTTCTAAAAAAAGGGATTCCCTTTTCACGTAACATTCCAATCGGTTGCATGATCGAGGTCCCCTCTGCAGCCATTACAGCTGATATCATAGTAAAAGAGTGCGATTTTCTTTCGATCGGAACAAACGATCTGGTGCAATACGCCCTTGCAGTTGATAGAGGGAATCCTTCGATGAGTTATTTATATACCCCTTCAGATCCCAGTATCATTCGGATGATCAAAATGGTTGTGGATGTAGCGGCCAAAGAAGAAAAGCCAGTCTCTGTTTGTGGGGAAATTGCAGCCGACCCCAGATACACAATCCTTTTGATAGGCCTTGGAATTTACGAACTTTCTGTGGCCACACCAGCCCTGCCTATCATTAAAAATATGATTCGTCATCTTTCCATTCTCGAGGCCCAAGAGATTGCTACAGAAGTGCTTTCGTGCAGCACTGCGGCAGAGGTCGATTCTGTGCTAAACCGAGTATACGATAAGCTAAAACCTTTTCTTTAAAATCAGCGATTTAGGGAAAAAATTAATCCGGTCTTCAGAAAATCTATAACAATTCTTTACACAAAAGAGCACCCCGGGATATACTTTTGCCTAACGAATGGTTTATTAATTAACTTATAGGAGGTAACCATGGGTTTAGTAACAGGTCTAGTAGCTGCAGGTCATCAATTAGCGCAAACTTGCATTCCTGATGTTAGAGAGCGTGAAACCTTAGATGGTTTTCTGAGTGGCAGAGTCGGAACTGCTCTGAGTAACGTGGACTTTTTTCTAGGTCTTACAGTTTTAGTTGTGGGCATTTTGTCATATCTGGGTCAAATTCCATGCTGTGAAAGCTTGGCATGGGGATTGATTTGCGGTGCTTCTGTCAACATCCTGGCTTCTTTCTTGAGAACTTTCCAACAAGATGCTAGTTTTTTGAGTGGCTGTTGTCCTAAAAAAACAACCGAATCACTAATATCAGACCAACCACAAGAAGTAAACCCACCACAACAGCAACAACAGGATTAATCTATAAAAAACCGCGTCTCAAGGGGCGCGGTTTTTTTTGTGAATTTTAGAAACCTAAGCCTGGCATGCCAGGGAAGCCAAAGTCGGCCATTGAACTTTTTTCTAGTTTTTGGGCTGCATCATTGTAGGCGGCGCGGACAAGATCTTCGAGCCCCTCGATATCTTCAGGATCAACACAATCAGGTTTGATCTTGATGTCAATCATTTCATGCTCACCATTCAAAGTGACTGTGACAAGCCCCCCGCCTGAGGTGCCTATGGCTTTTTCATCTTTGAGCTTGTCTTGCATCTCTTTAAATTTTTGTTGCATCGCCTTTGCTTCTTTTTTCTTTTTGGCAAAACCGCTTCCCATTTTTTAGACCACTTGGTTAAATTTTTTTAATTGATCCGTTCAGTTCTTTTGCTGCAAAGCGCATCACGGTGTCAAAGCGGCTTTGCTCTTGAATAGAGGGTGGTAATGATTCTTTTTTTAGCTCCACTTTTGCAGGCTTAAGGGGAAGATCGGAAGGCAGTGGAAGGGGATCTTCGCTAATCTGCGGCGCAAGCTTCTCTGAATTTGGGGAAGGCACCTCAAAGCTTTGGTTCGTAGAAAATTTCTTTTCCATAGTGAGGAGTCTTTGCACCAGTGTCTCTAAGGGGAGTTGCTGCTGGGTGCGAGCCATACGGAGCAAAAGCATCTCAAAGGCTGTTTTTTCAGATGACGCTACTTTGAGGGCTTGCTGCCCTTCAATCACCATTTCCAGAATCTGAATCAATTGCTCCTTGCGGTACCCTTTGGCAGTCTCTTCTATTTTTTTGTCTGCTTTTTGGCCACATTTCACTAAAAGCAATAGGCGGAAATGGGCTATAAGCTCTTCTGTAAAATAGGCGAGGTGGCATCCAGAAGAGAAAACTTCTGCGGCTATTTTAAAGAGTGCAGCGATATCCTGACGGAAAATGGCCTCATCCAAGGCAAAACAGATATCCTGAGGGGGAAGGCCAAACATTTCAGTCACTGTTTGTGCCGAAATAGCCCCCTTTTCGAAAGCTATGATTTGATCAAAAATGGAAAGAGCATCACGGAGCGATCCTTCCGCTTTTTCTGCAATTAAAGTTAAAGCCTGAGGCTCAGCAGTGATCCCATTCTCTTGGCAAATGTAAGAGAGTTGCTGCTGGATTTTTTCAACCGGGATACGACGGAGATTGAACCGCTGGCATCTGCTCACAATCGTGGCTGGAATCCGGTGGGACTCTGTGGTGCAAAAAAAGAATTTTACATGAGACGGGGGCTCTTCCAGTGTTTTGAGAAGTGCGTTGAAGGCCTCTTTCGTTAACATATGCACTTCATCAATCAAATAAATTTTGTAGCGTCCCCCTACAGGGGTAAATCCTATGGTTTCGTTGATGTGGCGGATATCTTCAATTCCCCGATGGGAAGCCCCGTCAATTTCAAGAACATCGATGGCATGGCCAGCTGCAATTTCACAGCAGGAGGAGCAGTGATTGCACGGTTCATGATCGTCTGAGGGAGCTGTGCAATTTAATGCTTTGGCAAACAGGCGAGCCACTGTTGTTTTGCCACACCCTCTACCTCCGCAAAAAAGATAAGCATGAGCCGTCCGCTTCATTTGGATGGCATTTTTTAAGGTGGTGACGATAGGGTCTTGTGCGACAACGTCTGCAAATTTCTGTGGGCGATACTTCCGTGCTAGGACTTGATATCCATTTTTTGTCATGAGCAAATTATGACTTTGAACCCTCTTTTTCCTCAATTGCTAAAAAGAAGTAGAGGGAATATCCTAATTATATAATGGATGATTTTTCTTCAGAGAATAGCGATAGGCTTGCGGAAGAAGATATTGGGGAACTACGTTTTTCGCGTGCCCAAAGTTATTTTGACAGAAGCATGATGATCCGGGTGCTGATTGGTGCATTTTTTGCACTTTTTCTCTTTTTTTTCTTTCATTTTCGCCACCCCTACATTGAAACACTTGAGCTTGGCACACAAGCAAAACGGTACGTCGTGGCTCAAATTGATTTTGCCTTTCCAGATGAGGAGGCAACGATTATTCTCAAGCAAGAGGCGGCAAATGAAATTGCAGCCATTTGGAGAATTAAAGAAGAACAAATCAATCAAAAAGTCACAGAATTTCAAAAATATATCACACAAAATGAAATCGGAAGTCAGAAATGGGAATCTGTCAGTAAAGAAACCGGTTTTGCAGACATCGCCTTAGCATTGAGTCTTTTTACAGATAGTTTGACCCTCAGCCGTTTCACAGACATCAGAACCATTCAACGGATCGATAGCCTACCGTCTACAGAACTTCCTATTCCCGCCAAGTATTTCTATCCCTTTTTGCCAGCAAAAGATGCTGTAAGACTCCCTGTTCAATTTTGGATCGGCTTTGGAAAAACCATTTTTACCAGTGACACAGTTCCTCGATCGATTTCCCAATTTATCCTTCACTATTTCGAACCTTTTCTTTGGGAATTTGAAATGGATCAAGGAGTGGAATACACACTGAGAAAGCTAGCTCAAGGCAAGATCCCGGAAAAATTCACACGGGTGCGGGCAGGTGAAAGGTTGATCGACCAGGGAGAAAAAGTGACTTCTCGTCATCTTGCCATGATGCAAGCCATGAAAGAGAAGCTTTATCAGAAAAGAAACCTCATTGACCCTCTGACAGTGGGGGGATCATTGCTGATGACGTTTATCTTTGTTGGAGTGGGCATCATTTACCTTCGGGAAAATCATAAAGATATTTTCTATTCTAACCGCAAATTAGCTCTTCTTGTCACGATCCTTTCCTTAGCTTTTTTATTGGCAAAGGTGATGGAAGTTCTTTTGTTAAAAGACACTTCCCATTTACTCGATTCTGTCAGGTTCCCTTTATTTGTTCCCTTTGCAGCCATTTTGATTGCCAGTTTGATCAATGCAAGAATCGCAGCCTTTGCAGCCATTTTTTTGGCTGTCATTTATGCTATGGCGTTAGCGGTCGATAGCATCCCTTTTTTAGTCATCAACATTTTGACTGCCATGGTAGCGATCCTTTCGGGGCGAGCCATTAGAAGACGCAAGGACGTGTTTATTGTATGCGGCAAAGCTTGGCTTGCGAGTATTGTGGTGATCCTGGCCTTTGATCTGTATTCAGAGACGTCTTTAACCCTAAATTTTTTAAACGATTTAACGAGCACATTTCTTTTCATGGCATGCACTGCCATTTTAGTCGTCGGCATTTTGCCTATGCTTGAATCCACTTTCCAAATCATGACAGACATCACACTGATGGAATTCATGGATCCGAACAATGAGCTCTTGAGAAGGTTGACCATTGAAGCCCCCGGAACCTATCAACATTCTTTGGTAGTGGGTCATCTTTCTGAATCGGCAGCAGCGGCGATTGGGGCCAATGGACTGTTTTGTCGTGTAGCCACTCAGTATCACGACATTGGCAAGCTGATCAATCCCCAATATTTTACCGAAAATCAATTAGGGGGAATGGACATGCATCAATTGCTCACCCCGTTTGAATCGACGCAGGTGATCATTGCCCATGTGAGTGAGGGTGTGGCGTTAGCGCGTAAAGTGGGTTTGCCAGAGCAGTTCATTGACATCATTAAAGAGCATCATGGCACAACTTTGGTCTATTATTTTTATCACAAGCAAATTGAGTTGATGGGGGGAGAGCGCAATAAAGTCGACACCCAAGATTTTCGCTATGCAGGTCCTAAACCCCGTTCCAAAGAATCGACCATCATCATGATCTCTGATACTTTAGAAGCTGCGTCCCGTTGCCTTGATATATTTAACGAAGGGACCGTCACTGATCTTGTTGAAAAATTGATTGCCCATAAAATGGAAGATGGGCAATTCGACGATTCCTTACTCACCTTTGAGGAGTTGGGTATTGTCAAACACACCTTAGTCAAGACTCTTTTAGCTGCAAGCCATCCCCGAATCAAATATCCCCCCCATCAACCTGGAGAAGAAGGGTGAAAAAAATAGCCTTAATCACAGGAGCAAGCTCTGGCATTGGTGAAGCTTTAGCTTATTTACTCGCATCTCATGGGTATTCTTTAATTTTGTCCGGACGCAACGAAGAAAAATTAAAAAAAATTGCAGAAGCCACACACGCTGAGCAAACGCTTGTCGCCGATTTAAAGATCCCTCAAGAAAGACAAAAGATTGTCAGTGTCATTCATGAAAAGTTACCAGAACTTGTCATCAATAACGCCGGTTTTGGACTTTACGGCGATGCCATTTCCCTTTCTGTGCAAGAGCAGCTTGAGATGATTGAAGTGGACGCTTCTGCACCCTTAGAGTTGACATTAGAGGCTGCACGCGCCTGGGATAGGGCTCATCAAAACGGGATTGTCATGAATGTTTCATCAGCAGGCGGTGAGCAGCCTTGCCCGGGGATGAGTGTTTATGGCGCAAGCAAAGCTTTTTTAACACATGTATCCTTGGCATTAAACACTGAACTCAAAGCAAAAGGGATCGATGTGCTTGTCAGCTGCCCGGGTATGGTAGCGACAGATTTTCCCACTCGAGCTTCCAAAAAAAAAGTGGACGTTAAAGAAAGGCGCATGACACCAGCCTATGCTGCGCAGCAGATCTGGAAACAAATTGAAAAAAGGGAAGAAAAACGTGTTTTCAATTGGCAATATCGAGTAGGCTCTTGGCTGGGTACTCATTTTTTGTTCAAATCATTAATTAGAAAATTGATATGGAACCGGATCAAACAGAGACTTTAACTTTCGAGACTTTCCAATTAGACCCTCTTGTTTTAGATGCTTTACGAGAAATGAGTTATCAAACGCCCACACCAGTGCAAGCTCAAGCGATTCCACTCATTATTGAAGGCAAAGATCTGATTGCTTTAGCAGAAACAGGATCGGGCAAAACAGCCGCTTGCAGCATCCCCTTATGCCACCATGTCAATCCAAAAGATAGCCACGTGCAAGCTCTCATCGTCGTCCCTACACGTGAATTAGCTCTTCAGTATGCGACTGAAACTCAAAAAATTGGCCGCTTTAAACAGGTGCGTGCTTTTGCGCTTTTTGGCGGCGAAGACATGACGATGCAGCGGGCAAAACTCAAAGATGGAGTCCAAATCCTCATTGCGACCCCAGGTCGTTTGATCGATTTCATTTATGCCCGGGCGATCGATCTGACTCATGTAAAAACGATTGTCTTAGATGAAGCCGATCAAATGTTGGGGATGGGTTTTTATGAAGATCTCGAATTCATTATCCAATGTCTTAATCATAAACATCAGACTCTTCTTTTTTCCGCCACCATGCCCAAGCAGATTAAAGAAATTGCCAAAAACCACATGCTGAGTCCCGTTGAGATCACTTTGATCAGCAAAGCCTCAAGCCCTGAAAATCTGACCCATCAATTCTTGTTTTGTCCTCATCCAAAACGACGCGCCGAAGAGCTGCTCCATCTTTTAGAAACAATGGAGCCCAAACAATGTTTGATTTTTGCCAATTCCCGCCACGAAGTTGAAGAGCTCAACCGGATCTTAAAAAACCGCCTCTCTGCTGTTGATTTCTTACATGGAGGTTTGGATCAAAGCATCCGTACGATCATCACTAACAAATTCATGAAAGGGAAAATCCGCTACTTAGTTGCTACTGACATTGCTGCCCGTGGCCTCGATTTTTCCAACGTCACCCATGTCTTTAACTACCATTTTCCCCTCGAACAAGAAACCTACCTGCATCGAGCAGGCCGCACAGGCCGATCAGGTCGTTCCGGCACCTGCGTCACCCTCGTGACCCATCGTGATCTCAACCAAATCCGCAAACTCTTTAAAGTCCTCCATAAAGAGCCAGAATGGCTTCGAGAGCCCCCTCGCACATCTCCGCGCTAAAAGTGGACTCTATGTTCTCACGATTTGCCCAATGATAGATCGAATGATCTGGAAGTTTTTAAAATCTAGTTGGTTGATTTCTTGTATCATTTCTTCTTCTTTTTCTCGGGCTTTTTCTGGGTTTTCAACTGCAACAAAATCTAAGAGAATTAACTGATAGTAAAACTTCTTTAAGATAATAAAATGTTTTAAATCTGCTCTCAGTTCTTCTAAATTTAAAGCTTCCAGCAAAGTAGTAGCTTTATCATAAGCTTCGCGAGCTTCTTCTCTATCATGTGATAAATTCGCAATCGCATAGCTCAACAGGTCAAAGATATCTTCAGCAGGACTATTTTTTGCTTCAGGGATCTGTTCTGGGTTTCCGAGTGAAAACAAGCTTTTTCCCAGTACACTCTGAGAGACCATGTTTCCGAATAGAATCGAAATCTGAAGTGGATTTTTTAAATTTTCCCAAACAGAGTACTGCTCATCAATGTCAAAAACAATTTTACGAATCGATTCTTCAGTTACGATCTCATTACAAAATTTGCTTGTTGCAATATTTGCTGCTAATGAGAGGATTTTATGTGTCAGCTCTAAATCGATATCCTTTGCAAAAGAGGCAAACTCAATTAAATTTTCAAATGGTGTCGAATAGGGGAACTCATTAGGAGGGGATTGGTTCATTAACTCTTCCAAAATGGATTGCATACGAACTTCTGCTCCTTCTAATCCTAGACTCAATTCCATCTCTGCTAATCTGAACTCAATGTACTTTTTTTTCTGAGTGCACACAGGAAATAATTCCATTTTTTCCTGAAATAGGATTAAAGTTTTGGCCGCATTAGCGGGCTCAATGAGAGATTCTAACTTTAAAATTTTCAGACAAATATCGGCGGTGACTTTAGTTTCCTGGCTGAGGTGATTCCAGTCCCATCCCAATGTCAGAGCTAATTCTTTTGTTTCAGCAAGATATTTTTTTGATTTCTCAGTCTGATTAATGCATCTATTAATGTGAGCTAACTCTATAAGGCTCTCAATCCTGGCATAGGGTCGGTTTCCTACTTGCTGAGGCATTAAATCTAATAAAAGAGTTGCCTTAGCAATATTCTTTATGATCAAAGGAGTTCCATAGGCAAGTATGATCACTTTGTATTGTGTGTTCACTGATCCAAAACGTAGGAGATCGACGATAGACAGCCATCGGAAAATATTCTCATGAGCATCTTTCCCAAGTACGACTAAGCTTCCATAGGGAGAATTGACATTTTCAGAAGTCGGTTCTCTAGTCTTCGAAACAACAAACATGATTCACCTCAATTGATTATCAGATATGTTAAATCTCACGCCAGTTTAATTTAAGCAAGGTATGATGCTCTTGAAAATAGATTTAACCTGAGTTCTGTTTTGAACTAGCAAATCATCAGTGACCTAGACTCATGAATAGACAGATTTAAAGAGGGTTTTTTTGGTTGATGGCAATAGGCAATCAACCCACCCAAAAGATTGAC
>Ga0153954_1000518_pt1 | contig 29924 bp, 18 predicted proteins | sample TSFL038MetaG_FD_102277 | JGI IMG/M metagenome (GOLD analysis project Ga0153954, IMG submission 102277) | Attine ant fungus gardens microbial communities from Florida, USA - TSFL038 MetaG | ecosystem: Host-associated > Fungi > Mycelium > Unclassified | place: USA: Florida, Wekiwa Springs State... | reverse complement strand
CTTCACCCTCTCGATTCTCAAGCAGCACCCCGACCGCCGACGCAGCCTGATCATGAAACGCCGCTGCTGCGGCTGGAGCGAGAAGTTCCTCATGGAAGTCATCGATGCATTAGTATGTTAGTGCGCGATGGCCCTGCTATCATCCTGGTTCGTGCAAGTGCCAGCGACCCGACGCCGGCGCAAATGATCCTTACCAACGCTTTACGCTGCTGGAGAAGTGATTGGCTTGTTTCCTGGGCGATCAAGGTCGGAGAAGGATTCGCGTCTGTCTCACCCGGGCTCGTAGCTTTGCTCTGCTTTTCGTGTGAAATGATTGAACTTGTGATTATTAAAATTTCCGGTACGCCCCTCGCCTGGAGTCTCCAGGCGCTATCGGGATGAGACGCGAGTGACGCGCCCATCTCTTCATGGGCCGGTCAACGATCCCTTGAGAGGGCGATTCTTGGTTGGGTACGCCGCTTTCCAAAAGCTACCCAATCGGCAGACTTGGTAAAGAGGGTAGTCTCGATAGCGATCGACGTCGTCAGGGCCTTTAGGGACGAACAAAGCGAGCCCGCACAGGTTCTCGGCTCTCTTTCGTGAGTCAGGTCCCAAGGTCGTCTTAACGATCAATTTGTGACTTAACCATTCTTCGAATGTGCCCAGGGCTTGAGTGGGACGGTTATTCCTGCGGAAAGCCGCTCCTAACCAGTCGAGTACATCGTAGTCCTCGTCGTTCCCGCCGATATAGCATGGAGTGACCTCGGTGGGGAAATTCAGCGCCGGTTTCCCGGCGGATTGTAAAGACTCGATGACAGGGTTCAGGCGTTGGGGAAGTTCCGACAAGGCTTCTCCATCCACACAGACATAGATACGATAATGAAGGTCGTTTGACATAATGCTGTGAGCGATTTGTGTGCCTGAGGTGTTTGGGTGATCCGCGAGCCATTTCAGAGTCGGTTCGTAATAGGTGTTGGGTGCGCCTACGGTCATCTGAGAGGCGAGGATCGACACCGCACTACCACGGAAATTGTACAAATTTTCTAGGGTTCCTCGTCCACATTGCTGAAGGAAGATCAGGTCAACCTCGCCCGGAGATTCCCTTCGGAATTTGTGAAGTATGGGACCAACGAGCCGGGCGCTCAACCAGCTCTTCTGAGTATTCTCTCCAGGCCATTCGTCAAGACACATATCGTCCAGGCCGCCGCCGTGGTTCAGAAAAGTGATGGCGTAGTGCTTTGATGGGAACGTGAGCTTGACCCATGCCAAGTAATCATTCAGGACTTTCTCCGAGGCGGAGTTGTCTGTATCCAGGCGTTTTACCGTACGTCCTGCTGAAGTGATGACGTACCGCTTTAACCCCTTCTTCTCCCAATCATCGGCGAGAACCGTGGCAACGAGCTTGGTGTTTTTCACCCCTCGCTCGAGACCGTCCAGGATGAGAGGGCCACAACTCTCGAGGTTGTTGTCGTAGGACATGTAGTAAATGAGCGTCCAGTCATAATCCAGCGAAGTTCCGTTCCGTGTGGCTCGAATCTCCTGGGAAAAACCGGGTTGGAGCGTGGCCGCGAGGCTTCCGAGGTTGAAGAGCAACACGAAGAAACGTCGAAGCATCATGATTGGACCTCAGTGCGGTCGAATAAGTCGTGTAGGACAGCTTGGTGAGATCGCATCGAGAATCTGTGTTTCGTGCCAGATCTCAAGTATGACTCGATCCAACCGCGAATAGCAATCCCCGAATTCCTCCCGGATCAGGTGCATTTGGGGTGAGCCTGCCCAAGTAGTAAGATTTGCGCCTTGAATGGACGATCCGTGCATTGGACTTAAAGCGGATTGCGATGGGATCGCCTACGAAATCCCGGAAGATCGGAGTGAAAACTCTGGGATCTCTGTGTTGGACGCACCATCAACCGATGCGATGTAGATGGCCGTATGGGTTGTACTGATGGTTTGTTCACTGGTGGGCGCAGGCTGGCGCCATTGGTGGTCAAGTCGCCAGTGCTATCCAACCGGCCTTTGATTTCCTTGGAGCCACAGGGGCACTCTCTGGCCTGAGTGTGGATGATTCAATCGATAATCGCTCTAGCATGTGTCGATCGGCGCCGTAAGCGGCACTGTCGTGAGAGACCGATGTGGCTGCCGAAAAAACCAACTCCGGACGCTCGAGCCGAGTTAATAAAATGATGATAAATATATGTGATATTATGTATTTTGCTTTTAATAATTAAGTATTCATGATGGAGCGATCGGCCTGTAGGCGGTCGCGCCCTTGGCCTTGAGCGGTCGCATCCGCACGTGAGGCCGAGGGGTTTAAGAATCGGCGTTCCACCGTGATGTGGAATAGCCACGAGCCGGCAAGGGACACAGCGCAAGTCAGAGGGGCGACGAAGAACAACGTTGGCCAAATTCCTCGGATATTGGCTCGGTAGAAGACGTTTGTCATGACGACGGTGATCGGCCAGTGGACAAGGTAAACGCTGTAAGACATCCGGCCGCACCAGGCGAGCGGTCGTAACATTCGGGTCTCGGCCACCCGGCGGTCCCACGGGTGCAGCAGGATCAGGGCAAGACTGAAAGCCGAGCTGACGACGAGTTCCCACAACGGATTGCGCCAAAGATCGTTGGCCGTGACTTCAGGGATCCTCCATCGGAGGATGGCGACGAAGCTCAAGGTGAGCGTGGCGATGATAAGATTGGCGTATCGTGATTTCCTGTAGTTGAGGAGGTAATAAACAGCGATACCTTCGGCAAACATCAGCCATCGTCCGTCGAAAAAGAAACCGTGGATGACAGTTCCGCCGAAGGGAGCCAAGGCGAGTGTGAAGAGGGTAACGAGAGCGGCGCCGGCGAAGAAGCGGCGTGGAGCGATGAGGAGAAGGATCCCGGAGACGAGGTAGAATTGCTCTTCATAGCAGAGGGTCCAGGAATGTCCGAGGATTTTCAGTTCGGGTGCACCGAAGAGATGGTGTCGCCAGGTTTCGGTGAGGGTGATATTGCCGATCCATTGTGCGAGAGTGAGTTGATTTGGGTGAGGGATGAGGCCGTATTCGTCGGAAACGAGATCGTCTCTTCCAACGATGTTGAGCGCGACGGTCAAGAGGATCGTGAGGAGAGTAATCGCAAAGTAGGGTGGATAGATACGACGGAATCGTCTCAGGAAGAATTGAGCAGGGGCGCTTGGCTTTCGGCGAGTCGAATCGGAAATGGCGGCGATACAGTAGCCGCTGATGACGAAGAACATGGGAATGCGAATCCCCATCCCGCTTACGGCCCACAGAAGGAACCTGCCCGCGAAGTTGGCCGAGTCGCGTGCCTCGTTGGCGTAGTGGGCGGCGTGCAGGACCACGATCATGAGGCAGGCGAGTCCCCGCCACAGGTCCAAGGTCAGGTAGCGAGGGTTGTGGGGACTTGGGAGCGAACCGTCCGACAGACTCTCTCGCCCGCCTACGGTTCTTGCCTTGCGGCTCGTTTGATTTGTTATCAAAGGACTCGGCTCCTAATTATATTAATGGAGTCTTCTTGGTCGTGCGGCTGAAAAAACCGTGGTGACTTTACCTAAGACCGAAGGCTCGCCCCCTTTTTCGTGGGGGAAATTTACGGATACAGTTGAAGCCCTTGGGGCAGGCGATGGAGTTTCTGGTTCAGAACTTTGACTCGGACCGTTAGCCCTGTTTCTGAGGTGGGGTGAAGCTTATCCGAGCACCGAGTTCGCACCAGAATCGACGTCGATTCTGAGAAGTCGTGGAGGAACCGGCTCCGTCCCAACGACGGTGGTTGGTCTGACCCGGCCGCGATCTCACTAAATGTTGAGAGAGAATCGAGATCCCGTGAAGTAAACCCTGCAAAATCCAGCCACTCCTCAGCCAGAACGTCGGCCTACTTCCCGGTCGCGAAAATTGTCGCTCAATTGTCGAGGAACAGCAAGCGTTATGTGGGTGACAAATATTTTGAGCAAGTTAGATCTGCGAATCGTGTTGCAAAGAAACCGCAGAGATGCTCAACCCTATCGCGACGGTCGTCACCGTCGCTCGGCTATCCGACCGTTACAACGAGTTTTGCGATTTCAATCCGCGGCGGTGTCACGAATGACGAGTGGTCGGCAGGAAGTGGCGGCGTCGTCGTGAAGATCTTGTGATAAGCAGAAAAGTAATGCTCTTGGCACGCAACCCTTGTCGGGCAGGCCTTGGCCTGCCGAGGCTTTCGCGAACAGCCCTGGCAGGCCAAGGCCTGCCCTGCGGGAATGAATTTTGATTCATCTATTCTAAATCAATGTAAAATTGAATTGCGTAGATATCGACAGGATGTTAGGAGGTGGAGATTGATCTTGGTAAATTTGGTGATTTTATGCAAAACATACAAATAAACGCTTTGATATATTGGTGGGTTCCGCGGCCGAGACTCGGGCTGGGCTCGGAGCTTCCAGATCAGACAAGGCCCCGAACCTCGTCTTTGCTCAGGAGAGCCGTCAAAGCCTCTCTGACTTGGCATCAAGGTTGGGCGGGAGAGCCGCTCTACCACGACGCTGCATGGGCAAGTCGGGAGACGACCGGCGATCGAGGCCGCACCGCATTTTGTCGGGTAGGCCTTGGCCTGCTGAGGCGCCGTTCGATTCAGACTTGGTCGCCATTCGACTCCGACAACTCTGGCCCATCGGCCGACATGGCGGGGGCAATGCCTTCCAATCCATCCAGTCGTGCCAGTTCGGCAAGGTACTTCGCGCCGGCGACGGGGTCGGTCATGTGCACATAAGCGGCCCAACCGAGGAGGTTCGAGAGCGATTCTCCGGCTGGTCCGGATTTGCCTTGAAGTCGGTTGTGGATGGCGGCTCTGAGTCGTCGTTTGAAGTCGCGGGGAACGCGGGGCGGCCCGTCGCCGTTGACCACCAGGCCGGTGATCCGTTGCTGGCCGCCGCTCCGGGCGACCGCGGTCTTCTGGGGATGGATCTTGAAGCCTTCCTCCTCGACGATCCGGCGGATCGAACCCAGGAGGGTGCCGACGCGAGGCGGGCCGTTGTGACCGGCGGGCAGGCTGAACGTGAGGTCGTCGGCGTAGCGCGTGTAGCGCCAGTTCAACTTACGGGCCAGGCCGGCGAGCCGACGGTCGAGTTGGAGGCCCAGGGTGTTGGTCAGCGCGGGACTCGTCGGCGCTCCTTGCGGCAGACAGCGCGGACCCAGGGCCACATAGTAGGTCTTGCCGTCATGCACAACGACCTCGCGCGGTGACTCGGTGCAGAGCAAGGCCAGGAGCGTGGCAACCTCCTCGCGATAGCCGGCCTTGCGGAAGACGCCCTTGACCCTCGGCAGGGTGACGGTCGGGAAGAAATCCTTGATGTCCACCTTGACCACGAGATCGGGATCGTTGTGGGCGGCGGCGTTGGTGAGGGTTGAGCGACCGGCCAGGAATCCGTGGACGGATCCGTGCACCAGTAGCTTCTCGACGATGTTCCGCAAAATCCAGCGCTGGGCTTCCTTCAATTTGGGCATCGGCGCCCAGATCGCCCGTTCGGAACCGTCCCGCTTGGGGATCGTGAAGCGGACGTAGTGGATGGTCGAGGCGACGTCGCGATGGTAGGTCAGCCAGCGCAGCTCGGGCACGGTCAGGCCAAGAGCCTCGGCGAGTTGGCCGGCCGAATTGAGCGGCGGGAGCTCGTTCTCGGCGGCGCGGGCCTCGGCGTTGGGCAGGTCCCACTTGTCGGGGCCCCGGCCGTCGGCCCAGAAGATCCCTTCGCCGAGATGGACGATGTGCGTGGCTTTGTGCGCGGCCCATGCCTGTCGGCTCAGCTTGCGACGTTCGTCAGCCTCGGCTTTCAGCGACTTTTTGTAGGTCTCCTTTTCGCGGTCGGACATCTGGTCCATCTCGCGACGCTGGACCACGAAGCCGCGCTCGACGAGCTGGGCCTGGACGTAAGGCTGGACGCCGCCGGCTTGCTCGATGGTTCGCCAGAGGTCGATCAGGTCGGATTGCCGAATGCGAGCCATGCCGGATCTCCCTCAAATCAGCCTGCCGTCGCGTCGAGGAATCCGCGCGACTTCAGGTCGGCGACCCTCGCCAGGTAGGCGGCGTTCGCCGCCTCATTGCTGTCGAATGCGAATGTTTGCAGTCGAGAAGGTTGATCGTCGAGTCCCCAGCGGATTTTGAGCCGGCGACGTTCGAGCGAGACCAGATAGACCTCTTCGCCGGCATTGCCCCGCCTTGAGAACGATCGAGTCTCGACCGTGATGGACCGTTGCGTGTCAATCCCCTGGAGGCGCCTGGCTTCCTGGGCTGCGTAGGCCAGGCGGAGCGCGATCAGGTGGACGCAGGGCCCGGCTTTCAGCCCCTGCTTGCGGAAGAAAGCGCAGGTACACTCCGCCTTGGCCGCTTGCCCTTCGTCGGATAGGAGCATCAACGGCCGGTATTCTCGCTTGTCCTCGGCGACGACCACCTGCCCGGTCAGTTCCAGGCCGGAGCCCGGGATTCGGTTCTCGGAGACGATCTCGACGGCGTCGCGACGGACCAGGAGGTCGAAGGCGGTCCGCTCGCGGCGGTCGCGGAACTTGAGCCGGGCCAGGTCGATCGGGGCGTCGGTCAGGGGGCGGAGGCGGTAGACATCATTGGCGAGGTCGTACATGATCCGGCCTTGCTGACAGCCGAGTTGGAGCGCCTCCATCAGGGCAGGCCAGGCGAGTCCGGTTTCCTTGGCTAGCTCGCCGGGCCCGGCTGACCAGCGACCTTGGAGGTGGGCGAGCACCGCGGCGAGCGGTTTGGTCGTCATTTCGGATTTACGGGGCAGGAGCAGGTCGAAGTTGATCGCCTGTGACCAGTTGGCGGCGGTGAAGCCGGTCAGGCCGAGCGTCAGCGACATCCCCTGACTCCGGAGGATCCAGAAGCTTGGCAGGCCGCTGCCGAGGACGTGGACCTCGACCTCTTCGGTGAACGGGAGGAACCGTTGCAAGAGGGATAACCGCCGACGACCCCAAAGCCGGACGACGCGCCCCCCTTTGCCCTGGTAGGGGGCGCCTGTTCCCGGGATCACTTCGTTCCAGGGTTCCAGCACCAGCCTTGGAGCTTCACCGGGAATCAGCTCGATCCGGAGCCCCCGGCGCTGGCCTTTGCGGTCGGCGTGCATCCGGAGATGTCTCAAGGCGTTGTAGAGGTCGATCGGTGCCAGGGTGAATCGCTCACGGGGGAGCGCGGCCGAAGACTGAACCTGGAGGAACCCCCGGAGCCAGGAGTCGGGCACTCGGATTTGCTTCTCGAGGACCTCGCCCGAGGCGCTCGTGGCGAACTTCACCCCCTCCTGGTTGATGGTGAGCCTGGTTTCCCGGTAGCTCCTCATCTGCTGGAGCCCTTGGAACAGCGCCTGGCTGAAGTCGATGTTGGTCGTGCCGAAGGTTGGTGAGCCGGCGGGTTCGAAGGCGTCGAGGTCGATGCCGAGCTTGGCGTAGGCCCCTTCGTCCTTGCTGAAGACCTCGAACAAGACCTGGTCGGGATGGACTGTGATGACCGGGTCGAGGACGACGAAGGCCGTCGGGTCGTTTCGCAGGAGCCAGGAGAAATATTCGCGCTGGGCCTGCCAGGTGTTGAGGGTGGACGACTCCCGGCGCATCCGTTGATACGCCAGGTACGCGGTCCGGTCCCTGGGAACATAGCGGAAGTCGCTCGCGACGATCGCATAAAGCGCGGCCATCGCCTCGCGGAACCGAAGGGGATCTTTGATCGTGGCATCGAGGCGCACGGGGGCTCGATGGAGGTCGCCCGCCAGGGTCAACCGGGCCGTTCCCTCGGTGGCGACCAGCGAGCTCACGCCCGCGTAGGAGAGATGGATCTCGGTTGCCTCGGGGGTAGACGGCTCCGAAAGATCCTCGCGAGGCTCGTCACCCGTGCTCATGGCTTCACCTCGGCCTTCGTCGCATTCACGTTCTCCGATTTCTCTCGCGCCCGCCTCGAGCGGCGGAGTGATCGCCAGGCGGCTTTGCGGATCTCCTCGTCTTCCTTCGCATCGGCCCCGACTTTCCGGAGCACGACCTCCGCGGGCTCAAGGGCCATGGCGGCGAGCCCTTCGAGGGCACCGAGCCGGGTGGCCTCGGGCAAGGATTTGTCCTCGAGGACAGAGGCGAGGGTTGTGATTTCGCCACGTTCGATGAGGGCGGGCAAGACCACTCCCTGATAGTGAACCTGCTTCGAGGCTGCTCGCAGGATTGGGGCCACTGACACCTTGGTTTCGAGCGTGAGGCGGCGGAAGCCGACCGCGTCTGTGAGAAGACGCTCCGCGAGTGATTCGGTCTGGTCAGGGGCGAGCCGAGCGAAGGACTGAGCCGCGATCGCCCGGATTTCGGAGTCTCCCACCAGGGCGGCCGATTCCAGAGCCTTGACGACAGCCGGGGTCGCCGTTTTCGAGGCCAGGGCGAGTACGGCTTCGCGTCGGATCGGTCGGTATTCCGGGTCGTCGGGCCGGATCGCGACGACTTCTGCGAGAACCTCATCAGCAACCTTCAGCCGGCTGGCTGCCCAGACGAGGGTCCGGAGGCAAGGAGTCAACGCGGTCGCCTGCTCATTTCCTTCGGATGAGCTTCGGTTGCCGCTGACTTGCCACGCCCGTTTCTTTTCCCAGGCAGCTTGCCAATGGGCGATTGCGGCGACGATGGACGGAGCCGAGTCGGCCGCTTTCTCGCCGGCTCGGCCGAGCACGTGGGCGGCCAGGGTGGCGGTGGATGCGTCGGGGCTTTCCAGGGCGTTTTTCGCTTCGAGGATTGGAAGGTCGGCTCGATTCAGGAGGCACCCTTGGAGGCTCCCGCGGACCTCCTCGGGGCACTTCGGCAGGATCTCGAAGATCTTCGCCGGCTCGCCTCGATTCTGGACCCTCGCGAGGATCTCTTCAAAGTCGTCCAATTCGAGCACGTCCGCATTCCGGAGAACGGCGTAGTCCGGTTCAAGCGACTCGAGGCCGAAGACGTGTCGGGCGCTCTGCATCGCGTCATCTGCGCTCGCGTCAGGGTCCCAGGCCGGGAGTGTGGTGAGGAGCTTGAGCAGGAGGTCGCGAGTCGCGGGATCGTCGTTATGAGCGAGGAGTTCGATGGCGACGTCGCGGAACCTACAAGACGGGTCAGCCGCACGACCGCGGATGAGTTGCCAGGCTGCTCGGGTGTTGAGCCAGCGGAGGCCCTTCAGCGCCGATTCGGCCACTCCCGAATCTCCCCGAGCCTGACGTTCGAGGAGCGTGAAAACCTTGTCGGCCTGAGGAGACCGGCCCAGGTGGCCGATGGCCTCGGCGGCCGATTCCTGGAGTGCGTGACCGTCCTCGCCTGCGAGTTTGAACAGGGTCTCGAACGACCGCTCGTCGGCGAGTTCGCCGATCGCCAGCACGGCTCGCTGACGGATATCCAGGTCGGTCGCGAAGTCGATACTTGCCAGCAGGATGTTCAAGCCGTCGGGACGCCTGGCGAGGGCCAGCCCCTCAGCGGCGAGAAACTGTGTGGTTGGGTCGCGATGCCCGAGCGCTTTGCGGAGCGGCTCGGCATCTCCACCGCGTTTGCGAAGTCGCCAGGCGAGGGCCTCCAGGACGTCGTGGCGAACCTGGTCAACGGGGTGATTCGCCAGAGCGGCCAGCGGCGCGTCGACGGCTTTCTCTCGGGACCAACGTGCCCCTGGGATCAGCCGGGTAACGAGCTTCACGTCGGCCGGCGCTGAGAGGCGATCCAGCATTCGAGCCAAGAGGTCGTCGCGGCGAGGGTGCTGCTGGCGAATCCAGCGGTCGTCGGCCTGCTCATCTTCGGGATCGTCGATCTCTTGATCGTAGCCGCTGACCATCACGAGCGCGGCGAACGCGGCTTCGCGGCGCTTGGGGTCCTTCTCCACGAACGCCAACAGGCGGTCGGCCGTCTCGCTGGCGCGGAACCGGCCGACAGCGCGGATGAGGTCGTCGGCGAGGGCGGTGCCGCTGGGGTCATTGGCGACCCGGTCGAGCAGGGCGGTCGCGCCTCGAACGTCGCCCAGGGCCTCGAACGCCTCGATTGTCCGGCGCTGAGACTTCGGCTCAGCCGCCGAGGAGAGCAGGCCGACGAGGGCGTCGAAGGCGGCGGAGTCCTTCTTGGTTGCCAGCTCGAAGGCGGCAGTCTCCCGGATCTTTCCGTAGCGTGATCCGAGAGCTCGGCGGAGCGGCTCGCGGGCGGACGGGTCCTTGTCGTACTCGGCGGCTAGCCAGGCGATACCTTGGCGACGGAGCCGCTCATTGGTGGCTTCCAGGGCACGGGTACCGACGGCTACCGGGCCGAGCCTGGCGACCAGCAGTTTGGCCGCTTCCAGGGCCAGGTCATCCTTACGGGTGAGCATGGCCTGTTCCAGGACGGTCCGACCTTCCGCTTCGGACGTTCCCCCGGTGAGCAACTCCAGCCCCCGGACGCCGAGGTCGACGTGACCGGACGCCAGGGCCTCGGCGGCGAGAACCGATGGCGGAATCCCTAGTCCCAGTGCCTGCTCGAAGGCCTGAGAACGAACAGCCTGGTTGGGGTCGCCGAGGGCCTGGACAAAGACGGGCAGCGCGCTCCGGGCATGGCGAGGATCGACCCCGGCCAGCTTGAGTAGGTGCGCGAGGGCCGATTGCCGGACCTTGTTCGCCTGCGGGTCCGGACCACTCTCCTGGCCCTTGGACTTCGGCGAGGCCTGTTCCCGGACGAGGCCAACGTAGGCGCCGAAGGCGAGGTCCTGGAGTTGCCCGGCGTTGTACTGGAGCGGGGTCGGTTTGCGTTTTTTCGCCTGGGCGCGGAGCTCCGCCAGTTCCGTCGCAAACCGGCGCTCGTGGGCCTTCCACGCCTGGTCGAACGCGTCCTGTTCCTCGGCGTCGAGGTGCCGCAGGAGTCGTGCGGTGCGGACCTGGAGCTGTTGCTCGCCGTGGACGAGCATCTCGGCGAGGGCGTCGATGGTCGTCTCGGGAACCTTCCAGGCCGGCTTATCTCCCTTGTCGTTGATCAGGCCGGCCACGAATCCGGCGAAGGCAATCGGGTCTGCCAGTGCCTCGATCCCCCTCGCGGCTGTCAGACGGAGACGAGGAGAGTGACTGGAGAGGCAGGCCAAAGCACGGGCGGCCGTCCCCTGGGGATCTTTCCACTCCCGCATCATCATCAGGAGCAAGGCGCGGGAGCGGACCTGTTCGTTCGGGTCGTCGAGGAAGACGACCAGTCGGTCCTCTCCGGCGCTGCCGAGTGCCAGGGCCGCGGCGATCTGGCCTCCGACCGAGATGATCTTGCCTCCCGCCTCGGAAAAGACAAGCGAGGCCACCGAGGCATCGCCCAGGTAAGCCAGGCCGTATGCGGCCCGGTACTTCACCTCCGGATCGGCGTGCTGGAGTGCCTGGCGCAGGGAGTCCGTACGGTCGGGGGTCGAGACCCTGGCCAGGGCGAGGGCGGCCGCTTTCCGGAGCGCCCCATGGGGGCTGTCGAGCGGCGGGATCAGGTGGGGCAGGGCGGCGGGGTCGCCCAATTCGCCGAGACCGTCCAGGGCCGATTCGGCCAGGTTGATCCAGTCGGCCTGACGCTCCTTCTCGTCGGGCTCGGGGGCGGTCGCCAGCGAGACCAGCGGTGTGAACGCCTTGGGGTCGCCGTGTCGGGCGAGGGCCTTGGCGGCGCGGAGTCGGACGTCGGGGTGAAGGTTGTCGAGGGCCTGGGTCAAGGCTGGCAGGGCATCGGCGTCGACCAGGGAATCGAGGGCTTGTCGACGGACGGCCTTGTCCTCGTCGTCGAGTGCCCGAACCAGCAGGGCTTGCGCGGCGGCCGTATGCTTCTTGACCAGCCCTTCGACTGCCTTCATCCGAAGGTCGGGATAGCGAGAGCTGAGGGCGGCGTCGAAGAACTCGAGTCCTTTGGTCTTCTTGAGGGAGAAGGAGAACGCTTCGAGTCGGAGGAGTGCGTCGGGATCATTGAAGAACTCGAGGAGGAGGTCGAGTCCCCAGGGCTCGGCGATCTGGGCGATGACCTCCGTGAGCACCTCGCGTCGAATGTCCGAGTGGATGCTCCGGTTCGCGAATCGGAGGGTACCCGCTCCTCCTCCGCCGAGTTGCAGGCTGAGGATCGACTTGAACGTCTCGGACCGTACGGCCGGAAAGCTATCGTTGAGGACCCGGGCCAGGAGCTGCGTGGCGGACTCATTGCCCGGATGTTTGCGCACCTCGGCGACAAGCGTCTGCAAGCCTCGGCGGCGGACGTCTTCATGCGAGGCGTTCAGCCCCGACTCGGCGGCGAGCAGCGGCTCGCCGCGATGGATCCGAGCGAGGGCCGTGAAGGCGGCGTCGCGGACCTCGGCCTCCTTGTCGTGGAGCAAGGAGCGGAGCCGCTCGATGGCTCGAGGGTCGTCGAGTGCGGCCATCGCCCGGCAGACCTCGGCCCGGGCGGACTTATCGGCCTCGCGACTGAGTTGGAGCAGGAGCCCGAAGGCTCGGGGGTCGCCCAGGGTGGCGAGGCCTCGAGCGCCTCGGAGGCACGTGTCGAGCGAACGCGCGGCTGAAGCTTGCAGCAGGGGCTCGACGTCCGCCTCCTCGAGAGCGGGTTCGACGGCCTTGTCTTTCGGCTTCTTCGCCTCCTTTTCGGGAGGTGTGGAGGCCGGGGGCGTTCCCTCCAGCTCGAGGAGTTCGCGTTGCAAATCCGGGTCGCGCGACCGGAGGGCCTCCAGCAGGCGAGGCCTGGTGTGCAGGGCGAGGAGGAACGCGCTTTGGCGGAGAGCGGGAGCCTCGTCGTCGGAGCAACGGCGGAGGGCCGATTGCACAGACGGATCGTTGAGCAGTCGGCGACGATAGAGGCGGACGAGAGCCCCCCGGCGGACATCGGCGTGCTTCGAGCCGAGGGCGATCAGGTTCGCCTCGGGGGACTCTGGTTCGTAGGCCGATTCGAGGGCGACGAGTGCCGCGAGGCGAACCTCGGAGGTCTTGGAATCGAGGGCGGTGATGAGTCGGGAAAGGGCCTGATCGTCCTTCTTCGCCAGAGGCTCGAGGGCCGCGACGGCCAGTTTGCCGACATCGGGCTTCTCGGCCTTCAGTGCGAGGTTGATCGGCCGAAGGTCGGCCTCTCCGAGGTGGCGACGAAGCCCTTGAAAGCCGGCAACGCGTACGGCCTCGTCGTCATGATTGAGACAACTTTCGAGGAGCGCCGGGGCCCTTGGATGTGTTGAGGCTCCCAGCAGCTCGGCGGCCATCAGGCGGAGCGCGTGGTCGCGGTCACCAACCTGCTCGGCGATCAGCTCGATGCTCCGGGCGTCGCCGAAGCTCGCCAGGCTCTTGAGCGCGGCCTCGCGACGAGGGGCCTCATCCTGTGAGAGCTCGTGCTTGGCCTGGGCGTAAGCGTCAGAGACCCGGAGCGATAGCTCGCCGATCTTGCCTGACGAGTCGAGTGGAAAGAATCGGAGCGTGTTGTCGTCGCAGGCCGCGACCAGTCTCGGGCGCTCGTGGACGGTCACGATCGCCAGCGCGACAACCCGGCCGACGCCGTCCTTGGTCGTGGCCGGCTTGATCGCCCCGGTCCTCGGCCACGACTTGATCGAAGCATCCCGGCTGCCCGAGTAGAGCCGATCGCCGGGACCCCAGATCAGTGTCGATACGACATCCGTGTGGTTGTTACCGCGTCCCTTGTCCTCGGGCTCGAGTTTGCCTCGGGCATGGGTCGAAAGCAGCTTCTGGTCGGCTCCGCTCGAGAAGAACCGAAGGTCGTCGGGCTCGAAGAGGATTGCAGTGACCGGGCCCTCGTGGAGCTTTCCCGAGGCACTCAGGAGGTACTCGTCCTTCCCCTCGGCGTCGAAAACGGCCACCGTCCCCTTGTTCGTTCCGACGGCGAGCCAACGCCCCGTCGGGGCGACGGCCAGACAGGTGCCGGGCTCGGTCAGCTCGAGCGTCTGAAGCGTTTTACCATCCTTGCGCGTGAGAATGAGGAGTTGGGAATCGACGAGCGCGGCGAGCCGTCCATCGGCCAGCGGGGCCAGCGCCGAGGCGGGGGCTTCGAGCTGAGGGCCTCTCGGTTTCGGGGCCCCGGTCGAGATCTCGTAGATGAGGTGATCGCCGCCCGCAAGCCAGAGAGTCTCGCCGTCCGCGACGAGTGCGGAGCCCCCTTTCGGGAGCGTATCGACGGTGAGGGACAACGTGTCGGCATCGAGCCGGTAGAAGCCGCCGGGCTGGCCTTCGGGGTGAGTGGTCACGAATGCCAGTGTGCCACCCATACCAACGATGGCTTTGACCTCGCCTCGATAGATCAGATGCTTCTCGGTGGTCACGACTCACCCCCTTGCTCGATTTGCTTCAGACCGGGGTGGACATGCCGCAGCCGGGTCACGGCCACGAGGCAGGCGTCGCGCTCGCTCAGGCCTCGTGAGACCATGAACTCTTCCATCAAGGGAAGAACGCCCCGCGCGAAGTCGGCATCCTCGAGCGCCAGGTCACGCATGGTCTCGATCAGAGCGAGCTTGGCCTTCCGGGCCGCGAGCGGTTTCAGGCGTTCGCTGGGTTCGGTACCGGTCTCCTGCCGTTTCTCGGGCCGGGGCGGGGGGATCTCGAACAGGGTCCGGCGGAGAAAATACCAGAGGTCCTTCGAGGACGACGGCCGTCCCTCGGGACGAGCTGGCGGGCCTTTGCCGAGAATCTCGGCGCGGGCGGCCGCCTTCTTGGCGGCGGCCGCGATCGTTGGTGCTGGCGGGATGTAGGGTTTCCAGTCGTCGGTGATTCCCCGGTCCCTGTAGAGCGACCAGAGGATCCGGATCACGAAGGCGCGGACGCGGCGATCGGGACTTTCGGTCAGGCGGAAGAGCTCTTCGGGGAGCCGGAACCGAGGGGACCGCTCGATCAGGCGGATGCCCAGGGCACGGGTCGCCTCGTCGCCCGATTCACAGAACCGGAAGACCGCGGCGGGACCGAGCTTCTCGAGGTCGATTCGATAACGTCGGTGCTCGGGGGCGTCGTCGGCGAGCAGGGCATCCGCCACAAACTTGCGGACGTCGGCGTGGGGGTTCTCGGCCAGACGGATTAGTTCGTCGGACGGGGGCGACCATCGGGCGAATTCCCAGCGGGCCAGCTCCAGCGCGAGGTCCCGGAGCGGCTTCCGAGTTTCGCGGAAGAGGGGTTCGACCCGTTCGAAGCTGAGGAATTCGGAGGGGATCTCCGAGCCGGGGTCGACCGGCCGGTCGGTCTCGGCCAGGGCAATATCCGGGTGATGCCGGCGGATGTACTTGATGGCAAACTGCGAGAGTGGCGCATCGGCCGGTCCAGGCGCCCCCGCCATCTCCCAAAGCCGCAGGGCGCCATCCATCGAAGAACCCTCCGTGGCCTGAGTGGTCTGCCCGGCGAGCATCTTCAGGAATGCGGTCTCCGAGATGATCTTGATGTTGGCCCCGGCGGCGTTCAGCTCCTCTCCCTTGACCTGCTTGGTTCCCTTCTTGCCATGGCCATAGAGTGCGGAACCCTCGTCGCCGATGACCAGGTAATGCAGCTTATTCGTCACCCCCGAGGCCACCGCTCCGCCCAGTTTCCGGACATTGTCCTCGGCCTCCTTGCGCTGCATGGTGGCCATCTTGCCGGTGAACAGGAACGAGGCTCCACCGAGATTCACTGAAGTCGGCGCGGTGACGGCGGCCGAGGGGGCGGAATCCTCCGGCTTCGCGGCGAAGTCGGCGGGGGTGAACCCCTTGATCATGGTATCGACCGCAAAGCCGTGGTAGCGGGACTCGGAGCGACTCGCCAATTTGAGCAGCCACTCGAACCCGAGCTCGGCGGCAGCGAATCGGCGGACATCGCGGAGCCAGTTGATCACTTCCTCGGACAAGGACTCTTCGAAGTCTTGCTCCCGCGCCCATGGGGGACCTTCTCGTCGGAGCGAGCCGATCCAGGGGTCGGTATCCCAGTCAGGATGAAAGGCGAGGGCACGGAGGAACTCGAGGCCGAGGGCCTGGGCTTTGAGCCGGCCATCGCGAATCCAAAGGACGACAGTCGGTCTCGACACAGGGCGGAGGATCAACTTCCGGAGCGCATCCCGGTCGAGCGTGCCAAGGTCGAACTTGACGAGCTGCCCCATCGCGAAATGGATGACACGCGGCGAGAATTGCCCTTCGCGACGATCCGCCTCGTCGATCAACTCGACGAAGTAGCTGGGACCGAGCGAGGGGGCAGGATGGGTCTGGAGGAGCAGTGTCTGGATGAACTGGAACGCGGAGGGGTTCACAGCGAAGAGCCGGTCAGCGAACCACCCGGGGGTCAGTTCTTTCGTGCCGAAGTGTTTGCGTAAAATCGCGGAGGCGAGTTCCGGACCGTGATTCGACTCGAGGAGTCGGCCCCACGCTTCCAGTCCCACTTCCTTGCGAGGGTCGCGTGCCTGGAGGAGATCCGAGGCAAGCTTGCGGACGGCAACCTCACGGTTGTCGGCCAGGCGGATCAGTTCGTCGACGGGCAGGTCGCGGGCGTGGGTTCGGGCGTATTCGGCGGCGTAACTCCGGGCGGCGTGCGAGGGAGAGTCGAACAGCCGAAGCACCGCCTCGTGCAGCCCGAGCGAGCGGAAGGCGGCTTGCTCGAAGCGAGGGACGTTGTTCAGGACCCAGACTGCGAACTCGTCGACCGGGCCACTCCCCATGCCGATCAAACGAGCCACCCAGCCCGGCTCAACTTCGCGGAGTGAGGCACGGAAGTCGGCCTTCAAGGCCTCGGCCGCGAACCTTCGGACCTGGTTGGACTTCGCACGCTCGAGGAGGCTGAAGAGGGGGCGTGGAGTTCTCTTCCAGAGATCGGCGTATGCTCGATGCTTCAGTAGGTCTGTCATCGACAGAGAGGAGCTGAAGCTGGAGCGGTCGTATTCGCCGGTCTCGTGGAAAAAAATATGGTTAGCGACCAATGTGGAACGCCAGGAGGTCCCTTCCTCGTACCGGGCGAGGACATCGGCGCAGGCGTCGGCGTAGCAGGCGGGGCGAGTCCGGGCAATGCGCCGAAGGTTCCGCCAGGCCCGGCGCCGAAGATATGAAAGCGTGAGTGAGCCGATTTCCGACGATTGGCCGCTTGCCGCGAGAGCGGCATCGACCCGGGCGGCAAGAGCCCCGAAAATCTCGGTGTCGTCGCGAGCCTCAGCCTCTTTGAAGATCCGCTTCAAGGCGCGCCAGGGACCATAGCGTAGCGGCACCCGGGCGATGATTTCGAGCAGGCAGGTGCGGGCGTAGGGCCCATTGTCTTCCCAGAGGGCCGCGACAACCTCGTGGAGCCGAAGCCGGTCGGGCAGGGGCACCTCGGCATCAGGGGATTCGAGGGCCTTGAGCTGCTCGACCCGGAAGTGACGCTGCTCCTCCAGCGTCTTCGTCTTGAAGAACGCTTCGCTATGGATCTGCTCAAGGAACTTCGCGAACGTTGGAGCCCCGTCGCGAAGGGGTGTCTCGGGATCCTCGTCGGTCTGGTTAGCGAGGACTTCGACGAAGCCGGCAAGCCCAGGGTCGTTCGATTCCCAGGCGCGGCGGATATCATCCAGGCGAAGGCGGGTCGACACGACGGTTTGCCTCGTTACGGGATATTCGATACCGCCGAGGGAGCAACAAGAGTCGAAGGCAGGCTGGTCATTCTCATGGACCAGCCTGCCTTGGAAGACCTGGGAGGGTCATCTACCACAAGACCTGGGACATCGAAGGCTCTCTGGCCCGCCCCGGGGGGACCAGATAAGTCCTTCCCGGAACCCCGATCGGCGGGGTTGCTCCAGGCCCGGGCAGGACTTATCTGGTCCCCCCGGGACAGCGGGCCTGAAACAGCCTTCGTTGTGACGCATGAGAAGCCGAACGCTCGGGCGGCGCAACGCCGCCCCGGTGCAGAGCACCAAGCTAGACCTGTCCTCCCAGATACATCTCTAACGATCTTGGCGAACGAGAGCTTTGTATACTATCCAGGCGGCCATTGCAACACCCCGCCGAAATTTTGTTTTCTTTGCGATTAACACTTGAATGAGTTGATTGGGTGCTGGATCGGCTGGGAGGCACGAGTTGTAGAGAGGTAAGGCGGGCTGCACGGACCGAATCCGTGGAGCCCGCCTTGGAAACGACCGGGAAGATTATCTACCACAAGACCTGGGACATCGAAGGCTCTCTGGCCCGCCGACCGGGAGGCCTCCGGTAAATTCCCGGAACCCCGATCGGCGGGGTTGTTCCAGGCCCGGGAATTTACCGGAGGCCTCCCGGTCGATAGCGGGCCTGAAACAGCCTTCGTTGTGACGCATGAGAAGCCAAACGCTCGGGCGGCGCAACACCGCCCCGGTGCAGAGCACCAAGCTAGACCTGTCTCCCCGGAAATTCGGCCAAACTTTCATCAACTGGATTCTTTTTACATCAAGGAGATCATCTATAGCAATGCCCTACTCTGATCTTCCTGATCCGATTGCGGACCGTGGCAGTGACCATTGGCACCACTCATAGGCTTATCTTGACGCTGAACGTCGCCGATCCCATACTCGTTCCAGGCAAGCCGATACGGGATGGAATCAACAACTGGCGATTTGTACCGAGTCTCCCTTTTTCGTTCCGGTCTCGATACATTGGACGATTTCATGAGGAAGCTTGCGGGGACGCAGGCGTATCACAAACAGCTTGGCCCTGAGCAGGTCCGAGATTACTCGGTGGGCTTGGAGAAGCGGGGGAGCACGCCGCGAGCCGAGCAGGGGACTCTTTACGAGGGAGGCTGTCGATGAGTCTTCAGCCCGAGCCGATCGAGCGGCAGTTCTTTGACATCCAGGAACTCGTCGAGGAATTCCCCGCCATCTGGCATGACCGCAACAAGCAGGTCGTCTTTTCGGTGGCTTGCCCGCCAGGATCAACCCAGGAGGGACGTCTCGACTATAGCCGGTGGGCAGCTATGCCCTTGCCCGAGAAGGTTGAAGCTGCGGGGGCTATCAGCCGGGTGGTGACTCGTCCCGGCTTTTACGACTATTCGGGCGAGGAAGATCTGGCGGGAGCCGTGGAGTGGCACGTCAACTTTGCGGATCCCCGGCTCTTCGTGGCCTATGGGTCGCGGCTCTTTGCCCAGGACGAGATGCAGGTAGCCGAGCACCCTGTGCTCGGGGCGCTCCGGGAGGCCCTTGAGGCTCGTAACCTGCCCGCGGTGACGGTGGAGGGAGGCCGGCCCACGCCTGTGCTTGTGATGGGGGCGCCGCGGCTCTGCCGGGTGCAAACCGACCGGAACGCGGCCGAAGGGCGGCCCCATGGGCTTTATGGGAATGCATTTACACGAGCCGAACCGGATGTGGTGCGGCGGGCGACCAGGCGAATCGATCCACCGACGATTACGAACTTGATCGCGATCGCCGCGCTGGCCGGTGGGGCAGGCCGATATCGTATCCACGAAGTCGAAGGAGTGCTGATCACCGCCTACACAGGGTTCCGCGCGGCCGTATTGGAGTCGGCCCGGGCCTGCGGGACCCATGGGCCGGTCGTGATTCACACCGGGTTCTGGGGTTGCGGCGCGTTCGGCGGTGATCGTGTGCTGATGGCGATGCTCCAGGTGCTTGCCGGCGCGATGGCCGGGGTCGAGCGCATCGTCTTTCATACAGGGGACCCGATCGGCAACGCAGCGATCCGCGATATGCGAGCTTTCTTTGATGAAGGGCGGTTCGGCAGTTCGGCCATCAACGCGCCTGAACTGATCCGGCGGATCGTGGCGATCGGGTTCGAGTGGGGCGTTAGTGATGGATCTTGAAATCGGAGAAAACCTCCTCTCGTCGGAGGTGAAACCCCAAGAGACCAGCCGGATCGTAATTCCAGATAGGATGCCTGACCCCCGCCGTCCTTACTTCATGGGAGCGAGCCTCGCGAGACCGAGCGTGGCCCAAGAACTGGCGGCGCAGGTGATCGGCGTCAACAATTTCGCTCCGCCCGGCCTGCCGTCCGGCGTGGATCGCGAGGTCATCGGCCAACTACCGTCCGGCTTTTGAGTGGCGACCAAAAAGTCGATGGCTCGCTTGATTTGGGACCGTTCGGCCGTGTAACCGGCGCGTGAGAGGACGTAGAGCGTCTGGCCTGTGGCAAAGGCATCGCTCGCCATGTCGGCTTTCTGGCCCCAGCCGCCGTCGGCTCGCTGAAGGGCGAACAACTCGTCGATCGTGGTTTGCATCTCGTTGCGTGGATTGCCGGAGCGAGCGGTCAACAGTACCTTGAAGACCTTATCTTGAAGGGTATCGGGAAGCTTGGTGCCGGCCAGCCAGGCCGTCGCTTTCGCGAGCGCCGCTCGCTGCGAGTCCGGCGCTTCGGGTCCCGTTTCCCCCTCCAGGGCCATAATGATCCAGGCAGCGTCGGTCGTCTGGTTTTCATTAATCGGCGGCCTGAGAGTGGCAAAGAACTCCCACGAACCGTCTGGTCGCTGCTTCTTGACGATTTCCTCCGCGATTAGCTTCAAGCTTTGCTTTTGTCCCTCCTCCAGGGAGGACATCGACCGTGCAGCCACGGCCAGGAAGGGGAGCCCCATGTTGAGCCCTCGACCTTGTGGGCGTGGGTCGGGTGGGTCGGCCGGATTGGGAAAGATTCTCGAGGCCATCAACTTGTCTTTGCTGCCCAACAAGGACTCGGTCGTATCCGCCACGTATTTCTTGTCGATCGCGTACCCCTGTCGACCCGCTTCGCTGAGCGCCCAAAGTGGCATTGGCACGTGATGGCAGGCGGCACATTTGCGCGTGTTCAACCAGGCGGCGCTTTCGGTCTGCAGATATCCGATGGCGCGTTCGACCGTGAGTCGGACCTGCTGCTGCGTCGCCGCGGGGAAAGTAGGTCCGGCCGCGATGGCAGCAGGCGAGAGGCACACTCCCAAGACGAACGCCACAAGCTGGGGTGTACGAGCCATGGAGCGACCCCTTCGCGAGAAACGAAGTTCGGGGCAGGATAGATATCGATATTACGCCACTCACGCACGGCTTGCTACTCGCCTGAAAGCGGTTCGATCCACATTCCGGCTATGGTTCGAGCCGGAGCGTCGATACCGTTCGATCACCTTCGGATTCGTGACCGTCAGACAGTAGGATGGGCGTCTGTGCTAGGGCTAGGGAACAACCAGGCCGAATCGTGTCAGGTCGACCACGGACTTGACCTTTTTGTCGTCGACCACGAGCAGGCGAGCCGGGCCACCTTCGAGAATGGAACCCAGGGTTGACACAAAGAGTGTTGAGGTGATCTTCGGCCCTTTGATGCGGAAGAGGAGCCACTTCCCCACGCCGTTGTGCGGGCCCTCCTTGACGAACGTGATCTCGCATTCCAGTTCGACCGGTCGCAGGGGCCCGCCTTTTTTCTTCACATAGGGAGTATCGAGTCCGCCGATATGGGTTCCGAACTCATCGAATTCCGGAGTGTTCGGATCGAGGATGAGCATCCCTCGTCCTGGGCCTCTACCGTCGATGTCGACGAGGAGCCGGACCTGGTGGATAGGCCCCCGCATTTCGCCCAGGACGAGGCCGGGCGTCAGCGCCCCTGACTGCAGCTCCATGATGGGATCGATCGGTTCAGCCGCTGAGATGATCGCCAAACAGGTCGCCGCCAGGGCTACTCGCATGGCAATCCTCCTTTCCGAGGTAATCGAGATAGGTGTGACAATCTTACTCTAACCGATCGCCGATTCGTGATCAGCGGGTCAGATGGAGCCGTAACACCACACGAAATACTTCGAAGCTGTGGCCATAAATCCGTTGGGACGGTGACCTCAACGGACTGGCTCCTCGTGGGAGGCTGGCCATGCCAACGAGTTCGCTGAGTTGTGGTGATTAACGTACGGCGACTCGCGGGACCGTTATTGAACGTCATCCCATTGAGGGCCGAAACTCGTTGATGCAGCCTATTGAGATATGCGGTTGTCGGAGTTGCTCTTGACGTGAACTTCGAACTCTTTACTTTGACCATTGATTCGAAGGAAGACATTTCCAGGAGACAGCCATGTCTAAACCGATTGTGTTTCTTGCTGTGGCCATTCCGACGCTCTCGGGATGCGCATCGTGGCGGGACAAGCCGGCAAACAATTCAACGTCGGTTTCCGACGATGGCGATCTCCTGCACCAAACTATCTTCGGCTTGTCTCACTATTCCGAGAACAATTGGAATTTTAAAAATTAGGAATATCAAAGATATTTGCTATTTCGTCGTATTGTTAAGTGGAGCCTCCGGCAAGTTTTTTGTAGGGCAGGCCTTGGCCTGCCGAGGCTCAAGTGAACAGCCCTGGCAGTCCAAGGCCCGCCCTACGAAAAGATCTCTTCGATGGGCGGTTCCCACTCTACGGGAAGGGATTTGCCGGATGCACCAGTTAGTGCGATGAGGGAATCGATCGCTAGCGTTGACGAAGTTCGCCGGATTCGAGCGAGGCAAGCGTTTCCTTGGCGATGTCAACGGCGTCCTGCATCACTCGTACCACGATAAGCCGGAAAAAGAGGTAGAACGCGAATTGATAAGCTTCGAGCAGCGCTCTGTCTTCCTGTTTTGATTCTCGTAAATATATTTACGTGGTGGTGTTCGTGGGTCAGAGGTTGAGGTCGGTTGGCGGTCGTTTCTAGCGAGCTCAGAGCCTGTTTAAGAGATCTTAGCCTGGTTATTCATCCAAATAGGATTCCATAAGCGATCAGCATCCCGACTCCGGCCATCCACATCCAGCCGACCAGTCGCCCCCGCCAGCCTGCTTTGCGACCGAATGTAACGGCCCAGGTACCCAGAATCGCGCCCGGGACGCGATATTCCAGGGCATTTATCAAGCCATAGCAATCGCCGTTTCTCCTGAAGATCGCCGGTGATGCCAGCAGGTAGTTGGCGATGGTGACGCCGGAGACCAAGAGTGCGACCACGACAATAACCGTGCCGGGGTCCACCGGACGCTTCCACGTCTTCGGATCCAGGGCGACCGCACCCGCTCCGAGGGTGACTGCCGCACAGACCCAGGTCCACGCATGTTGAAGACGACGGTAAGGTCGATGAATCGTCCACATCCACCACGGTCGAGCGACCGGGCGAAAATTTTCGGACGGTGGCTCAACGCGTTGAAATTCCCGGTCGGCCCAGCGCACGGCGATGACACCCAAGGTGATCGTAGCCAGCAGGATCAGAACGTTCAAAACCCGGGAACTCATGACATCCACCTTGATAGGAATGTTTGAAGCGCCTGCATCCAATTGAGGGCGAGCGAAATGCAGAGCGAAACGATCCAGTAGAGTCCCAGGACGCGGCCCATGCGGTCGACCCACGACGGTTCGGATCGCCATTTTCGGGAGATGAGAAGGGCGAGCCACGCCCCCAGCACAGCCGTCTCCGTCCAGTTGGTGGCGATAGCCCAAGTTTGCTCGAAGGCCCCCGCTCGCTGGAAACCGGGACGATGACGTATCGTGAGGAACCAGGCGATCCCCGGCAGGAGTGACACCATGACGGCGACGCAAGCGACAAATCCCGGCTGGAAACGGATTAACCTGGGGCGAGGACGACGCAGGCGGATGGCGATCATCGCCGCCATCCAGGGGATGATGACGCACGATCCCGGTCCGTGCAGCCACAAATAGGCCCGCCAAAAGCCGTAGGGGTCAGCCGCGATCGTCGGAATGTACGCGAGCTGTTGACCAAAACCCGGCATGTACGAACGCAGGATGAGCGTGCCCACGGCCGCAGCCGGGACGAATAGCATCACGTCGGCAATGGTAAGGCGGCGCTTTGGTCGCATGGCGTTAGCCGTCTGGGGTTCGACAGGTGTCGTAGGGTGTCTACTCTATAAGGCTGTTGTTCCTGACTCAAGTGGGCGGTCCGGTCGTTCGGTCCCGATTTCGAGTTCACTTTTCGCGCATGAGCCGTTTTCAAAGAAGCTGGGCGATACCGACCGGAGTCGCCCTCCACTCCGCGTCGGAAACCGGACGACCTTCTAACGACCAGCTTCGCCTTGGCCATTGTAGGTGGACCTTTCGTTGGGGGCGCCAGTCGGATTGCACTGCCGCTTCGTCGGCGACCTAGGTTGATGAAGGATCTTTCCAGGGTTTTTCGCATGCCTAAATGTAACTGGACCCGGCGACACTACGCGTGGACGACGGTCCCCTGACGGTCTGGTGATGCCCGACTTAAGCCAATCCCGAGACGTAGAATGCGGCTTAGACCTGGCATTGGAGGCCACGACGATGATCAGAAAGAGGGGGGCAGGTGCATGTCTGTGCCGGTGAGAGAGACGGGCGAGGCCACGAATTACATGATGGGGCACTCGGAGCGGGAGCTGCGCCGGCTGAGGCTTCAAGCGAACATCTTGCGACCGGCTACCGAGCGGTTGCTGCGGGAGGCGGGGCTGGCTCCGGGGATGCGGGTGCTCGATATCGGCTGCGGCGTGGGCGACGTGTCGCTGCTGGCGGCTGAGATCGTGGGTTCGTCGGGGGCCGTTGTTGGGATTGACCGGAGCGCCAAGTCGCTCGCAACGGCAAGGGAGCGGACGCGGGCGGCCGGGCTGGGCCACGTCGAGTTCGTGGAGGGTTCGGCCGAGTCCTATGCGGCGCCGGAGCCATTCGACCTGGCGGTGGGCCGCCTGGTGCTGGTCCATCAGTCGGATCCGGTAACGCTCATCCGCTGGGCGGCGAGTCAGGTTCGGCCTGGTGGAACCGTCGCCTTCAACGAGTTCTGCCTGCACGAAACGATCTTCAAAGCCCGGCCCGAATTCCCGCTCTGGCGGCAGTGCGAGGATTGGCTCATGACGGCGTTCTTGCACGGTTCACCGCATACCGATGCAGGGGGCCGGTTGATCGAGCATTTTGCCAGCGCTGGGCTACCGCAGCCGCAGCTCTTCTGCGAATCGGTCATCGGCGGCGGGGCAGACTCGCCAATCTATGCCTGGTTCGCGCAGACGCTCGAGACTGTCCTCCCGGTGCTGCTAAAGCTGGGGACCGTGACCGAGGAGGAGGTCGGCCTCGAGACGCTGGAAGCTCGGCTCCGGGAGGGTGCAGTGGCCTTGCGGAGTCAAATTCTCGGCCCGCCGCAGTACTGTGCTTGGGTCAGAGTGTAAGGGATGCTGCGAAGTCCAGACCGGAGAGGCTGGCTCGCAATGCGGCCGACCACTTGCCGCTCGTTGTCGGCCTCTACCTGGATCGATGCCCGTAGCAGTGATTCCTCGCGGGAAGGTAGGCCATCTATCGAGGCCGTGCCTCTTTCGCATGCAGGAGAGGGAGCACCCTGACCCCGACCGAATCGACGACACCGAACGAACCGAGTGATGGTCCCGTGTTACTCAGGACGACCACGGCCGTCTTCTTCGCCTTGATGAATCCGACAAAGCTGCTGTATCCGGCCGTCCCGCCGTTGTGCCAGACGAGATCGGTCCCGCCCTCCCGCTCGGGGAGCTTCTTCACGAGCCAGGCGAGGCCGATCCTCAGCCCTGGTATGCTGGTCTCCCGTCGCGGCTGCTGGGTGGCCTCCATCGCGGTGCGGAGCTTTGTTTCCTCGAGACCCATCTCGGCCGAGAGGAACGTGAGCAGGTCGTCGGCCGTCGAGTGCAGGGCGCCGCAGCCGGCCAGGACATCGAAGGTCCAGCGGGCCGCGGGGTGGCCTCCCACCTGATACGGCCTGGCCAGGCGCCGTTCCTGCTCGGTGTCGAGCGTGACCCTTGTGTCCTTCATCCCGAGGGGCTCCGTGATCCGGCTCGCGATCAACTTGCTGTAGTCGATTCCGGCTCGCCTCGAGAGGGCGTGGCCAAGCAGCCCAGCGCCGACGTTCGAGTATTGCCACTTCGAGTCGCTCCCTGGCGCGGGCTTCCAGCCCTTGAGGAAGTCATACAGATCCTTCTCCTTGTAGCTGGCGTAGGGGGCGGCGGACATGATGGTCAGCAGCACCGTCTTGAGCGGGACGCGCGGCAGGCCGGAAGTGTGGGTCGCCAGATTCTCCAGGGTGATCTCTTTCCCTTCTCGCGACGCGATCTTCACCTCCGCGGGCAAGTACCGCTCGACCGGATCATCGAGGCGGACGAGGCCCTCCTGGTCCATCTGCGCCAGTACCAGAGAGGTGAAGACTTTCGTCACCGACCCGATCTCAAAGATCGTCTTGCCGTCGGGTGCCTTGTCGCCGTCGAGGGCTTCGCGACCGAAACCGAAGACCCGCCGGCGACCCCCCTCGATCACCCCTACGACCATCCCGACGCTCTGCTTCTTATCCAGTATCGGCTGGACGAGGGCTTGTACCCGCGCGCGGAGATCATCGTCGTGGTCAGCCGGGGGATGATCACCCGGCTCGGTCAGCGCGAAGACACAGGACAGGCAGAACGCAGTTGCCAGGGCTGTCATTTCGATACCTCCCGTTGATGATCCCGTCTCGATCGTCGCGTAGCCGCTCGGGTCGAACGGCCGGTGGCTCTTGCATGTCAAGAGCGGCTCTTTTCCGTGGAGGCTGGCTCACTTGCCCTCCAGGTCCACCAAGCTGTCGAGGAGCCGGGTGAAGCCCAGCTTGACCGCCGATACTTGCATGGATAACGCTGTATAGGACACTTGCAGATAACGATCAGTGAATTTCTGGCATTTCGTCTTTGAGACTCATCAGCAGTGTCTCCAACTCCTGGTGTCGTGGTTCGAGTACGGTGCGGACGGCGTATTGATTCAGCCGGTAAATCGCGGCAAAACAGAGGGCTAGGAGGACGATCGCATCGATCACGGCGAAAACCGTCCACCATCCGCCCGACCGTAAAAGCCAGGCGAGTTGGCTCAAGAAGGCTAGGAGCGAAAGCGACGGTGGCAGCAGATACCACCGGTGTACATTCCGAAGCAGCCAGATTTGATGTTCAACCTGGGCCAGTGAACTCTCCACGTGCTGCCGAAGTGATTCGCTCGGCTCCGGGGGTTGCCGTGTGTAACGTATACGGTCCACGAGCATGTACCCGGCGACCCACAGCATGGCCGGCACCGTTAGATACCACGTCCAGGGAGTCGATTGGCTCATTCCCCTGTAAATCCACAACGGCACCATCAAGAGACATACGCCGATTTCGCGGACATCCCGCCAGAAGATGGTGGCGAAGAATTGCTGCTGGTTCCGTCGCAACTCTGTGACGAGCAGTTCGGCATCGATCGTCAGACGGGTTTGGGACGCTTGCGACTGCCAGGCTTGTTTGAGGTTGTCAGGGTCCATGTGGCTCCCCGTTCATCAGTCCCCCCAAGACTTTCTTTGCACGATTCAATTTCACGCCAACATTGCTTTCGGAGATTCCCAGCACCTCGGCCATCTGGCGATAGCTCAAGCCGTCCAGGTAGAGCAGGACCAGCGCGGCGTCGGTTTTGGGCAATTGCCGAATGGCGAGATAGAGTCGCTCGACGACTTCACGCTGAGCCACTTGCTGGGCGCTGTTCAAGCCAGCGACCGGCAGGTCTTCAACCTCGAGAATGGGTTGTTGGCGTACCTGCCGGCGGCGCTCTTTGCGTTGCCAGCCGAGTGCGGTGTTCAGCGCCACTCGGTAAAACCAGGTGGATGGGCTGGCCCGCCCCTGGAACTGCGGCAAGGATCGCCAAACCTGGAGCAGGATTTCCTGGACCAGGTCCTGGCAATCCACAGTCGTGAGCGTATAGGCGCGGGCCACCTTCAGGACGGCACCGCCATGCTCAGTGAGCCAGTTCTTAAAAAGTGATTCTGGGTTTTCTTCGAGCAAATGAGATCGTCCCTCCCAGAAGTATTGGTGGCCTTCGGCGGTTGTTTCTTACAAGAATCGTGCGCCTCGGTCTCGCTCCGGCAGGATTCTGGAAAGAATCCGCTCGGGCGGGAGTTGTTCCCCCGGTCCCGAAGCCGGTTCTCGTAACAGGGGCGGCGTGCTAGGAACCCCTGACGCCGTAAGGCTTTCTGCTGATGCCGGAGGCCATGAGGTTCTCCGCCATGCCAGCCGTGCCCCTCACGAGCGTCTCCGATAATCTGCTCGACCCCGCTGTGAGACCAAGAAATTCGTTGAATTCATGCCTGGTGATTTGGGCGCCCTGGAAATTTTTTGTCGAGAGCGATTTGCGATGGGATAGCCTACAAAATCCCGGAAGATCTTGGTGAAATCTTTGGGATTGATGTTTTTCAATTTCTGGAATACGAGACTATGTAGATAAAAGGTTTCCTTGTGATGCCCATGGTCGCTTACGGTCGCTCCATGAACCTTTCCTCGAGACCCAGCGGCTCGCAGGTCTTCAACTCAATGGAGGCGAAACCGGTGGGCCGTCTCTACTCCCATGAGTAACGCTCAGAAACACCAGGCGATGGTGACGATCCGCGTGAAAGTCAATCGTCATTGCTCGTTGCCAGGTGAAACTCGGATGAGATTAATTCCGAACCACTGGGACTTGGAATTGCGAGGACGGTGTATCTGGCATCCACTCGCTCAACGAAGCAAATACACAGAAGTGGCCCCACAAGGAGCCTTCCAATAGAGAGTCAGAAGTAAAGTCCATCATCCAATCGGAGCCACACATCGGAATTCAGACTTGTAGGGCAGGCCTTGGCCTGCCGAGGCTTTGTGTAACGGCCTCGGCAGGCCAAGGCCTGCCCTACAAGATTCGGATATATTAAACATTGGTTTTGGTCAGCAGTAATAGCACGTCCACCGGGCGTGGCTAATTACTTCCTGAACCCCTCATGAAAGTTGCTCCAGCCATTTTGGGGCTTCCTCGACCTCGTATCACCGAGTGAGAGCCGGGGCGAATTGTCCCTATACGACACCGTTTGTATGAAACAATCGGCACATTAGGGTTTGCTGGTCAGGCGGCTTGGTTGTTTGGGGTGATTGGATTGTCGTGTAAATGATTGTAATTGTGAGCGCTTTTAGTGAATCTGTTTGTTTTGCGGTGATCCCGCCAGAATCATTCCGGATCAGTAGGAGTGAGCTCGACTTGGCCATTCCCGCCAACGCGAGCAGCCCGACTTTCTTTGGACCATGCCGAGGCGATCGACTGGATGAGGTGGATGAAGATGAATCCGAGTACGAGCACGGGGAGACCGAGGCCCGCCATGGGGGGTAGATAGAAGAGATCAACATGCCGTGCCGGATCCAGGCAAATACCGTCGAAACCCACCAGTGGAGACAAACGCCCAGAGCAATGACGACGGAGGTCATGGACAGGACGCGAATCATCCAATCCTTGAGCGTTCCCTTTCTGGCCAGAACTATCGTGGAGAGGACAAATATGAGCGGAATGCCTATGGCTATTACGATGAGCATCGTTTGCCAGTCCGCGAGCCCGACCTCAGCGAGTCGCACGAACGGGACACAGTACGCCGAGGCGAACGCGCAGGCAACCACCACCTTCATCATCTGAAGTAAAGTCAGCCTCATCGCCGTGACCTCCTCGGGCTCTATGCTGGAATCCTCTTCTTCACTTCATAAGTGCCAGTATATTCTGATGCCAACCGGTCTACAACGGCTTTGATAGATGATCGTTATGGTTGCACCTTGAGCGACAAAGATCTCTGAAGCAGCCGTGTTACGTCCGCCATTTTTCAATCAACTGTGAAGTTGGTTACGCTGTGCCGCGTAATGAATCAAGAATCAGGTGGCCATGACTGTGGCCAGATGCCTGGACCAGGAGGATCAGGCGAGCCCGTATCGGCGTCAAGTGCATCCCGATCTCGTGGGGAGGTCGAACGACGGAGGCCGCACTCCGCGCCGATCAGGACTCCGATTGGGTTTCACACTCTTCTTCGGTAGCGGGCCGAGAACAATGAAGATGGGAACTACATCTACGCTATAGCCACATAACGTGCTCTATGGCTCGCCCCGTTTATGGGCTGCCTGAACAAACACGCTCACCAGCGTTCCGCTTCTGAGCAGTAGCCGCGTTGCTCGATAGGGCGCGTGCGACAGCCTCTCGACGATCGGCCTTAGCTCGGAAAATGCGCGACGTTGTCGACAACGGCTATGGCACCAGTGGCTAGTACTACAGTTGTATTTAATAAAAAGAGTCCTCATTAAGGTGGCTTGGCTTCCCGCTTCTTGTAATGACACTCCTTCGCCTGCTGCTGGTGAGCCCGACGCCACTCCGACCATGCTAGCG
>Ga0153954_1000517_pt1 | contig 29993 bp, 25 predicted proteins | sample TSFL038MetaG_FD_102277 | JGI IMG/M metagenome (GOLD analysis project Ga0153954, IMG submission 102277) | Attine ant fungus gardens microbial communities from Florida, USA - TSFL038 MetaG | ecosystem: Host-associated > Fungi > Mycelium > Unclassified | place: USA: Florida, Wekiwa Springs State... | reverse complement strand
TTAGTAGATGTCGAGGCCGCGAGAGAGTCGATCTTCCAGTCCATCGGCCGCTTCGGCGATGCGGCGGACGAGTGCGGTTGGGTCGAAGGCGCCGATGGAGTCGCAACTGAGGTTCTGAATCACGACGAAGTATTCCTCGCCGCGGAGAACCTTGATGGCGAAGTGCCACTCGACGCTTCGTGCGTTGAGCTTGAGCAAGATCCGGTTGTCCCGGTCGTTGGCGGGTCCACAGACCGAGACCAAGGAGAGGATCGAGCGGCCTTCGGGGTCCGTCCCCGCGTGGCCCAGATAAACGGCCTGCTTCCTGTCGAGTTGGAGCGGAACGACCATACGCCAGCCGTGGCTCGAGGGGCTGGCCTCGTAGCCGGAACGCGCGACGAGGTCTCGAATCAGGCGGTTGACATCCGGGTCGGCTGGTTCCGGAGCCTCGTAAGGCCCCAGAGCGTCGCTACCTGCCTCGGCGTCGGGCATGACGGCTCCGAGGGGAAGACCGCAGACCACGCAGAAGCGGCTAGAGATGTGATTGCCCGTAGTGCATCGGGCGCAGGCGAACATCGAGGCTGACATCAGTCGAAGTCTCCCTCGTCAGAGGTAATCAAGGCGCGAGACCAAGTGCCTCGCGCCCGTTGACTCTGTAGAGGAGTGTTTAGTCCAACGTCTTGATGCGAACGTTGCGGAAGCGCACGATCGACTTGGGGTCGTGGTTCTGAAGACCGACGTACCCGCGAATACCTCTCGAACCTTTATACGTGTTGATTACTTCGCCGTTCAGCGAGATCGTGTATTCCTGGCCTTTCACCGAGATCTCGTACGTATTCCACTCGCCGGCCGGCTTGGCGGGAGGCGTCTTGTCCGTGGCTTTGAAGCTGTAAACCGAGCCGGTCCGATGTTCGGGATCAGCATCCTGGCAGATCTGAATCTCGTAGCCCTCATGGACCGCGTCCCAGGGGCTCTTGGGCGGATTCGGGAACCGCACGAAGACTCCGGAGTTGTTGGCGGGAGCGGTGAGCTTGTACTCGACGCGGAGCGTGAAGTCGCCGAACGTTTGCTTCGAGTACCAGAGCAGTCCCATTCCCCCTTCGGTGACGAGCACGCCGTCCGACTCTTCCTTGATCGATCCCGGGCCTACCATCGACCAGCCTTGCTTGAGAGGGTCGCCCTGCGAATAAAGGGGTGTGAAATCCTTCTCGACCTGAACCTTCGCCGGCTCGGCTGCAACTGCGGTGACCGCCGCAGCGGCCAGAACGAGAAAGGCGGAAACACGTCCAAGAACCATCGTCGCAAGCTCCTCGATCCAGGGGCAGTGAATGTCTTAGAGGCTATCCGGAAAGAGAATTCTGATGGACGAATGCGTGATTTGGGTGGCCGGGGACGAGTCTTCGAGGCCCCGGGGATAAGCCCAGGCCTGTCCCCGGGGCCTCGCTGCGCTCCTCCCTGGCCACCCATCTCTTCTCATCTCACGCGGCCAAACCCTATCCGGATAGCCTCTTACAGGATTGGTCGAACGACGATCAGTCGGCGGCTTTCATCGAGGCAATGGCCTCATCAAACGCAGGGCGAGCGGCGATGACGGTCTTGTCGGGGCCAATGAGGCGAAGGAAGTAGCTGGTTCCGCCCGCCTGCACCATGGCTCCCAGAAGTCGATAGTTCGGTTTGTCGTTGACGTCGGGGCTCCCTGGGAAAACCGGAGCCACGTAACGTCCGGCGGCTTCGAGCCGGGTCACATCGACATTCTTGCCTTTGACTTTCTTCGTCTCGATCTTGGCGGTCTCACCGTTGGCATCCTTGAACCAGGCCTGCCAGCGCTTGATGTTAGCTTCGAGACCCCCTGCGCCTCCGGAGAGAGCCGTCACCACGAGCTCGGCCGCCTCTTCGTCCCCTTTGACGGGATCGATCTTCAGTTGGGCGCGACGCATCGCGTTGCTCGGCCTGCTCGACTTCCAGGCGGCCGGGGCCTGGAACGTCAGACCACCTGCATCAACGGACTGGGAAGGGGCATCGGCCCCGACTCCCGTCAGGACGACGACGATGGCTCCCACCGCGACGGCGCCGATCATGTTTCTCTTGGATGACATGGTGCTCTCTCTCCCGGTCGATCCGTGTCAACTCGTTGGTTACCCGCGCGGCTTGCTTGCGGCCGGTGCGGGGTGAGACTACGATGCGGGCGTCGGACCTTGATCGATCGACGACTTCGCCCCGCGGAGAATGATGCCGTGAGCTACCCCCGTCTCGCTTGCTTGACTTTGATCCTATTGACCGCTGCGGCCAGTCCCGCCTGGGCCCAGAAGAAAGGGGCATCGGGGGCGGCCAAGGTCCTGTTACTCTCGGGGGGAGCTCGCAATCATCATGGTTACCGCGACCAGGCATTCTACCTGGCAAGCGCTCTCGAGGATACCAGCCATTATGAAGTCACGATCGTCGAAGATGGGGCGATTCTCGAAAGCCCGGCCGTCTCGAAATACGACCTGATCATCGTGCACGCCGACCGCCGCGATGATGAGTTCAAGTTCACCAAGAGCCAGCAGGAAGCCCTCTTTGCCTACGTGAAGTCAGGACACGGCTACGTTTCGATCCATGGTGCCGACAACGCGGCTAAGGATTGGCTCCCCGAATGGAAAGAGATGCTCGGAGGGGTCTTCTCACACTTCGGCTTGCCGGATTCGAAGACCAAGAAGGGAACCTTTCATATCAAGATTAGCAAGACCGATGATCCGATCGCTCGGGGCGTGAGCGACTTCGACATCAAGGACGAACTCTATTATCATTTGCAAATGCAACCGGGTGTCGAGCCGATCGCGACGACGGACTACGAGGGGCAAACCTGGCCGGTCGCTTGGACCCGGACTTATGGGGCCGGGCGCGTCTTTCACACGCCGCTGGGACATCGCGACTTCGGACCCGGAAAAGACGACCCCATGCGCGACCCCCATCTCCTCAAGTTGGTCCTTCAGGGGGTCGAGTGGGTCGCCGGCGCAAAGTCAGCGACCAAGAATGAGAAGTGAAATGTCCATGTCTTAACGATTCTCGTAGGAAAGGCCCTGGCTCGTCGAGGCAACTCAAAAAGCTCCGGGCCAAGGCCTCTCCTGTGACGAATTAATACCGGGCTCGATACGCAGATGACGGAGCCACGGCGGTCGCTATCCGAGCGTGACGTCGACCCGTGCCGCTTCGTGCGGCGTGAGGTCAATCAACACGGCGGCTCCGTCGATCGAGAGGTCGACGATCGACTCGTTCGTAAAGTCGACCTGTCGGGCCCAAACCGGGTTGCGGAAGAGGCGGAGGCGACAGCGAGCGGCTCGCCCCGCTGTTTCAAGCAGGTGGAAGACGACTCCCCAACCGCGTCCGTCATTGGATGATTCAACGTACTCGAGTCGAGTGATTGCGATCGACCGGTTATCGAGGTCGAAGATCCAGCCGGTCGGGCCGGAGCGGGGGACTCCTGCCTCCGTCGCAACGACATAAGCGGGGGTGTTGAAATCGAGCGACGCGTGAAACGGGTGCTCGAGATCAAGCGTCACGCCCAAGCGAAAGGTTCGGGCTGTCTCACGACCCGCCAGGAGCAAGGTATCGAGCATCCGAGGTCCATGCCGACGATGATACGCGAGTCCGCCGAAGAGCAGGGCGGTTCGCTGCCGACGGGTCGAGATGTCGAGGGCGTCGGGGGTTTCGGGACGAGCCGCCTCGGTGAGCTCGGGCGATAGCAGGCAGGTTCGACGCAGCATCGAGTTCGGGTCGGGCCACGCCCAGCGGCAGGCGAGATACTGCTCCCAAGGATTGGGCTGAACCCCATGGGCGAACCAATCGGTGTCGAGATCGCTAAGCGTGACCTCCAGATCGAGTGAGGGACGCCCGCTCCACAGGCGATACCGCTGGCGGAAAGACGCGATTCGTCGTTCGTCGCGCGGGTCGAAAATACCCCCTTGCGCAACGGCCTGAACCAGGGCGGGCCCGCCGTACTCGACCTCAAACGACTCGCACTTCATTCGGGTGGCGACCGCGCTGCCGTCGGTGGCTTCGAGGCCGGAAACGACCAACTGCTGCCCGAGGCGAGCTGTTTGCTCGGCAGGGGTTCGTAGACTTCGAATCCCGCCTGTCGCCGCGTCGATCTCCACACTCATCGACTCATTCTGAAGTAATTGCCCGCGCGCCGAAAGAGAGCCCGAAGGCGCTGGGGGCTGCTCGTAGTTCGATTCGCGAGGTACCCAGGCGTATCCAAAAGCAGGAAGCTCGACGACGGCCCAGACCCCCTCATCCGTGAACTGTGACGCCCGCAGCGGTCCCTCCGGCCGAAGGTCGAGAGCCGCATCGGGAAGCAAGACGGCCACGCGTCGGGCAACCCCGAGAGGGTTGAGCACGAGGTAACCGGGACGTCCCCCGGTATGGGAGCCGCAGACGGCCCGCGCGAGCGAGGAGGCCCATAACGGCTCACACTGGTCGAGCGCATGCCTTGCTTCGTCGAGTCGGCTCGACTCCAGGGCGTTCTCGATTTCCGCCGGGGGCATGTGCTCGCCACCGGGACTCGGCGAGGCCGACGACGTCGATACTGCCAAGGCACGCATCGCCTCGCTTGCGTCGAAGCGCGCACGGAGGACGGCATGGGTGACGCGCCTCGAGATCGGTTGATCGTCTCCTCGGGTAATCGCCTGCTCGAGGTACGGAGACTGGTAACTGTCGTTCTCGGGACGTAACGGATCGAAAGGGCGGTCGGTCAGATGGAAGTAGTCGTTGAGAGTGACCCAACGCGCGAGCACCGGGGAATAGGCCGAGCTGCGGCGGAAGTCTCGGTACCAGGACGCCACTTGGTCGGGCCAATGCACCAAGGGGAGCGTGGCGACGTGGTCGTCCTTCATGGTGAGGGCGAGCCGCCAAGGGATTTGTAGCCCGGCCACCGCCCGATCCGACCCCAGCGGAGGCTTGGTCAGCGTTTCGAGTGTTGTCCCCTCGGGGCTCTCCCAGAGCTGTTTGGCCTCGGCCCGGATCGGGAAGCGGCCCGCGTCGAAGCTCAGATGAACGGCAAATCGGAACCCGAAGCGTCTCGCGATCTGCGGGAGCTGGGGATAAAGAGCAAACCGGCGTCGGGCAACCGTCTCGACGTTGCGTTCGTCGAGAAACTTGCGATAAGTCGCCGCGCCGTGGCGAAACTGCCAGAGGATCGACTCCAAGGGAGCCAGCGACTCATCGGACTCCGAGTAAGCTCCACCGACGACGTCGGCCCAGCCATCGGTGATCGCCTGCCGAAGCGAGGCGATGTCGGCCGTGTCGCGCTCGCCAATGCGCTCGATCGCTTCCGCGGGACCGAGGAACGTCACCGGAGCCCGCGCGGCGAGCGAGTCGGCCAGGGCTCCTGGTGGACTCGCGGGGTCGATCAGGCAGACGTCGAGAATGTAGGCGTCGACCGGGTAGTATCGTTCGCGGGCTTGGGTCAGCACCTCAAAGGCCGCGCGAAGCCGATTGACCGCCGAGGAGTGATCGCCCCCTTGCCAGGCGAGCGCACCCGCGGTCGCCTCACGCATGAGGTTCTCCGTGTCCAGGCAGTCGGGGTGGTTCATCGCGATGGTCAAGTCGCGGATCCACCAGCGGGCGGTGCCCAGGACCATGAAGTCGTGGGCCGCATTGGCCAGTTCCTCACCCGAGGGAAGGTCGTCGATCCCGTCAGGGAAGAGCAACTCGCGAATCCGCTGCACGAGAGCGAGTCGGTCCCCCGTTCCTTCGAGCAGGATCGAGCCGGCCGCTTCGCAACGCACTCGATAGTCCGACGGGAGCCGGTCAAACCAACCCGCAGCGACCACGCGGATCTCGCGAGCCGACGGGGTCGTGGGAGCCGACACGTCCTCAATGCGCGGCAGTCCGTCACCGAGCGCCAGTAGCGAAGGGTGCCAAGGAGCCGAGACCGCCGCCCAGTTGCCTTCAGCCTCGTGCTCGGAAACTCGGGACGAGGGCTCGACCGAGTCCTCGCCGATCAACGAGACGAATATCCAAGTGTTGGTGGGTTCGGCCGGCTTCGTCATCGGTGAGACTTCGTTCTCGGAATCCAGAGACAAGTGATCACTCATGTCATCAGGCTCCGAGCGATGTCTTCAGATCGCGGACTTCGTTGGTAAGTGCCTCGAGCGCTGTTCGCAGGGCTTCGATCTCGGCACGAAGCGAGGCGGATTCGGCGGCCCAAGAGGGGGTTGATGCTGCCGAGGCGAGTTCGGCCCGTGCGGTTGAGAGCCTCGAGGGCCGTTCCTCGTCATCGCCAATCGCCGCAGCGCTTTGAGCAAAAGCATTGCGAACCTTCTCGAGCTCCGGCGGCGGATAGAGGCCGTGGGTGACGACAACGCCTCGCTTTTGGCCTGGAGGCGAGAGGTAGATGACCAGGTCGCGAGTCGCCAGCGCTTCGAGCACGGTCTGAAGCGCCATGAGGTCTGGGAATGGCTCCATTCGGCTGGCTCGGGCGCGCAGGTCCCCCTCGGTCTGGGGACCGCGGAGCATCAGCTCGGCGACGACCGCCAATTCGTTCTTGCTGACTTTTAACCAATCGTAAAGCGTGTGCTTCCAGCGGATCGCGCGGCCGCCCCCCTCGACCATAACCGCGGCTCCCTTGTGACGCAGGTCGTGAAGGATCTCCTCCACGTCGTCGGCGTCATAGTTCGTGATCGGGTCGCGGTTCGACTTCTGGTTGCAACCCGTCACGATGGCGGCAATGGTCAACGGATAATACTCCGGAGTCGTCTTGGCCTTTTCTACCAAGACACCCAGCACTCTGCGCTCTCGAGCAGACAACGCGACCCACGATCGCTCGGGGACCGGCGAACTCATAGACTAGGCCTCATGCGTATCAGTGTCGATGTTCAGTGATCGACTGGCGGCTTCGATGATCGCTCCAACGTCTCAATCGCGTCGTCGCGTTGCGAACAAGCTCGCGCACGACCAACCATCCGAACCCAAAGTGGCAGGATCGCGCTACCGTTGGAAAAAGAAGCTCCATGGTTCAAGGGAGCTCGATCTTCAGCGTCTGGGTGACACGATTTTCAAGGGAGCTCGATCTTCAGCGTCTGGGTGACACGATTCGTGAAATTCGCGATGCCGACGGTCATCGCCAGCTCGACGAGGGCTCGCTCCGAGAGCTGGGCCCGCAATCGACCGAAGAGTTCCTCACTCACGTCGATGTGGCGGGTCACTTCCTCGGCGTAACGGAGGACGTCTCGCTGGAGGTCATCGTAAGCGTCGCTGGTCTCGAAGTTATTGACCTCATTGATCTGACGGTCCGTCAAGCCGACCTTGCGACCATGATTCTTGTGATGATGCAGGCAATAATCACAGCCATTGAGCTGCGAGCACTTCATGTAGGCGAGCTCGCGGAGTTTGCCGTCGAGCTCGGTCTTGGCGAGCGTCGCATTCAGGGCGAGAAACGCCTGCAACATTTCCGGACTGTGGGCCATCGTTCGAAAGACGTTGGGCACGACGCCGATTTTATGCTGCATCCCATCGAAAACGGAGCGAACGGCATCCGTCGCTTGTTCTGTGGAAACGTAACTTACCAGTGCCATGATCGTGCCTCTCAACCCGAACGTCGGACACAAGACATGCCGGCCTCCGATCCTCATCGTAGCCGCGCTTCGAAGCGCCATTCAAGGACCATGAGCATGAGCGCGAAGCCGACGAGTGTTCAAAGCCGTTCGAGATGTTCCCGAAGTGACGTGAATTGGAGGACAGGGTCCCGGGCAGGATCGGGCCAAATCGTGAGGAAGCCTCGATAGTTGATCTCCTCCAAGGAGCCCAGGTATTCCTCCCAATCGAGCACGCCCGGTCGAAATCCGCCTCCCAGTGGATTCGCCACGCGCGCCTGCATTCCCGAAGAGGAGGAATCAGTCGCATAGGCGTGGATCACCCAGGGGCCGAGGTCTCGGGCCGCGGCGATTGGATTTTGTCCGTGCAGGAGCAGAGTTCCCGGATCGATGCTGGCCCCCAGGCCGATCGAATTCAGCGAGTCCAAGATCGGACGGAGTTCCTCCCCCGACTCGGTTCCCGTCTCGAGGGCTATCCGTACACCCCGATGATCGGCGCGCCGGCCGAGCTCGGAAACGGCTGAACACCATGTTTCGCGGCGTAAGGCCTCCGAGTCCGGTGGTAAGGCCCCGACGCGGGCGAGGACGAGCCGCGATCCCAACTCGTAAGCCAACGTGAACGCGTTCTCGGCGCGTCTGAGCCGGTCGTCGAGTTGATCGGTGGTGTCGAACGGCCGACGCGTGGGGAGGTGCAGGGCGATCAGGCTGAGTTCGACCGAGCGCAGGAGATGACGCAACTCGCGCCTTCCCGTTTCCGAAAGGCGATCCGGGGAAAGATCCCCGATGGCGTCGATCACCACGCCTTTGGCCCCAATTCGGGCGGCTTCTCGAATCTGGTCACGGATGGGCCGTGCGGGGTTGAGCCGGATTCCCAACGGAGAACGGATCATGAAGTACCCTATCGCAAGTGAGCGTCGGAGCGGGTTCGTCATCGCAAGATCAAAGGAGACGGACCCCGTTGTGCAGGCAGACTCTTGGGCCAGATTTCCAGGCGATCTCAACCCTTAGGATGATCTTCTCGATCGGCCTCGACAAGACGAGCTGTGGTGGATTCGGCGGTTAACGTGTCACGATTCGGGTTATCTTTCGTTCCTCTCTCGATGTAAAGCCGTTTTCGCTTGAGTTGCACAATCCAACAGAGGCATGCCTTCTGTGAGGTCAGCCGCCGAAAGGTGGCACGGATAAGCCACCCAGCGTCCGAAGCCAGGGAGAGAGGACTCAAGAACTCAACCGTGAAACAGGCAGTCCCAGCGAAAGCCGTTCGAATGAGCATTCTTCCTTTCGCCACGCGCTTTTTGCAGGGTCTGCCGAAAACTCTCCACCGATTTGCATTTACCGTCCGTATGGCTTTGGCCAGGCCTTCCTCGGCCTGACTGGGGCAGCCCAGCGATTGTCGACGGCGATCGGCTTGGCTCAGGACCATCGGCTTTCCCCGTTCGGAAGACGTCGGTGCGGAGCCAACGAATCGTGCTCGCCCCGATCTGTCCCACGCTTCCGGCGCTTCAGACAACCGCTTGGCTCAGGCCAGCATTCGGGACTTGTCTCGTCTCCGAGACATGACCGGCGGAAAGTCTCTTAGCCGTGAGACCGAAATCCTGCGGGCACGTCGATTTTTCGGAACGACCTGCCATTGCTTTAGTTGTGAATCGACGACTGTTTCTGACAGAGTCATGAAAAGCGTGAGAGATTGATGCCTTCCGGAATAGGTTACGGATAGGCTATTTGTCCCTAATAATCATCTATGGTATGGGGTTTCCCATATACTGGTTTAACATGAACAATATCTTGTATTTGTGCCTCGGGGGTGGAAACTTCGTCCTGCAAGCCCGGTTTTCGATTTTCTCGGCATTTCGCCATCGACCGGGGGATCAGCGGGAGGTCGCCTTCCACGTTTACACCGACACGCCCGAAAAGTTCGAGGATCTTCCCGTACACGTCGAGCGGATCGACCAAAAGACGATCGATCGGTGGCTGGCTGGCCAAGGGTATGTCCCGCGTGCCAAGATCGCGCTCCTGGAGGAGGCTTTACGGCAACTGGACGGACCCTGTATTCTCGTCGACACCGACACCTACTTCACACGTTGGCCGGGAGTGCTCTTCGACCGTATCGGCCCCGGCCGGTCGATCATGCACGTCCGGGAAGGTTTGCTCAGGAACTGGGGACTCATCGAACTGGCCCGATTCGTGGAAGAGCACCCGGTTCAGACCGTCGACGGAAAGACCTGGACGTTGTCTAGCGAAGAGGTCACCTGGAACTCAGGAGTCGTCGGACTGCATCCCGCGGATCAAGCCCTCTGCCACGACGCGCTCGCTCTCTCTGACCATTTCTGGCAGAAAACCCGCGTTTGGATCGCGGAACAGTACGCCTTGAGCGTGGTGCTTTCGCGGAAGACCAAGCGCAGAGAAGCGGTTGACGTTGTTAACCATTATCTCATGACGATCTTGAAAGACGCGTTCGACAGGATGCTTCCGGCCATCATGGAAACAACAGCGACGTTGCCATTGGAGCAACGCGCGCGAGAACTCTGGAAATACCGGCCCGTCTTGCCGTTGAGCTTGCGAGTGAAATACTACGCCAAAATGTACGCGAAACGTATGGGACTGAAACGCGGATTATCTCGCCGTTAGAGCGGTTTCTTGCTGACTATATCAGTTGATCGTCGATCCCGATAGCCGCCATGGTGGAATCATCCCAGGATGTCTTCGCTCCACGCGGTCCACAAAAGCGTTCTTCATCGCCTCGATCAGATAATCGATCCTTTATCGCAGGGGTCGAACGCAGACAGCAATGTGACGACCTTCCAATGACGGTGGTGAAATCGGACGGTGGACCTGCTCGCGACAGGAGCCTCGAATCATCCACGTGGCCGTTGGCGAGGCCTTGGTGTTCGCTTCTCGATGAGACGGGAGATTGCTCTTCAACTTCGAGGGGAGGCTCAGGTTAAATAGATGCAGGAAATGTTTTTCCGAAGCGCTCCGCTCGTTTTCGTCCGTTGTCGAGAAGACTTGTGTCCATTCTTTGCCCGGCTCCGTTACGTTGTTCGCTCCCCAATCGCCTCGGTGAGATGCTAGCCCCTCTGGTGGGCACCTGGCCGAATCCAGCCATCCTCGAGAGCGCTTCCGGCTTTGGGGATTCCGGGCGCTGGAGCTTCTACACGGCCGACCCCCGGCTGATCTTCGAATCGACCGATGAGCGCTGGACGATGGAGTCTCCGGAGGGCACCATTTCGGGACCCGAAGGAGGATTGGACGCCTTAGGTCGTCTGCTCGATCGCTTTGGGCTCTCGGCTGGGACGGATGCTCCGGCCAAGGAAGGTTGGCCTCCTTTTACGGGCGGCCTTGTGGGCTTCTATGGGTATGACCTCGCCCCGAGTCTCGAGCGGTTACCTCGGAGGAAGTCACGCGACTCGCGGTTGCCGGACGTGCGGTTCGCACTCTACGACGCGGTGATCGTCCTCGATCATGTGAATCAGACGTCGGAACTCTGGGTCCACGACTTTTTCCGCGAGGGACCCGAAGCCCAAAATCGCCGATTCTGCAAGTGGCGCGAGGAGTTGGAGGGAGCCTCGCCACCGCGCGATCGGCCGCTGTCGAACCTGGGGCCTGTCGAAAGCAACTTTTCGCGGGAGGAGTATCTACAAGGGGTTCGAACGGCGCTCGACTACATTGCCGCTGGCGACGTGTTTCAGATTAATCTTTCCCAGCGATTCAAGGCCCAGGGCAGACCGGACCCTCTCGAACTGTTTCTCCGACTTCGAAGGCAGAGCCCCGCTCCCTTTGCAGCGTATCTCCACTGGGATGATCTCGCCGTCGTGAGCGCGAGTCCTGAGTGGTTCTACCAGACGAGGGGAGACCTCCTCGTCACGCGGCCAATCAAAGGGACTCGGCCTCGAGGGGCGTCGCGCGAATCGGACGTTCGACTTGCCGCCGAACTCGCCGCGAGTCCCAAGGATCGTGCGGAGCTCACCATGATCGTCGACCTGGAACGGAACGATCTGGGGCGGGTCTGCCGGTATGGTACGGTCCGGGTGCTCGAACCGTTACGCATCGAGAGCTTTGCCCAGGTGCATCATCTGGTGGCCACCGTGGAAGGGCGAATGCGCGAAGGTGTGGGATCGATCGACGTGGTTCGCTCGCTTTTCCCCGGAGGCTCGATCACCGGAGCTCCCAAGATCAGGGCGATGGAGATTATCGATGAACTTGAACCCACTCGCCGATCGCTCTATACCGGGGCGATCGGATATTACGGTCCAGGGGGGGCGAGCGGCTTCAACATCGCAATTCGGACGATCATCGTCGAAGGGGATCGCGTGAGCTACCAGGTCGGGGGCGGGATCGTCGCGGATTCGGACCCTGAAGCCGAGTACCTCGAGACGCTCGACAAAGGGCGAGGTCTCAGGGCCGTTCTCGAAGAGAAAGGAGGCGTCCATTGATCTGGCATCGGGGAAGGATCCTCGCGGACGACGCGCTTGCCATCGGAATCGCTGACCGCACGTTCGAGCACGGGCTCGGATTGTTTGAGACGCTGCGCACCTGGCGCGGGCGACCGGTTCTCCTCACACAGCATCGGGCACGCATGGAACGCTCGGCCCGAGAGCTAGGAATCCCATTTCGTCCGAACGATTTTCCCGACGACGCGGCCGTTGTGGCTCTGAGCGAGGCCAATGGATTCACGGACGATACCCTCCTGAGGATCACGCTCACGGGGGGGACCTCGGCGTCCGAAGGAGCAGAGCTCTGGATGCGGCAGGCCCCCTTGCCACCTCCTCCGCGTGCCGGAGGGGTCTTGATCGATTTCGGCACCTGGAACATCACGCGGGATGATCGCCTCGCTCGGCACAAGACGCTGAACTACTGGAGTCGCAGACTGGTGATCCAGAGTGCGCTGGAAGCGGGGTTTGACGAAGTCTTGAGCATGTCTCCTGATGGGTGCCTGTGGGAGGGGAGCCGCACGAACGTCTTCTTCGTTAAAGCGGACACGCTCTTCACGGCGACGACCCTGGGACCCATCGTGCCCGGTGTGATGAGAGCCCATGTCGGCGAGCTTTCAGGACGGCTCGGCCTGGGATTCTGCGAGCTGAACGGGATTCCGTGGGAACTTCTCAGCGAAGCCGAAGAGGTGTTTTTGACGAATTCCGTGCGGGGCATCATTCCCGTCGCACGCATTAGGGATCGGGCTTGGCCGGCTCCAGGGCCGCGGACTCAACAACTGCAGCAACAATGGCTCTGGGATCGTCTCGTTGAGGGAGAGGGAGAAGCGACCCAATGACGACCGTGGCAAATCTGGCCCGCTGGCTCGATGAGTTCGCTCCCGATCGCTTGGCGGAGAGCTGGGATAATGTGGGGTTGCTCTGGGGAGATCCCAACTCGGTCGTCTCGCGGATCATGACATGCTTGACTGTTACGGCGGAGACCGCGCGCGAGGCGATCGAGGAAAACGCACAATTAATCGTCAGCCATCATCCCGTACTTTTCAAAGCGGTCAAGCGGGTTCGCGCCGACCTGATCGAAACGGGAATGCTCTGGGATCTCGGCCGCGCGGGGGTATCCATCCTCAGCCCACACACGGCGTTCGACAACACCGAGGGAGGGATCAACGATGGCCTGGCGCATCGGCTTGGCTTAACAAACGTCGTCCCGCTTCGTCCCTTGAGTCCCGTTCCGTCGTTCAAGATCGTTGTCTTCACCCCTCGCGAGGCTCGGGAGGCGATTCTCTCAGCGGCCTTCTCCGCGGGAGCAGGCCGGATCGGGGCTTATGATGAATGCTCGTTCACGAGTGCGGGGCATGGCACGTTCTTCGGAACGGCGGAGGCGAATCCCGCCGTGGGGCAGGCCGGTCGACGTGAAACCGTGCGCGAACTCAAGCTCGAGGTCGTTTGTCCGAAGGACCGTCTGAATGCGGTTCTCGCGGCGATTCGGGAGCATCATCCTTACGAGGAACCAGCGACCGACGTTTATCCGTTGCACGCGACGACCGGCAAGGTGGGAGCAGGCCGTGTTGGCCAGCTCCCGGAGCCGACGACGCTACGAGTCTTCTCGGGGCGTGTGGCGAGTGTTCTTAAAGCTCAGGGTGTTCAGTTCGCGGGAGAGCCTGATCGGCGCATCGAACGTGTGGCAATCGTCTGTGGCGCAGGGGATGATTTCATCAGCGACGCCACTCGAGCAGGAGCCGACGTCTTGCTCACCGGAGAAGCTCGTTTTCATCGCGCCCTGGAAGCCGAAGCGCTCAAGGTGGGCTTGATCGCCGCGGGGCATCATGCCACGGAACGACCCGGAGTCGAGGATTTAGCTAAACGAATCGGGGACTCTTTCCCGTCGCTGACCGTCTGGCCGAGTCGTCGCGAACACGACCCCTGGAATCCTGTCGTTTGAACGAGAGCACGCCCCCTACATGAGTCGATGGCAGCGAGATTGGAACCCGTGCCTGCTGGGCGACAGGTGATCAAGAATGCAACGAAAAACCCCCAGGCAATCCTGGGGGTTGAAGAAATCGACGAATCGGTCGAAATAGGAGAAGCTCATCACGCGATGTCAAGCATAGACCGATGCCAACAGGCCTCAGGTATTGCTCGGAACCGCTTCAGGGGTGTCACCCGCTCCACCTTTGCCGCCTCGAGTCGCAGGAACCGCCAGATAGGTTTGGTGTTCCCATTGGCCGGCCCAAGCCTGACCCGCCCATCGCTGCAACGAAATGGCACGGACGGTCGGCCGGTCTTCGTCTCGGATCACTTCACCCCAAGCACCGGCGTAGGCAGCGCGAACTTGCGAAGAGCTTTCACCCACGCAGAGAAGACGCTCACCGCCGGGGGCCAAACAAGCCACCGCGCGCCAGTCTTGAGCGCCATTTGATTCGGATATGCTCATGATTCTAGATTCCCCGCCCGACGGTTCCGTTCTCCGAGGATGACCCCCGGAAGGGATCAAAATCGAACGAAGCGCCGGGACTTGAAAAAGCCAAGTGGCAAAATCACGAATTCGGAATCCCACGGAGAATCAGTAGCTTCCGTACTGATCCCAGAAGAGGCCGGGCGGGTTGACCTCAACTTGTTAGGATCCTATGCCGCTACCCCCATCACGGCAAGCCCTTCCGATCGCTAGCCGCTCATATTACACCCCGAGCAAGGCTCTGGGTCGCATGGGGGCGGGCACGAGATTGGGGAGGGGCTTGCGGAGGAATGGTCGTCAATGCGAATAACGATTTCGGAGATTTAAGACTCGACGGCTCACCACCGATCCTCCACCTTTGTCGGATTGTACAGCCAATTGAAGCCTAGGGCGAATGAATTCCCTGAAAAATCCCAAGAAATCCTTCATTTACCTTTCTCGACGGATAACACCCAATCATGCGATCGACGAACTTAAGAGATCAGTCATGCGTGCGTATGCTTGAGCGAGCGGTCCGAGGTCGTTCGGCCTTTGGAACCGCGCTCGGACCCGTCCCCTAAGCCTGAGGGGTTGACGTGGCGTCAGTCGGCCGACTTCGCAATGCGCAGCAGGACCTTTCCAGGTCGTCCCACCGCTTCGGCCTCGCGCGCGGCATCGACAACCGACTCGAGCGGAAACGATGGTCCGACGTCGGTGGCCAGGACTCCGTTTCGGATTAAATTGGCGATCTCACGGAATAGTAAAAGTGCAGCGGGGATGCTGCGCTGGCGCATCCATTGGCCGAGCCAAAAACCTTCAATCCGCTTGCCTGCGACCAGGGGCCGAGCCTCGATGCGAAGCGGTTCCTCGGAGAGCGCGCTGTAGACGAGCATCCGGCCGTCGGGGGCGAGTGACTGAAAGATCTGGCTCCCCGTGTCTCCCCCCACGGGGTCGATCGCGTAGTGTACGCCCTCGGCACCGACGATTCGACGAACTTGTTCGTCAATCGGAGCGTCGGAGGACGAGATTACCGCATCCGCGCCCAGGGCCTTGAGTTCGGCGATGGCCTCGTGGCGACGGACCACGCAGAGCGTTTTGAATCCGTCATGGCGTCCCAGTTTGATGATCATGCGTCCCAAGGCGGACCCCGCCGCCGACTGGAGCAACCAGGCTCCTTTGGGGACGGCCAGGACGTGGCGGACCATGGCCAGAGCCGTGGCCGGATTCACGAAAAAAGAAGCCACCTGTTCGTCCGGGATGTCCGCTGGAACCGGTCGAGCCTGGCGCGCGGGGATCACCGCGTACTCGGCCCAGTTGCCGCCTCGGTTGTTGATGACAGTCACACGTTTGCCTAACACCAGACGCCCCAGCAAGCCCGGCCCGGCCTTGTCGACGATTCCTACCCCTTCGAATCCGGGAGTGGCCGGTAAGGAAGGGAGAACCCCGTAGCGCCCCTGCACCACGAACAAGTCAGAAGGATTGACCGGGCTTGCAATCATCCGAACCCGAACCTCACCCCGACCAGGCTCAGGGATCGGGACGTCGCGAACGTGGAGGACCTCGGAAGGGTTACCAAATTGCTCGATCACGATCGCTTTCATGCACGTATCTCAATCTAAGGAACGAGACTTCGGCGTGTCCGGGAACTTTGCAAGAGGCGGTACAGACTCTCGAAACAGGACCGAGGGATCTCGGTGGACCACGATTCCATCGACTCGATCGCGTGGAACGGGTCCGATGCTATGCGCATCGGCCAACGAACCGCAGACGGACTCCAAAATCTTGACGACCCGACTCCTGGGCACCCAACCAAAGCGGTTGACCAACTTCTCGAGAATAATCCCTTCAATTTCTCGGTGCCGTGACGAATATCCTGCCGGAGCGAGCTGGGTAGACTTTGGGTCCGAAGGCTATCTCTCCCGCTCCCATTTTTTGGGATGAGTGCGAGGAATGTGTCTTTGTCACCAATGAGATTGGAAATTAACAAGGACAACTCTTGTGCCCACGCTCTTAGGCGATTAGGATGATCGAAGCCGACGACGTTTGTCATTTCTGTTCCGAGGTGGAGCCCTCGCGTCGCGAGCAAAGGGGAGGGCGCATGTCCGGTCCGAGATTCGGCTCGGTCGCATTACTGGTTTGCATGGCCACCTGGTTGAGCGGGTGCTCTCATTCCGCACCCAGCCCCTCCGCCGTTCCCGTTTCGTCCACGACCTCCTCGTCCAAGGCTGTCGCTGACCCAGGTCGACGTCCCGGTGCGACGTCCCCGGCGCTGCCAGCCGCCTCGAAAGCCCAAGCCACGGGGCACGATCGTGCCGCTTCCTTCAAGATCAGTCCCGCTTCCTTGACGTTGTCGCCGGGGGACTTTGGCTGGCAACTGCTGATCCAAAGACTCCGCGAGGGGCAGGGGGGAGGCGAACTCTCCTCCATCTCGTGGACGGTCGAGCCTGCGGGAGTGGTCGATGTGGAAACGAGCGGCTACATCCGTCCTCGGTCAGCGGGGCACGCTCGCGTGACGGCTCGGCTTCAGGGGGAAACCGCCAGCGCCGAGGTTACCGTCGCGGCGACAGCAGAGAAGACGTGGGACTTCGGCCAGGACGTGGTACCGATCCTCACGCGCGGAGGCTGCAATACCGGAGCATGTCACGGCAAGGCGGAAGGGCAAAACGGTTTCCATCTCTCGCTCTTTGGTTACGATCCCGAGGGGGATTACCAAGCGATCACCCGTGATGCGAGCGGCCGCCGACTCTCGCGACTCGAGCCTGCGCGGAGTCTTCTGCTTGAGAAAGCGACCGGGCGCGTCCCCCACGTGGGAGGCCTGAGGTTCTCCCCGCAGTCGCCGGAGTATCGCTCGATCTTGAGCTGGATCAGCGCGGGCGCACCTCGGACTCAGGGGAAGACCCACGGCGAATTGACAAAGGTCGAGGTCGATCCCGGCGACATCCGACTCGCGGAGCCGGGACCCTGCCAACTTCGCGTTGTGGCGGTCTACGCGGACGGATATCGACGGGATGTGACCCGGCTCGCCAATTATCGCGTGAACGACGACTCCGCGCTTCAGGTCGATCCCCAAGGTAAGGCGGTCCTGCTTCGCCGCGCAGAGAGCGACTTGGTGATCCGATACCAGTCGCAGGTCGTGAGCACGCGGCTGGCGACCCTGATCAACCCTGACTTGAAGCTCGACTTTGCGAAACTGCCTCGACGTAATTTTATTGATGATGAGCTGTTCAAGCGGCTTGCGTCGTTGAAAGTTCCCCCGAGCCCTCCGGCGACCGACACTGCGTTTCTGCGCAGGGTCTCGTTGGACTTGGTGGGGAGACAACCGACCCCGGAGCAAGTGCGCCAGTTCGTCGCCGACGAGGATCCGGAAAAACGGGTCAAACTGGTCGATGGACTCCTGGCCAATCCAGACTTCGTTCGGTTCTGGCGGATCAAGTTTGGCGACCTGCTCCAGATCACGACAGGCCGCCTCGGTAACGGGTCGACACGATTTCAGACCTGGATCGACGAGAGCCTGACGCAGAATCGTCCCTGGAATGAGATGGTCCGAACCATGCTCACGGCCGTCGGCGCGCCCGAGGAGTTTGGCAACGGGCCGGCGAACTACGCCCTCGATGGTCCCGACGCCAAGATACAGGCGGAGCAAGCCGCGCAGCGTTTCCTTGGGCTCCGGATCAAGTGCGCACAGTGCCACGATCATCCCTTCGACGTCTGGACACAGGATGATTACTTTGGACTTGCCGCTTGCTTCGCCAAGGTCGAGCGCAGTGGTGGAGGAGCGATGATGGGGCGTACCATCATCAAGATCAATTCCAGCGGCCAGGTCGAACACCTTCGTACCAAGAAACCGGCTGAGCCTCGCTTACTCGACAAGACCCCTGTTCACGTGGCCGAGAAGGAAGACCCTCGTAAACCACTCGCCGACTGGATGACCGGGGCGAACAATCCCTTCTTCGCGCGGGCCATGGCGAATTGGGTCTGGGCGCAATTCTTCGGCAAAGGACTCGCAGATCCGGCCGATGATTTGAGCCGAGCGAACCCTCCCGTTCATCCCGAGTTGCTCGATGCCCTGGCACAGCATTTCGTGAAGTCCAAGTACGATCTTCGCGACCTGATTCGGACCGTCGCGGTATCGGAGGCGTACGGTTTGGCTTCAGCCACGATCCCAGGCAACGAACGCGATAACCGCCTCTTTTCCCATCATGTGCCGCGGCCGTTGAGTGCTCATCAGATGGCCGATGCGCTGGCTCAGGTCACGGATGTGCCCAATCGCTATCCCAATCGTGCGGCTGGAACGCGTGCCGTTGACGTGGCGGACCCGGCGACGGCCAGCACGATCCTGGACACGTTCGGCCGTTGTCCTCGCACCAACGGTTGCGCGTCGGTTTCGACGCCTCCGCTCAGTCTGCGGCAGTCGCTGCTCTTGATTGGGGGGGACACGATCGAAGGCAAGGTCTCGCATTTGAACGGCTATCTCGCGAACCTGCTCGATCTCAAGCCCGAGCCGGACGAAATCGTCGAGAATCTCTATTTACGAACGTTGTGTCGCCCGCCGACAGATGAAGAGCTTTCACGCTGGTCGGCCGAGTTGAAACAGGCTCCCTCGTTACGAGAGACGGCCGAAGACCTGTTTTGGGCACTGTTGAATTCTCGCGAATTCGCCTTTAACCATTGAGCGCTCGGCCCACCTTCGGCCGGCCGCCCGCGGGGACTTACGACCATGTCCGATCCGACCAAGTCGATGTTCTGCCCGGGACCAAGCCGTCGCGCCCTTCTTCGAGCGGGGCTCTTTGGTGCCTGGAGTCTGGCGTTCGAGGACTTGCTGCGGCTGCGAGCGCTCGCTTCCGGAGCTTCGGCCCCGACCTCGAGTTCCGCCACGAACTGCATTCTCATCTGGCTCGCAGGCGGCCCTTCCCACCTCGACACCTTCGACCCCAAGCCGGATGCGTCGTTGGATGTTCGCGGGGAATTCAAGCCCATCGATACGAGCGTGCCCGGGTTGAAAATCAGCGAAGTGTTCCCCAAACTCGCTCGGGTAATGGATCGAATTTCTTTGATCCGAAGCGTGACGTCGCCGGAAGCCGACCATGATCGTGCGGCCCACCACCTTTTGACGGGCTACCGTCCCGCTCCTGCCCAGGTATATCCCAGCTATGGCAGCGTGGTGGCCAAGACTCGGGAAACGAACCAGGGAGCACTGCCGCCTTACGTGGCCATTCCGGACGCACCGCTTTTCTCTTCGAGTGGCTATCTGACCCCGGCCTATGACCCGTTCGCCGTGATCGGGGATCCTAATATGCCGGGCTTCCGCGTGAACAATCTGACGCCCCCGGACCGTCTGACCTTGGAGCGGCTGCGTCGTCGCCGTGATATGGTCCGGACCCTGGACGGCTTCGCTCGAGACGTTTCGGCCACGCCATTAACGGCCAGCCGGGACCAGTTCGCGGATCAGGCCTACGACCTTCTCACCTCGAGCGCAGCACAGGCCGCTTTCAAGATCGGTGACGAGCGGGCCGAGGTCCGCGATCGTTTTGGTCGAACGGCACTCGGTCAGTCGTGCCTCCTGGCCCGCCGCCTGATCGAGGCCGGGGTTTCGTTCGTGACCATCAACGACCGAGGGACAGGTCTCCTGGGTTGGGATACCCATCAAAACAACTTCCCGATGATCAAGAACACGCTGGCTCCCCCCTTGGATCAAGGTCTCTCCGCGTTGATCCTCGACCTTGAAGAACGAGGGTTGCTTGAGAGCACGATGATCATCGTGATGGGAGAGTTCGGCCGCACTCCCAAGATCAACGGCAATGCCGGCCGCGACCACCACGGACGCGCGAACTCGGCGATCCTCGCCGGCGCGGGGCTCCCTCGAGGTCTGGTCCTCGGCCGTACCGATGCCAAGGGTGAAGCCCCAATCGATCGCCCGGTTACGCCGGCGGACCTGGCTGCAACCCTCTATCAGACGTTGGGCATCGACCCGAACCTCCAGTTCGAGACCCTGGACGGTCGCCCGCTTCGCCTGGTCGATAACGGGAAGATGCCTCGAGAATTGCTCTGAGAGACGATCCGGGAAGTGAATACTGATGCGAGGATGCGTTGTTTGGATGGCCGGGGACGAGTCTTCGAGGACCCGGGGATCGGCCCAGGCTCGTCCCGGGGCGCGGCTTCGCTCCTCACCGGCCACTCGCCTTTCCTGATTTCACATGGCTAATCCTCATCCGGATCGTCTCTGAGTTCCGGAATCGCGCCGACGCTTCTTCTATAGCGCGAGGGATCTCAGAAGAGAGGATGTCCCAGCAGCCACGCCACGACCGTCACGAAGCCAACAAGAACAAGGGCGAGCGTCACCGCAAAGATGGCGGCAAGGAGCAGGACGAATCGAAGCGACGACCGTTCCACGGTCTTCCCCGCTCGGGTTCGCTCCTGCTCATAGTCGCGCAGGAGTTGCAGGTTCCGCGTATTGGCCTTGAAGGCGACATCGAAGAGGTCACCCAATACGGGAACGGTCCCCAAGGCCAGGTCGAGGAGTACGTTGCTCGCCATTCGAACGGCAACGACTTTGGGGACCTTGTACCGGGTGATGGCCACCAACACGATGCCCACCTGAATCAGGCCTGTCAGAAAGTCGCCACCGAGAGGAAGCAGGCCGAGCAGAGCGTCGAGTCCCAGCTGGATCTTCGTTCCCGGGATGCGGAACGCGCGATCCATGAGCCAGGCCAGGAATTCCAGACCCTGGGCACTGGGGGGACCATGCGTTTTGGGGCTCGAGGTCGTTTCCTTGAGTCGCACTACGTCACCTGCACTTACAGGATCAAGTGCAAAGATTCTGGGGGATTAGCGCAGGTATTGACTTATCGGATGACGCGCGGATGGGTACCAAAGAATCCCAGAGCCAATAAGGCGATCGCCCCCAGAACCGACATGATCCAACCTCCGGGTTGGTAGGGGAACAATCCTAACCGAAGCGCGTAGGCAATCCCTCCGCCGACAAACGATCCCAGGATTCCCAGGAGAATGGTCGCACCCAATCCGAGATCGTCTTGGCCAGGGTGTAAGAAGCGCGCGATGGTTCCCGCGATCAGACCGAAAATGATCCAACCGATGAGGCTTAACACGTCATCCCTCCTGAGAAATCATCGAGGGCCCTGAGTTGCTGGCTTCATTCCACCACCTGTGAAGCAGAGCCAGCGTTGATGAATTTCAAGAATTAAGCACGTTGGGTGCCAAAGTGTCTTTTCGTCCTCGGTTTCTCGGCCCTGTCATTGCACCTGGGGGCTTTTCTTGCTGCAATCGAGATTCCAAAGCACTCCGAATGGAGAGTTGCTCCCCCGTTGGTCGTGAGACTCCTGCCGCGAGATCAATTTCATGCCGAGTACCCACACGGACGATCGTTCGTTTCTCGAACTCGTGAATGCTGCCGACCCTCGGCTATTCGAGGTGAAGACGAAGGCCGATGGACCCGAGGGCGTGTTGCCCCTGACGGATCAGATGCTTCGGGAATGGCCCTCGGGGGACCTGTTCGGGCTGAGCCAGAATGCAGGAATGGGCTGGAAGGCGGCAGAAGTCGACCGCGATCCCTTCTTGATACTCAGCACGCAGGGGGGACTCCGCGCCCCGGATGGGACGCCGATCGCGTTGGGCTATCACACGGGGCACTGGGAGATCGGGCTGCTCGTACAAGAAGCGGCCGAGGAGCTTCGGGCGCAGGGCCGGGCTCCGTTCGCGGGGATGGTCTCCGACCCTTGTGACGGGAGGACGCAAGGCACCCCCGGCATGATGGACAGCCTACCCTATCGCAACGACGCGGCAATTGTTTTCCGCCGTTTGATCCGCTCGTTGCCTCGACGCAAGGGAGTGCTTGGGATCGCCACCTGCGACAAGGGATTGCCGGCCATGCTTCTCGCCTTGGCGGGGAGCGGGAGTCTGCCGGGTGTGCTTGTCCCGGGTGGGGTGACGCTTCCCCCTCGCGAGGGGGAAGATGCCGGCAAGATCCAGTCGATCGGAGCCCGTTACCTTCACGGGGAACTCAGTCTTCCCGAGGCGGCCGAGCTCGGGTGCCGGGCCTGTGCCAGCCCTGGCGGCGGTTGCCAGTTCTTGGGGACGGCCGCGACGTCGCAGGTCGTTGCCGAAGCCCTGGGATTATCCCTGCCGCACAGTGCCCTTGTCCCCTCCGGGCAACCCATCTGGCGCGATGTGGCCCGCCGCTCGGCGCGAGCCGTCGTGGCGTTGGCGGAAGCTGGGATCAAGACGCGCGACATCCTGACGCCGGCCGCCATCCGCAACGCCATGACGGTCCACGCGGCGTTCGGCGGCTCGACGAATCTCTTGCTGCACATTCCGGCCATCGCGTTCGCGGCGGGTTTGCCCCGACCTACGGTCGATGACTGGCACGAGATCAACGTCAAGGTCCCTCGGCTCGTCAGTGTTCTGCCCAACGGACCGAACTACCATCCCACCGTCCGGGCCTATTTGGCCGGCGGCGTTCCCGAGGTCATGCTCCACCTGCGGCAGCTTGGTCTCCTCGATGAGTCGGTTTTGACCGTTACCGGGAAGCCGTTGGGCCAGGTCCTCGACTGGTGGGCAGAGAGCGAACGGCGGTCTCGGCTTCGCGAACTCCTCATTCAAGAGGACGGTGTCGACCCCGAATCGGTCATCATGAGTCCGAGCCTGGCTCGATCCAACGGGCTTACGAGCACGGTGACATTCCCTCGAGGCAACCTGGCTCCCGAAGGCTCCGTGATCAAGAGCACGGCAATCGATCCGACGGTCGTCGACCCTGATGGCGTCTACCGAAAAGTGGGACCCGCGCGGGTCTTTAACCGAGAACGAGAGGCGATTGCGGCCATCAAAGGTCTCGGTGACAACCCCATGAAGGCCGGTGATATTCTCGTACTCGTGGGTCGAGGACCCATGGGCGCGGGGATGGAAGAGATCTACCAGATCACGTCGGCTCTCAAGCACCTCTCGTTCGGCAAGCACATTGCGGTGATTACCGACGCCCGATTCTCGGGGGTTTCGACGGGAGCCTGCATCGGGCACGTTGGTCCCGAGGCCTTGGCCGGGGGACCGATCGGCAAGGTCCGTGACGGCGACCTGATCCGGATCGTGGTCGATCGCCTTCGTCTCGAAGGGACGATCGACCTGATCGGCGTGGGGGGAGAAGAGGTCTCTCCCGAGGAGGCACTCCGAATCTTGGACGAGCGCGAGCCCTTGCCCGGCCTCTCTCCCGACCCCGACCTCCCCGAGGATACTCGCCTGTGGGCAGCCCTTCAGGCCGTCGGAGGCGGAACCTGGGGGGGTTGCGTCTACGATCCCGATGCGATCATCGCCCGGCTTCAGGGCAGCCGAACCGACAGCTCAGCGCCCGTCTCTTCCGGTTTTGAACGATGAGGTCACTTCAGCGGTCGGCGAGCTCGCTCTTCGGGAGCGGCTCGGCGGCGGCGTGGTGTGAAGCGGCCGGCTGGGCCGAGTCGACGCGAACCTGAGAGTGGACTCGCGCGGGCACTGCGGAGACCTGTTCGGCAGGAATGCCGAACAGGCCCTTAATGACCCGAGCGATCCGAGGATGTCGAAGTGAGGCACACCGGAGGCTGCAAGTTGCCCAGCCTCGAGCGAGCTCGAACTCCCGCTGAACGGCCTCGAGCCGTCCCTCCTTGTGAGTCAGGAGATCTCGGGTGTTGGGCTCGTAACCGTGCTCGATGAGCCAGGGGTCGCAGATCCGAGCAAGAACCGCACGTTGGCGACTCGTCGCCTGCTCGCGCCAGTTGCCCGGCCGCCCTTCCCTCAGATGATTCCAATGGAGCAAGGTTCTCTGGTCGTAATACTGGAGGTTGCTGGGGTCGTTCAGATCGACCCCCTGGGCCCGCAGGCGTTCGACCAGATCGAGGGTTCGTCGCCGATTCGTTTGGAAAGAGTACTCGGCAGCGATCTCACTCGCTTCGGCTCGCGTGATCTCGATCTTCAGGTGCGCGGCGATCTCGAGCACCCCACCGACAGGGTCGGCAACGAGGCTCTCGTAACGCTGGATGAGTACGTTGGGTTGGCGCGACCAGAACCGGTCGTTGACCAGGACCTGATGGATCATGCCCTGGCGAACGAGCTGTTCGAACGTGACGCCTCGCTTGTGCATGAGCGAGAAGACCACGTCGCGGACGTCGCGATGCGCATAGATCGCGACGGCTCGACCTTGTTCGATCGCCTTGGCGAACCCGTCATGCCCCTCGTGGGACTTGAGGACACCCCAACCTGGATCGGAGCCGGTGCGCTGTTCCTGAGCGACGAACTCCTCGCCAGTCAGGTAACCCAGGCGCTGACCTCGGCGGTGCCGCTCGAGCAGGTGAGCGATCACCTCGTATTGCCAGGTCGAACAGGCCCGGTACATGCCGGCGCAGAGGACGTACATACGTGCAATCCTTCGTGCAGGCCGCGAAGAGATGTTCACCCCCATCCATGGGAGTGACTCGATGACGACCTTGCTTACTATCGGCGAGAAGCCGGCGCTGACATGAACCTTCTTTGCGGAGGATGAGGATTTTTGCTGAACTCCAGGGGTGCTGTCGCAGAGACCTCGCCCGCTCGGAAGGAGCGTGCCAGCTTAGGCAGATGATTTCTGCCAGGTGATCGGGATCATCAGAGGGAGAAGACGACATGGATTTCCCTATTACAATCCCGCAGGAGTCGATGTGCTCATCTGCGTCAGGCCTGGCTGAGACGTTTTCCAACGCTTGAGCCCAAGCCCGGTTCCCACGACGAAGAGAGCCGCGGTTGCGGTGAGGCAGGCAGATCCAAGCCAGTCACCCCACGCGCTATAGAGCGTCCTCCGGTCATCGAGAGGAACGGTAACCGTAAGCACGCCTTCCGTCTTCTTCGGAACAGTCGATAAAACCCGGCCATTGCCGTCGATCAAGGCGGAGATCCCCATATTCACCGCGCGAGCCAAGGGAACGCGGTGCTCCACGGCGCGAAAGACGCTGATCGCGAGATGAACGTCATGCTCACTCGAGCCTTGGAACCAACCGTCGTTTGAGATGTTCAGCAGAACATCAGGCGATCGTCCGTCTGGTGCCTCGGCAAAGAATCGGCGAACTGCCTGCGGCACGGTGTCCTCGAAACAGATGGCGTTCGCGTAGCGATAGGGGCCAAGCGTGAAGCAGGTCGGTTGAGTACCGGACGTCAGGCTGGGTATGTTTGTGGCGTCAAAGGGGGTCAGAATTGTGAGCCAGGGGAACAGGCCGATCAGCGGGACATACTCCCCAAAGGGAACGAGATGCATCTTGGCATAGCGCTGGAGCGTTCTGACGGGCGGCTCGATTAAGAGTGCGGAATTAAATTTCGACGGGCCTCCCGTGTGAAAGTCGTAGACCAGAACCCCCACAAGCATCGGAATCCGGCTTTGATTCACGATCTGGTGAAGGACTTCGGAATCCTTCAGACGATCTGTCCATACTTTGACCGGATCGAAATCGTGTCTGGAGCCTCGCTGGGAGAGACGTTTCGCCTGTCGCTCGAATTCCGCGGGGACGAGCTTCGGATCGCGCACAACGTACGGATAGGGATAAGCCGTTTCAGGCCAGACGATCAAATCGGGAGTGGGAGAGGAGCGGAGGCAACGTTCGACGAGCGATTGGTAAACCGAGAGAATATAGGCCGACGAGTCGCTCATCTTCAGCCTTTGCTCAAGATTCGACTGCATGAGAGCAAGGCGAGGGCCATCGTGAAATCGTGCGGTCGCGATTCGGAAGTATCCGTATCCGACCGTTGCGACTAACAAGGCCGCCACAACACCGGCACGGATCAGTTGCGACCGCCTGATTCTTGGGCGGTCGGAGTTTGTCTCAAAAAGTGGTGAGGCCCAGAGATCAGCAACGCAAGCGTTCACGAGCGCGACCAGGAAACTAATCCCGAGTGCACCGGTGATATCGGCGATCTGGATGATTGGCAGAATTTGATGCTGAGTGTGACCCAAGTAGTACCACGCGAAACCGGTCAAAATGTGGGCGCGTGCGAACTCGAGTCCAACCCAGATGACTGGAGCTGCGATGATGCGGGGCAACCGAAGGCGAAGCACCGCCAGGCGAGCCAATCCCAGAAAGGCCGGCCACCAAAATGAGAGGGCCAGGGCCATGACAACCCAGGCGAACCAACCTTCATCGTCGGTGAGGCTGACCCAGTAAATCGAAGCCAGCCAAAACAAGAATCCACCCGCCCACGCGCTAAAATAAACGGAGATGCGAGAGCGCGTGCTTGGAATGAGCGAGAACAAAGGTACGAGGGCGACCCAGGCGAGCCATCCCCAGTTGGCGGGAGGGAAGGCACACCAAAGGCCGAGACCTGACACCAAGGCGGCAAGGATCGGCGGATTCCCGCGAGTGTCCTCCCTGGACACTTCACCCCGGGATGCGGGCCCAGCCTCAGCGATTGCCTGGGACGACATCATCGTTCCCCTCTCTCGACAAGAAAGAGGGCCCGTGCGGAAAGAAGAAAAGGTGCCCGCGGTCTTCCAAATCCACAATGGAAGACCGCTCGAATCTCCTTGAGAGGCAATTCGCCCGTCATGCTCATTTGTTGTGCGGCTAAATGACCGAGCGAACCGGCGCTACCCCAGGGATCCATCCCAATGGGTATGTCAAGGGTCCAACCCATCTTAAGGTCGTTTCACCGCACTACAGAGTTGAGCGAGGAGCCTGTTCCTCGCGAATCCTAATCCATGTCGAGAAAATCGACAACATCGCCCTGAGCATACTCACGTTCGCCAGTAGGGAAGACCGCGAAACCATCGGCGCTGCCGACGGTGCGGAGGTCGGCCGATCCCGCCCAGTCGAGCGGTTCGATGGTGACTCCCTCGCGGGAACGGATCAAACGGGAGGGATGGTAGGTCGGCCGGTCGCTCTGATGTCGAAACGACCGGCTCAGCGGCCAACGCTGCGAGGAGCTGGAAGGGCTCGGTCCACCTAGCAAGGCGGCGATCGCGGGGCGTACGAATAGAAGAAAGCCGACAATCCCGCTCACAGGATTTCCGGGGAGTCCGAAAACCAAAGGCCGCGAACCGGGGCCCAGCGAGAGACCGACGCCAAACCAGAGCGGCTTTCCGGGCTTGAGCTTGATCTTATGAAAGATCCGCTCGACTCCGAGCGCTTCAAGCGTCTCCGGCACGAGGTCTCGGTTGCCGGCGGAGACACCGCCGGTGACAAGGAGGACATCGGCCTCCAGGCCAAACGCGAGCGCGTCGCGGAGAACCTGGCGGTCATCGCGCGCGATGGGAAGGATCTCGGCTTCGGCTCCCGCTCGTCGCGTCAAGGCGGCGAGCATCAGGGCGTTCGAGTTGCGGATCTGTCCTGGTCCCGGTTTGTGCTCGGGTTCAACCAGTTCGTCGCCGGTAGGCACGATCCGGACCAAGGGGCGGGAGATGACCTGGACTTCGGACCGTCCCACCGAAGCGAGCAGGCCGATCCTGGCAGGATTGAGCCGTTTGCCTTGCGTGAGAACGACGTCTCCGGTCCTCATCTCACGCCCCTGACGCAACACGTTCATCCCGTGGCGGACCGTCCCGTCGGCAACGTGGACCAGGTCGTCCTGTCGGCTCGTGTGCTCGATCATGATGACGGCGTCGGCCCCTTCAGGGAGCGGTGCGCCCGTCATGATGGCGGCGGCTTCACCCGGAGCCAACGGCCGCTCCGGCGTTCGGCCGGCGGGAATCTCCTCGCCGATCCTGAAATCGCGCACTCCGGCCTGGAACTCGGAGGCCCGAATCGCATACCCATCGACGAGGGCCTTGTCGAACGGGGGAAGATCAAGATCGGCCGTGATGTCCTCGGCCAAAATCCCGTCCATCGCCTCGAGGGCAGGGCATCGCATTGGGGCTAGAGGCTGCGCTTGTTTAAGGACCTCATGGAGCGCCTCGTCGACCGCAAGCATTCGAGTCTCCGCCCTGTCGATTCCGCCAGGACAAGTTGGGGCCGGGCGGCTGGTGTCGACTTCTTGGATTATCGGCTGATGAAATTCTTGAGTAGCTGCGTTCCGGCGTGCGTGAGGAAGCTCTCGGGGTGATATTGAACCCCTTCGAGGGGGAATGACTTGTGCCGCACTCCCATGATCTCTTTTTCCTCGGTCCAGGCGACCACCTCGAGCTCTGGTGGTAAGGTGCCCGGCTGGATCACCAGGCTGTGATAACGGGTCGCCTCGAACGGGTTCGGGAGTCCCTGATAAATCCCTTGGTTGTCGTGGTGGATCAGCGACGTCTTCCCGTGCATGATCCGATCGGCGCGAACGACCTTGGCACCCAGCGTGTGGCCAATGCACTGATGGCCCAGGCAGACTCCCAAAAGTGGGATCCGCGAGGCGAACCGTTGCACGACCTCGTTCGAGATTCCAGCTTCGAGCGGTGTGCAAGGCCCCGGGGAGATAATCAGGTGGGTCGGTTGCTTCGCCTCGATTTCCTCGAGCGTGATCTGATCGTTGCGGACGACCAGTAGGTCGACCTCGGGATCGATCTCGCCGAGACGCTGGACCAAGTTGTAAGTGAAGGAGTCGTAATTATCGATCAGGAGGATCATAGCGAATCCAGGTCATCGAAGGCGCTCGGCTTTGCCATCACCTTCGGATCGTAACCGCTTTTCCATGCAATCGGAAGGGAATCCGGACACAAAAACCGCCCGAAGGAATGGGGCGCGAGTAGAGTTTCAGCGTGCTGGGCGGAGGCAGCGGCCGTGGCGAACGCCTGCGCTTTGGTTTTCCTCCGTCAAACGACTCGTGTTCCCTTCTCCGTTTTTTTTCGTCAGGGGAGGCCCCGCGGATGACGTCCATGATCGTCTCGATGACCCTGGCAATGGCTCTGAGCTCAACGGCTGGGCATTTCCAACATTCCTCCGTCCCGCGGATCCTTCCCGATGGGCCCGGATACGGCTGGGGGTTCCCTAACGGCAACCCCGATGGCTATGGCTGGTTCGACTACAGCACCTGGCTTCCTCTGGGGGCGAACCGAACCGAGGAGTATTACTTCCCCAGGTATTTCACTGTTCCTGTGGAACAGATGTTCATGCCGAATTACTACAATCCGTACCTCACCCGGGGACAACGCTACATTTCCTACACGGGATGCGGTGGAGACCACCCGGCCGGCGGGGTTCCCAGGGGTTCGGCGAACACGCCGATCCATCCCTACGCGGAAACCCTGGGGACCGGCCGATCGGTACCGTTCCGGCCATTTACGGGCCGTGTCGAAGCGACTCCCATCAACTCGGGCGCGAGCGGGTTGACCCCGTGAGGCTTGGGACTTCGCTGACTTTCCCGCATGCTCAACGATACGAGCAGGGCCCTTTCCGGCCGACTTCCGGGGAGGGCCTTCCTGTTCAAGGGCGTGGTGATGAAAGAGGCGGATTCCGCTTACCCGTGAACAACGCCTCTCGCTTGCGCTCAAGTGGTTCGGGTGAGAGTACGAGGAAGCGATCGGCGGGGCACGTGTCGTCGTTTGGGTGCGCCAACGGATTCTGGCATCCGGTGCCGCGGCAGTTTATAAAGCAAGTCGACACGGACGACTTGGCCACGAGGAGCGACCCCCATGTTACCCACCGATCTTGATGGCCTCACTCC
>Ga0153954_1000516_pt1 | contig 30010 bp, 28 predicted proteins | sample TSFL038MetaG_FD_102277 | JGI IMG/M metagenome (GOLD analysis project Ga0153954, IMG submission 102277) | Attine ant fungus gardens microbial communities from Florida, USA - TSFL038 MetaG | ecosystem: Host-associated > Fungi > Mycelium > Unclassified | place: USA: Florida, Wekiwa Springs State... | reverse complement strand
CGTACACATGTGCAGATGGTCTTCCAGGACCCGCACGGATCGCTCAATCCGCGCTTCACCATCGGCCGGACAGTCGAAGAGCCGCTGTTGGTTAACGGCATCGGTACGGAGGTAGAAAGGCGACAACGCGCACTTGCGGCACTCGAAGATGCAGAGCTGCGGCCCGCAACGGCATTCGCGGATCGTTATCCTCATGAGTTGAGTGGTGGCCAGCGCCAACGCGTGGCAATCGCGCGGGCAATCGTCCTCAATCCGAAACTCCTGATCGCCGATGAGCCGGTCTCGATGCTCGATGTCTCGGTTCGAGCCGGAATCCTAGCCCTTTTGCACCGGTTGGTGGCTGAGCGTGGCATGGGTATGGTTTTCATCACGCATGACCTCTCGCTTCTTGCGCAGGTGTGCGATGAGGTCGCGATCCTCTATCGGGGGCGGTTGGTCGAGATGGGGCCCGCGATGTCCGTGATGACAGCGCCACTTCATCCCTACACTCGTCAGCTGATTGCGGCTGTGCCTGTGCCGGATCCGGACTACGAAGCAACAGCTCTCCCGGAGGCACGCGCGCCGGCCTTGGAACCGGGCTCCGCCGGCTGTGCGTTTGTTGCACGTTGTACGCAATCTGTAGATGGGTGTCGTCGACGCGATCCTGTACTCGCCGCTTCTGGCGACCAAGGCCAGCGCGTCGCCTGTCACAACGTCGCTTTCGATCACTCCATGCGCAGGAGATAGGGATGGCGGTTCCGAACATTTACTCCACGTCGCGTATGCCCATTCATTGAGTGCTTTGGAGTAGCAATCATGAGCGTGTTGCCCTTCTCTGAGGTCGAATATCGTGCGCGTGTTGCTGCTGTACGGCGGCTCATGGCGGAGCGCGGCGTAGACACGTTGCTCGTCTGCTCGCCGCACAATTTCTACTACCTCACCGGCTTTCAGGCGGGTGGCTCGCATTCACTGACCTTCCTGATCCTCCCAATCGAAGGCGAGGCGGTCTGGGTCTGCCGGCGCACCGAACTCAGCAATGTCCGCGCATTATCAGCATCGATGTGGGCGAAGGCTCATGTGGGTGTGGCTGATGGTGAAGATGCGGTCGATGTGCTGGTGAGTACTCTGAAGGAGCGGGGACTTCACGGTGGCAGCCGACGAATCGGCGTCGAACATGAAGCAATGTTCTTCAGCATCGGTCAGTATCTTCGGTTGCGCGAGCAACTTGGCGAAGCGGCCTTGTGCGATGGGACCGGAATCGTAGAAACGATGCGTATCGTTAAAAGCGAGCCCGAGCTCGAGTACCTGCGGGCAGCAGGCAAGATCACAGCCAGTGCACTTCAAGCATGCCACGAAGCCGTTCGCGAGGGGGTGACGGATACCGAGCTTGGGGCAGTCCTGACAGAGACAGCAATCCGGTTGGGCAGCGATCGGATGGGGTGTCAGCCCTTCCTGTCTGTCGGTGCGCGGACCGCGATGGCTCATGCCTTCTGGAAGGGTGATCGTGTCGAGAAGGGCGAGGTCATCAATGCTGAGGTGGCTTGTGCTGTAGCGCGTTATCATGTGCCGACCTTCAGGGTGATGTCTTTGGGGGAGCCATCAGCCGAAATTCGGCGTATGCACACGGCGTCGGAAAGAGGGCTCGAAGCAGGGCTTAAGGGCATCAAACCAGGTATGAGCGCGAGCGATGCCGATGCGGTCGTACGGGCTGCAATCAACAAGACTGGTTACGGGGATGCCTTCGTGGTGCGCGCCGCCTACGGCATCGGCTTGGCATTTCCGCCTTCCTGGGGGGAATCGCCTGTGATGAACATCCGGCCCGGTGAAATGCGGCTGCTCAAGCCTGGGATGACATTCCATCTCGTGCCCGCGCTCTATGTCGATGGCGTGGGTTGCGTCTGCTGTAGTATGCCTATTGAAGTCACCGAGACAGGTGTTGCCGGCCTGACGCCGATCCAGCCCAAGCTGTTCGTCGCTTGAGACAAGATCATAGCTCAAGCAATTCGTAGCCCGTGGACAGATTTCAAAAGCATTCGTTCAATGTCGAGAAGCCAGCCGGCTTTGGCATTGGCCAACCGGTCCGTCGGCGAGAGGATCGGCGCTTCGTCACCGGGCAGGGGCGATACGTTGACGATCATCACTTTCCCGGCGAGGTCTGGGCTGCGTTCGTTCGATCACCTCACGCGCATGCCTACTTACGTGGAGTCGAGATAGCGACGGCCCAATCCATGCCAGGTGTGGTGGCCATCTTCACCGGTAAGGAAATGCGCGAGTCGGGGGTCGGAAGCATTCCGTGTGGATGGGGGCTGCGCAATCGGGATGGTTCACCGAATGCCGAACCCCCGCATTTTCCGCTTGCTGTCGATAAGGTTCGTCATGTTGGAGAGCCCGTTGCCGTAGTCATCGCCGAGAACCTCGCCCAGGCAAAGGATGCTGCAGAGCAGGTCATTGTCGACTACGAAATCCTTGAAGCCGTTGTCGATTCACGAGCGGCCGTGGCGGATGGAGCACCGCTCGTCTGGTCGGAGGTCCCGCGAAACATATGCGCCGATTGGGAAATTGGTGACAAAGCGGCGACAGATGCGGCTTTCGAGCGCGCCACGCATATCACCTCTTTGGATCTAGTGAACAACCGGCTTGTGCCGGCGTCGATGGAAGCGCGGGCGGCGATTGCCCTGCACGATGCGGCCACTGGAGATTATACGCTCTATACGACGAGCCAGAACCCACACAGCATTCGCGGCACTTTGTGCGGCAGCGTGCTCGGTATTTCGGAAGCCAAGCTTCGGGTGATCTCTCCCGATGTTGGCGGCGGCTTCGGAACAAAGATTTTCCTCTATCCTGAAGAAACGACGGTTACGTGGGCGGCGCCGAGAGTCGGGCGGCCGGTCCGATGGACCTCGGACCGTAGCGAAGCCTTTCTTACAGATGCACAAGGGCGTGACCATCGCACCTTCGCCGAGTTAGCCCTGGACGCCGACGGAACGTTTCTCGGGGTTCGTGTAAAGACCCATGCAAATGTTGGGGCGTATCTCTCGAGCGGCGCCACGGCCATTCCGACGTTCTATTACGCGCAATTGTTAGCGGGCGTGTACCGGACACCGGCTATCTACTGCAACGTAGTGCTTACCTTCACGAATACCTGCGGTGTCGATGCTTATCGAGGCGCTGGCCGGCCAGAGGCGACATACGTTCTTGAGCGGCTTATCGATCGCGCCGCGCGCGAGATGGGGCGTGACCGAGTCGAACTACGTCGGCGCAATTTCATTCGGCACGATGAATTCCCTTATAAGACACCGGTTGGACTGGAATACGACTCCGGCGATCACGAATCGACACTGGCGATTGCACTCAAGACCGTGGGCTGGGACGGCTTCGAGGAACGGCGGGCTGCTGCGCGCCGCCAAGGTCGGTTGAGAGGCATTGGCCTTTCAACCTACGTCGAAATAGCGGGAGGCACGCCTTCTCGGCTGATCGGGCAATTGGGTGGCCGGGGCGGCCGTGCCGAATCGGCGCAGGTCCGTGTGCATCCGAGCGGCGCTGTCACAGTCTTCAGCGGTTCCCACAGTCACGGACAGGGCCATGAGACGACCTTCGCCCAGCTCGTTTGCGAACGCCTATCCGTACCCTTCGAGAGCGTGAAGGTCGTGCAAGGAGATACGGATAAAGTGCCATTCGGACGCGGAACTGCAGCATCTCGCTCGTTGGTCATCGGCGGTTCTGCAATCTTGCGAGCGGTCGACAAGATCGTAGCCAAAGGCAAGGTCATTGCAGGCCATATACTTGAGGCAAATGCGGCCGACATCGTGTTCGAGGAGGGCACGTTTCGGATCAAGGGTACTGATCGTTCCCTATCGTTCAGCGCAATCGCTAAAGCCGCTTATTCGGCCCACGACTTTCCTATCGATGAAATTGAACCTGGGTTGGATGAAACCGCCTATTACGATCCTAAGAACTGGACGTTTCCTGGCGGATGTCATGTGTGCGAGGTCGAGATTGATCCGGAAACAGGCATAACGCGGATTATTCGCATCGTCGCCGTCGACGATTTGGGGGCGATCATCAATCCAATGATCGTGGAAGGGCAGATTCACGGGGGCTTGGCACAAGGCATCGGGCAGGCCTTGCTAGAAGGTTGCGTGTACCAAGCCGATGGTCAGCTGCTGACGGGTTCATTCCAGGATTATTGCATGCCACGCGCTGACGATCTTCCGAGCTACGAGGTATTTGAGCATGCGACGTTCTGCGAACACAACCCTCTGAAAGCAAAGGGCTGTGCTGAGGTTGGCAGCGTCGGAATCCCGCCAGCGGTCGTCAATGCAGTGCTTGACGCCTTGGCCGGTGAGGGCGTCGACGATATTGAAATGCCAGTCACATCGTTGAAAGTTTGGGGGGCTTTGGCGTTGCGCAAGTGCAAGGCCGACGAAGCCTTGAAATAGGGACGATTGGCCTTTGGTCAAGCAACCGAAGCTTCGCTTCGAACCTTGCCGTTGCCTCGCTAGCGACGAGTGAGTAACTCGTTAGACAATGAGTGTGACTTTCATGTAGCGGCGCATGGCCCTCGAAAGCTCTGCTCGTTAGACAACGAGCCAAATCACATCAGTACGAAAAACCACGACTTTGGCGTCAGATGTGTGAACTACAGCCGCCGGTCCGCTCGCGCGACAACAAAGCGGATTGTCGAAGGTGTGATAGGCTTTGCTCCGGTCAAGCTTATTCCGGAAATGCGATGGGGTAGGCTCCGCTATAGCCGAGTTTAGATGACATATCGCGAGCGGCTTCCAGAGTCATGCCGCTCACTGTCTTTAGCTTTTCCCGAATGCGGTCCTGCGGCCCCGCGACGATCACGCAATATTGGATAGTCATGGCGCGATCATAGATCGGTGCCGATACAGCGCCGGTGGTCGCGTCGGTTTCCCCGAAGTTCGTCGCGTAGCCGGCCTTGCGCGCCTTGCGCGCGAGCGCTCGCAACTCGGTCTTGCTGGTGATCGTGCGCGGGGACTGCTTTATGAGTTCCGTGGTCGCCAGATAATCGTCGAGAAACTCGTCGCCCAGGAAGAACAGGAAGGCGCGGCCGGCAGCGGTGCAATAGAGCGGCCGGCGCGCACCGATTGACGGCACATAGCGGATCGGCGTTTCCGGCTGCACGACCTTGAGGTAACTGCAAAGTTTGCTGTAGCGATCCAGAAAGCCCAGCATGACAGTTTCTTGTGTGCGCTCGCTGAGATCACGCAGCGCAGAGTGAAGCACGTCTGCGGCTTCGTACGTCGATGAAATCAGTGCGCCAAGCCGGAAGCCGAAGGGGCCAAGAAAGTACCGAAAGTCGTTCACGACGACGTAACCGGAGCCCTCGAGCACACGCAGCAGGGCCAGCAGACTGGTCTTCGGGGCATTAAGCACTTCGCTCAATGCGCTGAGGGAAATCCCCGTTCGATGTTCGGCCAGCGTTTCTAGGATCATCGCCACGCGCAACGCCGAACGAGGTCCCAGCCGGTCTTCGCTTTCGGTTTTTTTATTCATGTCGTCGTCTGTTTGTACCGGAAGTCGGCCTCGTTGCGGAGGAGTCTGCTTGACCAGAGCGGCTGCGATAAATATTCTTAAATAAGAATATTGTTCCGATATAGGAACGATCGAGGAAATGGCAATCACTCTCTCCTCCAAATACGTCGAAGCGGCGGACCTCGAAGCTGCGGTCGAGCTCTGCTACGAGCGCAAATGGACGGACGGTCTGCCGGTCGTGCCGCCGACGGCGCCGGCGATCGAGCGCATCCTCGCCTATCTGAAGCGAGCCCCTCGGTCGGTGATTGCCGTCGTGCCGCCGCGCAACGGCGTGGCAACCGTCGAGAAGATCGCGATTAACTGCGTCATGGCGGGCTGCAAGCCCGAATACGTACCCATCGTCATCGCCGCGCTGGAGGCGGCCATGGAGCCCGAGTTCAACCTCGCCGGCGTCCAGACCACGACCAACCCCTGCGCGCCGCTGGTGATGGTTAGCGGCCCCGCGGTCCGCAAGCTGGGTTTCAACACCAAGGACTGCGCGATTGGTCACGGTTCGCGCGCCAACGGCGCCATTGGCCGGGCCCTGCGGCTGATCCTGTGGAATATCGGTGGCGGCTATCCCGGCGAACCGTGCCGCACCACGCATGGCCATCCGGGCTACTGGAGCTACTGCATCGCCGAGGACGAGGAGACCTGTCCCTGGGATCCGATGCAGGTGTCTCTGGGTTTCGATCGCACCGACACCGTCGTCACGGTTGTCGCCGTCGATGGGCCGCACGCGACCAACACCGGCGCCCTGCTGAATCCGCCCGAACAGGTCATGACGGTGATCGCCGACGGCGTCGCGCGTCTCGGCACCAACAACATGCTGGGAGGTTCGATGGCCCTGATCCTGAGCCCGATGTCGGCCAAGCGGCTCGCGGAAGGTGGCTATACGCGCGAGTCGTTGGCCGAAGCCGTCGTCGCTCGGGCAACGCGCCCGGCCGGACAACTCCGGCAGCATCGCTTCGTTGATCATATGCTGCCACCCGTGCGCGCCCGGCTCGACGCTCTCGGCGACAACGAGCCTTTCGCCTACTTCGACGATCCCAGGAAGATTCCCATCCTCGTTACCGGCAGCTGGGGAGCTGTCGGTGGTTATGCCGCGATCTGCCCCGGCTGGGGGCATTTCGGCGGCCATCCGCAGAGCCGGCGCGTTCAATTCCCGCAATAGGTGGCACATGAGCATCAAGATCTATGATCCGGTCGGTGAGGTCGGGCCTCTCGCGACAATCGCGCCGAGCGGCCTCGACGTCCTGGAAGGCGGCCGCGTTGGCTACGTCTTCAATCATCATCCGGCGGCGGAAGCGGTCTGGCAGAGCCTAGAAGCCAATATCGCGAAGAGTCTTCGCCCGTTGTCGCTGGTGCGCATCGACAAGGACAATGTCGCGATCTCCGTGCCCAAGCCCGAGCTCGACCATCTCGCGGCGCAGGCTGACTACGTGCTGGTTGGCGTAGGGGCTTGAGGCTCCTGTACTGCCGCCGCCGTGAGCGATGGTTACTGGATATCGAAGCTGGGCAAGCCCGTCGTGGTCATCGTCCAGAAAGTCTTTGAGATGGCCGCCAAGACGCAGGCCAAGGTGCTCGGCGCGGCCAATCTCCCGATCTGTGCCTATCCGCCGACACCGGTGGGGGGAAGCGTCGAGCCGATCGGCGCCGATCTCGCCGCCCGCGTGGTGGCTGTCCTGAAGGATCCGAAGCGTAGAGACAATGGCTGAACGATCGAACGATCTCGTTGTCATCGGCGCCGGCGTGGCGGGCCTCACGGCCGCGACGCTTGCGGCCAAACATGGTCTCACGACTTTCTGCGCCGAGGAGCAGATGTTCGGCGGCCTGGTGCTAAACATCGGCGAACTCGATCCGGCGCCGGCAGCGCGACCCGCGCAGGGCGCGGAACTCGCGGCAGGCCTGATGGAGGAGGCGGCGGCCGCGGGCGTCACCTATTCCGGCGAGGCCGTCCACCGCGTCAGTCCGGACGGGCCGATGTTTCGCGTCGAGACTGCCGGCGAGGTCGTGGTGGCCCGGACTGTCGTGATCGCGTCGGGCGCGAGACCAAAGCTGCTCGGTGTTCCGGGAGAACAGGAGTTCGAGCATCGCGGCGTGGCACATTGCGCCGACTGCGACGCCGCCTTCTACGCCGGGCAGGACGTCGTCGTGGCAGGCGGTGGGAATTCAGCGTTGCAGGAAGCACTCGTGCTCATCCGCCAGTGCAAGACCGTCTTCATCGTGCATCGAGGCAGCTCGCTGACGGCGCATCCTCGCTTCGTCGACGCGATCTCACGGCACCCGAACATCCAGCTCGTGACTCGTGCCACGGTAAGGGAAATCCGCGGCGCGGCGGGAGTCGAATCCGTGCTGGTGCAAGGCGAGGAGGGCGCTGTCAGGGAGATCGGCTGCACCGGCGTGTTCCCCTATATCGGCCTGCAGCCTAACACCTCATTCCTGCCGGCGGGAATGGCGTGCGACGAGCACGGCTTCCTCCGCACCAACGATCGTCTGGAAGCCTCTTTGGCTGGCACTTACGCGATCGGCGCCGTACGGTCGGGCTTCGGTGGATCGCTCGATGACGCCTTTGTCGACGGTGAGCGCGTGATCGATGCCCTTCAGTCGCGACATCAAGGGGTCGACGCGTGAGGTTCGCGGCCTTTCTCGCCCTGTGTGTCACGCTGCCGACGGCGGCCTTCGCACAGTCCTATCCTAGCCGCGTGATCACCGTGGTCACGCCCTTTGCGGCCGGCAGTGGCACCGATGTCATTACCCGCATCATCGGCAAGCAGCTGACCAGCGCCCTCGCCCAGTCTGTGATCGTCGACAACAAGCCCGGCGCCAACGGCATCATTGCGGCCAATGCGGTCATTCATGCGGCGCCCGACGGCTACACGCTTTTCGCCACGGGCAACACAACGCACTCCGCCAACCCCAGCCTGGTGAAGGAGCTGTCGTACGATCCGGTGAAGGATTTCACGCCAATCGTGCGGACCGGCAACTTCACCTTTGTGCTCGTCGTCGGAAAGGACTTGCCGGTACACAGCGTGGCTGAACTCGTGGCCTATGCGCGCAGCCATCCTGGCAAGCTGACCTACGCGAGCGCCAACAGCCCCGGCATCGTCTCGGGCGCGATCCTCGCCAAGCGCGCAAACATCGATCTGACGCACGTCCCGTACAAGAGCTCGCCGCAGGCCCTGACCGACGTCATGGCCGGTCGGGTTTCGATGAGCTTTATCGATTTCGCTACCGCGAGCCCGCATCTGAAGTCGGGAGCGTTGCGAGCTCTGGCGGTGACTTCGACGGAACGCAGCGCGCTGCTGCCCGACCTTCCGACCATGCAGGAGGCGGGCATCACGCCGTTCAACGTCACCTCATGGTCGGGTTATTTTGGGCCGGCGCATCTACCGGACGCGATCGTGGCGCGACTGAACGGCGAGATCGCGAAGATCATCGGCATGCCCGACATCAAGACACAGCTGGCGGGGTTGGGCTTCGACGCCTTTTCGACTTCGCCGGCGCAGCTCGAGGCCTTCGTGAAATCCGAGATCCAGAACTGGCACGAGATGGCGAAGGACGCCGAGATCGAGCCGCAGTGAAACTGCCGAACAGAAGAGAGGACATCGACATGATCATCTACAGTCCCGTCGCACCAGTGCCGGCCAACAAGCCGATCGACCTGCCGCCCGAGGTGAAGAGCTTGAAGGGCGTTAAGGTCGGCATCCTGACCAATCGGTGGAAGAGCATGGATCACATCGCGCGCCACATCGCGAAGATCCTGCCGCCCGAACATGGCGCCGCGAGCGTGCGCGTCGAGACGGTGCCGATCAACGGCGGCGCTCCCGACAGGATCCTGGACAGTGTCGCGTCCGAGGTCGATGTCGCGATCGTGGGCCTCGCGAACTGCGGCTCCTGCACGGCCTGGAGCGTTCACGATCAGATTGCGCTGATCAAGCGCGGCATCCCGGCCTACGTGGTGGTGACAGAGCGCTTCGTTGGCCTTGCCAAAGCCTCGCGCCGCTCGAACGGCGTGCCGGACGCGCCGATGATCATCCTGCCCATCACCGAGGACGTGGAATACGCCGGGGAGGAGGCGATGCAGGAGGCCGCCGAGATGACCCTGGACGGGCTGGTCAAGGCCGTCGAAACGAGCGCGAAGCGGAAGGACCGGGTCGATGGCGTTGCAGCTTAAGTCGCAGGCAATCGAGCTCGGCAATACCGAGGATGCCGAACTCGCCTTTGAATATTCCATCGAGCAGGGCTGGAGTGATGGCCTGCCGATCATCCCGCCGACCGCGGACCGCGTGGCGCGCATGCTGGCCGTCACGACGCGTCGACCGGATGACGTCGTGGCGACCATTGCGCCGCGTTATGGTGAGGCGACGGTGGAGCGGGCGGCCATCAACGCCGTGATGGCAGGATGCCATCCCAGCTACTTTCCGGTCCTCCTTGCGACCCTCGAAGCGGTCGCAGATCCGGCCTTCAATCTGCGCGGTATTCAGGCGACGACCAACCCGGTCGGCCCGGCCATTGTCATCAACGGCCCGGTTCGCAAGGCGGCGGAGGTCAATTGCGGCCGTAACGCCCTTGGTCCCGGCCGGCGCGCCAACGCCACGATCGGCCGCGCACTTCGTCTCTGCCTGATCAATATCGGCGGCGGCATCGGCGGCGACACTGACAAGGCCATCCTGGGCTTTCCCGGAAAGTACACTTTTTGCCTGGGCGAGAACGAAGAAAACAGTCCCTGGGAGCCGCTGCACGTGGCGCGTGGCTTCAGCGCGGAAGACAGTACGGTAACAGTTTCCGCCATCCAGGGTACGAACAGCGTGCTTATTCTGTCGGGTATCATGGAAGATGCCCTGCACGTCATCGCCGACGCAATGATGACGATGGGCAACAACAATGTCATCGCGGGCAGCGGCAACCCGATCCTGTTCATCTCGCCAGGTTTCGCCAATTTGCTGGTCGAGCAGGGTTTTCCCACGCGCCGGTCGGTCCAGGAGTATTTCTTCGAGCATGCCCGCATCCCGGTCGAGGATTTTCCGGCGCGAGAGTTCGTGCCGAGCAAGCCCATGGCCAATCGCGTGATTATCGACGGCAAGGTCTGCGTCGTACCATCACCGGAGGATCTGCTCGTCGTCGTGGCGGGTGGACCCGAGCCTTACCACACGACCTTTTGCGCAAGCATCGGCGACTTCAAAGCCCAGACCCGCAAGATAGACGCATGAACAGCAAGCCACTTTTGGGGACCATGTTTTCGCGATTGTGCGCCTGTGCGCTTGGTCTTTCTTTCGCGTTTGCTTTGGCTTCTCCTCTCCAGGCACAGGAGTACCCCAGCGGCCCTGTGACCATCATCGTCCCCTATGCGCCAGGCGGCGCAACCGACAATCTGGCGCGCGTTGTTGCCAACCAGCTGTCGGAGATCTGGGGCAAGCCGGTTCTGGTTGAGAACAAGCCTGGCGCGAATGGCATTGTTGGCGCAGGCGTCGTGGCCAATGCCAAGCCGGATGGGCAGACACTCCTCCTGGTTGTGCCTGGCCATCTAATGAATCCCAACTTGTTCGCCAACTCCCCGTACGACGTGCTGAAGGATTTCACGCCTATCACGCAGATCGCGACTAGCCCTTGGCTGGTTGTGGCAAACAATCAGGTCGCCGCGTCGAACCTCAAAGAATTGATCGCTCTCGCCAAAGCGCAGCCCGGTAAATTGGCGTTTGGAAGTTCCGAGCCTTCGACCTGGCTCGCCGGTAAGTTCTTCGAGCAGTTGGCTGGGGTTGAGCTTCTGAACGTTCCTTACAAAGGAGCTTCGACGGTCGTCACCGATCTCCTAGGCAACAACATCCAGCTCATGTTCACGACGCCGCTGTCGGTCAGCTCGTATTTGAGTTCGGGAAAATTGCGGGCCCTCGCCGTGGCAAGCTCGACGCGAATGGCCTCCTTGCCCGACATTCCGACTGCTGCCGAGGCCGGCCTGCGCGGATACGAGTCGGGCGCTTGGTACGGTCTATATGGTCCGGCCAGAATGTCTGAGAAAATAACCAATCAGATCCAGCAGGGCGTCGCGCAGGTGTTAAGTGAGCCACAAACCCGTGACAGGCTCCTTGCCACGGGTGCTACCGCTGTCGGAAGTAGCTCCCAAACCTTTGCTGAGTTTACGGCCAGCGAATTCTCCAAGTATCAAAAGCTGATCAGAGACGCGAAAATTGAACCTCAATAAAGCAATCGAACGAGCGAGATGTCGCCGAGCGTGCCCAATCTCTCGGTAGTTGGGAGAAATTCTTCGAGCTAATGAGGAGGAGGAAATATGCAAATCACCCCACCGAACACGATGTATCAGCAAGCCGGGTCGGGCCTCGCGCCCCGTCCGGCCTCCCTTTCGGGTGCCACGATCGGCTTCCTCGACGGTTGGGGGTCGCGCGAGGCCGACGGCCGGATCACCATGTATCCGTTGATGCGGGAATTGCGGACTCTCCTGGCTGAGCGTTACGGCGTCGCCGATTTCATCTGGCACAAGAAGAAAAACGTGGCGCAGCGCGAACCGAAACCATTCCTCAAGGACTTCGCCGAGCGCTGTGCCGTCGTCATCAACGGCGAGGCGGCTTGAGGCTCTTGCACTTACGCGTCCGTGCTTGACGCGCATGATCTGGAAAAGATGGGACGGGCGACGATCACGATCTGTCACGCGCCGTTCGAGACCGCCGCGCGCAGACATGCGACTACGCTCGGCCTTGCCAACCTGCCGCTGCTGATCGAGCCCGCGCCCAAGGGCAGCAACCTCACGGTCAATGCGCCGGAGATCGCCGCGCGATCGCTCGATCGCGTGATCGCCGCCCTCACCAGGCGCGAAGGCTAGCCATGGCGCGCATGCCTTCGCCCGTCGTCGAGGTGCCTGACTTTTGGGACTGGCACGAGATGGCGCTGGAACGCGGTTGGACCGACGGGCTGGTCGTGGCACCGCCGACACGCGAGCGCGTCGACCAGATGATCGCCTATCTGGGCCGACGGCCCGATGAGGTGGTGGGCGTGTTGGGGCCGAAGGACGGCATCGCCACCATCGAGCAGATCGCCATCAACTGCGTGATGGCAGGCTGCCTGCCGCAGCATGCGCCAGTGGTGATTGCGGCCGTCGAGGCGATGCTCGAGCCGGAGTTCAATCTGCACGGCGTGCAGGCGACGACCAATCCCTGTGCGCCGCTGGTCATCGTGAACGGGCCGATCGTCGAAGAGCTCGGTTTCCATGCCAAGGAAGGCGCTTTTGGCGGCGGCTCGCGCGCCAGCGCGTCCGTCGGTCGCGCGGTGCGGCTCATTCTCTGGAACATCGGCGGCGGTATTCCGGGCGAGACCGACATGGCCTCCCAAGGCCAGCCCGCGAAGTACCTTTTTTGCGCCGCCGAGAACCACGAGCAGAGCCCCTGGCAGCCGCTCCATGTCGAACGCGGCTTCGCCGAGAGCGACAGCACGGTGACGGTGTTTGCCTGTCAGTCGCCCCATCCGCTGCGCGTGCTGGGCAATGCGGATCGCATCCTGAAGCTCATCGCGGCCAGCCTGCCGGTGCCGGCGGTCAACATGTTCCATGCCGCGGGCCAGTTCCTGCTGAGCTTCGGTGCGCGGCCGGCGCAGGAGCTCGCGCGCGCGGGCTACACCAAGGCCGACGTGAAGAAGTGGGTGTGGGAGAACGCGCGCTTCCAGGTCGGCTGGCTGCGTCACTCCGGCATCCTCGCCGAAGAGCAGCACATGCGCTACTGGGGCCACGGCGAGGAGGGTGCGCCGGACGTCGCGACGCTGAGCGACGAAACCCTGCTGCCTATGGTGCGCAGCGTCGACATGATCCATGTCGCGGTGATAGGCGGCGATTCGCAATGGTGGATGGGCTTCTCGCCCGGATGGGGCAACTATGGCGGCTATGCGGTCACCAAGGCGATCAAGCGGCCTCGCTAGGCGCGGCCTGCTGGCAGGCGCCGCAGCGCTTGCCGCGAGTGCGCTCCGCGCAGAGACGTTTCCTAGCAAACCAATTCAACTCGTCGTGCCGCTGGGGCCGGGCGGCATCAACGACATCATTTCTCGTCTGATTGCGCAGAAGCTGACAGAAAGCTGGGGCCAAGCGGTAATCGTGGTCAACAAGCCCGGAGCGGGCGGCATCATCGGCAGTGAAGCCGTCGCCAAGGCCGCCCCTGACGGCTACACGATCCTAATGGTCTATTCGAGCCACATGGTGAATCCGAGCCTGTACAGCAAACTGCCCTACGACAGCGTGCGCGACTTCGCGCCGATCACCCTGGTGAATACGGTCAATCTCGTTCTAACGGTCAGCCCGTTGGTACAGGCAAATTCGGTGAAGGAGCTCATCGCGCTCGCCAAATCCAGGCCGGGCACATTGAACTACGGCACGAGCGGCATTGGCAGTCTCGGCCATCTCGCGGCACTCCGATTCGCCAAGGAGGCAGGTATCGACGTGGTGCAGGTGCCGTACAAGAGCGCACCCGAGGTGACGACGGCGCTGCTGCGCGGCGACGCCGCCTTTTACTTCGACAGCCCGATCACGGCGCTCCCCTTCATCCGCAGCGGCAAGGTGAAGGCGCTGGCCGTCACGTCGGCGACGCGTTCTTCCGTGTTGCCCGAGGTCCCGACCATTGCCGAGGCGGCTTTGCCGGGTTTCGAGGTGCTGGGCTGGAATGGGTTGCTCGCGCCGGCCGGCACCCCCAGGCCGGTGATCGACAAGTTGAATGGCGAGGTCGTGCGCATTCTGCGGACGCGTGAAGTGACCAACAAACTCAAGGAACAGGGCGTCGACGTGATCGGTGATACGCCGGAAGAATTCGCGGCGATCATACGGGCCGATATCGCCAAGTGGCGCGAGATCATCACCGCTGCCGGCATCAAGATCGAATAGTTTAGATGTGCCGGCGCCGACGGCCTCGAATCTAAGCTCTGGTCAACTCACGGCCATTTCCATCGCGGACAACAAACTGAGCGAATAGGTGCGCCCATTGGCGCCCAGACCCATCGAAAACACGTTCAGCATTCGAACGGCTGCCCAACAACGGGAAGTGATGCGTCGCCAAGGGCCGCGAACCACGGCAAAGCGCGCGGGTACCGCAGAAAGGCTAGCTTTAGGGCCTTTTGATTCAGGCGTAATCGGACCCTGTAGGCAGGCAGAGCAAAAGATAGCCTATATTGCCGTCAACGGGACAGAAAGAAAACTTTACCTTGGAGTGAGAGCGCAACGTTGTCCGAAGGCACATAAACCGCATGGGGGCACGTGGTGACGCCATTCCCGCCTTTGCCGACGATCAACTAGCCGAGTTTGAAAGCAGATATGCAATCATGTTCTCGGCGAGCCGGGTGGGGGTGGCGGCGTCACCGAGCTTCATCGGGCCGGTGTCGTTCAAAAGAATATGGACGAGAGTTCCGTTGACGACCTGGTGAGCAAACTGCACGCGAAGCTTGCGCTCCCGCAACGAGAGCTGCTTCGGCAGGTGATGGCTGAGCAGTTCGACCCATACGGCTTTGTGCCGTGCCCCCAGCGCCATGATCGGTGTCCAACCGCTCTCGCCGTTGTGGCGATGCAACAGGGAGGCGCGCAGGACACCGCTGTTTTCCGAATACCATTGAGCCAGATCGCTGATAAGCGCCGGGCAGATGCGTTGCACCGGCCATTTCTGTTTGCGCGCTTTCGAAACCAATGCCTCGAGGGCGGTGTCACGGTCGGCGCAAATCACGAATTGGACGGCGGCGAAGTACGATTCCTTGCTTTCGAAGCGGCTGTAGAACGCCCCGATGGTGCAGCTGGCAGACGTGCATAGTTCGTCGATCGAGAGGGCGTCGAGCGAGCGATCGTTCAGCATCGCGTGGCCCGTTGTGATCAGGTTGGTCACGGTCTCCCGGCTGCGCCGCTGACGCGCCGCACTCACGCCCGGCAAGCCGGCTTCCCAGAGGCCCGAGGCCTCGACGGTTTCACACAAAGTTTGGTTATTAAGAACCATAATGATCATTCGGATTCTTGTTTACGCGGAACACTCTACCTGCCTAGACTTGCTTCGTCCTGTTTATCACGGGAAGGAGGATGCCCATGTCCGATGTTCTCAGCGTCCAGCGGCCGGTGGCGGCCGCCATCTCTTCATTGTCGGTTACCCGTCTCTCGCCGACGATCGGCGCTGAGGTGGCGGGAGTCCAGCTGGCCGATGTTTCTGCTCCGTCGATGGTCGAGGAAATCCGCGCCCTGCTGTTGAAGCATCGCGTCCTGGTCTTCCGCAACCAGCCGATGACGTCCGAGCAGCACGTGCGCTTTGCCAGGCTTTTCGGCGACCTCGAAATTCATCCGGTCTACGAGCATCACGAACAGCATCCGGAGCTGGTGATGCTGCATGCCGACCACGATCGGCCAGGCCGGGAGAATATCTTTCATTCCGACACTACGTTCCGCGAACAGCCGTCGATGGCGTCGATCCTACGTTGCGTCTACTGCCCGGAGGTTGGTGGCGACACGATCTGGTGTGACATGGTCCTGGCCTACGAACGCCTCCCGCAGGAAGTGAAGGACCGCATCGCCACGATGAGCGCCGTACACGATGTCCTTCCGAGTTTCTCCGGCCGCATGACGCCGGAACGCCGGGCCCAGGTACGCCGCGAGCTGCCGCCGGTCGAGCACCCGGTCGTGCGCACTCACCCGGAAACCGGCGAGAAGATATTGTACGTTAATCAGACGTTCACGACTCACTTGTCAACCTACAATGACCCATTCGACAATTACATCGGGCGTGAGCGCAAGCTGAACAGCGACAGTTTACTGCCCTATCTGGCGCGGCAGGCGGAGATTCCGGAGTATCAAGTTCGAGTCCGCTGGCAGCCGGACACAATCGTCTTCTGGGATAATCGATCAACGCAGCACTACGCCGTGCAGGACTATTTTCCTGCCAAGCGGCACATGCAGCGGGCCACCATCATCGGCGACCGCCCGCACTGATGTTGTCTTGAGATGCAGACTCCGGTCGGTCGCACATTGAGATCGGTGCGCATGATCGTATTGCCGTTGGCCGTGCTGGCGGTATGGGAGATACTCGCGCGTGCCGGCATTGTCAGCTCCGTGGCACTGCCAGCGCCGTCGCGCATCTGGAGCGCGGCGCTCAAATCGGTCGCCAGCGGCGAGCTGGCCGTCAATACTGCTGCCTCTCTGCTGCGTATCGCGCTCGCCAACCTCGCTGCCATTGTAATCGCGGTGCCACTCGGCTTCGCGATGGGCCTGTCGCGCTCCTTCGAAGAGGTGATGGACGGGCTGGTCAACCTGTTGCGCCCGATCCCGCCGCTTGCCTGGATTCCGCTCTCCATCCTGTGGTTCGGCCTGGGTGAAGGCTCCGTGGTATTCATCACCGGCATTTCCGCCTTCTTTGCCTTGCTGCTCAATACAATCGCGGGCGTCCGAGGTGTAGAGCGCTCGCTGCTGCGCGCCGCCCAGTCGCTCGGGGCGGGCAAGTGGACCTTGATCCTGAGCATCGTGCTGCCAGCCTCGTTGCCGAGCATGTTCACGGGCCTGCGCATTGCGCTCGGCGTCTCGTGGATGAGCATCGTGGCCGCCGAGCTGATCGCTTCGTCCGACGGACTCGGCTACATGATCAATTACTATCGTGAGCTTCTCCGCTCGGACCTCATCATCGTCGGCATGTTGGTGATCGGCGTGATTGGCTTTGCCATGGATCGCGGCCTGGTCTGGCTCGAGCGCCGACTACTACCATGGCGTCGGCGGATTGGCTGAGCATGGCGGCGCGACTTACCATCGACGGCGTCAGCAAGGCCTATGGCGGCCAGCACGACACAGTGCTCGCTCTCGATAAGGTCTCGCTCGACGTGGCGCCCGGTGAGTTTGTGAGCTTGGTCGGTCCGAGCGGCTGCGGCAAGTCGACCTTGCTCTACATCGTCGGCGGCTTCGAGAAGCCGAGTTCGGGAACCGTCCGGCTGGACGGCCAGTCGATCGCCGGTTCCGGCGCCGATCGCGGCATGGTGTTTCAGGACTATGCGCTCTTCCCGTGGAAGACGGTCGCTGAGAACATCATGTTCGGTCTCAAGCTCGCCGGCATGCCGCGTATCGAGCAGCAGGAGAAGGCGGCGCGTTTCATCGACATGGTTGGGCTGTCGGGTTTCGGAAACCGTTACCCGCATGAACTGTCCGGCGGCATGCGGCAGCGCTGCGCGCTCGCGCGTTCGCTCGCTAACGATCCGAAGGTCCTGCTGATGGACGAGCCGCTGTCGGCAATCGATGCCATGACGCGCAATACGTTGCAGGAGGACATCCATAGGCTCTGCTCGGGCGCCGAAGGGGGCGCCAAAACCGTGCTCTACGTCACGCACGCCATCGACGAGGCCGTGTTCTTGTCCGATCGGGTCGTCATGCTGGCACCGCGGCCCGGCCGCGTGATCGGCGTGCTCGATATCCCATTGGGTAAGCACCGCGCCGACGAGACCCGTGCGCGGCCGGAGTTCCAGGCTCTGGTCAACGAGATCTGGCAACGAATGAAAGCATACACGAAGGTTTGAGGCTCATTTCTTGACGGAGAGACCGCGATGACCGGAACGTTTCTTGGACGGCGACAGGCCCTGCAGTTGGGTTCGGGCGCCCTGACGATAGGGGCTGGCCTTATGCCACTGCACGCCCAAAGTCTGCCAGTTCGCATCGGCTGGAATCCACTCGCTGGCGGCAGCGCCGCAATCATCATGGTCATGATGCGCGACAAGCTGTTCGAGGCCGAAGCGGCCAAGATTGGCAAGACGATCGCGATCGAATGGAAATCTTTCACGTCAGGTCCGCCCGCTACCGAGGCGCTAGCGGCGGGGCAGCTCGATATTGACCTGCATATCGGCTCGCTGCCGACCGTGAACCGCATTGCCGCCAAGCTCCCGGCCGCGCCGTTCGGCATCGTCGGTAGCCACATCTCCAATGCGGTGATGGTGCCGCCGAATTCGCCGATCAAGATGGCCGCCGACCTCGCGGGCAAGCGGATCGGCCTGCCGGTCGGGACGACGGCGCATTATCTGCTGGCCAGCATTATCAAGATCCATCTCGGCAAGTCCTTGCCGGAGGCCGGCATCAAGGTCGTCAACATGCCTGCGACCGACGCGGTCAAAATACCGACCGGCGTGGACGCCGGTGTGGTCTGGGTGCCGCTTCGCTTTATGGGCCCCCAGCTCGGCATCTCGCAGATGCTGGTCGACGGCGACGGCTACCAAGGCAAGGGTGCCGCCCACCCGGACGTGCAGACCGAGGAAGTGAAGAAGAGCTGGGCCTATCCCGAGGGCTACAACACTGATCGACTCTATGCCTTCGCCAGCGACAAGTTCATCGACGGCCAGGCCGATCTGCTGACTGCTTTTCTGGTGGCGCATCTTGAGGCGCAGAAGCGCGTCGTCGCATCGCCGGAGCCGATCGTCGACCTGGTGGCCGACAAGTGGCAACAGGAAAAGCTCATCGCGCGGACTACCCTGCAGACTTACGCCGAGACGGCCGGTCTGCGGCGCGCGCCATTCGTTCTCGAATGGGATGCGCTGACTCTGGTCAAGGCATCTGAGTTCTTGCACAGCATCGGCGCGCGTGACAGTGCCCTGACGATAGCTGAAGTGAAGCCGCTGCTGGCGAAGTCGGCGGCAATCCAGAAGAAGGTGTGGGAGGCGATGCCGGATCGACCAAGCGATGCCGACTTGATGAAGGGCTTTAGCGGGAAGACCGAGCTCTACGGCCCGATTGTAGTCAACGGCGGCGCACCGATTTGGGCCTCCTCTGATGCTAGCTGGGGGCAGCGGCTGTACAAGCCAGGCCCATTTTAGCGCCGCAAAGAACTCCGACTTCCCGAAGCTCCGGTTCGTGCAACCGATCCTGAGTTTGCATCGTCGGCGTAGCCGAGCGAAGGCGACGGAGGGCTACGTCCCAAAGTCTAATGCCCCTTGGTCGGCATCACGTAGGAAATGATGGTGGCCGACATTCGACTGCTCTAACCCACGCGATAGTCGACCGCTACCTGGGATCTTTAGGAGGCTATGGGGATGAGCACTATGCCAGTCTCAGGCTCTTCTAGAGTGCTGGCGAAGCAGTGTCGTCAGGGCCGAAGGATCGGGCCAATCTTCGCCGGCAAAAACCGCTTTCTCGACAGCGCGCGCCCCATCGGTGGACAACGTTACACTCGCGAGCTCGCAGAATTTCGCCCGAATTTCTGCTTCCGCGAAGGGCTCGTTGAAGTCGCCACGATGACTCGTGCAACCGCGTACTGCCGAGCGACCATCCTTGAGAACGAGTTGAACACGGGCCGGACGAAGACGGGGCGCCACGGCTGTCATGGCTGGGTCCTCGGTGACGTGTACGCGGCGGCGCAACGCCGCAATGACGGGATTGCTCAATGCAGCGTCATCCAGAGACGCGTGGCCCGCGTTGCCATTGACGATCATCGCCGCGGCGGCATGGGGCAGGGAATATTTTGAAGCGAAGTAGTTCGACGGTTCGGGATCGCGCATGACCGAGGCGAAGCGATAGGTCGCGACCTCGATACGCTCCACCTCCTCGGGGCGCGGCTTGAGCTCGGCGAGAAGCGCCTGCAGGCAATCGAGAGCGGGATGAATTGGATTGCAGCAGGCGTAGAGTCGGAAGTAGTTGCGCATAATTTCCCAGCGCTCGCCCAGGTCGTCGAGCAGGCCGTCCGCCGAGAAGGCGCTGCCGATGAGGCTGCCCAGCGATTGCTCGACGGCGTCTTCCTGGGCCGTGAAGCCGGCCAGTGCCAGCTCGGGCGCGATCGCGGCGGCAAAGCCGCTCATGCCGCCGGCGATGTTAAGCGCCGTCGCGCCGTTCACGGCGTTGGTGTAGCTCGGGCTCAGCATTAAGGTCGTTGCAATGCGCAAGGCCAGACTGGTCGCCGTCGCATCCAGGCCGCGAAGGCGCGCTCCGGCGGCCGCGGCGCCAAGGAGCGAGGCCTGCCCATTCTGATGGGCCAACGGCCGCGCGGTGAAGGCCGCACACAGGCGGCCACCAATCTCGTATCCGACGATGAAAGCCGTCAGCAGATCGGCTCCAGTGGCGCCGGTTTGCTCGGCGACGGCCAGCGCGCCCGGCAGCACCTGCAAGGCCACCTGCCCCGAGACGAGTCGTAGCCCTTCGCAGAGCTCGATCGAGCGGCCGGCAATGCCATTCAACAGGGCGGCCGTGCGGGCGTCACTGCCCGGCCAGCCGGGCGCGAGGATCGTCGCCGGCCCGCCGCTGCCCGCGAGTCGATCGCGCACGGCCGATACTTCAGGCCGGACCGACCCGGCCAGGATCACCCCGAGCGTGTCGAGAAGCACGAGCTTGGTATGGTGTTGGACGTCCCTGGGGATGTCTGACCAGCGCGCTTCGGCCACGAAGCGCGCCAGCTTGTCGATTTCCATGCCCATCCGTACCTGCCTCGATCAGGCCGCCTTGAACTCGGTCCAGGCTTCCGTCCATTCCTGAAGATCAGGCGGGAAGGTACTCCATTTCAGGCGCTTCATGAGGCTGTCGAGATTGTCGATATTCAACGCCTGCTTGGTCTCAGCCGGCAGGGTCGCGACCCCGAGCGACGCCGTCGAGTAGTACCCCCGGTCTCGTGCGATCGGCATGGCCCAGTCGGCCGACAGCATCCAGTTGATGTACTTGTAGGCTGCCGCGACGTTTTTGGTCTCTTTCGGGATCACGAAGCAGGCGACCCAGCCCGGCGCGCCTTCCTTCGGCACAGGATACTGGACGTTCATCTTCTCGGTCTGCTTCAGCACCCAGTAGATTGGCAGCCATCCGGCAGTCGCCCAGATGTCGCCATTCTTCATCAGGGTCGTTACATCGGCGAAGGTGCTCCAGAAGGTGCGGATGATCGGTTTCTTGGAGATCAGGAACTTCTTCACGTCCTGAAGATCCTTTGAGCTCATGGCAAACGGCTTGTCTTTGCCGAGATAGAGCGCCGCTGTCGACAGGCCGAAGAAAGCGTCGTCGCGCAGTCCGATATGGCCCTTGTACTTCTCGTCGTAGAGAACGCCGAAAGAATCGGACGGCGCCACTTTGTCGGCGTTGTAGAGCAGGGAGTCGTAGCCCCAGACGAAGGGTACGCCATAGACCTTGCCGTCCTTGCCAAACACATAGTCGGGTTTGGCGAAATCAGGATACTGAGACTTGGCGTTCGGTATCTGCGAGAGGTCAATGGACTGCAGGATGCCCTTATCGGCCATCGGCGGGATGAACGGTCCCGCGATCTGGACGAGATCAACGTCGCGTCCGCCGCCGGCCATCAGCTTGCTGAAGGTCGTCGGATTATTGGCGGTCGTCGTGTTCTGGACCTTTATGCCAATCGCCTTTTCGCAGGCGGCCGCGTAGTCGTCAGACCACCATTGCGACTGCAGCCACAGCTTGAGCGGCACGGCATCAGCGAATGCCGGCCTCGTCAGGCCGCCGAGCGCCAGGCCGGCGGTCGTTCCTTTGAGAAGTCCCCTTCGATACATAGTCGTCATGTCCCACCTCCTCGATTTCCTCTGATCGCCTCCTCCACACGCACTCATTCATTACGACTTCGACGCAAAACGGGCCCACATAGCGAGGCAGCTCAGCGAAAACAGCGCGATCAACGTCGCAATCGCGCTCGACTGTGGCGACGGATCGTTGGTCACCATCGCCCAGAGATAGAGCGGCAGGGTAAGCTGATCGCTGGTCAGGAAGAGCGTGCGCATGAACTCGTCGAACGAGAGTGTGAAGGCGAGCACGCCGCCCGCGATAATGCCTGGCCGCATCAACGGAAAGGTGATGCGCCAGAAGGTGGTGCTGCGCGACGCGCCGAGATCCATCGCCGCTTCCTCAAGCGAATGGTCGAACTTGTGGACGCGCGGGAAGATCGTGAGGAAGACGAAGGGCATCACGAAGCAAAGATGGCCGACGAATGCCGAGCCATAGAGCGACAGCGGCAGGTCGCTGAGGCGCCAGAACATCGCGAGCGCGACACCGTGGACGATTGGCGGCGTCATCACCGGCAGCAGGATCAGGACAAGCACCAGCGACTTGCCCCAGAACGGCAGGCGGAAGGCGAGCGCCATCGCTGTGCCCAGGGTCATGGCGACAATGGCGACGACGATGCCGAGCAGCAGGCTGTGCTCGAAGGCTTCGAGCAAAGCCGGATTGGCGATCGCGCGCGTGTACCAGCGGGTCGTGAAGCCCTGCCACGGCAGCGCGAAGACCGTCGAGTCGTGAAAAGACAGCGCGGCGATCACCAGGATCGGCAGGTACAGGAACACCAGCAGGATGCCGGCATGCAGGCCGAGGAAAGAGAAGCGCCGGGACTGATCGGTCATCGCCCTAGGCCTCGACGAAGATGCGATAGAGGCCGATCCTCAGGCCGACCAGGCAGATCCAAGCGATGGTGACGACGATCAGCAGCAGGGAGACCGTAGCGCCGAGCGGCCAGTTCATACCTACGCCGAACAGGTCGGGAATGACGTTGGCGATCATCACGCCGGAGGCGCCGCCCAACAGGGCGGGGGTGACGTAGGCGCTGATGGAGAGAATGAACACCAGGATTGCGCCGCTCAGGATACCAGGCAGGCTGAGCGGGAGAGTGATGCGCCAGAGCTGCTGCAGGGGGCCGGCGCCAAGATCGGCCGCGACATAGAGAAGATTGCGGTCGAGCCGCTCGAGCGACAGTAGGATCGGCAGGATAGCGTAGGGCAAGTAGACATAGAGCAGACCGAGCTGCACGGTGAATTCGTTGAACAGGAAGATGTCGAGCGGCTGGGCGATGAGGCCAAGCTTCAACAGCAGGTAGTTGATCACGCCATTGTTCCCGAGAAGCGGGATCCAAGCGAAGGTACGCACGACGAAGCTCGTCCAGAAGGGGATCAGCACCAAGAAGACGAGTTGCGCACGGCGTCGCGGCGGCTTGCCGGCGACCCAATAGGCGAAGGGATACGCCACCAGGATAGTGAGGGCGGTCGCTGTGAAGGCGATACGCGTCGATTTCAGCATCAGCTGGAGATAGATCGGCCGCGAGAAAAGCCGCTCGTAGTTGGCGAGCGTCCACTGGATCTCGACGCCGCCATAGGAAGCGCGCCAGAAGCTCATGATCAGGAGCAGGCCGAGCGGGACGACGAGGAACACGACAAGGAACAGCAGGCCGGGCAACAGCTTGAGCGGTGGCATCAATCGCGCCATCGTCGGGCTGGATGCGGCCAGTCCTTTCATCGGTCTGTCACCGGGAAAACCACCGATGCATCGGCCGGCCAACCGACGCGCACCCGCGCACCAACAGGCGGAATGCTACCTCGTGTCATCTCCTCTGCCGACGTCGTCGCCATGACTTCGGGCCCGTCGTCGAGCTGGATGTAGCAGCGTGCCGATTCACCCAGGAAGACGATGTCGCGGACGGTCCCCTCCAGCGCCGTTGTGTCTCCTGCGTCGATGGGTGCAAGGCGCACGCGCTCGGGACGGACGAACACCTCGACCCGCTTGCCGGCACCACCCCCCGTGGTCACTGGAATGCAGATCGAGCGGCCTCTACCCACTTCGAGGGCGAGCGTTCCTGTCGCGCCGACCGATACGGTTCCGGCAAATCGATTGGCCTCACCGACAAACCCCGCGACGAACGGCGTGGTCGGTCGCGTATAGACTTCCAGCGAATCGGCGAGCTGCTCGATCCGGCCATCGGACATCACGGCGATGCGATCTGCCATCGCCAGCGCTTCCTCCTGGTCGTGTGTCACATGGATGAACGTGATGCCAACCTCGCGGTGGATGCGCTTCAGCTCGACCTGCATGCGCCGGCGGACCTTCTGGTCGAGCGCGCCCAGGGGCTCGTCCAGCAGCAGCACCCGCGGCTTGAGGACGAGCGCGCGAGCGAGAGCGACGCGCTGTTGCTGGCCACCGCTCAGTTCGCTGACGCCACGACCCTCGAAGCCTGCCAATTCGACGATCTCGAGGGTCTTGCGGATGCGCGCGCGGCGCTCTTCGGCCGCGACCTTGCGCATCTCCATGCCGAAGCCGACGTTCTGGCCCACCGTCATGTGGGGAAAGAGCGCGTAGTTCTGGAACACCATGTTGATCGGGCGTCGGTAGGCTGGCTCGCCGACTAGCGAGACGCCATCGAGGCGGATGTCGCCACTGGTGGGCTGCATGAAGCCCGCGATCATGCGCAGCAACGTCGTCTTGCCGCAGCCACTCGGACCGATGATACAGAGGAACTCGCCGCGTCGAACGTCGAAGGACACACCGCGGACCGCCGGGATCGAACCGAAGGACCGGGTGAGGTCAGCGATTTCGAGGATCGCGGTCAACGGAGCCCGTCGGCCGACGGCAGCCGTACGGGACGCATCCACACCGCGTCGCCCGGCTTCAGGGCCAGCATGTCTAGGGTGATGGCCTCGACGCCGACCGTATCGGCCGCGAGCTGCTCGGCGAGGCAAACCCGGCCACGCACCGGCGCACCCGCCGCGGTGCCGAGCTCCACGAGATCGCCATCCTGCGCGGCGACGCGTGCCAGCGTATCCGGACCAGCGGCGAAGCGCTGGGTTGGCAGCGACGTGTCGCTGGGCGAGGCCCATGGCACGATAGACAGCGCCGGTCGCTTGACCCGCATGTCGGTGCGAAGCGCCGTCGTGGCGGCTTCGTCGACATCTTGGCCGTTCAGGACGATGCCGTAGGTGGCCCGCGCCGCTTCGAGGCTGACATAGCCCGCTCGGATGTCGGCGACAACGAGCGCGGGATCGCGCTCGAGCGGCTCGCCATAACCGCCGCCGCCCGCCGTCAGGACGATCACGCGATCTCCCGTGCTCAGCTGGAAACCGGTCACCTTGCCGGGATTGGGCGACAGTGGCAGCGACTTGCCGTCGCGCAGGACGATGAAGCGGTTGGAGGCGCCGGAATAGCCGCCTTCCACGCCATAGGGCGAGAAGAGATTGCGATCCGACAGCACGGACAGCACGCCGCCGCGCTCGCCGTCGAGCCGGATCTCGCGCCGCAGGCCGAGGCCGCCGCGATGCCGGCCAGCGCCGCCTGAGTCCTCGCGCAGCTCGCAGCGCTCGACGATGCAGGGATGCTCATGCTCGACTAGCTCGGCCGACTGGATGGACGAGAAATCGCCGGCATCCCATTCTCGCACGGCATTGGAGCCGTCGCCTTCGAGGAAGCCGCCGGTGCCGCCGGCGGGATATTCGTAGTGGATCGACTTCACGCCATTCTCGCCCAGGCAGGCGACGTAGAGATGGTTGGCGCAGCCCTTGGTATCGCCGGCAATGCGTTCCGTCGCCGAGCGGCTGAGCGCGCCGATCACCGTGCCGGCGACGCGGCGGAACAGCTCCATGAAGCCGCCCATTGGTGCGGGATAGCGCGCATTCACCACGGTGCCGTGCGGTGCGATGACCTTGATCGGCCGGAAGGCGCCTTCGTTGATGTGGCCCATCGGGTCGAGCAGCGCCTTCAGGGTCACGAACACCGCCGTCGAGGTCACGGCGAGGCTGGCGTTGATCGGGCCGCCGCGCTGGTCCGACGAACCCGTGAGATCGACCTCGATCGAGCCGTCCTTGACGGTCACGGTGGTCCGGATCCGCACCGGATCGGGCGCGTTGCCGTCCGAATCGAGATAGTCCTCGAACATGTAGCGGCCCGGCGCCATGGTGGCGATCTGCCGGCGCATGCGCGCCTCGGTGCGGTCGAGGATCTGGCGCATGCCGGCTTCGACGGCCTCGACGCCGAAGCGCTCGACGATCGGCCGCAGACGCTCCTCGGCCGTGCGCGCGGTCGCGAGCTGGGACATCAGATCGCCGCGCCGGTCGCCGGGCTGGCGGACGTTGGCGAACAGCACGTCGATCAGCGCCTGGTTCGGCTTGCCGCGATCGTAGATCTTCACGATCGGAATGCGCACGCCTTCCTGGAAGATCTCGGTCGTGCGGCCGGAGATGCTGCCCGGCGTCATGCCGCCGATGTCGCCCCAATGGGCGCGCGTGCAGGAGACGGCCAGCAGCTTGTCGCCGACGAAGAAGGGCACCATGACGGCGACGTCGTTGAGATGCGTGCCGGCGTTGAACGGATCGTTTGCGATGATGACGTCGCCCGGATGCAGGTCGTCCGCGAACTGCTTCAGCGCCGCCGGCACCTGGATATTGAGCGGGCCGACGTGCGAGGGATTGTCCTCGCGCGACTGCACCACGAGCCGGCCCTCGGCATCCATCAGCGCGCAGGAGAAGTCCTGGCCTTCGTAGATGATCGAGGAGAAGGCCGAGCGCAGGACGGTGACCCGCATCTCCGCGACGGTCGACACCAGCGACTCGTGGAAAACCTCGAGCGTGACGGGGTCCATGACGGTTGCCGACATGCTCACGCTCCCGATACCAGGCGCAGCTCGATGGCGCCGCCCTTCAGCACATGAATGGTCCAGGTGGGTGGCACGATGGTGGTCGTGCCGAATTCCTCGATGATCGCGGGCCCGGGCATGACCATTCCGACGCCCAAGGTTTCCCGCCGGACGATGGGCGTGGTGTGCCAGCGTCCGCGGAAATAGATCTCGCGGGTCGCTGCCTTGTCCTTCACGCCTTCGTCCTGCAGCGACGAGGCGAGCCGCGGGCGTGGCGTCTGGCCGACGGTCACGGCGCGCAGATGGACGATCTCGATATCCTCTTCGTGGTCGTGCCCGTAGCGGCGCTTGTAGGCTTCGTGGAACGCGGCGACGAACGTGTCCACGTTCAATGGCTCCGGCAGCTCGACCGTGAGCTCGAAGGCCTGGCCTACGAAGCGCAAGTCGGCGAAGCGGCGTACGACGATGTCGGTCGCGGGCACGCCTTCCTCGATCAACGCCTGCCGGCCCGACGCGGCAAGCTCGTCGAGCTGGCGCTTCATGTCGGCGAGGTCGAGCGCCGAGACGCGGGCGAGATAGGTCCGGGCGAAATCGTGCCGCAAATCGGCGGCCAGCAGGCCGAGCGCCGAGATGTTGCCCGGCCATTGCGGCACCAGCACGCTCGGGATGCCGAGCTCCTCGGCGACCAGCGCCGCATGCATGGGGCCCGCTCCCCCCATCGCGACCAGCGAGAAATCGCGCGGATCGTAGCCACGTTCGATGGATATCTTGCGCACCGCACCGGCCATGGTCGCCACGGCAAGCTGGATCGTTCCCTCGGCCAGCCATTCCAGGTCCTTGGTGTTGCCGAGTTCCACCGCGAGGTGCTCCAGGGCCTTTTGCGACAGAGTACGATCGAGGCGCACGCGGCCGTCGAGCAGCGAGTCGTCCAGGCGGCCCAGCACTAGATTGGCGTCGGTGATGGTGAGGGCAGTACCACCCTTATTGTAGCAGGTGGGGCCGGGCACGGCGCCGGCGCTGCGGGGTCCGACCTTGAGAGCGCCGTCGATATCGACCCAGGCGATGCTGCCGCCGCCCGCGCCAACGGTGTGGATGTCCATCTGCGGCACGTTGATCGGCACGCCGGCGATGATGTTGCTCGTCGCCAGCAGCGGCTTCAGGTTCTCGATCAGGCAGACATCGGTGCTGGTGCCGCCCATGTCGTAGGTGATGAGGTTGCGGAAGCCGGCCGATTCACCGAGGAAGATCGCGCCGTTGACGCCGCTCGCAGGACCGGACAGCACCGTGCGCACCGGATGGGCGATCGTCGACTCGCTGCTCATGATGCCGCCGTGCGATCCCATCGTGTAGAGATCGGCCCCGTAGGAGCGGCGCTTCAGCGAATCGGTCAACGAGGAGATGTAACGGCGCATGACGGGTGCCACGAAAGCATTCATCGCCGTCGTGCTGAAGCGCTCGTATTCGCGGATCTCCGGGAGGATCTCGGACGAGGTGCACACTATCAGGTCCTGCAGGCGCCCGACGAGCAGGTCCTTCGCGCGCTTCTCGTGCGCCGGGTTGAGATAGGCGTGCAGGAAGCAGATCGCGACCGCGGTGACATCCTCCTTGGCAATGGTCTCGGCGATACGCAGCACTTCCTCGTCGATCAGCGGGCGCAGCACCGCGCCCGAAGCATTCAGGCGCTCGCTCACCTCGAAGCGGAGGTGCCGCGGTACGAGTGGCGGCGGGCGCACGAACTTCGTGTTGAACATGCTGTCCGGCATCATGCGCCGGCAGCGCCCGACCTCGAGCGTATCGCGGAAGCCGCCAGTCGTGATCAGCGCGACCTTGGCGCCGTTGCCTTCGAGTACCGTGTTGGTGGCGACGGTGGTGCCGTGGACGACGCGACTGATCGAGGCGAAATCCTCATGCAGGCCCGAGATGCCCGCCAGGATGCCTTCTGCCTGGTTGGCGGGAGTCGATGGTGTCTTGAAGACGGAGATCGCACCGCTCGTCTCGTCGACGGCGACGACATCTGTGAACGTGCCGCCGACATCCACGCCGATGATGCGGCGCGCAACACTTGCTCCGTCCATCAGCCAAGCCCCTGGCGCTGTTCCGGCGTGAGGTGAGAGAGCGCCTGGTCGATCACATCGACGCCGACAGTGCGGCTCCAGGCAGAGATCAGGCGGCTGGTCACCGGCCCGGGCGTGCCGTTGCCCAGCTCGCGGCCATTGATCTTGCCGATGGGCAAGATCGAGAAGCTCGTCGTCGTCAGGAAAATCTCATCGGCGAGATAGAGGTCGTAAGGGACGAAGTCGCCCTCGACGATCTCGACATTGGCCTTGGGCGCCGTCTCCAGCACGTTTTCGCGCATGATGCCGAGCAGCACGTTCTTGGAGCGTGGCGTGAACACCCGGCCGTCGCGGACGAAGAAGACATTGGCGTAGCTCGCCTCGGCCACTAGCCCGTCCGTGCCTAGCATCAAGGCAATCGCCTCCGGATCGACCGACTTGGCCTCGAATTCGGCCATCACGTGGTTCATCTTGTTGGTGATCTTGGCGCGCGGATCGAGGCAGTCGGCGGGTGTGCGGCGCGTCGAGGCGCTGACCAAGTGTGCGCCGCGCTTGTAGAACTTGGCGAAGCGCGCGTAGTTGATGGGCATGTTGAAGGCCACGACGGTCGCCTTGCCGGCGTCGAGCGGGTTGCGGCTCGGCGGATCGACGCCGCGGCTCGCGATCATCCAGAACATGTAGTCATCATCGGCTGCCAGGAGTGCCTTGTTGCGCTCGAACAGGTCGAGGCAGATCTTCTCCATCTCCTCGGCGGTGTAGCCGAGCGGGATGCGCGTGTAGCGGGCGGATTGCGCAAATCGGCGGCAATGGGTCGGAAGCTTGTTGGGCTTGTGACCGAACGTGCGGGCCACGTCGTAGATGCCGTCGCCGCTCATGAAGCTGCGGTCGAATACGGAGATGCTTGCCTGGCTTTCCGGAACGAAGCGCCCATTCAGGTAGACGACGCGCTCGGTCATGACAGCCCCCTTGCTGTTGTATGTTGCAATATCTGTTCCGCGCGCCGGTCACGCATGAGCGGTGCCGCTTTTGCGGATCACGTAGTCGCGCTCTTCCTCGCCGTACTTCTTCTCGAGCTGCTCCTCGAGCAGCAGCGACTGCTCGAGCTTGTTGATGCGCTCGTAGCCCACGAGCTTGGTGATGTCCTCGATG
>Ga0153954_1000515_pt1 | contig 30018 bp, 24 predicted proteins | sample TSFL038MetaG_FD_102277 | JGI IMG/M metagenome (GOLD analysis project Ga0153954, IMG submission 102277) | Attine ant fungus gardens microbial communities from Florida, USA - TSFL038 MetaG | ecosystem: Host-associated > Fungi > Mycelium > Unclassified | place: USA: Florida, Wekiwa Springs State... | reverse complement strand
CTCGCCGATCCCGCCATCCGCATCCGGAAGGAACTTCGGCACGAGGAAGAGCGAGATTCCCTTCGTGCCCGCGGGGCCGCCTTCGATGCGCGCGAGCACGAGATGAACGATGTTGTCCGTCAGGTCGTGCTCGCCGGCGGAGATGAAGATCTTTTGGCCGGTGATCGCGTAGGAGCCGTCTCCTTGCGGGACCGCCTTCGTCTTGATGAGCCCGAGATCGGTGCCGCAATGCGGCTCGGTCAGGTTCATGGTGCCGGCCCATTCACCCGTCGTGAGCTTGGGAAGGTAGCGCGCCTTCAACTCGTCATTGGCGTGCGCCATCAGCGCCGCGACGGCGCCCCGGGTAAGACCCGGGTACATCGAGAAGGCGAGGTTTGCGGAGCACTCGTATTCTCCGAACAGGGCGCCCACGAACATCGGCAAGCCCTGGCCGCCATAGGCCGGATCTCCCGCGAGACCCACCCAGCCGCCTTCGACGAGGCTCTTGTAGGCCGGCTTGAAACCCTTGGGGGTCGTGACGCCGCCATCGTCGTTGCGCTTGCAGCCCTCGATGTCGCCGATGCGATTCAGAGGCTGGACAACCTCCTCGACGAATTTCGCGCCCTCGCTCAAGACCGCCTCGACAACATCGAGCGGCGCCTCGGAGAAGCCTGGAGTATTCGCGTATTTCCCGTAGTCGAACACATCGCTCAGCAGGAAAACGGTGTCGCTCACCGGCGCCTTGTAAGTCGGCACGATGTCTCCAACAGAAACGGAAGCGCGCCCCTCGGTCGCGACCGGGCGCGCAATAAAGTTCATATATGAACGATCTCTATGGCGATTGCAAGGGGATCTCGGCGTCGGCGCCCATCTGATCACACCAGAAACACCGGCATCGCGAAGCGCGGAACTAAACGGGGTCGTAACCCGCTGAAATCATGAGGGCGCGCCGGTAAAACGCCGGTACGTGAACTCGGCCCCCGCTTGGGTCACACAAAGGAGGAGAGCCGCGGTTCGCCGATCCTCCAAAGCCGCCGCAAGGCCGAGCGGTTTTCTCGCGTCCCGTCGTCAGCTAAGGTCTTTCGAGGCGTCATGGCGAGATTCCGAATGGATCGACAGGGCCGATTGAAGAGGCTGGGAGGGGCGGTGCTGCGAGGGGCCATCACGGCATGCCTCGTCGCGACGACGGGGTTCGCCTGCTTGGCTGGATCGGCGCCAACATTGACGGCGATCAAGGCGCGCGGATCGTTGGTCTGCGGAGTCAATGAAGGGCTGCCCGGCTTCTCCAACCTGGACGATCGGGGCGTGTGGACCGGGTTCGACGTCGACTTCTGCCGCGCGATCGCCGCCGCCATTTTTGGCGATCCGAAGAAGGTTACGTTCGTCCCGCTGTCGGCGGACGCGCGGTTTCAGGCGCTTCGAGATGGCAAGATCGACGTCCTTGCGCGCAACTCCACTTGGACGATGGGGCGCGAAACCGAGTTCGGCCTCACGTTTGTCGGGGCGACCTACTACGACGGGCAGGGATTCATGGTCCCGCGCGCGCTGCGCGTGAACTCGGCGCTGCAACTCGACGGCGCCAAGGTCTGCGTGCAGAAGGGCACGACAACCATCGACAATCTCGCGGACTTCTTCAGCAGTAACGGCATGACGCTCCAGGAGGTCGTGTCGTCGTCGATCGATGAGTCGGTCAAGAACTACGACGCCGGTCTTTGCTCGGTGCTGACGAGCGATCTCTCCCAGCTTTACGCGTTGCGTCAGCGCCTCGCCAAGCCAAAGGACCAAGTGATTCTGCCGGACGTGATTTCGAAGGAGCCTCTCGGACCTGTGGTGCGCGATAATGATCTCCAATGGGTGTGGGTCGTGCGATGGGTCTATTTCGCAATGCTTGACGCCGAGGAGCTGGGAGTCAGTTCGCGGACGGTGGATCAGGCGATGAGTTCGCGAAAACCTGAAGTCAGGCGCCTGGTTGGAACGAGCGGAGATTTTGGCCAAGAGATCGGCCTGACGAATGCGTGGTCAGCCAACATAGTTCGCTACGTCGGCAACTATGGCGAGGTCTTCGAGCGCAACCTTGGCGCGCGAACGCCTCTCGCCATTCCCCGAGGACTCAATCAATTGTGGAACGAAGGCGGCATCCAGTACGCCCCGCCGATCCGATAAAATGTCGAATGGGGCGGCCCCACAAGTTGGCGACCATGCGGCTGCGGGTGGCGCCGTGCTAGCGGCGTTCACACTCTCGCGTCATCGAAGCCTCGGGAGTGGCGTAAGCCTCCTGCCGATCAACGCTCCAATAGCGTAATTCGTCGAGAGGGATTGGCTCGCCGGTCACCGCGCAGCGAACGTACGCGCCCGGACGGAGGACGCGAAAATCGCCGTCGAGATATTCAATCTTGGCCTCGCCTGCGTCGACTGGACGCCGATCGAATCTGTTCATCGCCAAAGTCCTAATTTGACCTCTCTATGCCATGACGGATGCGGCAAGGGAACCGAGCCGTCAGCCCGGGCTGTGTCGCGAGGCTAACCTGAGACACTACCCTATTATCCTCCGTTCTTGACTCTCTCGACTTTCTGGATCAAAAAAGAACAAAACAGGAACTAAGGTGCGAGCTGAATGTCGCCAAGCGGCGGAGCGGAGGCGGTGGCGCGTCTGCGGCGCGTCATCGCTGAGATCGAGGCGGAAGCGGGCCCGGCCAGCGATCGGCTCGCGCGGCGCACGCCTTTGGCGCGCGCCTTCGATTCCGCCCTCGGCGGCGGGCTCGCGGATGACGCGCTCCATGAGATTGCGCCGGCGGAGCCTCAGGACGGGGCGGCGGCGATGGGTTTTGCGCTGGCGCTCGCCGCGCGCTTCTTGAGCCGGCGGCCGGCCTCGGCGCTCCTTATCGGCGAAGGCTTCGCCGATCATGAGTCGGGCGCGCTCTATGGGCCGGGGCTTGTCGACCACGGGCTTAACCTAAGCCGCCTCGTTTTCGTGCGCGCGCCAGACGCGGCCTTGGCCTTCTGGGCGATCGAGGAGGCGCTCAAAAGCGGCGCGCCGGCTGTGGTCATTGGCGAGATCTGGAGTCTCAAGGGCTATAGCCTCGCCGCCTCGCGGCGCCTGTTGCTCGCCGCGCGGAAAGGCAAGGTCCCGGCGCTTCTGGTCCTGGCCAGCGCCTATGGTCAGGCGGAGCGCATCTCCAGCGCCGCCGAGACGCGGTTTGAGATCGCCGCCGCGCCAAGCGCGAGAACCCCGGCGGCGGCCGGCCCCGACATTCCCGGACCTTTCGCCTGCGGGGCGCGGCTCATCAAGGCTCGCTTCGCACGGGCGGGGCCTGCGGCGCCTCTCCAGGCTTTCGACAGCGAGCGCGTTATTCATCTCGAATGGCGAAGCCAGGACCTGACTTTTGAGGACATGATTTTCACGGACGTGGGCGTTGACGACCAGGCGATTTCTCTCCCTCTGGCTGCCGCGTCTGGCGACCGACCGCGCGCGGCGGCTCGGAAGCATTGATCAGGCGGCGCCGCTTGTCGCGGTCGCCAAGATCGACAATGCGCAGAGGCTCGTTTGTGTCGACGCTCAAGCCGCGCGGCTCGCCTTGAACATAGGCCTTTCGCTGCCCGACGCGCGCGCCCGCTTTCCCGCTCTCATCGTGGTTGACGCGGAGCCCGCGGACGAGGCGTGGCTTCTCGAGCGCCTTTGCGATTGGTGCTCTCGTTATACCCCGCTCGCCGCGCTCGATGGGCGCGACGGGCTGATGCTCGACATTTCCGGCGCAGCTCATCTGTTTGGGGGCGAAGCGGCGCTGATCGAGGATTGCCGCGCGCGGCTCTCCGCGCAAGGAATCACTGTCGCCATCGGCGCCGCCGGCAATCCGCGCGCCGCTTGGGCGCTCGCGCGGTTTTCGCGAGTGAAAGCCGCGCCCGAGCCGATGAGCGACAAGGTCTTCGCCAAGCTCTTTCACGATCTGCCGCTCGCCGCGCTCGGCGTTGACGAGAAGACCGTCGTCGACATGGCGCGGGCGGGCTTGAGACGCATCGGCGACATCGCGCTGAGGCCCCGGTCGCCGATCACGGCGCGGTTCGGCTCGCTCCCGATTGCGCGGCTCGACGCGCTCAAAGGCCTCGATCGCCACTCGATCGCGCCGCGCTTTCCGCCGCCGGATTTCTGCGCCGAACGGCGGTTCGCCTCGCCCATCCAGACGATCGAGGCGATCGAGGCGAGCGTGCGCAAGCTTGCTGACGATCTCGTCGTGCTTCTGGAGCGGCAGGCCAAGGGCGCGCGCCGGATCGAGCTTGCCCTCTACCGGGTCGACGGCGCGGTGCGCCGCATCCGCATCGGCGCTTCCCGGCCGCTCAACGAAGCGCGCGCCATTGTGCGGCTCATCGCCGAGCGGCTGGCCAGTCCACACGAAGACGCTATCGACGCCGGCTATGGCGTCGACCTCATGCGCCTCGCCTGCCTTGCGGCTGAGCCGCTCGCGCCTTCCGAAGCGGAGCTTGAGCGCGCGCACGAGGCCGAGCGCGCCTTGGTGCTGACCGAGCTTCTCGATCGGCTTTCGGCGCGGCTCGGACCCCGTGCGGTGACGCGGCGCGAGCTTGCCGATGAGCATCTGCCTGAACAGGCCGAGGCGTCCGCGCCCGCGACGCTTGGGCAGGCGCGGATGCGTGCGGAAAGGCTGCAGCCTGGGAGCTTGGCCCTCGGGGATGAAAATGTTCCAGACGGGGCGCCAACGCGTCCTTTGCGCCTCTTTGCTCGCCCGGAGCCGATCGAGGCTATGGCCGAAGTCCCCGATGGTCTTCCTTTGCGCTTCCGCTGGCGGCGGGTCTTGCACGATGTCGCGGCGATTGAGGGGCCCGAGCGCATCGCCGCGCCCTGGTGGAGAAACAGGGACATGCCGACGCGCGATTATTTCCGCGCCGAGGATTCGGAAGGGCGCCGCTTCTGGCTCTATCGGGAGGGTCTATGGGGCCGCGAGACGGCCCAGCCAAAATGGTTTGTGCATGGATTATTTGGCTAATGGGCCCGAGTCCGGGCGTGCTCTTGACGCGCCCGGGCGCGAGCGGACAACATACCGCTCTGGGCCTTAGCGGCGTTATTGAGCGAGTCGACTTGCAGTCCGGCAGGGCCATTCTGAACGTTCGCCATCTGACGACCTACCGCTACAAGCGGCCGGTCGAGTTTGGCGATCACCGCATGATGATGCGCCCCCGCGATGGGCACGATCAGCGGCTCTTGTCCGCTGAGCTTGAGATCGAGCCCGAACCGAGGAAGCTGCGCTGGCTTTACGATACGTTCGACAATTGCGTCGCCGTCGCATCGTTTTCCGGCTCCTGGACGTCGCTTCGGGTCGAGAATCGCTTCACCGTGGAGCGGACAGAAGACGACCAGCCCGGCGGCGAGATCGACCCGCGGGCCCAGTTCTTTCCCTTTTCTTACGCTCCCGAGGAACTGCCCGATATCGCTCGGGCGATGGAGCGCCTCTACCCCGATCCCGGCGGGGACCTCGAACGCTGGGTGCGGCAGTTCGTTGTCCCTGGCGCGACGACCCAGACCAGCCATCTCCTGATGACGATGACTTATGCGATCAAGGAAGGCTTCTCCTATGAGCGCCGCGAGGCGCCGGGCGTCCAGACGCCGCTGCAAACCTTGGAGCGGCGCAAGGGCAGCTGCCGCGACTTCGCGGTCCTGATGATCGAGGCCGCCCGGGCGCTTGGCGTCGCGGCGCGTTTCGTCTCAGGCTACATCTACGTCCCGCGCGGCGACGACGAGCCGGTTCTTCTGGGCGGCGGGGCGACGCACGCCTGGTGCCAGATCTATCTGCCGGGCGCGGGATGGGTCGAGTTCGACCCGACCAACGGGCTCGTCGGCAGCATGGATCTCATCCGCGTCGCGGTCGCGCGCAACCCGTCGCAAGCCGCGCCCTTGACCGGCGCCTTCTACGGCGCTCCCGGCGACGAATTGGGCATGGAGGTCACCGTCGAGGTGACGCAGCCGAAGCAGGCCGCGCGCGCCCTCGCCTGAGGCGCTCTGCTCCGGGCTGGCGCCGGTTCGGCTCCTTCCCCAGCGGCGGCGACGTTGGTCCGATCGATCCGCTTGGGTTTTCTTGGCGCGTGGCCGTTTCGCATTAAAGACCCCCACTGATGAGGGTTGGATTTCCTTGGATTTCCTTGGATTCTCTCGTCCGGATCGAGACTTTTCAATGGGTTACGTGAGATCTTCACGGGGCAGAATTTTACTGGGGCCTTTCCCTGGCGTCGAGAGGCGCCGGCGCCGGCGAGCCAGCGGTCGAGGCCATGCGGAAGCATGAGGGATTGTTCATGGCGCCAAGCTTAATCCAGTTTCTGATTTTCTGCAAATCAATTGTGGCTCTCAAGCGATAGGTGTTGCTATGCCGCTTTGCCGCGCGAACATCCTCCCCGTCAGCCGGGTTCGACCCGGCCATCCACGTGAACACTGTTATATCAGTATAAATCACTGGCAAAGTGTTACAATTTACGACGACGTCATAAATCGCAGCGGCGACTCGTGGATGGCCGGCACAAGGCCGGCCATGACGAGACGGGCGGAGACTCGAAAACAATGCCAATCGCTATAAGAGGCTCAATTGTCGTCCGAGCCGCCGCCTTTCATCCCGCCTCGATCCAAACGCAGGACGCTCGGTCAAAACTCAATCCGTTCGACCGGTTTCGGACCCTGAGCGGAAGTTGCAATTCAGTTTCGGTGCTGAAGAACTGCACCCAATAGCAGTCGTTCACGGCGCCCTTGACGGCCTGGCGAGGCTTTCCCACCTACTTTAGCACTCGGAGGCGTCGAGTGCTAAAACGCCGTCCAAGGAACACGCTTCCTGACCTATCGCATCGCGGGAGCGCTCCGGACGTGCGTGGCCTCCGAGCATAAGGAGGAGCGACAAATGGCTTTACTGTTGGATCCATTCGACGCGCTGACGAGCTTTCAACAGGCCCTTGACGCCTATCGGACAAGCTCTTGGCTCGACCCGGGCCTTAGCGGCGGCGGCGCCTATCCACCCCTCAACGTGTTCCGCAAGGGCGACGACTTCATCGTCATCGCCGAGCTTCCGGGGGTGCAGAAGTCGGATCTCGACGTGCAGGTGAAAGGCCGCACCATTCGATTGTCCGGCGGGAAAACAGTCGGCTATCCGGAGAAGACGGCGCTGCATCGCCGCGAGCGTCTGGCCGGCCGGTTCGACCGGGCGGTGACGATGCCGGTCGAGATCAATCCCGACGGCGTCAAGGCCGAATACCGTGACGGAATCCTCGCTCTGTTTCTGCCGCGGGCCGAAAGCGACAAGCCGAAGTCGATCGAGGTGGCCTGAGATGTCAGCGCAACCCAAAGCCAAGAGGGGTAAGACCATGGCCGACAAACAGGAACTGAGCGTGCGCGAAAAGAAGGAGCTGGTGGCGAAGGAGGAGAAGACCATCCCCGGCCGCTACTACGTCCCGTACGCCGATATCTACGAAACAGACGACACGCTCGCGGTCGTAATGGAAATGCCTGGCGTCGAGAAGAAGGACCTCAACGTCGCGCTGGAGAACGACGTGCTCAGGGTCGACGGACAGATCGATTTCAGCAAGTACAAGGACATGGAGCCGGTCTATACCGAGTACAACATCGGCCATTATGCGCGGTCGTTCACCCTGTCCAACAAGGTCGATCAGGAGAAGATCAGCGCCAACCTCGAGGACGGCGTGTTGACGCTCACCCTGCCGAAGGCCAAGGCCGCCCAGCCGCGGAAGATCGCGATCGGCTGAACGAAGGCGGCGCAGGTCTGGCGCCCGCGATGATGGGATCGCGGTTCGCCGCTTGCCCGTTGGGGCATCGAATGATTGACGGAACGGCGGCCACTGCCGGCCGCCGTTTGAGCGCGTCTTTCTTGCTAGATGTGACAATGCCGCCCGAAGACGTGGTGCAGCAACACGGGCGGCAGGACGCCTTGTGCGAGTCCTTGCGGACTGGTCGCCAGTCATGACCGGCTATCATCTTTGCTATCCGAACCGGCAGCCAGGCGCTTCGTCAGAATTCTTAATTTTTGTAAAGCGTGACCGATTATCCACGTAAATAATGTTGCACATGATACAGGACGTTATCATGCACAACATTCCCGCGCCTTGGTTCCGTTCGGCGAAACGACGTTTGGGGTAAAGGTTATTTATCACGTGGTACGGTGCGCCACCGAGCGCCCATGGCGGCGCTCTAGAACAATGTCAGCTTGGTCGCTCTCCCTCTGCCGCGTCTATGGCGTTTCGCAAAAGCTCGTGCGCCTGAGTAACTCGCTCTTGTGCCTCCGTCAGCGCTATCGACGTGCGCCGCAACTCAGAGACGCTCGTGTCCCAAGCACGGAGCGCCGCTTCCAGCTGGCACTGGGCCAGTTGTAACTCAACTTTCGCCCTTTCCACCATTAAAAGAGACATGGGTCGTTACCCGTCGGCTGGCAATAAGGACCTCTAACTTTCCGGCGCTCGCTTGTTCCCGCTCAAGGCGAGCAGCCAGCGGGGGCGACGACGCCACCGAGCATAGCCCGGGCTTGCCGGAGCGCTCTCGTTCGCCTCGCCGCCTTTCGCTTGCCGCCGCGTTCGTTCGATGAGCGATCACGCTACAGCCTGAAGATCAGCATCGCTGCCGGCGACGACGCGCGGAAGCGACGCGGCCTTCATGCGCACGCCTGGGAGCCCTCGATAAATCGCCACGTAGTCCCTCGCCATGCGCTCCGCGGTGAAGCGGCGTTCGAACGTGGCTCGAACGCCCGCCCGATCCAACGCTCTTGCTTGCAAAACCGCCTCGACGGCCTGGTCGATGCTATCAACGACGAAGCCCGTCACGCCATCGTCGATCACCTCTGGCGTCGATCCCGACCGGAAGGCGATGACCGGCGTGCCGCAGGCCATTGCTTCGATCATGACGAGGCCAAAGGGCTCCGGCCAGTCGACCGGAAACAGAAGAGCGCGGGCATTGCCAAGAAACTCAGCCTTCTGGCGCTCGTTGATCTCTCCGATGAACTCCACACTTTGATGGGCGGCGATCTTGGACGCGATCGCTTGCGTCCAGTAAGCTTGGTCGGCCTTGTCGATCTTGGCGGCGATCTTCAATGGCATTCCGGCCCGGAGCGCGATGTCTATCGCACGGTCCGGCCGCTTCTCCGGAGAGATGCGGCCGAGGAAAGCGAGATAGCCGCCCTTCGGCTCAGGATTGAACGGGAGAAGGTCGCGCGGCAATCCGTGTGGAACATTGCCGACCCAATTGATATGAGGCTGCAATGGCCGTCGCTGGCGATTGGAAATGGAAACCAGCGGGATGTCTGGAAACGCTGCGTAGAACGGCTTCAGGTCGGGCAAGTCGAGGCGCCCATGAAGCGTCGTCACGGTCCGCTCGGCGATGTCGCGGATCAGCGGGAAGTGCCATTGCTCGATATGGAAATGGAGGACGTCGAACTCATCAGCACGGCGACGGACCTCATCGAGCATGATGATGTGATAGGGAACATGGTCCCTGACCTCGGGATTCAGCCGAAGCGCCTGTTTCGAACAGCGCGCCAGTTCCGCGCTGGTCCGCGAATCGCCGCTGGCGAAGAGCGTCACCTCGTGGCCCTGCGCCACCAGCTCTTCCGTCAGATAGGAAACGACCCTTTCCGTGCCGCCGTAGAGGCGCGGGGGGCAGCTTTCAGCGAGAGGGGCAATCTGGGCGATCTTCATCGACTAGCCTCCCCGCGTTCAGCGCGCTGAAGCCGGCGCGGCCAAGACCGACGGGGTCCCGCTCATGGCCTCCGTCATTTGCATTCCGTCGGGCCGCAAGGCGGTTTGGGCGTCGAGCTTGCGCAGGGCGTCAAGCACCTCCGCCAGGGTTACGACGGAGCCGTTATCGAGACAGCGCATCCAGTGCGCCCCCTCTAGCGCCCGCGCGTCGGAGGCCCAGGATGCGAGGATCGCTCGTTGCTCGACTTGCGAGAGTTCAGGATGGTCAAGAACTTCATTCGGATGGCTGAAGGCCAAGCCTGGCGTCACCAGCCAATCAATAGGAAGGGCTGCGGCGCCCTCGGGACGGATATGGTCGTGCATCGTCGTGCTTCCTTCTGCTGCCGTCGCCCGGCAGGGAGGGTGCCGACGGGACTCATCGCGTCCGCGTCATGGCCACATCCCCTCTGGGCGACGCGGTCATGAGATTGCCGCCAGGTCCCGTAGGCCCCCGGCGCGCGGTAAGATTTGGGATCGATCAAGGCGACGTCAAGATCGCCAAATCGCGCCGCAGTTCTCCATTGAGCGCCCCGACTTCGCCTGATTCGCCCCGCCGCCTCAGCCCTTCATCCTTGGATCGCTTCGCTGGCGCGCGCGATGACGAATGGCGGGTGTGTCCGCGTCGCGTGGCTCCTAGCGATGATCACTCCATCGGACCTCAGGCTGCTTAAACCTCATGCCTCACTCCGCCTTGACCGCGACGATGAAGAGACGCGGGTAGGCGAACAAGGTGCGACCATCGCCCTGAACGGGATAAGCGTCCTTGAGGCCGTGGCGATAACGGGCGAGGAACTCGCAACGCTCGTCGTCGGCGAGCCGCTCCAGGAACGGCTGCAAAGTCGAGCCGGCGAACCAATCGGCGATGCTCTGCGGGCCGTCGAGCGGGTGAACGTAGGTCGTCATCCAGATCTCGATGCGTGACGCCGCCGGCCTCAGCCAATCGTAATAGCTTTCGTAGTCGGCGATGAGCGGTTGTGTCTTGGCGATCGGCACGAGGCGCGGCGACCAAGGGCCGTCGGCGGCGACCATCCGCATGAGCGCGTGCGAGGATTCGTTGGCCGTATTGGGCATCTGCGCCGCCAGGACGCCGCCGGGGGCGAGATAGGACATGAGGCGAGGAAAGAGCGCATCGTGATCGGGCAGGAATTGGAGCGCGGCGTTGGCGAAGATGAGATCCGGCTGGTCCGCCGGCGCCCAACGCGCGATGTCCTGCTTGACGAATTTCGCCCGCGGCGCGCGGACGCGCGCGTGTGCGAGCATCGCATCCGAGGTGTCGAGGCCCACGATCGCCGCCTCCGGGAAGCGCTCGAGCAGCAATTCCGCGCTGTTGCCCGGCCCGCAGCCCAGATCATAGACGAGGCTCGCCGACGCGAGCGGAATTCGCGCCGTGAGATCGCGCGCGGCGCGCATCCGCTCGGCCTCGAATTTCGAGTAAAGAGTCGGGTTCCAATCGGTCATCGGCATGAGTCTTCGAAGCGCCTCGAGACGGCGCTCCGTCCTTGCGCACGATCAAGGCTGAAAGCGGGCGCTTCTAGCCGAGCGGCGCGAACCAATTGACGACGATGAGAACCGCAAGCAGCGCGACGCCTGCGCCCAGGCTCCAGCCGATCAGCTTCTTCTCGATCGGCAGCAGCGGCTCATGGGCGCCCGTTGCTTCGCGCAACTCGGGTTTGGGCATCGGAACCTCCCTCGATCAGGACGCGAGCGGCGGTTTGACGCCGGCGAAGAAGAGCCACGAGATCACAAATCCGACCCAGATGACGAAACCGAACAACGACACAAGATAGACCGCCGCGAGCTTGCCGAAACCTTCCTGCCAGAGTTGGCGGAAATTCGACATGACCCCGATCGAGAAGAAGGTCAGGACAAAGAAGATCACGCGCAGCACATTGGCTTGGCCAACCGCCGCGGCGAGCGCGCCAGACCGGCCGGCGGCCGTCCCCAACGCGAGCGCAAGCGTGATCAGGAATGTCGCAACGAAGCCGAGAATGAACTTCGGGAACCGCTCCCAGATTTCGCCGAGCCTCGCCTTGTCCGCGCCTGTGCGCGGATTGATGTGATTGGTCCAGATATAGGCGAGAATGAAAGCCCAGACGCCGATGAACACATCGATGAACACTTTTACCGTCGCCGTGACGGTCAGCATCCAGCCTGGTTGATAGTTGACGCCTTCCGCCGCGGCTTTGGCCTGAACGAGCGATTGCGCGATGCCGCCCGCCGCGAGCGCCGCCCCGTCGCTCTTCACCGCAAGCCCCATCCACGCCGCCGCGACCAGCGGCTCATGCGACATGAAGGCTTGGGCGATCGGCGGCAGGATCAGGACCTCGATCACCGCGAACACGACGACCAGCGACGACACCAGCACGGGAATCTGCGGGCGGGCGCGAATCGCGCCGCCGGTCGCGATCGCCGCCGAGACGCCGCAGATCGAAACGCCCGAGGCGAGCGGCGCGGCCCATTCGCGGCTGAAGCCAAATCCCTTGCGCGCGATCAGATAGACGATTGGCCAATAGATCAGATAGGCTTCGACGATGGCGGCGACGCCGCGCAGCATGAGCGACGACGCGAGCGTCAGCTTGCTCGCCATGGTGACTGCAATGAAGGCGCCGAGGACGACGATCGCGATCTTGATGTAAAGTTCAGGACGGATCGCGCTCTTGAGCTGCTCCGCGAAGGCCGGGAAGACATTGGCGATCACGAGGCCGGCGAGCAGCGCCACAATGAATCCGCCTTCGTTCGTGAGCTTGAGCGACCAGGAGACGCCGAGCTTGGCCTGATCGGCCGGGGTGACTGCGGCGAGATGCGCCCAACTGCCGACGAACCAGCTTGCGTAAGCGATCGCAAAGACTGCTGTGAAAGCGGCGGCGAACCTTTTGATATCCTCGCCAAGCAGATAGGCGCTGGCCGACAGCGCCGCCGTGAGGACTGCGTAGGTCGCCAAGAGCGCGCCCGCTCCGCCGAGGCTTGCGTAGGCTTTCGAGACCGGCGCGAGCGCGGTCGAGGCGTTCGTCCAGACCGATGTCGTCACAAGCCAGCCGAGCGCATCGGCGCCGCCGAGCGAAAGCAGCGAAACAAAGAAGATGACAAGACCAAGTCCGACGGCGATGAGGTCTTCGCTCAACCGGGGCGCGGCCGCCTGGACGGGCAGGGTTGCTTCGGACATTTCCGCCTCTCGATGCCGGGTTGGCCTAATTTAGTTGACTCATATTATAGACTTTTAGGAGACCGTCAATTTGGTTTCACCAGCGTCGATCGGGCCTTGCTCGATCTGACGGTGAGTTCGTGTTGTTTTGCGGCTCCGCGACGACCGAGCCCGAGCGGCGCGTCGTCTGCGGCGGAGAGTCGTTCCCGACCGTCAAAGGCGGGTCTCCGAAGTTTGAGGCGTATTCTCGCATCGCCTTACGCTTCTACTTTACCACCTTCTTCAATCGAACGGATAGTCTTTGCACTTAGATTGTCTGTGAGACAATTCGCTGGGCGCCAAGCCGCTGCCTCGCCTGATCGCCGTGCTTTCCTTAAGGCCGTTCGAAGATGCCGATGATGTCTGGACGCGTTTCCGTTAGAGGCCGGCTCTTCCGCCTGTTCGGCCGATCTCGCCGCGAGGGGTCGCGGGCCGTCGGCTGCGCCGCCGCGGCGCCGCTCATGATTCTCGCGATCGCGGTGGCTTCCGACTATTCGACCGTGACGCGGTTCAGGACCCGCGTCCAACAAGCCGCGGAGGCGGCCTCGCTCGCCGCGGCGGAGGTCGCCGCGCGCCAGTCCGACCGAAGCGCGGACGACGCTGCAAGCCGTCTCGCCGGAGCGCTCTTCGTGAGCCGCGCCCCATGCGGCGCCGGGACGCCGACGGTCGAAGTGAGGAGCGGCGCCCTCGCCGCGACGGCGACTGTCGGATACGCGGGCGTCGCGCCCAGCAATTTCGGCTCCGCGCTTGGCTATGATTGGGTCAGCGCGGACGCTTCGGCGACCTCGCCCGCCCGCCTTGCCGACGCCCGTTCGGCCACGAGCCCCTGAACCGGCCCTCGGCTGATCCGTTTGCGTCAAAGCCGGGCCGGCGGTAGCTCAGCCGCGGGCGTCCGGCGGGCGGGCGCCCCGGGCGCGGGAAGGGTGCATGACCGGCCACATCGATCCGACCAAGGACGCCTTCGCCGCGTTTCGCGCCGCTGACCGGGCAGGCCCCATCCATATGCTCAATCTGGTCAGGCTGCGGGCGCTCGCCGCTTATCCGGACGGGCGCGAGGCGACGGGAGCCGAGGCTTATGCGGCCTATGGGCTCGAAAGCGAACCGGTCTTCTCCCGTCTCGGCGGATCGATCGTGTGGCGCGGCCGGTTCGAGCAGATGCTGATCGGCCCTCCCGATGAGCGCTGGGATCTCTGCTTCATTGCTCAATATCCGAGCGTTGCGGCCTTCGTCGCCATGATCCGCGACCCGGTCTACCGCGAGGCGGTCAAGCACCGGCAGGCGGCGGTCGAGGATTCGCGGCTCATCCGCCTTGCCCCGGGCGCAGCCGGCGTCGGCTTTGGCTGAACGCCACGCCAACCGAGTGTTATGCCCTTGCGGCCGGTCCGGCCGTCCGCTAGACCCGCGTCATGACCAAGTCCATGCCATGGATCGTGGGCATTATCGGCGTTGTGTTCATCGCCCTTGCGCTTGTCTATTGGCTCACGCCCGCCGCCGGCCTTCCGCACTTCCTCCCTGGGTTTGAGCCGGGCTCCGATCGCGTCCACGTCACGCACGCGCTCGGTTCGCTCCTGGTTGCGCTCGTGCTCTTCGCAATCGCCATTGTCTGGTTCCAACTCAGCGCCGGAGATTGAGGAGGGGGCTGGCGCGAGCGGGCATGCGGGCCGCCGCGACCGATTGGCGTTGAGCTTCCGGCTGTCGCCAAACTGTCACGATGGGTGCGTAGTTGAATGGCCGACACCAAGACGCCGGATGGTCACGCATGGACATGAAGGTCATCCCGGGCGACGATGAGATCGCTCACGTCCTGCTCGACGGCCGCTTCGACATTCAGGGCGCGCAGGAGGTCGACTCCCGCTTTGAAGAGCTGGCGAAGAACAACAAGAGCATGATTGTCGACCTCGCCAAGGTTTCATTCCTGGCTTCGCTCGGGATCCGAACGCTGATGCTGAGCGCCAAGACGCTCATTCGCAATGGCGGCGAAATGGCGGTCTGCGGCGCCAACGAGAGCGTCGAGAAGGTCCTGCGAACAACCGGTTTCAACGAAGTCGCGGGGATGTATCCCGACTACGAATCGGCCGCCAGCACTCTGCGTGAAAGGCTCGGCGCCTTCTCCGCCAAGAAAGCATGAACCGAGCGCGAACCTGCTCGCGGGATTTTCCCGGCACCGTCGAGGCCGCCTCCGAGGCCGAGGTTTGGTTGGCGCGCCAGGCGAGCGCCATGGGACTCGGGCAGGAAGCCGAATTCGCGATCGGCCTCTGCCTTGAAGAGGCGTTTCTGAACGCGGTCAAACATGGCCACGCGAATCGCGCCACCATTTCCGTTTGCGCTGAGCCCAAGGGCGTTATCGTCGAGTTCGCTGACGACGGCGCTCCGTTCGATCCTACGATCGCCCCGGCCAAGCGGATCGCCGGCCCGCGTGAAGATTTCGGCATTGGCGGCTATGGTGTTGGCCTTATGCGCAAATTTTCTCGGCGCATGAGCTATCGCCGCTTTGAAGGCATGAACCGCCTCGTGCTAGAGTTTGACGCGGCCACGACGTCGATGTGAGTCGCGGCGCGCTGAGCACGACATCATGACATGAAAGACACCCCGGAACTGCGCGCCGCCATCCGGGCGGCGAGCGCGTTCCGTGACCTCTCCGACGACAACCTCGCACTTCTGATCGCCGCGGCCGAACTCGAGACATTCGATCCCGACGCTGTCCTGATGGTGCAGGGCGAAGCCAGCGACTGCGCGATGCTGATCCTGGAGGGCGAGGTGACGGTCAGCGCCGACAGCGCGCGCGGCGCCATTCCCATTTCGACTCTTCACGCTCCCTCGCTGGTCGGCGAACTGGGCGCGCTCGCCCAATTGCCGCGGAGCGCGACCGCGCGCGCTTGCACGCCCGTCACCGCGCTGCGTTTCGGACGCGCGACCCTGGTCGAAGTCGCTTGCGCGACGCCCTCTCTTCTCATTGACGTGGTCGGGCGGATGGGCGAGCGCATGCGCAAGGTCAACGGCGCAATCAGCCTCTACACCGAAGCGCTCAATGCGCTTGAGCGTCATGAGCTCGATCCGGCGCTGCTTGAGGACCTGCGCAATCCGATTCCGGACTTGTCCGATTTTGGTCAGACCTTCGGGCGCATGGCCGAACAGCTCATTCTGCGCCGGCAGCGCGACGACGAAATGGCGAGCGCGGCGGTTATTCAGCGCGCGCTTCTGCCGCGAGTGCGCGATTTCGCGGAAGAGTCTGGCCTCGATGTCTGGGCGTCGATGACGCCGGCGCGTGACGTTGGCGGCGATTTTTTCGAACTCGTGCCGCTTGCCGAAGGGCGCGTCGCGCTCGGCGTCGGCGACGTTTGCGGCAAGGGCGTGCCTGCGGCCTTGTTCATGGGCATCAGCAAGACCCTCATCCGCATCAACCTGCGCGAGAACCCCGATCTGCCGGGGGCGATCGTGAAAGCGAACGCATTTCTCGCGGACAACAATGCAGGCCAGCTTTTCGCGACCGCGTTGTACGCCGCCTACGATCCGCGCACCGGCGCGCTCGAATATTGCAATTGCGGCCATCTTCCGGGCTACATTCGCCGCGCCGGCGGCGCGGTTGAAACGTTGCCCGTCGGCGGCCTGCCGATTGGCTTGTTCGAGCCGATGAAGGTGACCGTGCATCAGGCGCAACTTCGGCCAGGCGACCTCTTTTTCCTCTATACCGACGGCGTCACGGAAGCGGAGGATCCGACCGCAGCCCAGTTCGGCGAGGGTCGCCTCGAAAGCCTGCTCGCCAAGAAAGGGCATGGCGCGCGCTCGTCCCATTGGATCGCGCGGGTCGAAACGGCGGTGCGAGAATTTTCGCGCGGACGCAGCCAGTTCGACGACATCACCTGTCTTGCTTTGAGGCGGTGACGACCCCCTTAGAGCGAACTGAGTTCGCTCCTCGCGATAACGATTCCAGCTGAACCGTGATCGTCATTGCGACCCCCGGGCTTTTGGACCCGGGGGGAAGCAACCCAGGGGGACGTAGGGCGCCCCGCGACTGATGGATCGCCACGTCGCTTCGACCCAAACGCAATTTGCTATAGTTCGCCGCCGGCGCCTCCGGGAACGTCCGCGTCCCGTCCAGGCCCTCGCGCGCGGGCGATAAAGGCGCACGAGATCGTTCCACCGGGGCGTAGTCGGCAGGCAGTTTGACGCCTTGCCGCCGCGACCGCCGAGCGGATGGCGATGGAAGCGTCCGCGCTCCTTTTCGCCCTCCATGGAGGCGCCCGGACCTGCGATGGTGATGATCCACAAGAGATTGGTGCTGATATTCAGATTTTTCGACAATTTCTTTCCGAAAATCCAAATCTAGTGTAATGTGTATTTTAGTGACCGAAGCCGTCGCCGGAGGCGGCGCGGCAAGACGATGTATGCGTTTGGTGCATGGATGGCGTTGGAGAAATGCGAGTTTGACGCGGAGACGAGGGGGCGGAGATTTTCTTATTTGCTCGTTCCGTAACCCATTGAAAAGTCGCGATTCGGAAAAATAAACGCTAGTAAGCGCTAGCAAAATTACTAGCGCTTACTGACGCTTACTAGCGTTTATGTTCGTTTACTAGACTAGCGCTTGCTTGAACCGGGACGGATTGCTCGAAACGGGCGCAGTCATGACATGGAGGAAGAGGTGGACGATTTGGGCGGCATCAGCGAGCGCGGCGACGATGGCCAGCGCTCGGACTATTTCCATCCCGGCAACTTGGATCGGATCAAAGACGCGCCGCCCTACGCGACCGCCGTGGTCTACCGCCACGATGTCATGACGATGAGCGAACTGGCGCGGCGCGGCTTTCACCTTGTCGACATGAGAGGCGAGATCTGGACGATGCGCCGCGGCGGATAGGCGCTCGGCCGTTCGGGAAAAATCAGTGACGTAACCGCCAAGGTGGGGCCGGATTGCGGGGGCTCATCCACCGGCCTCAGCCTGCGGACCCCGCAAAGCGGCCGTCTCGCCGCCCCGGTTCTCGGCTGGCTCGCCGTCAGTCCTCGCCCAGATCCTCGAAGGCCGCCTTGTCGACACCGTTGCCGATCAGGATCTCCCGTTTGCCTGAATGGTTGGGGGCGCTGACCACGCCCTCCTTCTCCATGCGCTCCACGAGCGAGGCGGCCTTGTTGTAGCCGACCGAGAGGCGCCGCTGGATGTAGCTCGTCGACACCTTGCGGTCGCGCAGCACGATGTTGACGGCGCGGTCGTAGAAGTCGGCCGATTCCTCGGCGTCCATCGAACCGGGGGAGGGGAGGGGGGCTTCGTCGTCGTCGCCGCCGGCGTCGTTGTCCTCGGTGATGGCGTGCAGATATTCGGGCGCACCCTGCTTTTTGAGGTGGGCCACGACCTTCTCGACCTCGTTATCCGACACGAACGGACCGTGGACACGGGAGATGCGCCCGCCGCCCGCCATATAGAGCATGTCGCCCTGGCCGAGGAGTTGCTCTGCGCCTTGCTCGCCGAGGATCGTGCGGCTGTCGATCTTGCTCGTCACCTGGAACGAGATGCGGGTCGGGAAATTGGCCTTGATGGTGCCGGTGATGACGTCGACCGACGGGCGTTGCGTCGCCATGATGAGATGGATGCCGGCCGCGCGCGCCATTTGCGCCAGGCGCTGGATCGCGCCCTCGATGTCCTTGCCGGCGACCATCATGAGGTCGGCCATCTCATCGACGACGACGACGATATAGGGCAGTTCGTCGAGCGGGATCTCCTCGGATTCGTAGATCGCCTCGCCCGTCTCCTTGTCGAAGCCGGTCTGGACGGTGCGAGTCAACGCCTCACCCTTGGCGAGAGCGTCGGCGACGCGGGCGTTGAAGCCGTCGATGTTGCGCACGCCGACCTTCGACATCTTCTTGTAGCGATCCTCCATCTCCCTGACCGCCCATTTGAGCGCGATGACGGCTTTCTTCGAGTCGGTGACGACTGGGCTCAGCAGGTGCGGGATGCCGTCGTAGGCGGAAAGCTCGAGCATCTTCGGGTCGACCATGATCAGTCGGCACCGCTCGGGCTTCATGCGGTAAAGGAGCGACAGGATCATGGTGTTGATCGCCACCGACTTGCCCGACCCGGTTGTGCCGGCGACAAGCAAATGAGGCATGCGCGTCAAGTCGACGATCACCGGCTCGCCGCCGATGGTTTTGCCGAGCGCGATCGGCAGGCGATGGTTCGATTGGCTGAAATCCTCGCTCGCGAGAAGCTCGCGGAGATAGACCGTGTCGCGGCGTTGGTTCGGCAACTCGATGCCGATGGCGTTGCGGCCCTGAACGACGGCGACGCGGGCCGACACCGCCGACATTGAGCGGGCGATGTCGTCGGCGAGCCCGATAACCCGCGAGGACTTGATGCCCGGCGCCGGTTCGAGTTCGTAAAGAGCGACGACCGGTCCCGGGCGCACGTTGACGATTTCGCCCTTCACGCCGAAATCGTCGAGGACGCCTTCCAACAGCCGCGCGTTCTGTTCGAGCGCGTCCTGAGAGACTTTAGCGCCGACAGACTTCTTGGGCTCCGCCAGCATTGCGAGGGAGGGCATGACCCACTCGCCGCGCGGCCGAGCTGAAGTATCGACCGTAGCCCGAGCTGCGGTCGGGCGACCGAGCGCCGGAGCGGCGATGGGCGCCGCTCCGGCGGAGAGCGAGGGCGCCGCGCTTGGGGCGCGGGGCGCGAAGGCGGCGGCGATGCTCATAACGTCGTCGACGTCGCGGAGGTCCGGCGCGGGCGCTGGCGGCGCCGGCGCCGGACCGGGGCGAGCGATGGGCGAGAGTTCGCCGGCGCGTTTTGGGCGGCGAGAGGCCAACCTGCGCAGCGCCGCCTTCGCGGTGAGCAGCGCGTGAATGAGGGCGCCGATCGAAACCATGCCTAAGCTCGGCTCGTCCTGATCGTCTTCGTCCTCGAACGGCTGCTGTGCGCGAACGCGAAGCGTTCCGGCCGTGGTCTCGCGCCCATCGCCCACTGACCCGCCGCCGACGCCCGAGGCAGCCGCGAGTCCGAATATGGCGATCGCCGCGAGGCCGACGCCGAGCGCGGTCGTCGCCCAGGGGGTGACTGGCAGGAGGCGGCGCGGAATCGCCAGGATCGCATCGCCCACGACCCCGCCAAGTCCGCTCGGCAGCGGCCAACTCCCCGGCGCAGGCAGCAGGGAGGCGAGCCCCGACGCCGCGAGCACGCCAGCCAAACAGAGGCCGACCTTCAGGCGCGGCCGCTCGAGGCGACGCTCTGCGATCAGGCTCCAGCCCCAGAACGCGGGCGGGATCAGGAGCGCCGCCGAGGCGAGGCCTATGAACTGCATGACGAGATCGGCGGCGATCGCGCCTGACGCGCCGAGAAGATTGTGGATATGGGCGCTGGTTGCGTGGTTGAGGCTCGGATCGCTGACCGACCAGGTCAGCAGCGCGAGCGTCAGGCCCGCCACGGCGGCAAGCGCGACGAGGCCAGCGAGTTCGGCCGCACGCCGCTTCGGGAACTCTCGCATCGAAGCGGGCACGTGGTCGATGAATGAGAATGTCGTCGTACGCATCGCCCGCTTGGCCTGAGTCGAAGCGGCGGCATCCTGCGCCGCCGCTCTGCTTGACCCTAGGGACGCGGAGTTAACGCGGCCCTAACTAATTTTTAAGCCTGTATTATGTAGCGCTATAATCCTGTACGCCGTCGACTGACCTTGCGCCGAGCGCAGGCTCTGCTCTAGGCGCCGGCGGGTCGTCCATTATGGGACGCTTCGACGCTCAAACCTTGCGGGTCTTCGTCGAGCGCTGCGAGCAATTGCTTCGCCTGCCGCAGGTCGAGCGTATCAAAGCCCTGCGTGAACCAACCGTAGACCGGAGCCAGAACGTCGCGCGCGGCCGCCAGTTTGTTCTGAACGCGCAGGAGCCGCGCCATGCTCATCGCCGCGCGGAGCTCCCACGATTTCGCTTGCTGCTCCCGAGCAATTTTAAGCGCGCTTGCGAAATAGGCTTCCGCCTTTGCCGGATCAGGTTCGGTTCCGAGCAACGCAATTTCTCCGGCGACACGATTGCTTTCGGCTTCGCCCCACTTCTCCTTCGCCGTTTCCTGCGCGGCCAGCGCCTGGTGAATATTCACCCAGGCCTGATCAACGAGACCGATTTGCGCCTTCGCCAGCGCCAGATATGACAGAAGCAACGGCATCCACAGCGTGTTCCCCGCTGCGCGCATTTCGACGATGCCGGAGGAGATGTTTTGAACGGCCTCGGCAAATTTGCCAGTGGCGGCCGACACACAACCTCTTTGCACGGTCCCCCATCCACCCCAGAACACCGAACCGATCTGATCCTTCAACAGGACGAATTCATCAATGAGCGCGTTTGCGGCGTCAAAGCTCCCGCAAGAGGCATACGGAAAAACGCTAAAATTCAGTATGTAGATCAGCGTCCCCGAGTGTCGGCTCTCGCGTGCAACGCTCAGGGCGCGTTCTGCGTCCGCGAGCGCGACCTCTGGATAACCTAGAACCCACGATGCTATCGACCTCCAGGAAAGGCTTGCTGCGCCGACGTCCTGGCCGAACCGCGCCGCCAAAGGGAGATGCTGGGCCGGATCGTAGAGCGCGATGGCGCAATCGAGGTGCGCTCGTCCCTCTCGGATCTTTCCCGTATGCAGGAGGGACAGACCCATTAGACGATGGCCGATCATCGACGGTCCGGTCGCGCGCTGTTTCTCGGCGAGCGCCAAGAACTCAGCTGCAAGTTCGCGCATCACGTCGCCGTTGAATGCAACAATGTTTGCGGCCCAGGAGCCATAGAGAGCGGAAAACAGCAAGAGTGGGTCTTCCGGCGGCTCTCCCAGCGTCTGCGCACGTTCAATTAAAAGGATAGCCCGCTCTTCCGCAGCCTTGGTTTCCGGCGCCGCGTAGCCTCTCACGTGGATGAGCGGGGTCATGAGCTCCACCTGAAGCTTGATCTCTTCGCGCCGTAAGGCCGGCGTAGTCGGCAGCGCCGCGATCATGTCGAGCGCGCGCTTGAGCTGTTCGGTTGCCTCGACCAGCGCCGATCTTTCCGCCGATCGCCGCCCTGCTTTGCCCCACAGGGCGGCGGCCCTTTCAATATCGCCCGCCTCGCCCCAGTGACGCGCCAGCAACTCTGGCTTGTTATCGGCGACCTCGCTGAACTTGCTCTCCAATGTTTCGGCGATTCGAGCATGAAGACGGCGCCTTGGCTCTCGCAGCAACAAGCCATAGGCAGCGTCCTGCACCAACGCGTGTTTGAACAAATACATGGCGTCCGGCGGCGCGCCCTGACGGAACAGCAAACCCGCTCGAATAAGTTTGTCGAGCTGCGCTCCCAGCTTCGCTTCCGGCCACCACGTGACCGCGGCCAAGACTTCGTGCGAGAACTCGCGGCCCATCGCGGCGCCGATCTGGGCCAGCTCCCTCGCGGCGCCAAGCCGGTCGAGTCGCGCCATGAGCGAAGCGTGCAGGCTTGGCGGAACGGCTGTTGCGGGAGAGGGAACCGAGGCGACGGCTCGCCGCGCCTCGTCTTCCGATCCAGTCTCCAATACTGCCTTCGTCATCTCTTCGATGAACAATGGAATCCCGTCCGTGCGTTCAATAATGTCCTGACGGACGGTTGCGAGCAGCGGGTTGTCGCCGACGATCTGATCGATCATGGCGTCGACTTCCCGAGGCGCAAGGCGATTGAGCGAGAGGGCGGTCACACGCGCCTGTTCGATCCACGGCGCCTCGAAATCCGGCCGGAAGGAAATGATCAGCAGTACGCGGTGGTCTACAATCTGGTCTATGAGCCGGGCTAACAATTCCAGGCTCGTAGGGTCCGCCCAGTGGACATCCTCAAAGATGACAAGCAGCGGGCGAGAGTTCGACAGGATTTGCACTTGCCTGACAAGCGCGTCGAGCGTTCTTTCTCGGCGCTGCCGGGGGGTGAGCTCGAGCGCGGGATAGCGGCCATCGTTCGGCAGCGACACCATCTCGACAAAGAGCGTGGCGTCTTCGGCGGAAGACCAGGACTGTCGCAGCAGTGCGTCCAGCTTGTCGAGCTTCATTGGCAGGGCATCGTCACGCGCAAAGGCGGCAGAGCGCTCGACATGGTCAATGATCGGGTAGAGCGGACTGTTGGTGTGTTGCGGGGAGCAGAAACAACGAATGCGAAAAAAACGTTCACCCTCGAGACGTTCAGCAAATGCGACCGTCAGGTGCGATTTGCCGATGCCGGCCTCGCCGGACAGCAGCACGGTTTGGCCCTCGCCCTCTTTCGCCCTCGCCCAGCAGCGGCGCAGCAATTCGTACTCTTGCTCGCGGCCGACAAGAGTCGTCGTCCCGCTTGGGTGGAGCGCCTCGAAACGGCTTGTCGAGGGCGCCGGCCGAAGCACCTCCCAGACCTGTACGGGCGCTGCAATGCCCTTCAGCTCCCTTGTGCCGAGATCCTCGAGCTCAAAAAGATGCCCAAGAAGCCGCCGGGTGCCTTCGCTGATGACCACCGTGTTGGGCTTCGCGAGGCTCTGAAGGCGGGCGGCGACGTTCGGGGTCTCGCCGACAATGCCCGGGGTCAGATTGCCCACCACGACCACCCCGGTCGCAATGCCGACCCTAAGTTGCTGCGGCGCATCCGTCTTGAGTTCAGCAACCGCTGCGATGAGTTCAAGCCCGGCTGTCACCGCTCGTTCGGAATCGTCTTCATGGGCGTGCGGATAGCCGAAGTACACCAGGATGCCGTCCCCCATATATTGAGCGACGGTTCCGCCAAATTTATTCACGGTTTCTTCGGCGCAGCGCGAATAGGCGGCAAAGACCTCTCGCAGATCCTCGGGGTCCATACCGATGGAAAGCGCCGTCGATCCGACCAGATCAGCGAACATCACAGTGACCTGGCGCCGCTCGGCCTCTTCTATCGGGTGCGACTTGGCGATAGCGGCGACTTGAGGCTTGGCGCCGAACTCGGCGATCAAGCGAAGGATCCGGCGACGATCCCCCAAGAATACGCCTAGATCTCTAAGATCTTCGTCCGTCAGATCTGGAAGGATCGAAAGATCAATCCGGCTTTCCACGAATCGGTCCGCATATTCGGACAAGCCGTGAGACGTGAGCCACTCTCTGATCCCTGGCATGACGGCTCTCCGCAACTCGGGGAGGTTCCCCATACGCAAGCCCGTTTCGGATCATTCTGTTCGCGACGATTCCTATGTAAACTAGATGAAGCTCTCCTCAAAATCGATGCAAGCACATTAATGTCACACCGCTCAATGCGCACAACTGCCTACTACGCGTCACGCCGCACAAGGTAATCAATGCAAGCCCGAAGCCAGTCGAGATCGGGAGTTGCAGGCGCTCCAGCGAACGCCGTGGCCCCGAACTCGTTCGCCGCGGCTTCCGCGAAGGCGCTCGCGGTCTGCCGGGCCCATTCGATGCTGCCGGCGCCCTCTACGATATCGTGCAACCGCAGCACCTCGCGCGGCAGGCGTCGCGCGCGCGGCCGGTCGAGAAACTTCCTTATCCAATCCTGGTCGGCCTTGCTTGCCTGACCAAACGCATGCGCGAGCAGGAGAGTCCGTTTGCCCTCCCATAGGTCTCCATTGATCTCTTTGCCGTATCGGGCAATGTTGCCGCTGAGGTTCAAGACATCGTCGGTGATTTGAAACGCCACCCCGAGCAGATAGCCGAAGTGGTCGAAACGATCGAGATTTCGATCGTCGCCGTTGGCGACAAGAGCGCCGATCCGCAGCGGATGGATGAAGCTGTACCAGGCGGTCTTCTTCAAGACGAGACGAAAATAGTCATCTGGAGTCACTGAGAGGTTGTTGTCACGAACCCAGCCGAGCTCCATGGCCTGACCTTCGAGGGTCTCCACGACCAGGTGATCGACTTCCTCGAAGAGGCGCATCGCCGCGGCTGGCCCGAGCCGTTCGCCGGTCTTTCGAAAGAGCCGCATCGCGAGCGCGTTCATGGAATCGCCGGCGTTGACCGCGATTGGGACCCCGACGCTGCGATGCATGGTGGCGACGCCGCGTCGCCAATCGCTGCCGTCTTCAATATCGTCGTGGACAAGAAACCCGTTGTGGAGCATCTCCAAGCCGGCCGCGGCCGGAATCGCGTCCTCCGCCGACCCGCCCAGGGCTCGCGCAGCTGCGATGCACAGCGCGGGCCGTAAGCCCTTGCCCGAACGCCCGACGAAATCTCGAATGGGCCCATAAAGGTGCCGCTGCGGCTCCCCCCTCGGAACACCCTCCACGAGCGTGTCGCCGAGCATGTCGCGATACCAGGTCAAGCGCTCAAGAAAGCCGGCTGGCCCGAAGATCTCGCTTGCAGCCGAGAGAGGCTTGGCGATCTTCTCCGTTTCGGACCCAGGCTCGGACAGCTTGACCAGCCGGCGTATCTCCACCGGGTCGGCCGCGAGCAGTTCTCGTACGTTGGGTAAAGCGCGATCGCTCTGCTCGAGAGCGCCGGCGGCTGCGTTCAAGTATGGCGCGACATTTTCAACCAGCGGGCGCGCCTGCTCGAGAAGAGGCGACGCGCCCCGCAAGGCATGAGACGCGACCTGCGTGAGAGAACGATCCCATGGCTGCCCGGCTTGGTATCGCGCAGCGTCGTATAAACGCCATGGCTCAAGGACCTCGGGCTCGTGAAGAGGCCACAATTCGCAGCGGCCTCCAGCAAAGTTGGCGGCGTCAAGCAGTCCGTTGACGGCCCGACGCGCCGCCTCGTTGGCGCCCTCCATCGTCGCAAGGTCGGTATAGGTCCGCACGTAATCCGACGCGAGAAACAGATTCGGAATTCGGGTGACGGCCTCCGGCCGCAGCGCCCAAGTGTCGACCAGATTGACGAGCAGCGGCTCGCCGTTCGCGAGGCGACCGGGATGCGCCGGATCGGCGTCGATATCGGGATCGAGGAACCACGAGTGCAGATCCTCCTCGCGCAAAAGCTCGCTGCCTTGATTCATGGAGCGCTTGAGCTGGCTCCAGGTCTCGCGCACAACGTCTTCGCGCGAGCACTCCATCGCGGCGCGGCCGTTCGATCCTGGAGCCGTCCAGTCGGAAACGTCGACGGACAGGACGCTATGGACTTCACTGTCTCGAAAGAACTTGGCGGGCACGTCGTGCCAGAACTGAAGCTGGGAAATGCTGGTGAGCGCCCACTCCGTGTCGATGTGAATCACGTGTCCATGGGTGGTTGGCAGATTGCGATGCAAGTAAAACTGAATGCCGTTCATCCATTCGACGTTGGCGGCGAGGGCGCGCAAATTCGCGAGCGCCGGGTCGCTCGCCAGCATTTGAGCGTTCACCAATGGGGCAATTTTTTCGATCGGGAGCGCAGCGATATAGTAGTCGCCGGTGGCGACGGCCCGCTTACCCTGCTGATTGACGACAACGCCGGTGATCCGACCGTTCCGGCAGAGAATTTCCTCGATCTGCGCGCCTTTGACGTACCGCGCGCCGCTCGATTCGAGGTGAGCGAGCCATGGGTCGATCCAGACGAGATTCGTCGGGCCGTCGAGCACGCGGTCTGTCGATCCGGCGGTCGGGTTTATCATCGTAAGCATGAGCTGCACGAAGACGTCGCCGATCGTGCGCGTGCTCGCTTTACGCGCCTTGGCGGCGACGAGCGAACGGGTAATGCCGACAGCGAGGAATTTCTGATAGGCGGCTGAACGCCCCTCGGCCCCGACGAAGTCCCACCAGCTCGTCCGCTCGTACTCTCCGAGCCGACGCTCCTTGCACGAAGTCAGGATCTGCCAGACCCGAGCTCCGAAGAAGGCCAGATCGTCTGGCGTAAGGCCTGTCGTCGGTTCGAACATCAGCAGGATGTCGCGCAGCACGGCGCCGGCGTCGGCGGGCGTGAGCGGAAACACGGCAGGCGTGACGAAGGCAGGCTTACCGTACTGGGTGAATCCTACTTGTGTCGTTGGCGTCAGATGGTCAGCCGCTTTTCGTCCGTCGAACGACGGGATTCTGCGCATGGTGTCGACGACATGCTTGTAGAAACCCGGAAAGAACCGGAAGCCGTGCTCGCCCGGCAATCGGTGCTCGATCGGACCCACGGCCCCGCTGGCGAGCTGATGTCCGCTCGTGTCCTCGCCATCGTCGACGACGGGAATGCTTCGGGCCTTACCGCCTGGCAAGTCCCCGCGTTCGAGCACGACGACCTCGAACCCGCGCTCGACGAGTTCATGCGCGGCGCTCATCCCAGCGACGCCGCCGCCTAGTACGATGACCCTACTCGGCATGGGTCATGGCCCTATGGCTTTCGGTTCTCTGACCATCGGAAGGGCCGGGAGGCGGCTCTATTCGAGGCCGTCGTCGCCGCCTTCTTCGTCAAGGCGCATCACGAGTTGGACGATGGCGTCAGGCTCCCTGATGCGAAGCGCGATTTTCTCGGACACGCGAAACATAAACAATGGCTCGGGGCTGATCTGAAGAAACTGTACGCTCATGTCGGAAGCAACAACCAGTTCGAGCGGCGCTCCGCCGAGCGCAACGACCACGCCGGCGAATTCGTCAAGCGTCGAGGAACGGAGCAGCGGACCCCCGCCCAGGAATGGGATGATGCGGTCCTGCGGCAGGACTAGCGAAGAGGAGTCCGGAGACTGGGCGACAAGAAACAATCGTTGACCAAGCACCGCCGCGAACGGACCGAACTGTCCGTTCTCTTCCAGTTGGCCAATGGCTTTGGATATCGCTCCCACAAGCCGCTGGCCTCTTTTGCCTGGGGGCTTTCCCGGAATTGGCGGCGGCGGTGGGTCTGGTATCGAGATCCCTCGCGCGTCGAGCGCGCCGGTAATTTGCCAGATCGGCGGCAGACCGCGGATCCCTGCCCGGGGGGCGCATCTGCCGGGATTCGCCGGATCCCTCTCTAGTCCCCTGAAGACGACGGCGTCTTCGAGACGAGCCACCACATTGGCGGCGCGGCGGAACAGCGCCAGCACGCTCGCCATCTCGGGATCGGCCATCTGCGCGTTGCGCACCGGCACGATCACCTGCAGCGTCGCGAGTCGAATCGTGTCTCTGTCATCGATGCCCAAGCGCTGACGCCCGAGGACGGCCTGGGCGCTGGCGATGCGCGCCTGAGCCGCCGCGGCGGCGACGAAATCTGCTGGTGGAGGCGGCGCTCCTCGAGGGTTCAGCGCGAGCTGGTAATCTCGGAATGCTGCGTTGATCTCATCGGTCGCCGCCGTACGCGCCGCTGGGGATTCGGAAAGTGAAATCTCTTGCTTGCGGATGAAATCCGCGTCCGGGTCTAGCGGCCCGTATAAGGGCAGGAAGGTCGCGGCCACCCGAGCGCGCTTCGCTTCCTCTTGAACAGCTTGATTGACGCGAGCCCACTGCTCGTCGGTCCACGGAACTTGCGGATCGTTTGCCATCCTAGCGCCCCTGTTTTGGGCTACCGTAGCGTCCGTTTCGATAATAGCAACGCAAATGAAGCGCTATTCGTCAGACGTAAGAGGAAAGTCGCGCGAGTCCGAAGAGACGCTACACGCCTAAGTAGCGTTGGAGGAGTTCGGGCTGCGCTTTCAGCTCCAGCGCGGGACCTTCATGAACGATATGGCCGTTGTTAAGGATGTAGACGCGCTCGGCCAGCGCGAGCGTCGCCGCTAGGTTCTGCTCGACCAGCACGATGGTCTGCCCGGCCCGCGCCAGCTCACGGCAGATGTGGACCAGATCTTGGACAATGATCGGCGCCAGTCCCTCGAACGGCTCGTCGAGCAGGATGATCTTCGGATCGCGCACCAGCGCCCGTGCGATCGCCAGCATCTGCTGCTCGCCGCCGGAAAGATCCGTGCCGCGGCTCCGGCGGCGCGCCTTCAGCCGGGGGAACATTTCGTAAACCCGTTCAAGGGGCCATCTGTTCTTGGCGGTGAGCCCGGCGAGGATGACATTCTCTTCGACGCTGAGACTGCCAAAGATGCGGCGGTTCTCGTGCACCAGCTGCATGCCGAGGCGCGCGATGGTGTGGGCCTTCTGGGCGACCAGTTCAACGCCGTCGAGCTTGATGCTGCCAGTGCGCCGCGCAACGACGCCCATCAGGCTGTTGAGCGTCGTGCTCTTGCCGGCGCCGTTCCTTCCGAGGAGCGCCACCGCCTCGTGCTTCTCGACGCGCAGTGAGACGTCAAACAGGATGTGGCTGTCGCCATAGTAGGCGTTGAGTCCGCCGACCTCCAGCAGGCTCACGCTGCGTCCCCATGAATCCCGCCGAGATAAGCGTCCTGCACCTTCGGATCGATCTTGATCTCCTCGGGCGCCCCCTCGACGAGGACCCGGCCTTCCTGCAGCACGGTCACCCTCCCGACCAGTTCGAACAGCGAGTCCATGTCGTGATCGATGATGATCATCGTACGGCCGCGCGCGATCGATTTGAGCAGCAAGACCGTTTCGATTCGCTCTTGAGGGCTCATGCCTGCGAGCGGCTCGTCGAGCAAAAGCAGGCTCGGCTCCGTCGCCAACGCAAGCCCAATTTCGAGCCGCCGCTTCTCGCCGTAAGCGAGATCGGACACTGGCGTGTCCGATCGCTCGGCTAGATTGACGAGCTTGAGGGTCTGGTCGACTTCCTCGTCGAGGCCGGGCACGTTGCCCAGACCGCGGAACAGATCGAGCTTGAACTTGCCACGTATCCTGCCAAGCGCAGCCACTCTCAAATTTTGCCTCACCGTCAGGCGATCGAACAGCTGGTTGATCTGATAACTCTTGGTGAGCCCAAGCTGGCAGACGTCGGTGACGCTCATCCCCGTGATGTCGCGGCCTTCGAAGACGATCCTGCCCGATGTCGGCGCTGTCTCGCAGGTGAGCATCTTGAAGAAAGTGCTTTTTCCCGCGCCGTTCGGCCCGATAATGCCGCGTATCTCGCCATGATTGACGGAGAAGTTGATCTCGCTGTTGGCCATGAGGCCGCCATAGCGCTTGGTCAGACCCTTCGCCTCCAAGATTGGTTCAGTCGGGCGTTGCTGGCTCTCCGTCGCCGCCTTGGCCTCGGAGCGTGATGCGCTCGAGCCGATCTTTGCTTGCACGGGGCTGGCTGTCGTGCTCCGGCGGGCCGCCAGCCCGTAGAGATCGGCGAGGGCGCCGACGATGCCGCGCCGCAAGAAGCAGACGAGCAGGACAAAGACCACGCCGAGCACGAGTTTCCAGGTCGCGCCGAGATGAAGGGTGTTCTGGAAGAAGTCGCTGAGAAAGAGCCACACCG
>Ga0153954_1000514_pt1 | contig 30098 bp, 28 predicted proteins | sample TSFL038MetaG_FD_102277 | JGI IMG/M metagenome (GOLD analysis project Ga0153954, IMG submission 102277) | Attine ant fungus gardens microbial communities from Florida, USA - TSFL038 MetaG | ecosystem: Host-associated > Fungi > Mycelium > Unclassified | place: USA: Florida, Wekiwa Springs State... | reverse complement strand
CAAAAATAAGAGGGTCATATTAGAAAATATGGCCCTCTTATTTTCAGAGCCGAGGGTGCGAGCTTCTAGAGAGAAAATAATTTCGAATCCGACTGCCTTCATAGGTAGCAAGTTGGGTTTTAATGAAGGATGGGATGTTTGGACAAAAAACCACGACTATGAGGAACTTTTTGAATCCCTCAACAAAGCGGGAAGTTTATGCCATCCAGAAGCTCTATATGGTATAGGAAAAAGAAAAGACATAGATGAAGTGGGAGCCAAATATATAAAACTTTCTGCGGATCTAGGTTTTCAGGAATCCCAATATCTTACAGGCAAATTTTTTGAATGCTCTTCTCCTCCACAGCAGGATTTTATCCAGGCTAGAAAATATTATGAATTGGCTCTATCTCAAAATAATAATGATTTCCTTTCACTCTCTCGACTCGCTGCATTTTATCTAAAAGGTGCAGGAATTGAAAAAAATCAAACAAAAGCCGAAACCTATTATAAAAAAATTGAAGAGGGAATATCGCAAAAATTGAAAGAGAAACCCAATGATTTTTTCACAATCGACCTCTACAGTACTCTTCAAAAGGAGATCGGACAAGACTTCACCGAAGTAAAAAATGAAGATCAGGCAAAAAAATGGTTTTGGCTTGCTGCTAAGAATGGAAACTCTGAAGCCCAACGAATATTAGGCTGGCGATATACTTATGAAACCGCCAAAATGACAATGAAAATATTCATAGATAGCTTCATGAAAGCATGAAAGTAGAAATGGCTCTTAAAACTTTTTCCGCTGCTGGGCATTGCCAATATTGAGTGTATCGCGGTATTTTGCAACTGTTCGCCTGGCACATTCGATTCCAAGGTCTTTCATCGCTTTTGAAATCGCTTCGTCAGATAAAGGTTTTTTCTTATTTTCTTTGTCAATGATCTCTTGAAGCATATCTTTTACAGTTTTAGTCGAGACCTCTTGGCCCTCTTGCGTCATAAGACCATTGGTAAAAAAAGAACGCAAAGGAAGCAATCCTCTTGGTGTATCCGCATATTTATTAGCGACAGCCCTTGCAATCGTCGACTCATGTAATTGCAATTCTTCCGCTACAGTCTTCATGGTAAGCGGTACAAGTTTGCCCTCAGGAATTAAAAAAAAATCCCGATGCCATTTAGCTAAAGATTTCCCAATTTTCTCCAAGGTGTCATTGCGTTGTAAAATATTGCGTAAAAACCACTTAGCTGATACCACGCGATGTTTAATGAAATCTTGGGTCTCTTTAGGAATATCCCTTTGATCCAGCATCCGCAAATAACGCCTATTCAACCTCAAAGAAGGAATCGAATCCTCATTCACTGAAACCTTGATTTCATCACCCTCCTGATTAAAGGTAATATCTGGATAAATGTATGTATTTTTTTGCGGATACAATAGAGCCCCTGGATGTAGCTCCAAATGGGCAATATGATGATCAATCATTTCGCGAATTTCTTCTGAAGTACAGCGTAACTCTTTTTTGATCATAGAAATGCGATTTTGTAAAAGATCATCAAAATGCTGATCTACAATCTGATATGCCAAAGTTTTTTCTTTACCCTGCAGTTTTAATTGGATCAACAAACATTCACGGAGATCACGAGCCGCTATTCCTGGAGGGTGAAATGTTTGAATGACAGTCAGCACTTTTTCTAAAGTTTCGATCGGACACTCTTGAAGCACGGAAAGTTCTTGAAGAGGTGTCCCTAAAAAGCCATTTTCATCCAAACTTCCAATAATAGATTCAGCAATGGAAATTTCCTCTTTTTCTTTAAAAGCTTCCTGAGCCTGCTTCATCAGATACTCAAATTGAGTCGATTCCTCAGGAATGGAGTTTTCTAAAAAATTTTGAAGCTTTTCTTGTTCGGAAGATCGCCTTATACTATAACCCCCTCCCTCAGAAAATAAATCACGAAAATCCTCATCTAAGCGCCGCATAATTTCAAAATCATGTTCATCAAAATCCAGTTCAGCTTCTGGAATCTGGTCCTTATCCAGGACTTCCTCCTTGTTTTCTTCTTCAAGAGCAGAAAGCGCTTGATCATCGTCCTGCTCATTTTCCTGGAGATATTCTAAAACCGGATTTTGTTGGACTTCCAATTCGACAAGAGGAGAGAGCTCCGAAAGCGGCATTTGCAACAAATGGATCGCCTGTTGCATCTGCCGCGACATGATCAAATGTTGTAGCTGCTTCTGATTTTGTCGGATTTTCTGCTGCAAATCTAAGGAATAAGACACAAAACCTCCTAGAGCCATTTCCTCTTGTATAATCTAATTTTCGTGCCCATGCGTATTAAGCTAGCCTGTAGCCTATACTTACACTCATTTTTGCTCTCTCCTTCGGGGAGAGAGCAAAAAGTGCATTTAAGCTTAGACGGAGCTTCACTCCTTAACACTTAGCTTAATGCCTATAGGCACTCACGCGGGCACGAATTTATGTTATCCAAGATATCTATTTGTTTTTGTAATCCATCCTTTCACACCTTGACAATAAAAAAATATTTGTCATTCTGAAACTATAGAATTTAATGAGCTTTGACACGTGGATATTGGATATTCAACAAAAAACGGCGTCCTAATTATTGCCCTTGAAGGAGAAAGCTTAGATGCTAAAGATGCTCCTTTGTTCAAGGAAAAAGTTTTAGATCTCATCTCCACAGGAAATAAACATCAAGTGGTATTAGATCTTCAACATTTGAATTTTATCGACAGCGCGGGACTAGGGAGTTTTCTCTCTGTTCTCCGCCTACTTAATAACAAAGGCGGAGAGCTTAAATTAGCTGGTGTAAACAAACACATACGCACAATGTTTGAACTTGTTTCTTTGCATAAGATCTTCGAAATTTTTAATACAGCCGACGAGGCTGTGAGTTCTTTTAACCCGTGATTGCGTGACCTTATAATGATTCGTATTCGAAACTAGAGGCTTAAGCCATGAAAAGACAGGGTTTAGCAATCTTCGGAATTCCTCTCAGCAATGCTACCCTTGAGGAAACATTGCAAGAGTGTATAGTGCTCATTGACAAAAATAAAAAAGAAAAACGCTCTTCCCATCTCTTCTTTGTCACAAACAAACAGGTCACTCAAATTTATGGATGGCGTTCTTCCACCATTCTTAATTCGGAATTGCGAACAATTTATTTTAATGCAGAGATCTCCCTTACTCGTAGCCTCCTTCTTCGAGGATTTTGCAAACTTTTAGGGTCTTCTCTCATTCCACAGCCAACAATCGAGCAGCTTCTTTTGGGACTCTGCAAGTTGTTTAGTGAACATGAAAAGGGGATCTTTTTTCTTGGTGGAATTGAGAAGCTCACTAAAAACGCCGCCGTTGCCCTCCATGAAGAGGCTCCAGGCATGCGAGTGGTCGGCATAGCAACCCCTACCATCGACATTGAAGGAGAAGACCTTGTCAATGCCCACGAGAAAGATGAACTGCTCATCGAACAAATTAACGCTTCAAATGCTGACCTGCTAGTGATCAATCTAGGAAGTCCAAAACAGGAAATTTGGTTTAATCGAATTAGAGAAAAACTAAAAGTTCCTCTTGCTATCTCTGTCGACAATTTATTGGATAAACTCGGATCGCAAATGATTTTGGATAAAGGAGCTCTAAAAAAAGAAAAAAGCTCAAATATCTTAAGTATGGCCTCAAATCAAATCAAGCTGATGACTATGATGTTCCCACTGCTTTTTTATCACAATGTCAGCTTATTTCTTGCACGTTTATTTTATGCACACAAACTCCAAAAGCAGCAAATTGAAAGTAGATTATTTCTATCTCCGCATCGCACAATTGCGGTCATTCCTCTCCCGTTCATCATCGATGCATCCAACACAGATCTGCTTATCAAATCCTTTGAAGACGCTGCTACACATGACGTTCTTGTATTAGATTTTAGGCGTGTACACCATATTCAGCTCGAAGGGTTTCATCTTTGGATCCATGTATGGCGCCAAAGGTTAAAAAAGTACAAAGAGATTTATGGTTTTTGTCCGAGCCGCGATATACAATGCCTGATGAAACTTCACCGTTCTTGGGACTTTTTCAAAAACAATATGTGTCTTTCCGCAGAAATGCTCTTCGATCGCGTTGTCCAAAAAGATAATGCCTCTATTTTCTTTGACTCGATTTCTCAACGAGGTTCGCTTGTGATCATCCATTTGTTTGGAGCTTTAAGTAAAGCGATCGATTATCAGACATACTTTCAAAAGCTTATCCCAGTCATTGGCCAAAAAAACTGTGCCTTTGATTTCAGCTTTTGCACATTCATAGACAGTACAGGCTTTACATTTCTTTTGACCATGCGAAAATATCTTATCAGCCAAAATATGCAATTAACGCTAAGTTCTTTAAGCAACAATATCCACTATCAATTTCGTCTTGCACACATTGACTCCCTTTTCACAATCGTAAAAAATACTGACGATATTCCCTCTTAAACCCCTGATTGCGACCTCATGATGAATCAGATTTAAATTATTTGTATTTCGAATTGCTGCTACAATCAACAAGTCGATTGAATAATAAACGCTAATAATGCATATAAATTTCCTGCATTTATCTATTTCGAGAAAAAAAACCTATGCGCATCCTATCTACTTTGATCATTATCTTCACTATTGCCCTGATAAGCCTGTTTGGTATTTACCGTTGGCAAATTCAGCAAGCAGACAAAGAACAAGTCCTTTCCAAACTTCAATTAGCTGAAAACTTTCTACACCGGTCAAAGCCGCAAGAAGCCCTTGAAATTTTAACCACTATTCCTGATGGCTTGTCCGCCAATGAAGAAAAATCACGAATTGGATTATTAGTTTCTTCCCAAACCCTCCTACAAGATGATAAGGCATTAGCTGACTTGTATGAGCTTCATCCAGACGCCTTTGTTGATAATGAAACAGCGTCCCTAGCCGTCGCAAATTTCTTCCTCTCAAACAACTTGATGAATAATTACCACCAGCTGAGAGCGCAATGGAAAAATCAACAGAATAATTTATCTGGATGGTTTTTTCTAGACGTTGAAGAACTTCTCCGCCAAGGAAATCGCCCTGAAGCCCTAGCGTTACTATCTTCTCGCAGCTTTAGGGGAAAAACCGAAACTCAACGACTACTTCATCTCGCCTCCTTGCATCTCATTGAAGACCCACAACTATCCTTAAAATACCTTACAGAAGCCTCTATCATTGATCCCCGCAATCATGATTTCAATACCTTTAAAGCCTCTCTTCTTGAATCATCCGGTAAAGGTGAAATGGCTCTCGCAGAATACTTTGAAGCCATACACAAAAATTCCTCAGATCCCTATTTGCGGGAACAATTAGCCGAATTTTACCTGCGAAGTTCCCAATATCCTGAAGCCGTTCAAGTTTTAAAAGACACGCTATCGTCACCAACACTGGAGTCAATTTGGCTCAAAGCATTATTTTGGAGCAAAGTTATCAGTCCCTTCAATTTAAATGGCGAACTGGAAAAAGAATCCCCACCACAAGGAAATCTATTTCCTCTGATCACATACCTTCAAAAAATTCCTCAAAAGTCTTTTTGGAATGAATACGCCTTTGCCCATCTTCCTCATAAAGACGAATATCTCAAAAAATACCAAGAGCTTTTTTGGCTGCACCTTCTCAATGAATTGAAATCAGGCAATGAAAAAGGCGCTCGGCAACTGCTTCAACAAAACCCTTTCCAAGCCATCTCGTTTGCCCCAAAGCTGGAAAAAAGCTTGCTCACTATTTTAAATTTCCGCATCGATTCCAATGATGACAGCCAGAACCAAAGTTACTTCCTCTCATTCAATCGACCAGATATAGAAAATGGAAACCAATTTTTGGATCTTCTTTCGAATCTTTCGGATCTTTCTTCTATAGAACTTTCCAAAGCCATCCCAAAAGAACTTCATTCCTGTCTATTAAGCGACGAGGCTTCCACCCTCCCATTTTTAGCACAAGGCTGGAAAGAGGCGGCCCTCCAACTGCATCATTTAGATGTTCTTCCCAATACTTTCCCTTCATGGATTGCCTATGAGCTTACTCAAGCCCTCTATGATAACCGATCTCCTGCAATAGCCTTGGAATTCGCCTTAAAACAGCCTTCTTCCCCAAAGCTCTCCTTGTTTGCTGGGGAACTTGCCTTAGCCTTAAACCGCATCGAAATTGCTGCACAAGTGCTCTCGACTATTTACAATAGAAATGATCAAATAGGCCGCCAATCTGCATTGCTTTTAGGAAAGCTCCTCGTTGATGAAAATCATCCTCAAGCTGCTAAAGAAATTTTACAAGCCCAGCCAGGCCTGGAGAATGAAATTGCCGCCCAAGAGATTCTTGCACGCATTGCCATCCAAGAAAATCAGCCTAAGATTGCTTATGCCATCTACTTAAAAATCGTCAAACACTCTCCTGAAGCCAAATCATTCCTTGCCTTGAAAGCTTTTGCAGAGAAAGATTGGTCAATGGCAAAAAAACTCACTGAAGAACTCATTACAATCCATCCAGAGAGTTCTGTATTAAAAGAAAATTTACAAAAAATCTTTGAAGAAGAGAGAAAACAACAAAGAGCACGATAAAATCATGTTAAGACTTATTCTTACAATAGCCTTGATTTGCCTGGCACAAATGCATGTGGATGGAAAAGAGAAAGAGAAAATGCCGGATGAAGCCGTTCCTAAATATCTTTACAAAGTGCTTTCTGTTCAAAACGTAGAAGAAAGCCTACGCTCGCCTGTCCTTAAACTCCCTCCAGAAGATGACAGGTTCATCCACTTGGCCAAAAAAGAACAGCTAGAGCAAATTATCGATAAATATTGGAACAATAGCCCAAAGTTTTTCATATTAAAAATTGATACGGAAAAATTGCCTGGAAAATTAGTCTTTGAGGCAAATCCTGGAGGTAAAAGTAAATACTATCACCTTTATAATGGATCAATTCCACTTAATGCCATCGTCGAATCGCGTCCGATCACAAGGAGACCTCCAATCAAGACCGGCAATAAAAAATAAAGTCATTTTAGTCTCTCCCAAAGAGGCTGTGAAAAATAGAATCCAGAATTCAGACTAAGGTAGTCAGTCTGTAGACAGTAATCGGTAAGAGCAAGGGTTCTTTTTCGTTTTTTTGCCACGGTAGGTGGCATAAGTGCATTAGAACAAATCGGCAGAAGGCAAGGTTCAGTGAGGCTGAGGCCAACTGTCTCCCCAATCTAGCTTGCGAGCAAGCTTATATAAATCACCATGTCGACGGGAAATAACTTTTTTCTCCAGGCCATTTTGTCCGCAAAGAATGAACTCAATATGCCCTGAATGATGCTGAGGATGTCTCAAAATGCGCCCCTCAGGCAATAAGATGGATGTCTTAGCAGCGATTATATAGGAAAACTTTTCATCCTCATATGCCATCGTCCCTTCCTTTACAATCCGATGCAAGGCAGAACGTTCCAAACGTTCTGCAAAATGACACCAATCGCCCTGAGACATAGGACATTGTTCTTGGTGGGGACAAGGAGCAACCAAAAAGGCCCCATGCTCTATTAGCCAACTTCTCGCTTTTTTGATGCGTTCAAAGCCATGTGGAGTCCCCGGTTCAATAATCACCAGCACTTGTCCCACAACATTCCATGCTAAAGTCATCAAGTTGTCGATAGATTCAAAAGGCAGCTCACCAATCATATAGGACATAAGCAGAAGATCGTAAGGATTTAAATTGCCCATCGACATCACATCCCCTCTTTCCCAACAGGCCTTCTGTAGCATTCCTTGGCCAGAGTTCTTCATCATACGAGCCCCTATTTCCAGCCAATTTTCATCTTTTTCTACTAACGTCGCTTTTGTGATTTCTGGATAAATATCCGCTGCCGCCCATGTGGCTGTTCCAGGTCCTGCCCCAAAATCACCTATCGAATCAGGGGAAAAAGAAGGCATGCGAATTTTGAGTTCACCTAACACGCGACTATTGACAGCATACGTCGCAGGCATTCTGAAGGTCAAATATGCTAGGCGATGAGCTTCCGAAGTCATAAAAGATCGAAACATATCGCGCTCATCACAGCGATAGCGAAAAGAAAGCTCTTGCGCAGCTGCCATGAGCTTTTGGTGGGAAATGTGGGAGATTTCCTTCTGCAAAGCAAAGTCAAGGTCTTTAGAAAAGCTCATCGAAGATTCGTTTGTTACTCGTAAGATTTTGGATTCGTTTTAGTCACAGAAAAGTCTAAAAACGCGCTGTCAATCGCAGGATCTCGGCGGCGATCGAATTGATCCTTAAAGCGGCTTTCAAGCTCCTTTGGATCGGTCCCATTGACAGCTTCTTGATAGAGGCCCTTGCGTTCAATCAAAATATCATCAACGATGGATGGATCAAAGATGGCTTGCAATACTTCTTGAGGGGCTAAGAAAATGCGTATTTTTCCTGATGAAGAAAACGTAATAAAATCAAGCAAAGAGAAATACCCCTCAGGCGATCTAAATTCATCGGCCTCCTGCGCAAGCTGGTCTACATCCTGATCGTTTTCGACTTCGTTTTTTGTGCCATCTTCAACTCGTGAACTCTGATCAGGATTTTCTAAAAGCTCTTTATGAGGTGCTCCATGAAGCATTTTATAGAAAGCTTCATCAAGCATTTGATCCTTAAAAGTGATGTTCGCCAGATCGGCGGTCTTATTCAATGGCACCTTAGAGTCATCCACAGCATTGGTCAATGAGGCAATCAGTTCATCGACAAAATAAGGATGTTCTTGAAGCAAGTTTAGAAAAAAAGGTTGATCCGCATATAAAACATTGATCAGATTTTTTAATAACACTTGCGTTTGCTGCCATTGTTGTGGTTTGGATTCACGCTGTTTTTTATCTTTTAGCAAACCAAGTCCGATTCTAGGACTTGCATCCGTTCTTTTTGCTCCAGGCTTTCCGGGTTTTGTGGAAACTTTTGTTTTGACGTAAAGCTTCTCAGCCATTTCATTGATATAGCCACGCTCGTCTTTTTCCATGTAATGCGTGAACAAAATCTGAAAAATCTCGGAACTCCGGTATGTTTCCAATCGGGCATATGTCATTAATGACAACAGCATCAGCATCGTCATCACAAAAATTAAAACATTCATCTTTGATTGACTCTAATCATAAACTGCATGTGCAGGACTATTTGCTAAAGGAAATACAAAGACAAGCTCAGGCTTATCATTGGGCATCTTCAGTTTAACTTTTATCAGAACAGGCAGCTGATCGAATTCTTTAAGCCAAGCCTGCTGGCGCCAGCTTCCCTTCGGTTCAGGTTCTTGTCTAAGTGAAGGATCTACCATCGTACCCTTGCCCTTTTCTTCTAAACTCTTCTCTGGAGCCACAAAAAAAGCAAATTCCAATCCCTCGACATTCTCCAGCAGTATTTCCTTTTTCATGGGCGGCTTAGCATTTTTTTCCCATCGTTTTGGAGAGGGCCAATAGGCCATTGTCAGCTTCCCTTGCCCATCAAGATAAAGTCGCACTAAAACATGATTTGAAAAGAGCTTGTCAAGGCTGACGCCATTATCAAAAGTAAAAATCAAACTATGACTACCCGTCTTGCTCAAACTCTCGTCTCCAGTCGAAAAGAAAACAAAATCCTTGGCTTTATCCGTGGGTGAAATAGCCTTCGTTAATGTATCTAAAAGCCTATTTTCGACAAAACGCAAAGAAAAATCTTCAACTTTAGTCTTGTTGATCTCCCCACCAATGACGCCAACTTCGCGATAAAAAAAGATCAACGTCATCAATACAGCCACAGTTAATGCCATGGCTATGATCACTTCAAGTAAAGTTGCAGACCTTTTGTTGATGGAAAACGACTCGATCATTTCAATCTACGCTCCACAACCACTTGATATTGATATGTCAACGCCTTATCAGATTCAACATTTTTTGAAGACCCATTCTTTGGCACAAAGCGGAAGCCTAATTTTAACAAATATAGAGTCCGGCCTGAAGCTTCCGATGTTTTATGTTTGATCTCCGAAAACTTGTAAACACCCCTAAAAGGTAAATTTCCCCTAAAGCCGCTCTCCTGAATCATGAGCTCATCGACAGGAAGCTCCCTTTCCCCTTCTATCTCAGACCATGAAATCTCATTTTGATACAGCTTTTGAAGCCGGTTCGCATAAAGAAGATTTACTGCATGATCAAGCTCTACGGAATTCACAAATGCTTTTTCAGATTTAAGGATATAAACATGAGGATAAATCAAGGGAAGTGCACACAGAGCCACAAGAGCAAAAGCAATTAACACTTCCAACAAGACAATATGGCGGCGTTTGCAGAGAATCATCGATTCTTTCCTGCAGCCTCTGGAGCATTTCCAGAAGAATTTTTAGAAGCTTGCGATCCTTTCTCAGATATCTCACTAGAAACTTTCTCTTCTTTTTGGACTTCTTCCGATTGCTTGAGCTTATCAGGCAATTTGTAAAAGGTATCTTGAGCAAGCTTATCATCAAAATCGGGATCGCTTTTTGCTCCCTTCAAAGCTTCCTCTTCGCTATCATAGCTGATAATGGGCTTCGGATAACCCGACAGCCAAATATAGTTCTTTAGCGTACCTGCAGATGATGACCACTGTTTGCCTGAAGTCGCCAACTTTAGGATTCCCTTACTCATCACCATTCCCTTAGATTGGAATTTTAAATCCAAATGACCTTGCTTGCTAGTGGGATCGTCAAAAGAGATCGCTCGGATTGTTTTAAGCTTGCGTTGCTTACGCAAAACCTCGCGACTAATATGTTCTGGTAGGGATGTTTCTAGTTCGATCCAATATTTAATGAAATTTTCCTTATCTTCAGTAAATTTCACGTGAACATCGGCCCCAAGAATCAACATCAAATCCTGAGCCAAGCGCAACTCGTCGACAACCATGCTAACTTCCGTCCGAAAGCGTTGATCGACAAGTGCCTTGTTAATGCTCACCGCAACAATTCCTGCAACCATTGCTAAAATTGCAATGACAATCAGAAGCTCCAAGAGGGTAATGGGCAGACGTCTAACGGCAGCCATATCACTCGCTAAATAGACTCTGATGGGTCTTTTTGTATTCTTCAAATTTCTTTGAATGAACCGTTATAGCATCTGTATCAGAGTTGATATTCACTTGATATTCATCACCCCATCCGTCTTTTAAAAGAGCCTTAGGGTCATGAACCAGGGGGGATCCCACAACAACAGCTTGCCAATCGCTAGAAATTTTGTCATGAAGATGCGGATTTTTGGCGGCTTCGAGATTAAGAATGGTTTCTAATTTTTCAATCCCTGCCTTTGTTTTGAATGCTTTGCCTTCGTCAAGGCTGCCTCGATAATTATAAGCAACGACACCAGTGATGAGAGCAATTAGAAACATCACGATCATCATTTCAATCAGCGTGACGCATCTACGTTTAATGGAAATTTTCTGCATAGTTCAACCTTGTTTTGTTTAAAATATATTATAAGAATCTCTCAAATTACAGACTAGTGCCCAAAGACTTTTCTAAACTTATTCTTCCATCGGAATAAGCTGTAGCCCTCTCTTGTCATGTAGTTCTATTTCTTTCCACCCTTCTGGTGCTTCTTCCTTGCTTTTTGGTACGTCTTTAAAGGTAACTGTTTTTTTGGGCTTTTCAACGAAATTAAACTTAATAGGAATAGAAAGAGAAGGATTTAGTAACTCTATAAGCAACGATATCTGGTTTACTTCCTTTTCCTTTATTGATAAGTTACTCCACTCTTCTTCTTTTTCCTTGATTGATAGGTTCGCTTCTTCGAATTTTTCTTTGAGGTCTTCCGGTAAATTTACTTCGTTTCCAAGACTATTGCTTTGGTCCATTATTTCGCGTATTTTCATTAAAACTAGCATTGTTTTCTGTCTAGCCTCTCTTTCTTTAAGCGGGCTCATCTTCTCCTTTTTCATTCTTTCTATTGCTTTCTTCACGTTTTCCAAACATAGTTTACCCCATTTCCAAGCGAAATTGTTTTTTTGTCCTCTCGTGCAATTTGAAATGTCACGTATAGCTCTACGTTTTTGACGTAATGATAAATTGCCATTCTCAAATATGTCTTTACAAGATTGATAATATTTTGCGTCTCTAGGCCTTTTAGGCTTGCCTTTGGATAATGCAAAGCCAAGTGCAACAACAAAAATTGGGGTAATTATCCATGGATCTTTTAATGAACTGACAATTTTCTCAAGATTTAAAAAATTGTTGTTTTTCTCTTCCGAATAAATGGATTCAGGTATCTTTTGTTCACCAAAATTATCTTCTGAAACTAATCCTATTACTGGGTCATTACTTTGAATTTGTTTAAGTAAAATAGAAGGTTCTTGTTGAGAAATAATGGTTTCAGGAAAATCAGAAAGATTTTCTTGGCAAAAAAAATAGCTCATCCCATATCCCAGAGCCGTCAAACCGAGAATCCCAAGGCTGATAGCGGAGACCAATAGGATTTGTTTCTGACGGTTAGATGCCTTTTGAAATGCACAAGAAGCCTTAGATAGGTCAAAAGAAGGTAAAAATTTCAAAGATTTTTTCAACCAGCTATCGCTGGCGGGATTTGAATTCCCTGAAGGCAATTTGTCTTGAGCAATCGCGTTCACCTTCTCTTCAATTTTGATTCTCGTAGGAATTTTGTCATTGAAAGAAGAATCAGTTCTGTCCTGATGTGTCGCTAATTGTTGACCACGAAATATGTCTATTTTAGGCATCAATTGTGAAATCGATGTCAACTTAGGCGCCAGCCAGTCCGATAAGTCAGGAAATCGTTGAATATGAAACATACTTTCAAATATTAATTTAAAAAGGAATTATATCATATTTTATTTTCATCTTCAATTAGAAATTTGAAAACACGTTTATTACGAACTAAGCACAATAAATCTCTCTATTTAAAAAATAAAGATTTTAATAAATTAATATGTATGAAAAACACGTATAAAACATAATATTCCATTTTAATAAATCAATTATTTGGAGATTTTAACATTGCATGCATTTTTATTCTCTCCCGAAGAGGCTGTGAAAAATAGAATCCAGAATTGAGACTAAGGTAGTCAGTCTGTAGACAGGAGTCGGTAGGGGCGAGGGTTCTTTTTCGTTTTTTGCCACGGTAGGTGGCAAAGAGACAGAAGGGGGCTTGCACACTCCTACCACTCCTACTGACTATCTTATTCTGGATTCTATTCTTCACATCCACGAAAGGAAGGAGCAAAAATGCATTGGATCGTCCTATGTCCTTTTTAGACAGCTAAAGAACTCACATCCGTGAGAGGAAGCAGAATAGCGAGCAAAACTGTTCCAATGATTGTCCCCATGAAGATCAAGATGACGGGCTGAGCCAACGCCATGACACGCGCTAAAGTCTTTTCGAGCTCTTGTTCATACATATCTGCGATGCGGTTGAGCATGGAAATGGTCCCTCCAGACTCTTCTCCAACGGCAAGCATTTGCGCCACCATTGGAGGAAACCATTTTGCATAACCAAGCTCTTTTCCTAAGGAACTGCCTTCGATAATGCGGCCTTCGGCTTTTTTCACTTCCTCTTCCAACACCACGTTGCGCATCACTTCTCGGGAAATGCGCAGAGAATCAATCAAAGACAACCCTCCTTGCTGAAGAGTGCCCATCGTTCTGCAAAAACGCGCTACAGCGGTTTGAACCATCAACGTGCGTATGAGCGGAACTTTTAAGAAATTGCGTTCCATCCAGAGTTTCCCTGCTGTGCTTCGAATCTGATAGATCAAATAGGCAAGCAAGCCTGCAAACAGAGGAATATAAGCCCACCAATAGTCCCTAAAGAAATGGCTGACAGAAAGGACGAATTGAGTGAATCCATTCAATTTGCGTTCAGAAAAAATGCCTTCGATGGAGGGGACGACAAATCCCAAAAGCATGATGATAATCAGCATAGAAAAAGCGGCGAGAATTCCAGGATACACCATCGCTGTCACAATATCGCTACGCAGTTTAATCTGGTGAGAAAGTAATTGAGAAAGTTTATCTAAAACCACGTCCAAGGCCCCTACAGCTTCTCCTGCTGTAATCATCGAACAATATAACTTATTAAAACTCTCTGGATAAGTCGACATTGCCTGAGACAACGAACTGCCTGCTTTAATTTGTTCACACAAGCTCAAAATGATGCGATGATAAGGCTCTTGCCTGCACTGCTCTTCGATGGCCATCAAGCTTTCGTATAAAGGCACTCCTGCATTCACTAGCTGAGAGAGCTGCATGGTGAAAGCCAATAACTTTTCACCTCTCAAATTCTGACGGGCTTTCACACTAGTTTTCACAGAGACTTTAGACACCATGAGGCCCATTTCCCTCAGCTTGTCCTTCGCCTCTTTTTCACTTTGTGCTTCAATCAATCCTTTCTTGCGACGCCCTTGATCGAAGGCTTCATATTGATACAACGACATATGATGTTATTCCTGATCTTCCAAGCCTCGGGTAACCCTTAACACTTCAGCTACAGTGGTTATTCCTTGTTTGACAAGTTCGCTTCCATGCACCAATAGGCTGACCATTCCTGTTTCCAAGGCAATGTGGCGCAATTCAATTGCATCTGGACTTTTGACGATCTGCTTTTTCAAGGCATTATTGATGAGCATGAGTTCATAGACTCCCTGTCGGCCTTTGTATCCAGAACCAAAACAGGCTGCACAGCCTTCTCCATGGAATAAATGGCCTTCTTGGAGCATCTCTCGGTTTATTCCTAAGCTTTGCAATTCCCTATCTGTCGGATGGTGCGGCTTTTTGCATTCAGGGCATATCCTTCTTACCAAACGCTGAGCCAATACTCCAATAATCGTTGAAGAGAGCAAGTAAGGTTCAACTCCCATATCGACAAGCCGTGTGATAGCTGAGGGAGCGTCATTAGTGTGAAGGGTACTCATCACCAAGTGTCCTGTCAGCGATGCTTGGATAGCAATATCAGCTGTTTCGGAATCTCTGATTTCCCCAATCATAATAATATCTGGGTCTTGACGGAGGATATGCCTTAATCCTGTGGCAAAGCTTAGCTTAATCTTTGGCTGCACACCTATTTGAGCGATTCCTTTAAGATTATATTCAACAGGATCTTCAATCGTCATGATGTTGGTTTCATCATTATACATTTCACAAATGGCACTGTATAAGGTCGTCGTCTTTCCGCTTCCTGTAGGCCCCGTCACCAAAATAATTCCTTCAGGAATAGCTATAAGACGTTTGAATTCCTCGAAAACTGTCGACAGCATTCCAATTTTATCAAGACCTAAAATGACATTCCCTTTATCGAGAATACGCAAGACGATCCTCTCTCCTCCGCTCACTGGAACGGTACTGACACGAAAATCGATCTCTCGGCGTCCCATTTTCAGCTTGATACGCCCATCTTGCGGAAGCCTATGCTCCGCAATATCCAGCTTAGACATCACCTTGATGCGCGTCATCAGCTGCGATTGAAATTCCTGGGCAGGAGAATGCCGGTTCTGAAGTACTCCATCGATACGGTATCGCACTCTAAGACGGTCTTCAAAGGGCTCGAAATGAATATCTGAAGCCCCTTGTTGAATGGCTTCTGTTAATATTAGATTGAGAAGCTTGACGATAGGAGCCTGCCGATGGCTGTCATCCAGGAGATCGTATACCTCGATTTCGCTATCCGCCCTTCCATCTTCTCCGCGGTCTTCAAGATTAGCGATCAATTCCGATGCAGCCCCATCCTCGCGGTTGTAAAGCTCGTTCAGTGCAGCTTGAATGGTTTCTTTAGGACTGTAAACGGCTTTGACAGGTGTATCAAGCATCAGCCTTAGCTCTTCCAATGGCTCAAGATGCAGCGGATCAGCAATAGCGACCAAAAGGACGTGTCCTTCCTCTTTAAGGGGGAAAATCGTATTCTTTTTGGCAAAGTTATAAGGGATTTGCTTGAGTCGTTCTTTAGATATTCTGAAGGAAGATAAGTCAAAGTACATAGGCATGCCAAATTCTTCAGCCAGCGATTGATTGACATCTTCGCCGCCAAGCAACCCTTGACGGAATAATTCGCCGCTGACTGACGACAATTCCTTAGGGGGTTCAGGTCCATTCATATTTCGAGATTTATCTTCCATCATACTCTCCACAACCAGGATAGCAATCTCCAGGCCAAGGCATAATCCTCGCCCCGCACGTGGAAGGTCTCCAATATCCTGGACTATAACAACGATCTGGTTCAGGGCCTAACAAGATTTCCATAGAATTCACAAGGACAAGATTTTTTTCCCTTTCTCGTGCAGCTACTAAACTGCACATAAACTCTGGAATATCTCCTGGACGGCGCCGCATTTCTTCACATTTGATGCGCTCAAAGTCATCAAGCGGCTCAGAGATAATGGTCGGAGTTAGAAAAATGAACATCTCAGTTTCACTGTCTTGCAATTCGCGCATGCTGAAAAATTTTCCAAGCGCCGGCAGTTCACCTAAGAAAGGAATCGACTCTTTGAAATCATCGGTGACTTTACGCCGCAAGCCGCCCAAAATAACTGTTTGTCCATCAGGAATCCTCACCTCATTGTTGATATGACGTCGTGTCACATCAGGCCTTTCTGGTGATAATCCAGCTTGAACGGTATCGAAAGTGACGTCTGTATCCAATGTCACATAATTCGGCTCATCTTCCATGCCGTTTTCATCCGCAGTCATATGAATGGTTGGTGTAATATCGATAGTAATACCATACTGAGCGCGAGTAAATGCTCTTTCAAGAGTATTTCCCCTTGCTGTTTCGACATTGAATATCCCTGTATTGATGGAAATTTCCTCAACAATGGCAATGGTCGCTGGAGTCTGATTGATCGCTACAATAGAAGGGCTAGCATTAATTTGGATGTCATCTTGAGTCATTAAAAACCTATAGGCAATATCATAGGCAGGCAATGTACATGTTTTAGCTCTAGAGAAAAAGAAATCCAATATTCCTGTAGGAATGATTCCTGGACTATTCCAGCTGACACAAGAAAAGTCTGTCTGAGAAGCGCAATCGCCAATTTTAAGAAGATTCAATCCAAAGTTATTCTGCTTATTAAGACGACGTTCGAAAAGTAGTGCTTCGATTTGCACCATCCTTTTAGGAACATCTAGCTTTTTAATTAGCTCTTTAATTTGGGGCAAAATGTCGGCTTCGACTACCATCGCAATCGATCCGGTTTTTGGGTCTACAATGAAGTTATCTCTGTCTTGATTAACCTCGGGAGGTCTCCCTCTTCTAGGTTCAACAGGAGCCGGGTTAACAACATAGTTTCCCTGCTGATAATAGCTGGTTTGATATAAAGCTGAAGGCAAATATTCCCTTTCCTTAGAAACGATCTCATTAGCAATTTCTTGTGGTGAGGGAATAGGTTGCAATTCCACAGCCCCAGGAGGTGGAGGCATTTTCATGCCCTCTAAATTCACCCCTCCTCTAACCATCAACGAATACATTTTTTCTAAAACTTGGGCCAACTCTTCGGGATCTGAATGCTTGGTCGTATACCAATAGATCAAGCGTTCCCGAGCTTCTCCTACTTGCCCTTCGACCTGACAGATAATTTGTTCTGCTTTTCTAATTTCTTCGCGAGTACCAACGAGAAAGAGGGCCCTTGCAACATGCGTTAAAGGAATGATTGTCAGTCCATTGACGTCAGGAGCTTCCGATCCTCTTCCCATTTGTTGAGGAGGTGGCGGAGGAGCATTAGGAGGACCAGGCCTAAAGCGGGGAGTCCCTCTAAGATTAGTTTTGGGACAATCCTCTCCTTGATCAAAAATAGCCGCAAGAATCTTCGCCATTTCATCAGCATCGACACGCCTTAAAGGAAAGACCCTATATTCCTTTTCCCCTTTGTTGGCAGCGATAAAATCATAAAGTTTCAACAAATCTTTAAGCTCAGCAATGGGTCCAATGATCAAAATGTCCCGTCCAATCTGTTGCAAAACGGTGCTGTTGGGATTCACGAATTTATCTAAAAACAGCCATGCCCGTCGGACCTCAGCAGGTTCTGGAGTCAATACAAAGCTTACCCTCGTTTCCGGCGGAAATATTTCTAGATCTTCCCTTTGATTCGTGATCAGCTTAATTCCCGACTTGTTATCTTTAAGTAAAAAAAGCTGCCGGAGATAGGGGTTAAGCTGCTTATAGCCTATCCCATTTTGGACAAGGATGAGATCCAGCATCTCCTCCCAAGAAGAGCGTGGAATCGGAAGATTTGAATCGACACTAAGTTTGATTGAAGCAATTTCCGGAGAAAGCAGATAGACAAAATCTTGAGAGCCATAATCCATTACCAATTGACCAATAGTCGTTTCTGGCTGATGCCAAAGAGCATATCCTTCTATATTGCCAGCTTGCACGCTCATTTGCCGCCAATTATTTTGCAATGCAGCGGTGCGATCGCGTATCTCATTGATTTGAAACAAAAGATTCTGGAAGGCCTCAGGAGGCGCATTTTCTTGGAATAAAGCCTCTGTCCGTAAGTAAAGCCGATGAAGATCTACTTGATTGGCTCTCAACTCATGATTCACATTCAAAAGATATCTTTGCATCTCTGGTGTCATCTCTTGAGAGGCTTGATTTGCACCAGATTTTTTTTCAGCAATTGTTTGCGCAAATCCTTTAACTGAAAGGATCGCCAAAATGTACGTGAACAACAAGGTATAAAAAGGACGCAAACAATTCATAACAACTATTTCAAGCTCAAAAAATAAGTTACAGGATTAATCATTCACCTTACGCACCGAGGCAGACATTTCGACTGAAGCGAAAGTCCAAATGCCAGCTTCGGTGCGTAAAGTGAGTTAGTCTTCATCTTCATCGTCTTCATCATTTGTTTCGGCCAAATGCGCTAGTGGAACTTTAACATTGTCTCCACTCTTTACCATAGGTCTAACATTAGTTTCTTTGATTTTTTGTTTTTTTTCATCCGCAGAAACCTTAGCAAGAGAAACACCTTGTTGTAATGGCAGTTCAATCGCAGACTCCTCTGTCCTGCCAGCACTAAATAATGTTCCTAAAATGACCTGACGATCCTCTTTACGCTCAATTTGATCAAAGATAAAAAGCGGCCCCACAATTTTTCTGTCCACATAATCATCGATTTCCTGAGGGGTCGTTAATTTTTTCCATCCACCATCCACTAGCACCAACCAATCATGAGGACTTAAAAGCATTCTTTCATTGTTGACTTCAAAAACAAACTGCGAGCGTGTGCGCGCTCCAACAAATTTAAAATTATTTTCGAGATTTTGAGGCACCCATGCTTCATTCGTTTTAATGAGGTTGAGGACAACTTTTCCTTTGCCATCGACATCCCATAATTCTAAATTCATCACCCTGTCTTCAATCTTTTTTATATTGATCAAAGGATATCCTGATGTATTTTCCCCAGGAACAGCCGCTTGCCAGCGATCATTATTCCATATTAAGCAATCTCCTTGACTGACATAAACAGAATACACCTGATCATTTTCATCAAAATCAATGCGCTGCTTATTCAAACAGGCCTTATACTCTTCCCCACCATGCTTTTCAAGAAAGCGATCCAAACCCACCCAACGAGCCTTCTGTCTTGCCAATAACGTTCCATCCACTCGCCACTTGCCAAGCTCCCAAGTAGTCCCAGCAAGCCTTGCATATTCTTTTTCAGGAACGACAAATTCAGCATAGGCTGAAGGCTCCCTAATGTATTGGCCATTCTCACCTTTCATCGCCACCTTAACAAGCGCCTGTTTCTCTTGAGCAGAAGCTTCAATCCACAATGGAGTCTCTTCATTATTAGGAGCAACAATATATTGAGGTGGTGTTTGCTTTTTATCATACATCACATACAATCGCTCGCTTGGAGAGACCGAGGAAGGGGCCTTATTTCCCGTAAAGGCAAAATAGAGCATAGGGAGGTCTTCCTGGGCATCTGGACGTCCATTTTTGCCATAATAAATGAGATGACGTCTTAAATCAGGCAGCTGGATATTTAATGGAGAAAAAGCCAACGATAATGCAGGGGATCCAATCGCATCATAATCCTCTTGAGAACGAGCAAAAGCGCCCTTTGGAACATGTGATTTTCTGACAGCAGCATCCGTTTGAAAGAAAACTGCCGGCGATGCCCATAAAAAGCCCAACGATGTCAATAGCAAAGCGGCGACAAGACCCGATAATCCATAATTTAACCACGCTACCCATTTTTTGATCATGAATTGCTTCGCGTTCTCCTCATATGGATTTTATAGACATTAAACCCCTGATTGCGACCTTAAAACCCAACTTGCTACCTATGAACGGTCAGATTCGAATTCCTTTCAGGGTTAAAGGAAGCTTATGCCTAATTGATTGTCTCTAAACAAGAAAAATTTAACAATAATACTCAATTCAGAAGCAGAATGTCTGATTTTATATTAACTTCGAATTAAATACATCAAAAAATTTGAATTATGGTCGCTACTTTAAAAATATTAGTTAATTTGACAAATTAATCATTTTAAATTATCCAAAAAAGGCATGTCAAACGATTTAAATATTTTAATTACATCTATTTCGAAAAAAGTCCCTCTGATAAAAGCTGTAAGAAGCTCTTTGCACTCCCTAAATTTGCGAGGAAAAATTTTTGGAGGCGACAGCAATTCCCAATGCATTGCACGTTATTTTGTCGATGATTTTTGGCAGATGCCGACACAGGATAAACTAAGCGTGGCTTTCATGCTGGATTATTGTCGCCAGTACAAAATCAATGTGATTATCCCAACGCGAGATGGCGAGCTTCCTTTGTATGCTCAATACAAAAAAGACTTAGCTAAGGCTGGGATTTCTTGCTTTGTTTCGACGTCCCAGGCGATCGAAACTTGTCTAGATAAATTTGCCTTTTATACTCGTTTAATAAGCCATCATAGCTCGATCATTCCAACCGCTATAGATATCGATGCTCTGACGCCCTGCCAATCTTATGTCGTCAAAGAACGCTTTGGTGCGGGGTCGCGAAACATTGGACTAAATCTCTCTTTTTCTGAAGCTAAAGCCTGGGCATCTTCACTTCGGAAGCCCATTTTTCAGCCCTACATCCAAGGAGAAGAATATAGCGTTGATCTTTTTATAGACTCCTCAGGTCATTCAAAAGGAGCGATTGCACGCAAAAGGGATTATGTCGTCAATGGAGAATCCCAAATTACCTCGTCCCTCAAAGATCCACAACTCGAAGAAGTATGCATCCATATTGCTGAAAAGATCGGTTTATGTGGACATGCCGTCTTTCAATTAATACGCGATACCAATAACGGCATCCATCTCATCGAATGCAATCCCCGCTTTGGAGGAGCTTCAACCTTAAGTTTGGCCATGGGATTAAAGAGTTTCGAATGGTTTTTTTTAGAAATATTGCAGCGATCACTTCCGCCTTTTGTTCGAACGATGCACGAAAAAAGGCAAGTGCGCTATGCTGAGGATCTCACTTTCGATTTATGATGAATAATTACGCCAGCTTAAAAACACAAACATTCGGCATCCCATCTTCTTATCAGCTTGTTCCCTTACGCTATCAAGATATCTTTGAGATCATGAACTGGCGAAATGCCCAGCTATCTATCTTAAGGCAGCAATCCATTCTCACAAAAGACATGCAAGAGCGCTATTATCAAACTGTCATCCTCCCCTCTTTCACAGCGAAAGAACCAGAACAACTCTTATTCAGCTATCTTCTGGAAGGAAAATGCATCGGCTATGGAGGCATTGTACATATTGATTGGCAATCAAAACGTGGAGAAGTCAGTTTTTTGCTCAATCCAGAACGCACAGCTCATCCTCAACAATACCAAAAAGATTTCTCTTCTTTTTTGCAATTGATCAAAACTATCACCTTTCACCATTTGAAATTTCATCGCCTTTTCACAGAAACATTTGATATCCGCCCTGAACATATCGCGATTCTAGAAGAACAGGGCTTTGCCTTCGAGGGCAGAATGAAAGAACATATATGGCTTGAAAAAAAATATATCGACTCTCTCATACATGGACTTTTATCAAATGAATGAATGGAATCAAAAACGCGTTTTCATCAGCGGTGGCGCAGGAGTCATCGGAACAGCCCTAGTTGAACGCCTCATTAACCTTGGCGCACGAATCCTTGTCGGGGATTTAAAACCGATGCCTTCCGCTTGGAAGAATCATGTACAATATCGTCACGGGGACTTAAATACTTTGACAAAAGAAGAAATTCAGGCTTTTTCACCTGAAATATTTTTCCACTTGGCAGCGACGTTTGAACGGTCTGAAGAGACATATGAATTTTGGAACGAGAATTTTCATCACAATATTTTGCTAAGCCATCATCTGGCATCATTGCTAAAGGATCAACCATTCCTCTCAAAGGTGATATTCGCTTCGAGCTACCTTATTTATGATCCTTCTCAATATCTCTTCGATCAACCTCCAACAGAGTCAAAAAAACTCAAAGAAACGTCCAAAATATACCCTAGAAATCTCTGTGGTATGTCAAAATTGCTACATGAACAAGAACTTCAATTCCTAAAAAATTTTCTTCCAAATCTTCAAGCTGTCAATGCACGCATTTTTAGAAGCTATGGAAAAAATTCCCGCGATATCATTTCCCGCTGGATACGCTCTCTTCTCGCAGAAGAAACAATTACCCTTTATCGACCTGAAGGCAAGTTCGATTTTATCTATGCCGAAGATGTTGCAGAAGGCCTTCTGCATCTTGCTACGTCCGGATTTAGCGGATCTGTGAATTTAGGCAGCGGATATTCCAGATCGATTGAAGAAGTGATAGGAGTCCTTTCAACACATTTTAAGACTATCAAAATCAAAAGGGAAGTTTCATCCATTCCCTGCGAAGCCTCACAAGCAGATATGGAATTATTCATACGCCTAACTGGCTGGAATCACTTTCAAACACTTGAAGATACCATCCCTAAAATCATCGACTTTGAGTCACAAAGACTCTAATTCTCTCGTCTTGAGTATTTAGATTTAAAAAAAATTATTGCATATTGCTAGTCATTAACTGTATAAATATTATTAGAGATACAGCATTTTTGAATAAATGCCTTGAACAAATAAATAAAAAATAATAAAGGCATTATCCAAAGGAGTTTATTCCTATGTCCACTCCATCATCGACCCCAGAAGGCCCTTCACCTGAAGAACCCAAAAAAAAAGATACACTCGTTGATTATTTCAGACTGCATACGCGCGAAACCGTCGCCTACATTTTATTGATCCTAGGAATTATTTTGCTTTTTTTCCAACCCCTTATCGGCGGTATTCTAGTGGGAATCATAGCCGGAATTTATTTTGGCGATGAATTAGTTGCTTATTTAACCCACTGGAATGATAACGTTCATACTGAACGGGTTGCAAAACACCTCATCTTGATAGGCGTTGCCATCGCATTCTTTATTTCGGCTCCAGCAATTTTTTTAGGGATCGCCATCGCGATTATCATTAAACAGCTTTTTATCAGTTCAGCAAGTTCTGGCCTATAACATCGATCTGGCAAGATCAACAAAAAAAATAACAAGATAAAAGAAAACAGAATAGACATGATCGCCTTCGACGGCAGGATGAATAAAAATGATTTAGCATGATCATTTGTAGAAGCTTTAGATTAACTACAAGTCAAACATTAAGCCTACTAAAAAATTATTTTTCCTATCCTGCCGCCGAAGGCGATCATGCTCATCCTGTTTTTTCTGTTTTATATCAAATCGCTTCGTTTACCTGTTGCACAAAGTTCTGCCTATTCTGGTTTTGTTTCTTTTGTGTTACTTATAAATTCCATGGGGAGGATTAACTCTCAATAATAAGCCCCCATAATCGCTAGTCCAGAACACCAATGCCACAAGCAAAAAACTAAGCCCAACATAATGAGAGGGAAGAAATATCGGTTGCTTCCACCACATGACAGAAATCCTCAATCCAGCATATAACGAACCTGATACTCCCGTCGCATATCCTAGAAATCGATGTTTGATTAAAAAAATATTCTGTGGATCGAAACTTTGAGCGGCTTCCAATCCTGTCGCCAACGTTGGAACACACATCATCACACCGAAGATAACCATCCAATGACCCATTGTAAAAGCCCAGTTTTTCCCAAAGTAGTAAAGAATATCGCAAATAAAAGCAGTGATGAACAAAATGAGTGGAAAATAAAAAAGGAAACGATGCCATTGTCCAATGTCTTGCTCAGCAATTGATCCAAGTATAAACATGTTCGCAATCAGGGGTTTACTTCTTTTCTAGATAGTTCTTAAGGCTCACAGCATTATTATGTTCGCTATCTTTTGAGCTATACAACAACGTTGTCGTTCCCTTGGCAAGATAGCTTTTTATTTGCTCCAGAGCTTCGGCATCAGCATCGAGCTCAGCAAAATATTTCTCTTGAAATTCCTTCCATTTGGCAGGATCATGTGAAAACCACTTTCTAAGTGTTGTACTAGGAGCGAGATTTTTTAGCCAGGCATCCATTTTTAAATCTTCTTTTTTAATCCCTCTAGGCCATAATCTTTCAACCAAAACTCTAGCCCCATCTTCTTTAGAAGGAGGATCATAGACTTTTTTAAGTTTGATTTTCATAAATCTCTCCAAAAAGATTCATATTAATAGGGATAAATCTTTCATATTTTTCATGCTATTTTTATTTATCCCATTTCTTCTTTACGCCTTTATCTTTCGCGCCTATAATAAAATTATCTTTAACTCAAGATTAGGTATGGCATCCCAGTACTTAATCACCTCCTTTTAAATGATAAAAGATGGCAGACGATTACGAAAATAACATTTCCGATGAGGAAAAGCTTCCCGATCGGCCTTTGGAATGCAGCGAATGCAAAAAACCGATTTCCGTACGCTATACAGAAATTATTGGTGGTCATTGCACACGCACTAGCATGTGCGCCGATTGCCCTGAGCTTTATCGTCGTTTGCATGGCACCTCCACACGTTCATCGAGTATAACTCAAACGGAAACAACTGCCGGCTTAGCCTGCGGTAATTGCGGAACCACCTTGGAATCTCTATATGTAGGAATTCCCGTCGGTTGCAGCGTATGCTACGAAGTCTTTGATGATGTTTTATTGAGCGAAATGATTGCCTCACAAAAAATTCCATCCCGGATCACAATTCCAAAGAAATCAACCCCTATTCACATTGGAAGAGCTCCTGGCGAAAGCCAAGAAATGAATCCTTCCTTGCGTTTATTAGCTTTAAATGAAGCTCTCAATGAAACTTTGAAGAAGGAGGACTATGAGCAAGCCGCTTGGCTAAGGGATCAAATTAAGGCTTTAACCGAGCATCCGGAGAAGACTAATGAATGAAGGCGATAGCACCCAGCTAATACTCGCACAAAAAAAGCCATGGAACGACAATGCGAATGCAATTTGGCTGGCATCGACTGTAAATTTATTGAGAAATATTGAAAAATTCAAATTTCCGGGAAAGCTAAACGAAGAGCGAAAAAAACAGATCATCGCCCTTGTTAGTAAAGAACTATTAACAATGAATTCATTGGCACAGCCTTCATTGATCAAGGCTGACATTATAGGTACCCTTGAAAAAGAGTTTTTAGCCGAACATTTTCTTTCTGCTCAAAATTACAATCAAACGGAAGCGGGTGAAGGTTTCATTCTCGATCATTCTGGGGAATTCCTTGCCACCCTCAATATTCGAGACCACATTCATTTTCAACTGATTGATTGCAAAGGCGAACTTGAAAACACATGGAGCCGCCTTGTAAAAATTGAAACGAATTTAGGAAAAATCTTGAATTACTCTTTTTTACCTAAATTTGGCTTTCTCACAGCAGACCCAACTCAATGCGGAACAGCTCTACTCGTTTCTGTTTACCTTCAAGTTCCAGGCCTTATCCATACAAATAAGATCGATGAAATCCTCGAAAAAATCAGCGATGATTCTATTATTGTCGCAGGCATCCAAGGCAGCCCCACTGAAATTATCGGCGATGTTTTGGTCGTCCAAAATAACTATACGCTTGGATTGACCGAAGAAAACATCGTTTCTTCCATACGCAGCTTCACGACAAAACTACTCGTCGAAGAAAATGCAGCCAGAAACACAGTCAAGAATGAAGACAGTTCAGAAATCAAAGATAAAGTCAGCCGCGCTTTCGGCATTCTCATCCATTCTTATCAAATTGAAGCCATCGAAGCGCTCAATGCATTAAGCATACTTAAACTGGGAATCGATAGCCATTGGATTACAGGCATTGACCACAAACAAATCAATGAATTGTTTTTCAATTGCCGACGAGCTCATCTCATTTGTCAATTTCATGAAAAATTCTCTCAAGAGAATATTCCGCACAAAAGAGCAGAATACATTCATAAATCCCTAAAAGATGTCAAACTCACAATTTAAAATGACTCTTTTGACTGAAAAAAAAGGGGTTGGCATCAATCCCCTCTCTCAAATTCACTATACAGACCATCTCGCCGTTGTCTGCATCATGATGGATATCCCATTGCTTTTCATCGACCCTAATGATTATGCCTTGGGAAAACACTACTATCCTGAACTCAATGCGATCCTCATCGACTATCAGGAAATGACTCCTGAATATCTCATTACAAATTACGATGTCTTATTCCTTTCCGACCTTTGGGATAGAGATGTTTTCCATGAAAAATATCGTCCCTTGGAAAAAAAATATCATAAAATTCTGCGCCATGTTCACTGTCCACATGGCTTTTCTGATAAAGGGTTCTATCTCAAAAAGTGCGCCAAAGAAGATATTACCTTGATTTATGGACAGAATATGATCGATTTGCTTAAGCATCATGAGGTTTTTGACAACCTCAATCAATATGTCATTACTGGAAACTACCGCTTAACGTACTATAAGCAGCACCGCTCTTTTTTTGACGAAATTATTTCAAAGGAAGTTCTTAGCCGTTTTGCTAAAAAACAGCCAACCATCCTCTATGCCCCAACATGGATGGATGTTGAAGAATCTACAACCTTCTTCGACGCCTATGATTACATTCTAGGCAATCTCCCAGAAAATTATAATATGATCATTAAGCTGCATCCACGGCTTGAACTCGACGATACTGTCAAATACTATCAAATCGTCGGCAAATATGAAAATAAACCCAATGTTCTTTTCCTAAAGGATTTTCCTCTTGTTTATCCCCTTTTGGCAGCTTCTGACATCTATTTAGGGGATATGTCTTCAGTCGGATACGACTTCCTCTATTTCAATAAGCCCATGTTTTTTCTAAATAAGCAAAGGCGCGATGTCCATAATGACCGTGGCCTTTATCTTTTCCGCTGTGGAATAGAGGTCAAACCCGATGCGTATCCACTTCTCTTTCAAATGATGGAATCACGTTTAGCTGGAGATCAAGAGCGATTTTCTCAAGTTCGAAATAATGTTTATCAATACACTTTTGGCCAGGAGCGTCCTTTCCACTCTATAAAAACTGATATCATAAAAGCTTATAATGAAGGATATAACCCCTGATTGCGGCCTTATGATGATTCATATTCGAAATTATTTTCCTCTAGGAGCTCGCACGTAGCCTTGAAAATAAGACAACCATATTATATCAATATGGCTGTCTTATTTTTGCGAGTTCCTAGAGGAAAAGAATTTGAATCTGATTTATCATAAGGTTGCAATCAGGGGTATAAGTAAAATTGTGAAAATTTTGATTCTGAATGCAGGCTCAAGTAGCTATAAACTCGCCATTTTTGATTTCAAACAACCCAATTTTTCAGAAAACGAGCCCTTCAAAGCTATATGGGAGGGGTCGCTCTCTTGGAATGGCCATAAAGCCAAGTTGAGTTCTAGAACAGGAAAGCAACCCCCTTCAGACGAATCCATTGACAATGTTGATCATCGCCAAGCTCTAAAACATCTTCTCACGATTGCGCAAAAAAGCAAGGCCATCGATTCTCTCTCCGAAATCAGTATCGTGGGTCATCGCATTGTCCATGGAGGAAGTGCTTTTCAAGAACCCACATGGATCACTCCCACTGTCAAAAAAACCATCGCCTCTTTAATTCCTCTAGCCCCATTGCATAATCCTATCAATCTTGAAGGCATCGAAATTTGCGAATCCATGATGCCCAAAGCACGCCAAGCAGCTGTCTTTGACACCGCTTTCCATGCAACAATTTCAGAACCCGCCAGCACATATCCCGGACCATTTGAATGGAAAGAGCAACAAATTAAAAGATATGGATTCCATGGCATTAACCACGAATACTGCGCCCAACGCACTTCCTTTATTTTAAAACGGGATTTGAGCGAATTAAAAATCATTTCCTGCCATCTTGGAAATGGCGCTTCCCTAGCAGCCATCGCCAAAGGCAAAAGTATCGATACAACGATGGGCTTCACTCCCATCGAAGGACTGATGATGGGGAGCCGTTGTGGCTCTATCGATCCAGGCATTCAGCTCTTCTTACAGCAACAAAAAAAGCTAACGACTGACAAGCTTTTTCATATTCTCAATTATGACTCTGGCTTGAAAGGAATCAGCGGCATAAGCGGAGATATGCGTGATATTTTGCGATTGATTTCTGAAGGGGATGTAAAGGCTAAATTAGCTTACCAAATTTATCTTCATTATCTTAAGCGCCATATAGGAGCGATGGCGGGTGTCCTTGAAGGATTTGATGCGCTTGTTTTTACTGCAGGAATCGGTGAAAATGTCCCCCAACTTCGAAAAGAAGTCTGCCTATCTCTCAACTGGCTTGGTCTTCTTTTGGATGAGGAGAAAAATGAATCGATCACTTCCGATGCCATCATCTCCTCTAAACACTCAAAAATTCATGTTCTTGTCCTTAAAGCACAAGAAGATTGGAGTATCGCTAATGCTTGCTGGAATCTTGCTTCCATTTCCTAAGCATTGAATTTGCCCTCTCCAAATCTTCGGGGAAATCGACTTCTAAACAAAGATTTGCGTCCACAGGCACACTCCAGACACTCATTCCTTGTTCTATGCAAAGCTCCAGACCTCGCTCAAAATAATCATGGGGAGAGCATCTTTCTAAATTTGAACGAAACATCGCGAGATCAGCCAGTGAACAATAATTTATCCCCAATGCTTCCCCTTCAGGACGATCGACATGTTTGGAAACTTCGAGAATTTTACCTTCAACGTCTTGATGGTATTTGACTTCCTCTTCCCCCACCTTGCCAACATTGACGACCATGCTAGTTTTAGGATCATCTAAAATAGCTTCCAACACTGAAGGATGAAATACAACATCGCCATTGACCCAAAGCACATCTTCCCGGCACTTGTTTAAGGCACGAAGAAGACTTTTTGAAGTATTCTCAGAGGCATAATTTGGATTGTAGACATAAAGAAAATCGGGAAAATGCTCCATGATCTGCTCTTTATGATACCCTACAACGATAATGATATCGTCGGAAGGTACATAAAGACTAAGGACCTCCAGTTGGTGCTGGAGAATAGATTTTCCAGACACCAAGCTCGTGAGAGGCTTTGGCAAATCACCTTGCGCTAAACGACTACCTTTGCCCGCAGCAAGAATCACGGCTTTCATGCAGGTTTTCCCGAATCAAAGCGATAAAGATCACTTATTTTTTTGAAGCTACCCGAGCTGCAATACGAGCTTTTGTACGGCTTGCTTTATTAAGCTTAAATACCCCGTGTTTTACACCTTTATCCATTATACTGTAAACAGCATCCAACTCTTTCTTTATTTCAGCAGAATCCCCTTTGGGAAGCGCATCATCCAAACGTCGAATCGCCGTTCTCACTCTCGATTTAAATGCTCGATTGCGCAACCTTCTTTTTTCGCTTTGAATATCTCTCTTCAGCGGGGTTGGACGCTTTACTTTTGCTTTTGCTTTATTTTTACCTTCTGGTTCTTTAGCCATTGTCCCTCATCTTAGGTTAAAGTCAAATAAGCGGAAAGTATATCTATCTTTAATTATTCAGTCAAAACTATTTAAAGAATTCAGAAGTCAGGATACAAGGTAGTCGCTTTTCTTCTATATAACTTCACGTTATTTTTTGGTGTTGCAGCCCAAAAAACTTAATTCACCACCGAGAAAAAGACAGAGAGAACACTGAGAAAGCTACTTCAGATAAACGAAAAGGTAACCCATAGT